>Ga0335081_10000426_pt1 | contig 75254 bp, 68 predicted proteins | sample Lox_Sample_35_FD_206713 | JGI IMG/M metagenome (GOLD analysis project Ga0335081, IMG submission 206713) | Soil microbial communities from Loxahatchee National Wildlife Refuge, Florida, United States - Lox_Sample_3.5 | ecosystem: Environmental > Terrestrial > Soil > Wetlands | place: USA...
ATCTTCGATAACGACGAGGCGTTCCGGCTGTTCTGTTCCATCGCGGCCAGCGACGAGGCCCAGGGCGGCTGGGAGAACGGCCGGATCGCGACCCTGGTGCCCGAGTCGTGTCAGGACCTGGCGCCCAAGATCGCCCGGCACGGCGCGGACGAGGACAAGCACGGGCGCATATTCAACGCGCTGCTGCGCAAGCGGGGCCTGCAGCCCGTACCCGTGCCCGCCGAGGCGGACTACACGATACGGCTGGAGCGCATCGGTCTCGGACTGGCCCACAGCCGGCTGCGCCGCGACGAGAAGCTGACCGAGCGCGACCTCATCGCCTACCTGGTGCACAGCCGGGTTACCGAGCAGCGCGCCTCGGAGCAGATGCGGGCGCTGCGCAAATACGCCGGCTCTCGTCAGGACATCAGCCGCGCGGTCAAGATGATCTCGGATGACGAGGACAACCACCTCGCCTACTGCCACGAGGAGCTGCTCAGGCTGGCCGCGGCCGGGCACGCGGAGGTCATCCGGCGCACGCTGCGCGCGACGGCTCTCGCCGAGATCGCCATCTATCGCGACGTGAGCCAGGCGGTCGTGGCTCACCTGGGACGCATCCTGCGCTGGCCCAGGCCGAAAGCGGCCGCGCTGACAGCGGGCATCCAGGCCGTCTACCTCTACGAGCGGCTCGGCGGCTGGCGGCGGATGGTGTCCCTGCGGGAACCGGCCCGGCGCAACGCGCTCGGCGGCAAGCCGCCGGCGCACCAGCCCGCCTGACGGGCCGGAATGTATTTTTCCAGCCTGCTGCCCGCTCCATTCAGGTAAGAGTGGGGAGGGGCCATGACCTACGAGGCAGCGCATCGCGCTCGGTCGGTCCTGGTGGGGAACCTGAGGCTGCCGCCGCAGGGCGCGGCGGACCAGGACCAGGTCGACCCGGGCGAGAAAGTCCCCATGCTGGTCGAGCTCAACTTGCGCTACCCGGGCGGCCTGGACGCGGTCCGGCGGGCCTTCTACGCATTGTGGGAGCGTTACGCCGACCGGGCCGGAGGGTCGTGGCCGGCCGAACCCACGTCGGTCAGTGCGGTCCAGCCGCCCGTCCCGCCGCGGCTCGCACTGGTTGCGCCCAAGCTCTATCAGTGCGTCCTGTCCCGCGCTGACGCGCAGGAGATGGCCGCCCAGGACCACGACTCCGCCCGGGCGAGCGGGCTTCCCCCGGTCATCTTCCGGATCTGGCCGGACTACACCTTGCAGCCGCAGATCGACCGTTCGGCGCCGACCGTGAAGGTCGACGCGGCCTGGCGCTCCTACGACGCCCGCGGGCGCGGGATCGTCTGGGCCGTCATCGACAGCGGGATCGACGCCTGCCATCCGCACTTTTCAGCCCTGGAGCTGGCCAGGGAGGGCCACGGGGACACGCCGCCGCAGGGCCTGGCCAGTCAGCTGCACCGCGATTTCAGCTACCTGGTCAGCCCGGACGTTCCGGCGCCGGCTGCTCCCGGCTCCGGCCTGTCCGACGAGAGCGGGCACGGCACTCACGTGGCCGGAATCATCGCCGGCTGCTCGCCCGATGGTTCCGTTCCGCTGGTCGCCGACTCGAAGGAAGCCGGGGACAGCGGGTACGTTCCGCGCACCCGCGTCGGCAGGCTGTCCGGCATGGCGCCGGCCTGCGAGCTGGTGAGCCTGAAGGTCATGCGCCGCAGCCCGCAGGGCACCTGGGTCACCTCCTCGGCCGCGGTCATCCGGGCCCTGACCTATCTGCGTACGGAGGTCAACGTCGACCCGGGCCTGCTGCGCGTGCACGGGGTCAACATGAGCCTGGGCTGCGAATGGCAGCCAGACCAGTACGCCGCGGGCCAGTCCCCGCTGTGCCAGGCCGTGAACCTGCTGGTCGCCTCCGGCGTGGTCGTGGTGGTGTCGGCGGGTAACTACGGGGCCAGCACGACCCGCGGAGACTCGGCCAACACCTCGGCCATCATGGGGTCGATCACCGAGCCCGCCCACGCCCGGGACTGCATCGCGGTGGGGTCGACGCACCGCGAGGCGCCCCATGCCTTCGGTGTCACCTGGACCTCAGGCAAGGGCCCGACCCTGGACGGCCGGATGAAGCCGGACGTCGTGGCGCCGGGCGAGTGGATCGCCTCGGCCGCCACCGGCCAGGTCCGCGCGGGCGCCGGTTTTGACCCGCCCGCGGCCGCCCCGGACCCGGCCAGCCTGCTGACCTACGCCGAGTTGTCCGGCACGTCCATGGCCGCGCCGCACGTCTCCGGCGTCGTCGCCGCGTTCCTGTCCGCCCGGCCGGAGTTCATCGGCCGTCCGGAGCAGGTCAAGAACCTGCTCACGCAGAGCGCCACCGACCTGGGCCGGGAACGGTACGCACAAGGCGCCGGCCTGGTCGACCTGATGCGGATGCTCGCCAACGTCTGACAAGAAAGGGCTACGGCCATGTCACCACTACCGACCGGCGAACCAGTCTGGGACCTTCAGTTCAACGAGAACGGGCAGCTGACGTCGCCCGCTCAGGGCAGCTTCCTGGCCGAGGTGGCCGCGGCGGGCGTCACCGACCTGTTCGTCTTCAGCCACGGATGGGGCACGTCCGAGGACAAGGCGCTCCAGCTGTACAACAAGATGTTCCCGATGATCCGCACCGCCGCCCAGGGCGTTCCCGGCCTGGGCAAGCTGGGCTTCGCCGGCATCTACTGGCCGTCGCTGTGGTTCCCGCCGACCCCGGCGACCCCGCCGCCCGCCGCCGGCGCTCAGCAGGCCGACGCCGGCGCCGTGGTGGACCTCAGCGCCGGGACCGCCGCGCTGTCGGGGGCCGACATCGCGGCGGCGCTGCAGCCCGGGTTCGCCGACCCGGCGCAGGCCGCCGCGATCGCGCAGATCGGCCAGCTCATCGACGACGGCGAGAGCGCGGCCGGGGCGGCCGAGTCCGACGACGCCAAGCACCAGCGACTCGCGCAGATCAGCCAGCTGATCAAGTCGCTGACGCCGCCGCCCGCGCCGGACGGCGGGTTCGAGGACGCCGGCGAGACCGCGCTGCTGCTGACCGACGACCCCGCCGCCGATTACCAGGCGGCCGCGGACGCCTTCGGCAGCACGCCGCCGGCCGGCGCGCAGCAGGGCCTCGGCGACTGGTTCGGCAAGGCCATCGGGGGCGCCAAGGACGTCCTGCGGGTGTTCTCCTACAACACCATGAAGGCCCGCGCCGGGACCGTGGGCCGGAACGGCCTCGGGCCCCTGCTCGCCGCGCTGCACGCGCAGTCGCCCGGCGTCCGGGTGCACCTGATCGGGCACAGCTTCGGTGCCCGGCTGGTGTCCTTCGCGCTGTCCGGCGTGGGCGCGCCGGCCAGCAGCCCGGTCGCCTCGCTGCTGCTGCTCCAGGGCGCATTCTCGCACTGGTCCTTCGCCCACGCGCAGGACAACCCGTTCGGCAGCCCGGGTGCCCTGAACGCCTTTGCCGACCGGGTGCACGGTCCCCTGGTGGCCACCCACACCGTCTACGACTGGGCCGTCGGCGTGTGGTACCCCAAGGCCTCCTTGCTGGCCCAGCAAGACACCGAGGCCGCCGTCGCCGGCCGGTGGGGCGGCATGGGCTCCGACGGCTTCCAGGCCGTCAAGCCGGCCGAAGACCGGGCCATGCCCGCCCAGGGTGGCACCAGCTACGGTCTCGCGCCCGGCACCTTCTACCGGATCGACGCCGCCAGCGTCATCAACGACACCACGAACGAGCCGTTCTCCGGAGCGCACTCCGACATCAAGAAGCTCCCGGTGGCCCAGCTGGCCGTGGCCGCCGCGGCGGCCCACGCCTAGGCGTCGCCGCGCCAGGTGCGGAAGTAGCCGGCCGCGTACTCGGCGAGGGCCCGGGCCGCGGCGGTCCGGTAGGCGTCGGCGCGCCAGACCAGGCTGAGCGTGCGCCGGCACGGGACATCCAGGTGCAGCCAGCCGACCGGCGGGTCGGGAGCCAGCCTCCTGGCCATGGCCGGCATCAGCCCGATGCCCACCCGGCGCTGATCAGGCCGCGGATGGCGTAAGGATCGTCGCCCTCGCACACGATGACCGCGTCCGTGAAGAGCCGGTCGGTGAGGGCGCGCAGCCAGTAGCCGGGCCGGGTGGTGACGAAGGGCTGGGCGGCTAGCTCGCCGCCCTCGACAGATACCGAGGCGCGGGTGTGCCCGGCCAGGCGGTGCGACGGGGGGACGGCCAGCAGGACCTCTTCGCTGAGCAGCTCGACGGAAGTGAGCGCGGGTCCGGGCAAGGGCTGCAGCTTCTACCAGCTCGTGCGGACCGTTGCCTACGCCATGTCCTGGTCGCCGCGCTGGCCGTGAGCATCGTATTCGTCATGAGAAGGCCGGCGCCGGGTAGGTAGCACCCATGACAAATGGAGCACCCCTGCTCACACTGGGCCCACTGTTGCGTTACGTCGGGGAGACCGAGGCCACGATCTGGGTCGAGACCGAACGGGCCTGCGAGGTGGAGATCCTCGGGCACCAGGCGCGGACCTTCGAGGTCGCCGGGCACCACTACGCGCTGGTAGTGATCGGCGATTTGCACCCGGGGACCGAATACGAGTACCAGGTCGCCCTGGACGGGACCATCCGCTGGCCCGAGCCGGATTCGGAGTTCCCGCCGAGCGTGCTCAGGACGCCGGACCCCGGCCGACCGCTCCGTCTCGCCTTCGGTTCCTGCCGGATCGCCGAACTGCCGATCCTGCCGCGGCGGCTCAGCTCCCGCCGCGCGCAGCGGGACGAGGAGGAACACGGCCCGGATGCGCTGGTCGCCTACGCCCTGGACCTGCGCAGGACGCCGCACGAACGGTGGCCTGACCTGATGCTGCTGATCGGTGACCAGGTCTACGCCGACAATCCGGGGCCGGCCACCCGCGACTTCATCGAGCAGCGCCGCGACCCGGCCGAACCGCCCGGCTACCAGGTCGCGGACTTTGGCGAGTACTGCTTCCTCTACCAGGAGGCCTGGACCGAGCCCTCGGTGCGCTGGCTCCTGTCCGTCGTCCCCACCGCGATGATCTTCGACGACCACGACGTGCACGACGACTGGAACACCTCGGCCGCCTGGCGTCGCGACTACCAGGCCAAGCCGTGGTGGCCGGAGCGGATCCGCGCCGCCTACATGAGCTACTGGATCTATCAGCACCTGGGCAACCTGTCCCCGGCCGAACTCGCCAAGAACGAGCTGTGGCAGCAGATGCTCGAACCCGGTGATCACGCCGACGTGCTCGGCGAGTTCGCCGTCCGGGCCGGCCAGCAGGCCGAGGGCATCCAATGGAGTTATCGGCGCACCTTCGGCCCCCCGGGCGGCGGGGTGCGGGTCGTCGTGATCGACTCACGCAGTGGCCGGGTGCTCGACGAGGGCCGCCGGCTGATGGTGGGCGAGGCGGAGTGGCAGTGGGTCACCGAGTCGGTGGCCGGCGACTGGAACCACGTGGTGCTGGCCAGCTCGCTGCCGCTGCTGCTCCCGTACGGCATCCACGGCCTGGAGGCGTGGAACGAGGCCGTCTGCGGCGGAGCCTGGGGCAAGCGCTCCGCCCGCGTCGGCGAGCGGGTGCGCCGGGAGCTGGACCTGGAACACTGGGCCGCGTTCGGCCGGTCGTTCGGCCTTTTCGAGCGGCTGCTGACCGGGCTGGCAACGGGGGAGCAGGGTCGTCCGCCCGCGTCGGTCACCGTGCTCGGCGGGGACATCCACCACAGCTACCTGGCCGCGGTGGACTTCCCGTCCGGGACGAACCCCCGCAGCTCGGTCTACCAGGCGGTCTGCTCACCGATCCACAACACCCTGCCGGACCAATTCCGGCGCGGGCACCAGCTGACCACCTCCCGGCCCGGCGAGATGGCCGGCATCGGGATGGCCCGGCTGGCCGGGGTGCCCAAGACCAGGCTCCGGTGGCGGATCACCCGCGGCTCCTGGTTCCATAACATGCTGTCCGCCCTCGAGTTCGACGGCCGCCGGGCGCGCATCCGCTTCGACCGCACCGTCGAGGACGCCTCCGGCGTCCCCCACCTCCAGTCCGTCTGCGAAACCGAACTCAGCTGACCACGCCGCACCCGTGATTGGGGGTCGTTATACCCCTCCTGGCGGGTGTTTTGACCCACCATGATGCGACCTGGGGTTAGGGCGGTGCGGACAGGTCCAGGCTGGCGAGGCCACGGCTCGCTGAGTCAGGCGGCATCCCACAGGCCGGTCCGGTGCACGGCGACGTGGGCCGCGATGCCGGCCAGCGCCGCGGCCGCGGGCAGGGGTGGCAGCCGCCGTCCGTCCCGCAGCCTGACCGCGACCTGGCCGGCGTCTGCTTCCCGCTCGCCGATGACCGCCTGGTACGGGACCAGCCGTGCCGACCGGATCCGGCGGTTCAGGGTGCCCGAATCCGGTCCGGCGACCCGGGCGCGCAACCCCAGTCCGGCGGCTTGCCGGGCGACCTCGGCCGCGGCCTCGTCCTGCGCGTCCGCCACCGGCAGCACCACGAGCTGTTCCGGCGCCAGCCAGTCGGGAAAGGCGCCGCCGTGCCGTTCGACTAGGTGCGCGACCGCCCGCTCCATGCTGCCGACGACGCTGCGGTGCACCATGACCGGGCGGTGCCTGCCCCCGTCCGCGCCGGTGTACTGCAGGCCGAACCGGTCCGGCTGGTAGAAGTCGACTTGGACGGTGGACAGGGTCGCCTCCCGCTCGGCGGCGTCGGCCACCTGCACGTCGATCTTCGGCCCGTAGAACGCGGCCTCTCCCTCGGCGGCCTCCCACGGCAGGCCCGAGTCGTCGAGTATCCTGGCCAGCATGGCGGCGGCCTGGTCCCAGATCCGCGGGTCGCCCACGTATTTGCCGCCCGGACCGCGCAGCGACAGCCGGTACCGGGCCGGCTCGATGCCGAGCGCGGCGTAGGCCTGCCGGATCATCGCCAGCGCCGCGCGGGCCTCGGCCGCGGCCTGGTCAGGGGTGCAGAAGATGTGCGCGTCGTTCAACTGCATCGCCCGCACCCTGGTCAGCCCCCCGAGTACCCCGGACAGCTCGGTCCGGTACTGGCCGCCCAGCTCGGCCAGCCGGAGCGGCAGCTCGCGGTAGCTCCGCCCGCGGGACCGGTAGAGCAGCGCGTGGTGCGGGCACAGGCTGGGCCGCAGCACGACCTGCTCCCCACCCACCTCTATCGGCGGGTACATGCCGTCGCGGTAGTGCGACCAGTGCCCCGATATCTGGTACAGCTCGCGCTTGCCCAGCACCGGCGAGTAGACGTGCTGGTAGCCGGCCCGCCGCTCCAGCTCGCGCAGGTACTCCTCCAGCGCGTGCCGGACCGCGGCGCCCGCGGGCAGCCAGTACGGCAGCCCGGCGCCGATCAGCGGGTCGGTGTCGAACAGCCCGAGTTCACGGCCGAGCTTGCGGTGATCATCCATGGTGGCCTCCTGGGCAGGTAACCGGGCGGGCGACCACAGGAAAGCCGAAGCCCCAGGGCGCTCGGCCCCGGGGCTTCGTCTGTATCGAGCCAGCAATCAGCGCGCCGGGAACGGCTCCGGCGTCGTCGTCATGCCAGCACGCTGCATGCCGGTCACGGTATCAGCCGCCCTCCGGCCGCCGCACCTGGGTTTCGAGCTGGGCCTTCATGGCCTCCGCCAGGGCGAGCGCCGCGCTGAGCGGGCGGATCATCACGATGAGCTCGTCGATCAGGCCATCGGCCCCGGTGTGCAGGAAGTCGCTGCCCTCCAGCTCTCGGCTGCCCACCCGCGCCTGGAAGAGCAGCACGTGGTCGGCCGCGCCGGGTGAGCCGATCTCGCGCACGTAGCGGAAGTCCCCCACGACCCGCGAGAAGGCACGCAGGATCGGCGCGACGGCCTCGCGTCCCCGGTACGGGGCGAACACGACCGGGCTGCGGAAGACGACGTCCTCGGCGAGCAGCGCCAGGGCGGCGTCGATTTCGCGGGCTTCCACCGCGGCGCGGAACGGGTGTGTCACGTGGTCTCTCCCTGGTCCGCCCCGCCCGCGTTCTGCGCCGCCATGCTGGCCAGCGCGGGGTAGTCGTAGGCATCTTCCGGATTCGCGCGCACGGCCGCGTCGAGGCCCGCGGCGTCCTGGCCGACCAGGATCCGCCAGGCCCCCGAGCGCACCCCGTCCAGGATGGTGGTCGCGGCTTCGGCCGCGCTGAGCGGCGCGCTGTCGCGGAAGTCGGCGCTCATCTTTTCCAGCATCTGGCGCATCTCATCGGCCGTGGTGCTCTCGGCCAGCACGCCGCGCCGGATCAGCTCGGCCCGCCTTTGGAGCTGGACGTCGTTCAGCGGCCCGGATTCCGGCACGACGCCGTGGGCGCGCATGCTGTTCGCGATGATGTCGGTACCGACGTGCCCGGGCATCACCACGGCCACCCGCACCTGGGGCGCGTTGGTGCGCAGGTCCTCGATCAGCGCCTCGGTGAAGCCCTTCACCGCGAACTTGGCCGTACAGTAGGCGGTGTTCGGCATGCCCGGGCCGAGCGTGGCCCAGAAGCCGTTCACGCTGCTGGTGTTGACTAGCACCCCGTCCCCGCTGGCGATCAGCAGCGGCAGGAACGCGCGGGCGCAGAAGTAGACACCCCACCAGTCCACCGCGAACGTGCGCTCCCAGTCCTCCCGACGGTCGTTGACGAAACTTCCGCCGCCGCCGATGCCGGCGTTGCTGAAGACCAGGTCGACGTGATCGCTCGCGTGCTCGGCCAGCAGCTCGTCGCGGAACCGCAGCACCTGCGTCTCCTCGGCGACGTCGCAGGCGTGGCTGGTGACGACGACGCCGGGCGGGGCGCCCTCCCGCGCCAGGGCCGCGGTCTCCGCGACGGCATCCGCGTTCAGGTCGCAGGCCGCGACCGAGCATCCCTGCGCCGCCAGCTGGCGGACCAGCTCACGGCCCATGCCGGAGCCACCGCCGGTCACCACCGCGAGCTTGCCCGAGAACGAATCCATCGCCCGACACCTCCTTACTGCAATCGATATCACGAACCGGGGCGCAGGCCGAGCAGGAATGACGCCACCGCCGCGGCGAAACCGTCCGGGTCCTCCCAGAAGAGCAGATGGCCGAGGCCGGGGAAGGTCACCAGCCTGGCCCCGGGGATGCGCGCCGCGAGCAGCCTGCCGTTACGCGGGTCGACCACGGCGTCCGCGCCGCCGTGCAGCACCAGCGTGCGGGCCCGGATACGAGCCAGGGGACGGCCCGCGTACCGGGAACCGGCGATCGACTGGGCCGACAGGACGCCGCTGCCCGGCGGCCGGGAACCCTGCCGCTCCAGCAAGCGGCGCGCGAGTTCCGGCCGGTCTGGACCTGCGGCCAGGGCGTTCTCCGTGTGACGGAGGCGCGCCGTCTCGGCCGGCAGGCGGGCGGTCCTGGCGAGCAGCAGTACCGAGCGCGCAGGCATCGGAAATGCGAACGGCCAGCCTGGTGTGGTGCAGGCCAGTACCAGGTCGTCGACCCGGTCCGGATGCCTGAGCGCCAGTTCCTGGGCCACCATGCCGCCCAGGCTCGCCCCGAGCACGTGCGCCCGGCGGATGCCGGCCGCGTCGAGGACCGCCACGACGTCGGCGGCCATGTCGGCCACCGTGAACGATCCGGCCGGGAGGTCGCTGTGCCCGACGCCCCGGTTGTCCACCAGGACGAGCCGGAGGTGCCGCCGCAGCCTGCTCAGCACCGGCCCCCAGCCGCGGCGGTCCATGCCCATCCCCTGGATCAGCACCAGCCACGGCCGCCGCCAGTGCATGGTTCCGCGCAGCTCATAAGCGATCCGCAGCGTCCCGCTGCGGGCGTACCTGGTCCGGCTCACCCGCCACCTCCGGCTGCGGCCAGCACCGACGTCGAGGCGCTGGTGTGTTTAGCAAGCAGCTTGCTAAATATATCAAACGCGGCTTCCGGGGCGCATCCGGCGGTTCCCCGGCGCGGGCGGGCGGTCCGTGGCTGTTATGGGCTCGCCCCCGTCGGCCCGGGCGGGCCAGGCCGCAGCGGCACGGGTATCCGGTCCAGGTCGCGGGCCAGCACGACCTCACCGCCGAAGACCGCCGCCGCCTCCTCGGCCAGTCGCTCGTCGCCCTCGGGGCCGTGCTCGTAGCGCTGTGAGAAGTGGGTCAGGACGAGCAGTCGCACCCCGGCCTGCGCCGCGATCTGTCCGGCCTGCCCGGCGGTCAGGTGCCCGTAGTCGCGGGCCAGCGCGGCCTCGCTGTTGGCGAAGGTCGACTCGCAGACCAGCATGTCCGCCCGGTCCGCCAGCGCGAAAGCCGCGTCGCATAGCCGGGTGTCCATGACGAACGCGAACCGCTGGCCCGGCCTCGGCTCGCTCACCTGGTCCAGCGTCACCGTCCGGCCGCCCGCCTCGAGTCGGCCGGAACGCTGCAGCCGGCCGATGTCGGGCCCGGTGATGCCCAGGGTGGCCAGCCGGTCGGGGAGCATCCGCCGCCCGTCCGGCTCGGTCAGCCGGTAGCCGACGGTCGGCGCGCTGTGCGACAGCGCCCGCGCCTCCAGCCGGAACGGGGACGTGCCGATGACCGCTTCCGCCCCCCTGACCCGCCGTTCGCGCAGGTCCAGCACGTCGTGGAACAGAGACGCGTGCCTCAGCCGCCCGAATACCTCCCGGCTACCCGCGGGGTAGCAGACCTCCACCGGGTGCGGCACCCGATCCAGCGACATCCGCGCCAGCACGCCCGGCAGGCCGAGGCAGTGGTCACCGTGCAGATGGGTGATGCAGATGCGGGTGATCTGGCTGGCCGTGACCCCCGCAAACAGCATCTGCCGCTGCGTTCCCTCGCCCGGGTCGAACAGCAGGCCCTCGTCGTCCCAGCGCAGGAAGTAGCCGTTGTGGTTGCGGCTGCGGGTGGGCGCCTGACTGGCCGTGCCGAGAACCACCAGCTCACGATTGGACACGGCACCCCACACTATGCCGCGCCCCCCGAGCACGCCCCACCGCGCCGCCCCCCGCGCCTCCGCCCCCGCCGAACGCAATGAAACCCCGGATCCAGCGCGTTCTGACGCAGTGAAATCCCGGTTTCATTGCGTCCGGTAGCGCACCGGAGCCCCGCCCGCCGGGACGGAAGGTGCCTATGGTGCGGGGTTCACGACCAGGGCACTGCCGCCGAACAGGCGGACCGGCTCGGCGATGGCCTCGAACCGGTCGCGCCCCAGGACCTGCAGCGCAGTCGCGTCGCCCGGGTAGTTGTCCAGGGGCAGGATCGGCCCGGTGGCCAGCGTGAACTTCTCGCCGTACTGGCTGGTCAGCTGCGCCGCCAGGGCGCTGTTGTAGAAGTCGGGTTCGGCCAGCGAGGTGGGCGCGTTGCGCTGGCTTACCCGCGGCGCCGCGAGCGCCGCCGGCAGCGGCATGCCGAAGTCCACGTGGTTCAGGATGATCTGCAGGATGGTCGTGGGGATGGTCGACCCGCCGGCCGCGCCGACGGTGAAGACCGGCTGCCCGTCCCGGAACGCGATAACCGGTCCCATGCTGGACCGCGGCTGCTTGCCGCCGGCCGGCAGGTTGGGATCGGTGGCCCCGGCCGCGGGCGGCGCGAAGTCGAAGTCGGTCATCTCGTTGTTGAGCAGGAAGCCGTAGCCCGGCACAGTCTGACCGCTGCCGCCGAAGAAGTTGATCGTGTTGGTGAAGGCGACGACGTCGCCCCATTTGTCGGCGGTGACGATGTTGTTGGTGTGGCCGCCTTCCGGCGCAGGCTGCTGCGCACCCTGGGCCGGGCAGGTCCCGTAGGGCGGATAAGGATTACCGGGCGCCACCGGGGAGACGAGTGCCGTGTTACCGATCAGGCAGCGCCTGGTCGCGGCGAACGCCGGGTCGAGCAGCCCGGACAGCGGCACGCTGACGTAGCGGGGGTCGCCGACGTAAGCGTTGCGGTCGGCGTAGGCCAGCCGCGACGCCTCCAGGTAGTGGAACAGCGCGGTCACCCTGGGCTCGGCGGACAGCTTGTACCCGCTCAGGATGTTCAGCGCCTCGCCCACGGTGGACCCGCTGCTCGACGGCGGCGCCATGCTGTAGATGTCCAGGCCGCGGTAGCGCACGCGGGTCGGCGCCAGCACCCGGGCCTGGTAGGCGCGCAGGTCGGCCGTTGTCATGATGCCGGGCAGCTGGACCACGGTCTGCCCCGGGGTCAGCACCGGGTGGTCGTCGGCCTGGACGATGGCCTGGCCGAGGGGCCCGTCGTACAGGTAGGACGGGCCGTACCTGGCCAGCAGCCGGTAGGTCTTGGCCAGGTCGGGATTGCGGAGCAGTGTGCCGACCGGGAGCGGCTGCCCCGACGGCGTCAGCAGCAGAGACCGGCTGGCCGGGTAGGCCTGCAGTTCCGGCAGGTCCGACTGGGTGAGCTGGACGAAGTCCTGGTTGACCCGGAACCCGCGTTCGGCCACCCCGATGGCGGGCTGGAGGTCGGCGGCCAGGCTCTTGCGCCCGTACTGGCCGACCGCCTTGGCCCAGGCGGCCACCATCGACGGCACGCCGGTGGCCAGCGGCTGGTCGGAGGCGTAGTCGTAGTCGAGCGGCTGGCCCGTCTTCGGGTCGAGGAACATCGTCGTCGTGCACGCGGCCGGGCAGTTCTCGCGGCCGTCGATGGTCACGACCTGGTGCGTCTTGGCCAGGTAGATCACCATGAAGCCGCCGCCGCCGGGACCGGCCACGAACGGGACGGTGACGCCCAATGCGCTGGCTGTGGCGACCGCGGCATCGACCGCGTTGCCGCCGTGCTTCAGCACGTCGATGCCCGCCTGGCTGGCGTCCACGTCCATGGACGCGACCGCGCCGCCCGAGCCGACCGCGACCGGCTGCTTAACGGGGTCGGCTGAGGCCTGGCCAGCAGCCCGGGCCCCCGCGGGTACGGCCAGCAGGACGGCGGCCAGCGCTGACACAGCAGCGGCCACGGGCAAACGACGCATGAGCACCTCCGGATCAGGCCACCTGTTCGTATGCTCGGCATTGATCACTTTAAACCAACACAAGCATACAAAATCACCCTCGACCAGACATTTGCCCGGGGATGGGTGAGGGGGGCCAGGTCCGGCCGGTCCCGGGGGAGGCCGCGGCGGTCCCGGGGGAGGCCGCGGCGGTCCCGGGGGAGGCCACGGCGGTCCCCGGGGGAGGCGCAGCGCAGTTTCTTAGGCCGCGATAAGGAACTTCTTCGGCCCGCCTGAGTCCCGCTTGGTTCCCTTGGGTGCAAGCCGCCAACCCGAGGAGGATTCGCATGCGCCACCGAACACCGATGATTGCCGCCGCAGTGGCGGTCACCGCGGCTCTCGCCGCGGGCAGCACCGTCGCGGTAGCCGCGGCGACGGGCGGCAAGCCCGGCGCCCCGGCCGCGACCACGTCCGCCAGCGAGAAGCCGGGCCACGACGCGATCGTGACGGCGGTGGCCCGGGAACTGCACGTCAGCACGGCCCGGGTCAGCGCGGCGCTGCAGCCGCTGTTCGCCGCGGGCCGGGCCGACACGTCGTCGCCGGCGTTCGCGGCGGCCGCCCGTGCGCTTGGCGTCGGCACCGGGCCGCTGCAAACCGCGCTCGCGCACGCCAAGCAGAGTCTGGCCGGCCGCCCGCAGGCCAAACCGGGCCCGGATGGCGCCAAGACCCCTCTGGCCCGTTCCAAGGCCGCCGAGGAGCGGCCGGGCCACGACGCGATGGTGGCCGCGGTCGCCGCGGAGTTGCACGTCAGCACGGCCCGGGTCAGCGCGGCGCTGCAGCCGCTGTTCGCCGCGGGTCAGGCCGACACGTCGTCGCCGGCGTTCGCGGCGGCCGCCCGTGCGCTCGGCGTCAGCACCGGGCAGCTGCAAACTGCGCTCGCGCACGCCAAGCAGAGCCTGGCTCAGGGCAGCTGACGCCATCGGAGCAGGCCGGTTGAGGACGGTGCGCGATACTGGCCTGGTGCGGGTCCTCGTGGTCGACGATGACGAGGCGGTGCGCAGCGCGCTGACCCATGCGCTGCACCGTGACGGTTACGAGGTATCTACGGCGGGCGACGGCGCCGCCGCGCTTGCCGCGCTGCTGCGGCTCCGGCATGATGCCGTCGTGCTCGACGTCCTCATGCCCGAGCCGGGCGGGCTCGAGGTGTGCCGCGTGATCAGGGCACGCGGCGACGACACCCCGATCTTGATGCTGACCGCGCGAGACCTGGTCTCCGACCGGGTCGCCGGGCTGGACGCCGGCGCCGACGACTACCTGGCCAAGCCGTTCGCGCTCGAGGAACTGCGGGCGCGGCTGCGCGCGTTGCTGCGGCGCAGCGGCGCGGGCGCCGGCCTGCTCCGGTTCGCCGGCATCGAGCTTGATGTCGCGGCCCACCAGGCACGTCGCCACGGCGAACATCTCCAGCTGACCAAGACCGAATTCGCGCTGCTCGAATTGTTCCTGCGCAACCCGGGCCGGGTGCTGTCCCGGACCCAGATATTCGAATCGGTGTGGGGTTACGACTTCGGGCCGGAATCGAACGGGCTGTGGGTCTACATCGGCTATCTGCGGCGGAAGATGGGCGAGCCGCGGCTGATCCAGACCGTCCGCGGGATCGGCTACGTGCTGCGGGAAGAGCCATGAACCTGCGGGAAGAGTCATGAACCTGCGGGAAGAGTCATGAGCCTGCGCGCCAGGGTCGCGATCGCGGTCGGCGCGGTCGTCTTCGTCGCGCTGGCGGCCGTGGCGGCGGTTGTCTATTCGGCGGTCGGCGCGAACCTGCGCGGACAGGACGACGCCTCCCTGGTGCAGGTGGCCGCGAACGCGCAGACCATAGCGGCGAAGCTCAAGGCAGCCCACACCGTCGGGCAACTGGTCCCGTTCGGCAGCACGCAGCTGCAGATCGTCCCCGATGCCACGGTCGGCCCGGTGAACGGGTTCGTCGGTGTCACCGGTCACGACGTCCAGGTGGCGAACGGGAAGGCCAAGCCGTATTTCCAGGACGAGGCCTACCGAAACGTCGTCTACCGCATTTACACCACGCAGTTTCCCGGGCAGGCCGGAGCGCTGGTCCGGGTCGCCCGGCCGGCGTCGGATGCGACGTCGACTCAGGCGTCGCTCGGCTGGCTGCTCGCCGCGCTCGTGCCGGCCGGCGCGATCGGCGCGGCGGTACTGGCCCGGCTGGCCGCGGGCCGGGTGCTGCGCCCGGTCGGCCGGCTGACCGAAACCGTCGAGCGGATCAGGGCCACCGGCGACCTCAGCGCGCCGATCGAGACGCCGGGCCAGGACGAGATCAGCCGGCTCGGGCAGGCCTTCGCCGCGATGACGGCCGCGCTGGACGAATCGGCGGGCTCGCAACGCCGGCTGGTCGCCGATGCCTCGCACGAGCTGCGCACCCCGCTCACCAGCCTGATCACCAACCTCGAACTGCTCGCCGAACGGCCGGATGACCCCAGCGTTCCGGCGCTGGCCGCGGCCGCGCTCGCCGAGGCCGGCGAGCTGCGCGTGCTGATCAACGACCTGGTCGAGCTCGCGCGGGACGGGCAGGCCTCGTTCCACATCGAAGATGTCCGGCTGGATCTGGTCGCGGAACGAGTCGCGGCCCGGGCCGCCGGCCGGGCGCCGGGGCTGCGGTACGAGCTCGATTTCCGGCCGACGCTGGTCCGCGGCGATCCGGACGCGCTGGAACGGGCGATCGGCAACCTGGTCGACAACGCGCTGAAATGGAGCCCGCCGGACGGCCGCATCCGCATCTCGGCCGCCGGCGGGACGGTCGAGGTCAGCGACGACGGGCCGGGCATACCAGCGGACGACCTGCCGTACATTTTCGATCGCTTCTACCGGTCGGCCCAGGCGCGGGCCTTGCCCGGCTCGGGCCTCGGCCTGGCCATCGTGCGCCGGATCGCCGACGTGCACCACGGAACCGTCGAAGCGATCCCGCTGCCGCACGGGGTGAAATTCCGCCTCAGCGTGCCGGAGACCATCGTCGACCAGGAACGGGCCCCGCTACGGAGCTGACCGCGCCGTTCGCGGGCGCCGGGGCAGGTACAGGTCGGTGATCGTGCCCTCGAACGCCTCGGCCGCCAAGGCCACGGTCTCGGACAGGGTGGGGTGGGGATGAATGCTCAGGGCGATGTCGGCCGCGTCGGCGCCCATCTCGATGGCCAGCACCGCCTCGGCGATCAGGTCGCCCGCCGCGGGCCCGGTGATGCCGCACCCGATGATCCGGCCGGTCGCCTCGTCGAACAGCACCTTGGTCATCCCCTCCGAACGGCCCAGGGTGAGCGAGCGGCCGCTGGCGGCCCACGGGAACACGCCCTTGCCGTACGCCACGCCGGCCGCCCTGGCCTCGTTCTCGGTCACCCCGGCCCAGGCCACCTCGGGGTCGGTGTAGGCCACCGACGGGATGGCACGGGCATCGAAGAAGCTGTTCCTGCCCGCGATGACCTCGGCGGCGACCTTGGCCTCGTGCATCGCCTTGTGCGCCAGCATCGGCTGGCCGACCACGTCCCCGATCGCGAAGATGTGCGGCACGCTGGTCCGCATCTGCTTGCTCACCGGGATGAAGCCGGACGGATCCACGGCGACCCCGGCCCGTTCGGCCCCTATCAGGGAACCGTTGGGACGGCGCCCGACCGCCACCAGGATCCGGTCGAAGGTGTCGGTGGCCGGCGCCTTGGCGCCGTCGAACGTCACCACCAGGCCGTCAGGGCGGCTCTCGACAGCAGTGACCCGCGTCCGCACGAAGACGTTCTCGTACTGCCGCGAGACCCGCTTGGCCAGCGGCGCCACCACGTCGCGGTCGACACCGGGGATGAGCTGGTCGAGCAGCTCCACGACGGTGATCCGCGCGCCGAGCTCGTGGTACACGGTGGCCATCTCCAGCCCGATGATCCCGCCGCCGATCACGAGCAGCCGCCCGGGCACCTCCTCGACTTCCAGCGCCCCGGTGGAGTCGATGACCCGCGGGTCCGGCGCGGGGATGAACGGCAGCGTGATCGCCTCCGAGCCGGCCGCGATGATCGCGTGCTCGAAGCCGACCGAGACCGCCCCGCCCTCGGCCAGCTCCACCGCCAGCTCGTGCGGCGAGGTGAACCGGCCGTAGCCGCGGACGGTGGTGACGGTGCGCTGCCTGGCCAGCGTGGCCAGGCCGCCGGTGAGCCGGCCGACCACGCCATCCTTCCAGGCCCGCAGCCGGTCGAGGTCGATAGAAGGGGGGCCGAACGAGACGCCGTTCTCGCTCATCTCCCGGGTTTCCGCGATTACCCTGGCCGCGTGCAACAGCGCCTTGGACGGGATGCAGCCGACGTTCAGGCAGACCCCGCCGAGAGCTGCCCCGCTGTCCACGAGCACGACCTTCTTGCCCAGGTCCGCGGCCCGGAACGCGGCCGTGTACCCGCCCGGCCCGGCGCCGAGCACGAGCACCTCGGTGGTCTGGTTCTCCATGTCAGAGCACCAGCCGCCGGATGTCCTCAAGCACCCCGCACAGGTACCGGGTGAACCGGGCGGCCAGCGCGCCGTCGATGACGCGGTGGTCGTAGGACAGCGAGAGCGGCAGCATCAGCCGCGGCACGAACGCCGAACCGTCCCACACCGGCGCCATCTTGGACCGGACCACGCCGAGGATCGCCACCTCGGGGGCGTTGACGATCGGCGTGAAGCCGGTCCCGCCGATGCCGCCCAGGCTGGAGACGGTGAAGCAGGCGCCGGCCAGGTCGGCCGGGCCGAGCTTGCCCTCACGCGCCCGGGCCGAGGTCGCGCCGAGTTCGCGGCTGAGCTCGGTGATGCCCTTGCGGTCGACGTCGCGGATCACCGGCACCACCAGGCCCTCGGGTGTGTCCACGGCCACGCCGAGGTGGTAGTAGCCCTTGTAGATCAGCGCGTCCTTCTCCGGCGTCAGCGAGCTGTTGAACCGGGGGAACTCACGCAGAGCCGAGACGCTGGCCTTCATCAGGAAGGCGAGCAGCGTGACCCGGTAGCCCTCGGCCTTGGCCGCGGTGTCGAGCTCGCGGCGGTAGGCGTCCAGGTCGGTGATGTCGGCCTCGTCGTCGTGGGTGACGTGCGGGACGTTGAGCCAGGACCGGTGCAGCGCGGGCCCGGACAGCCGCTGGATCCGGGTCAGCGGCCGCACCTCGACCGGCCCGAACTTCGAGAAGTCCTGGGCCGGCACCTCCGGGATCCCCACGCCCGTCGTGGCCGGGCCAGCCCCCGCGGCCGCCGGGCCGCGCACCCCCGCGATCACGTCCTCCTTGGTGATCCGCCCTTTCGGCCCCGTCCCGGACAGCGCGGTCAGGTCCAGCCCGAGCTCACGGGCCAGCCGCCGCACCCCCGGGCTGGCGTGCACCCCGTCGAAGTCCGCTAGCGCCTCAGCGCCCGCGCCCGCCCCAGCTGCCGCACTCGCCCCAGCTGCCGCACCCACCTCACCGGCCCCGGCCGTCGCGCCCGCAACCGGAGCCTCCGCGATCGAACGTGCCGCCGGTTCGCGTGCCGCCGCCACCGGGTCCGCCGCGTCCAGCGTGGGCGGCTCCTGCTGGTCGGTCAGCGGCGCCGGCTCGACCTCGGCCCCCTCGGTATCCAGCGACAGGATGGCCGACCCGCGGCTGACCAGGTCGCCGACCTTGACCCGCAGCTCGCGGACGGTGCCCGCGGCGGGGGAGGGGATGTCCATGGTGGCCTTGTCCGACTCCAGGGTGACCAGCGGATCCTCGTTACTGACCACGTCGCCGGGCGCGACGTGGATCTCGATGACCGGCACGTCGGCGAAGTCGCCGAGGTCCGGGACGCTGACCTCTGTCATTGCTGCCCCCCCTCAGGCCCGCGACGGATCGGGTGTGTCCGGGTCGATGCCGTACCGGGCGATCGCGTCGCCCGGCCGGTCGGCGGGTATCGCCCCGTCTTCGGCCAGCGACGTCAGCGCGGCCAGGGCCACGTAGTGCCGGTCGACCTCGAAGAAGCGGCGCAGGTTGCGCCGGTAGTCCGACCGGCCGTAGCCATCCGTTCCCAGCACCCGGTACCTGCCGGGCACGAAGGCCCGGATCTGGTCGGCGAACGCCCTGACGTAGTCGGTCGCCGCGATCACCGGTCCTGGCGGCCGCCCGGAAAGGCATTCCGCCACGTAAGAACGCCGCGGCTCCGAACCCGGGTGCAGCATGTTCCACCGCTCGGCGGCCAGCCCGTCCCGGCGCAGCTCGGTGAAGCTGGTCGCGCTCCACACGTCGGCCGCCACGCCGTAGTCCGCGGCCAGCAGGTCCGCCCCCGCCAGCACCTCTCGCAGGATCGTCCCGCTGCCGAGCAACTGCACCCGCGGGCCCTCCTCGGAAGCCGCGGGCCGCAGCAGGTACATGCCGCGCAAGATCCCGGCCTCGGCGCCGTCCGGCAGCGCCGGATGCTCGTAGTTCTCGTTCATCAGCGTGAGGTAGAAGAACACGTCCTCCTGCTCGGCGAACATCCGCCGCAGCCCGCCGGCGATAATGACCGCGAGCTCGTAGGAGTACGTCGGGTCGTAGGCCACGCAGTTCGGCACGACCGAGGCCAGCACGTGGCTGTGCCCGTCCTCGTGCTGCAGCCCCTCGCCGTTGAGCGTGGTCCGGCCGGCCGTCCCGCCGAGCAGGAAGCCGCGGGCCCGCGAGTCGCCGCCCGCCCAGATCAGGTCCATCACCCGCTGGAAGCCGAACATCGAGTAGAAGATGTAGAACGGGATCATCGCGATGTCGCTGGTGCTGTAAGCCGTGGCCGCGGCGATCCAGGACGCCGTCGCCCCGGCCTCGTTGATGCCCTCCTGCAGCATCTGGCCGTCCGGCGCCTCCCGGTAGTACATCAGCTGGTTGGCGTCCTCGGGCTGGTACAGCTGCCCGGCCTGGCTGAAGATGCCGAACTGCCGGAACATGCCCTCCATCCCGAACGTGCGGGACTCGTCCGGCACGATCGGCACCACCCGCGGCCCGATGGCCTTGTCCCGCAGCAGCGTGTTCAGGATCCGGACGAACGCCATCGTGGTGGAGATCTGCCGGCCGGGGGTGCCGCCCAGCTGGCCGCCGAACGCGGACAGGTCGGGCACGGCCAGGGTCTGCGTGGACCGCCGCCGCCGGGACGGCAGGTACCCGCCCAGCGCGGTCCGCCGCTCCCGCAGGTAGGCCATCTCCTCGCTGTCCTCGTCGAAGCGCAGGAACGGCAGCTCGGCCAGCTGCTCGTCGGTCAGCGGCAGGCTGAACCGGTCGCGGAACTTGATCAGGGCCGCGGACGCCATGTGCTTCTGCTGGTGGGTGATGTTCTGGCCCTCGCCCGATTCCCCCATCCCGTAGCCCTTGATCGTCTTGGCCAGGATGACGGTGGGCTGGCCGGCGTGCCGCACCGCGGCCGAGTAGGCCGCGTAGACCTTCACCGGGTCGTGGCCGCCGCGGTTCAGCGCCCAGATCTCGTCGTCGGTCATCCCGGCCACCATCTCGGCCAGCTCGGGGTACTTGCCGAAGAACTTCTCCCGCACGTAGGCGCCGTCCTTGGACTTGAAGTCCTGGTACTCCCCGTCGACGGCTTCCTCCATGCGCTTGAGCAGCAGCCCGGTGGAGTCCCTGGCGATCAGCGGGTCCCAGGCGCTGCCCCAGATGGTCTTGATCACGTTCCAGCCCGCGCCGCGGAAGATGCCCTCGAGCTCCTGGATGATCTTGCCGTTGCCGCGTACCGGGCCGTCGAGCCGCTGCAGGTTGCAGTTGATCACGAAGATGAGGTTGTCCAGCTTCTCCCGGCTGGCCATCGCGATCGCGCCCAGCGACTCGGGCTCGTCGGTCTCCCCGTCGCCGAGGAACGCCCACACCGTGCGGTTCGCGGTGTCGGCCAGCCCGCGGCGGGCCAGGTACTTCAGGAACCGCGCCTGGTAGATGGCCATGATCGGGCCCAGCCCCATGGACACCGTCGGCATCTGCCAGTAGTCGGGCATCAGCCACGGGTGCGGGTAGGAGGACAGCCCGCCCTGCCCATTTCCGGCGTCGACTTCCTGCCGGAACTTCGTCAGCTGCTCCTCGGTGAGCCGGCCCTCCACGAACGACCGGGCGTAGATGCCCGGCGACGAGTGACCCTGGATGAACAGCAGGTCGCCGCCGTGATCGCCGGATGCGGCCCGGAAGAAGTGCTGGAAGCCCACGTCGTACAGGGTGGCCGCCGACTGGAAGCTGGCGATGTGGCCGCCGAGCTCGGAGGATTCGGCGTTGGCCCGCAGCACCATGGCCAGCGCGTTCCACCGGATCATCGATCTGATCCTGTGATCGATGGCCAGCTCCCGCGGGCTGAGCCGGTCTTCCCGGCCGGGCGGGATCGTGTTCAGGTACGGCGTCGTGGCGCTGTACGGAACCGGCGCGCCCTTCCGGCGCGCCTCGGCCGTCACCTCGTCCAGCAGGTAGAAAGCGCGGTCCGCGCCCTCGAAGGCGAGCACGGAGTCGAGCGCCTCCACCCACTCGCGCGTCTCGGCCGGGTCAAGGTCTTCGAGCATCAGCGTCCCCTGCCCTCTCGGCGGTCTCTCAAGCCCTTTACCCTGGGGCAGTGGCAAATCCACTCGATCAGGTCGCATCCTGGCCGGCCACCGCCGCGGCCGGGTTCGCGTCGGCGGCAGGCCAGATGGAATCGGCCGGACCGGCCACCCAGCCGTTCCGCTGGGCGTCGGTGACCAAGCTGCTCGTCGCGCTGACCGCGCTCGACGCGGTGCAGCGCGGCCTGCTCGACCTGGACGAGCCGGCCGGACCGCCGGGGGCCACGGTCAGGCACCTGCTCTCGCACGCGTCCGGGCTGGCCTTCGACAGCGACGCGGTCCTCGGCCCGCCCGGCGGCCGACGCGTCTACTCCAACCGCGGTATCGAGATCGTCGCCGATACGGTCGCGGCTCGCAGCGGCCAGCGCTTCGAGCGGCTGCTGGCCGACGAGATCTGCGGTCCGCTCGGGATGGCGCAGACCCGGCTGGAAGGCTCCCCGGCCTGGGGTGCGGTCGGCCCGCTCGGCGACCTGATGAACCTGGCCGTCGAACTGGCCAGCCCGTCCCTGGTGGACGAGGACCTGCTGGCCGAGGCGACCTCGGTCGCCTTTCCCGGCCTGTCCGGCGTGCTGCCCGGGTTCGGCCGTCAGGAGCACAACGACTGGGGCCTGGGCTTCGAGATCAGGGACACCAAGTCCCCGCACTGGACCGGGTCGCTGAACTCGCCGCGGACGTTCGGCCACTTCGGCCAGTCGGGCAGCTTCCTGTGGGTAGACCCCGACGCCGGGCTGGCCTGCGTTGGCCTGGCGGACGAGGACTTCGGCGACTGGGCCCGCCAGGCCTGGCCCAAGCTGTCCGACGACCTGATCACCGCCCACTCCGCATAATCGTGCCTATGGACAAGCCACCCGTCGTTTCCGCCGGGGAACTCCCCGCCCGGCTGGCCCCAGCACCCCACCTACGGCTAACCCGCCACCGGATGTCACTGCTGAGGCCCGTGCGTCTCGTGTTCTTCAAGTGCCCTGTGCTGCGTTCGGCGGCCCAAAGATCGTGGTGGATCCGGGTTATGCGGTTGATCCGGTGCACTATAGACCCCCAAATCCACCGCGAAGCCCGAATCAACCACGCAAGTAGGTGAGAAAACCGCACTGGTGAGCGAAAGTTGTGCGAATGCAGTAACCGGTGCTAACTAGTGCTGTACCTGGGATGCTGATGCCAGGGACCGATGCCGCGGCGTGCCGCGGTACCAGGGAGGCAGTCATGATTCCGTGCGGCGACATCCATCATCTCCGGCTCACAGTGACCGACGTGCAGCGCAGCCGCGAGTTCTACACCGGCCTGCTGGGCTTCCAGGTCGTCGTGGAGTCGCCGCCGCCCGGCGACCCGGGCGCGGACGAGGTGTTCAAGCTCCTGTTCGGCGGCGTTGTGATGGCGCGCGGCAACCTGATCATGGGGCTGCGGCCGATGGCCCCCGCGGCCGACCGCTTCCACCCGGACCGGGCCGGCCTGGACCACCTCAGCTTCGGCGTGCCTGCCCGCGGGGACCTGGAGCAGGCGGTCCGGTTGTTCGACGAGCGCGGCGTGACGCACGGCGAGATCACCCGGCTGCCCTCGTTCGGCATCGACGTGCTCTCGTTCGAGGACCCGGACGGCATCCAGCTCGAGCTCACCGCGCCGGTTACCGCGGACGGCGGAACGGCCGGGTAATCTCGGGCGGGAACTGCATGCACATTCGGAAGGTGACGATGCCCCGGCTTACCCGACAGGACTTCGAGCGGCTGCTCGAGTTCCGGGTCACCCTGCGGCGCTTCCATCGCTGGAGCGAGGATCAGGCTCAGGCTGAGGGACTGACCCATGTCCAGCACCAGCTCCTGGTGGCGGTCAAGGGGCATCACGGGAACCAGCCGCCGACCATGGGCGACCTGGCCGGCTACCTGATGCTGCGGCCGCACAGCACGGTCGAGCTCGTCGACCGGGCCGAAGCCGCCGGGCTGGTGGAGCGGACGCCGGACCCCGAAGACGGCCGCGTGGTCCGGGTCCGGCTGACCCGCGACGGCGATCGGGTCCTGCACAAGCTGACCCGGGCTCACCTGGATCGCCTGCGCGAGCTCGCCACCGTCCTGGATGAGCTGGTGGCCAAGCACGACGCCGCCGAGGGCGCCTAGCTCCCGGCGCCGGAGCCGCCCTAGACGAACAGGCGCCGGGTGACGACACCCTGCCCGACGTCGTCCCCCATCCACACGTCGAAATGGCCGCCGACACTGAAGTAGTCGGCGACGTCGTCGCCCGCCAGTCGCACCGTGACCAGCTGCTGCCGGCCGCCCGGCCGGAACGGTCCGTCGTCGTCGCTGCTGATCAGGGCGGAGAAGAGCTTGCTGCGCCGCGATTCATCGTTCTGGCCGCGCAAGATCATGCGGCGCGGGTCGGGTCCCGGCCTCGCGTCCGGCTCTTGCCCGTTCAGCGCCACCAGGGCCTGGAACTTGTATCGCTTCACTCCGGCCACCACCCTTCCGGGATCCGGCAGGCATCCCGCTGCCGCCAGGGCGATTAATATCGTAACACGATGTAAATGACCGGACGCGGGTCCGTGCCCGGGCAGCGCGGCCAGCGTCATGGCGAGGGCCACCGCGGCCCAGACCGCTAGCGCCAGCCAGGCCTCGTCCCGTCCCAGCGTCACCAGCCACGGCACGCGCAGCGCGGCACCCAGCTCACGGCTGGCCAGCCCGTACATGCCGATCGGGAACACCATGCTCCACATTCCCGGCTCGTAGGCCAGCGGCACCCGGTGCCGGACGTGCCGCCAGACGCCCATGACGAGCAGGAGGGGCACCAGCCAGGTGCCGAACGCCCAGAGCATCACCGACGAGCCCGCCACCACCGCCCATGAAGACCCAGTACCCGGGCGTGAGCGCGGCGGGGCGGACCGGGAAGGCCAGCCGCGCGGCCGTCACCAGCCCCGCGACGAGCAGGTATCCGATCACGCCCACCGCCCAGCAGGCCACCGCGACCGCGGCCAGGCCGCCCGGCCAGGGCGGCGGCAGCGAGGTGAGGCCGACCGCGACCGACTGGGTGGCGACCGGCCACAGGAACCACGAGCCGTTCGCTCCGCCCAGCCCGTGGCCCGCGAGCAGCGGCGGCAGCAGGTAGCCGAGGCCGGCCCAGCTGACCCCGCCGATCACCAGCAGCACGGCGGCCACGGCCAGGTGGCCGTCGGCCGCCAGCCGGGCCGCCAGCACGTCCGAGCCGGCCGCCAGCGTGAAGAAGCCGAACGCGCGGCCAGGCTCGGCCGCGTCGGCCCGGACGCCGGCCCGGTTGATCGCGAGCCGTCCGGCGTACACCGCCGCCAGCACGAGGTAAGCCGCGATCCCGGCGGCTAGCAGGATCCCCGACAGAGCGGCCGCGCCGTCGAGCTGCATCGCCCGCGACACGATGCAGGTGGCCATGACCAGGGCGAAACGCCCGGGTCCGCGTCGCGGACCGCGGTCCGCAGCCTGCGCGCCCCGCGGGAATCCTTCGTCTTCTCCGGCCGGACTAGTATCGCTCAACGATACATCCGGCCCGGGCCGGGCCCCGCGGATGCCGCCACCGCGGGGCCCGGCCGTTCAGCCGGTCAGCAGCCGTCGTAGGGAGACCAGTTGGACTGGCCGCCCTGTGCGATCGCGCTGTTGAACACACGGTTCTGCTCGGCGACGCTGGCGTGCCCGAAGCTGGCGGCCGAACCGCCGTACGCCTGCCAGGTCGACGCGCTGAACTGGTACAGGCCGTAGTGCCCGCTGGAGTTCATGACCTGCGAGTTGCCGCCGGACTCCCGGGCGATCACGCAGGCGGCGTACGAGCCGCTGGCGCCCGAGTAGCTGCCCGAGACCGTGGCCCGGGCAGGCGCGGACGCGGACGCCCCGGCCGGCGCGGCCACCGGGGCCACTGGTGCCGGGCCGAGCTGGGAGGGCGCGGCGGGGATCTTGGCGGGCAGAGCCGGGACCTTCAGCACCTGCCCCTCGCTGATCATGTTCGCCCAGTGGATCGTGCCGCGGTTAGCCCAGTACAGGACGGTCCACGCGTTCTGCTTGTGGTAGACCTTCCCGGCGATCGCGGAGAGCGAGTCACCCGACCGGACGGTGTAGCGGGCGGGCCGGGACGTGTTCGCGCTGGTCTGCCGCACCGCCGCGAACAGTTCGGCCGGGGATAGGCCGGCCTGGCTGAGCGCGTCCGACATCGTGCCGGTCTGCGTGGCCGCGGCGGGCTGCGCCGCCGCGTGGGCCGGCGCCGGGTCGGCCTGCGCCTGCGGCGCGAGGCAGACGGCGGCCGCCATGCCGGCCAGGGCGGGCATAGCGGCCGCGGGTACTACGAGGTGCTTGAGTCGGTTACGTGCTGTCTTGGTGTGGCGCCCCAAAGGGTTCCTTCCCGAGCAGGTCGCGCTCACCGGGAAGGCACCACAAGGTGCATGCTGCCTTCGGAGCGCCTGACATTCGGGCAGCTTAACGGCCACTTGGGTGTGAATTTCTCAAAATGGACTAAATCGGCCGCAGCCTGCTAAACTGCCCGCATCATGCATCATGAGCCTCTCTTATTTACTCCAGTAACATGCGTCACGTCAACTTGGTTAACTGTTGACAGGGAATCGGTACCGGTCAGCAGCCGATTTACGCCGAACGGGCGTCGTTTCCGTCCCCGCGCAGCCCTTCCCGTCCCCGCGCAGCCCTTCCCGCCCCCGCGCAGCCCTTCCCGCCCCCGCGCAGCCGCCTTCGCCCGGCGCAGCCCTCCTCGTCCCGGCGCAGCCCTCCTCGTCCCGGCGCAGCCGCCCTCGCCCGGCCCGCTCCGCGCCCCCGCGGCCCAGCGAGCCTAGATGCGCCGCCCCGGGGCGGATCAGAACGAGAGCATGCCGCTGACCAGCGCCCGCCAGGTGACCGGGCGGTCCCGCAGCAGGTACTGCAGGGCCGGGACGGGATGCCGCTGGCTGCCCTGCTTTACCACCGGCCACGGCTGGATCTGGTCGCTCATGGCGTCCTCCTCTGGGTTGGCCCCAGACCACGCCATGGCCACGCAAACCGCTTGCAGGCCCGGTGCAGATCATGTGGAGGCCGCCGGCTTGCGGATGAGGCCCGAACGCTCAGGTCAGCTCGAGCAGCAACCGAACGAGGTCACCGGGCCGGTTGCTGGCGATCATGTGGTTGGTGGCGATCTCCCGGTAGCGCCAGGCCGGCGAGGCCTGGGCCCGGTCCGCCGCGGCCCAGAACGGCCCGCCGTCATCGGGCCGGGGCTCGCCGGTCGCCTTGATGTAGGTGCGGGTGAACGGGTAGTCCTCCAGCGGGCGCGCCAGCCGGACCGGTTCGGTGAAACAGCCGGCCGGGTGCGGCGTGCGCCGCGGTCCGGCCCATGCCGTCTCGGCCGGATCGTCGTACTCGCGGGGAAGCGGCGGCACCAGCCAGTCGCGGCCCAGGGCCGCCAGGCCGCTGCCGGCCGCCGCGCCGCCCAGGACGGCCACCGTGTCACCGTCGCCGGGCACGAAGGCATCCAGGTAGACCAGGTGCCGAACCCGGTCGCCGATGTGCTCGAGCGCCCCGGTGACCACGACCCCGCCGTAGGAGTAGCCGAGCAGCACGACGTCGCTGAGGTCCTCGTACCAGACGACGTTGACCAGGTCGGCGATGTGAGTAGTCAGGCTCACCTGCGGGCTGGTCAGGTGCGCCCGCTCGCCGATGCCGGTCAGGCTGGGCGTGAAGACCTCGTGACCGGCCTCCCGGAGCGGGCCGCGCACCTTGCGGAAGCCATGCGCACCGCCCCATGCGCCGTGCACCAAGACGAAGACCGCCATCTGCACCCGCCCTTCCCGCCGCGAACGGCACCAACAAGACATCCTGCCGCCCGGAGCGCGCCGCCGTATAGCCGAATCCCTCGCCAGCCCGGTTCCCCGTGCGCCGGCGGCATCCACGCTGTATGAACGCAGCGAAGCCCCGGCGGCCCGGCCCGGGTATAACCGTCGATTCTGTCATTTGCCTTATATGCCCGTTACCTGGTGTATGAGCGGGCTCGCTCCGAATCACTCGCTAATGCCTGCGACGCAAAGACGCAGGTAGTTTGGCAATCGCGCACATAGGCATTCTCTGTCATCTACCATTTTGCTGGGCTACTGGGTGGGGTTATGGGGCGGGTGTTCCTTGTCGTCTGTTCTGAGACCTTTTCTCCAGGCGGCCGAACTCATCGTATGAACAGCCAACTCGGTACGACGAGGGTCGTCTGAGCGGGCAAAGGAGCAACTCTATGCGGCTAGTTTTGTGTGACGATAATCGCATCTTCTGTGAAGCGCTTGCGGTCGCGCTGGAGGCTCGCGGCCATCAGGCCCTGGCGATCGCGACGACTGCCGACGAGGGCGTCGCCGCCGTGGCCAGGCACCAGCCCGACGCCTGCCTGCTTGATTTCCGCTTTCACGAGGGAGGGGAAGGCCTCGGCGCGGCCCGGGCGATCAGGGACCAGTACCCGGACACCGCCGTGCTGGTGGTCTCCGGCCCTGGCGGCCAGTTGACCCCGTTAGCGGCCGCGCAGATCGGCGTGGCCGGCTTCTTCGGCAAGGACCAGGAACTTGACAAGATTGCCATCGCGCTTGACATGATCGCGGCGGGCCGGGTCACGTCCCCGCCTGAACCGCCCGGGAAGGACCGCCTAGCCGCCCTGACCCCCAGGGAAACCGAAGTGCTGCGCAGGATAGCCGCAGGCCAGAGCACCAAGACGATGGCTCGCGAGATGGGCGTCACGACCGAGACGCTGCGCACCTACGTCAAGAACGTCCTCGGCAAGCTCGGTGCGCACAGCAGGCTCGAAGCCGCCGCCCTGGCCAGCCGGGCCGGCCGTCCGGGACAGGCTGACCCGGTGGGTGAGCATCCGCTGCTGGCTGCGCTCACCCCGCGCGAGCGCGAGGTGCTGGCGCACCTGACCGAGGGTGCGGGCCTCCGCGAGGTCGCCAAGCGGCTGCACATGTCCGTGAAGACCGTCAATACGCACCTGCACAACCTGCGGGGCAAGCTCGGCGTGCACTCCACCCTGGAGGCGGTCGCGCTGGCCAGGTTCCGCCCAGGCCGGCCCCCAGGCCAGCAGCCAGCCGAGCAACCAGGACAGCATCCGGAAAAACAGCCGGATGGTCCAATTTAGCCATTCACGTCAAATTTGCCGAATTCACCAGACGTACGCCTGATTTAGCCTACGTAGAATGAGGAGAGCGGAAATCTCGGCAAAATGAGGGATTGCTCATGAGGTCTCGCGGCAATTAATCTCATACCCGTGACACAGAGTTCCTAACGGTCTTTCCACGATGACCTGCCGAGGGAGGGGATTCCAGATGGGCGCCCTGCTTCCTCATGCATCGACCATCGGGTCATGCGAGATTTCCCGCTTGATTCGGCACGTGCACGCCTGACCCTAGGTCAGCGCGTGCAAACCCCCCGGTGCCCCCAAGCCGTGGGCATCGGAAATCTAAGAGAAAGAAGAAGGGGAGCATTATGTCTGAACTGAGCATGCACGAGCTGGCGGCCGAGCTTGGTGAGGTTCTGCCGGAGCGCGAGGCGCTGAGCGTCGGCTTCGCGGTTGGCTCGTTCAACCACCGCACCACCATCAACCAGAACCACATCACCACCACGACCGTCAACGGGACCAACACCTCGAGTGCGGCCGTGAGCAACAGCTTCTTCAGCTCGGCCAACTCCTCGGCCGGCCAGACCGTCATCGTGCACGGCTGAGCCTGGTCGTTCTGACCGTCTGACATCGCATCCCGGCGGGGACCGCCCCCGTGGTCCCCGCCGGGAGCGGCATGACCGGGGCGCTCGAGGAGGCAGCAGGTGGTGCCATTCAGCCGTGGCGTCAGGGGGGCCATCGGCGACGTCGCTCGCTTCGACGTCACCCGTCCCGACCTGCCCGCCGTGCGGGCCCCGGTCCCGCGCCTTCTCGCGGGGGTGGAACCGCTCGGCGAATACCAGGGCTCGGGCCTGACCGATGCCACGTTCCTGGTGCGCGATCCGGACGGCCGGGTTGTGCAGGTGTCCCGGCTGCTGCACCTGGTGCTGAGCAGGGTCGACGGCCAGCGCGAGGTCAGCGAGATCGCCGCGCGCGTCAGCGCCGAATTCGGCCGGACGGTGAGCACCGGCAACGTCGAGTACCTGCTGGACCACAAGCTCGCCCCGCTCGGCCTGCTGGCCCGCGCCGACGGTGACCCCGGGCCCGCCAATCCCGGCTGGGACCAGGGCGTCCTGGCGCTCAGGTTCCGCTGCACCCTGATTCCCGAGGCCGGCGTGCAGTTCCTCGCCCGCCTGTTCCGGCCCCTGTTCACCCTCGCCGTGGTGGTGGCGGCGCTCGGTGGCCTGATCGTCTCTGACGTCTGGCTGGTACGCGCCGGGCAGCTCGATACCGCGCTCGGGTACGTGGTGATCCACCCGGTGCTGCTGCTCCTGGTCCTCGGCCTGACCCTGCTGTCCACCCTGTTCCATGAGTGCGGCCACGCCGCCGCCTGCCGCTACGGCGGGGCCCGGCCCGGGGTCATCGGCATGGGCGTCTACGTCGTGTGGCCTGCCTTCTTCACCAACGTGACCGACGCCTACCGGCTGGGACGAGCCGGCCGCATCCGGACCGACCTGGGTGGCGTCTACTTCAACGCGATCTTCTCGGTCGGGCTCGCGGCGGCCTACCTGGCGACCGGCTACCAGCCGGTGCTCGCGGCGGTTCTGCTGGTCCACGTGGAGATGGTGCAGCAGCTGCTGCCGTCGCTGCGCTTCGACGGGTACTTCATCCTGGCCGACCTGATCGGCGTGCCCGACCTGTTCCGGCGCATCGGGCCCGTGCTGCGCAGCCTGATCCCGGGCCGCCCGGCCGATCCGCGGGTCCAGGGCCTCAAACGCGGGGCACGGGTGACCCTGACCGCGTGGGTGCTGGTCATGGTGCCGCTGCTCATCGCGGAACTGGGCCTCACGATCCTCAACGCACCGAGCCTGGCCAGGACGTTTGCTGTGTCCCTCGCCGACCAGGCCGGCGCCTTCGCGGAGCAGCTCAGGCGGGCCGACGTCCCGGCCGCCCTGCTGAGCGTGTTCTCGATGGTCCTGCTCGTCCTGCCGATGGCGGGCCTGTCCTGCATCCTGATGATCACCGGGCGGCGGCTGGTCCGCTCCGTCGTCGCTGCCAACCGCCGGCGTCCGGTCCTGTGGCTGCCCTCCGCCGCCGCGACCCTGCTGGTGGCCGCGCTGCTGGCCGCGCACTGGCATCTGCTGCCGGCCGCCCGTGCCGTCACCCCGCGCCCGTCCGCGGTCGGTGACGTCACCGCTCAGCGCCCTCCCGCCGCCCCGGCCCGTCCCCGCCCTGCGCCCACGGCCCGCCAGGACCGCCAGGACCGCCGGGCTCACCGGGCTCACCAGGCGGTCCTGCTCAGGCCGGTCAGCGCGCACGGGTTCGACCCGCTCGACACCCAGGGTGACCCGAACGACGAGAACGACGCCCTGGCCGGATACGCCATCGACGGGAACCCGGCGACGGCCTGGCGGAGCCAGTACTACCTCGGCAACCCGGTGTTCGGCGGGCTGAAGGCAGGCAGCGGGCTGATCCTGGACATGGGCGGGCGGGTCAGGCTCCGGTCGGTCACGGTTACCTTCGGCGCCGAACCCGGTGCCGACGTGGCCGTCGAGATCGGCGGACGTCACACCACCGGCGGGAGCGGCACCCTCGCCGCCCCCGCCCTGGGGACCTTTACCACCGTCGCCACCGCCGGCGGCGTGGGCGGCACGCACACCTTCCGGACATCAAGCCCGGCCCGGGGGCGCTACCTGCTGATCTGGTTCACCAGGCTGCCGCCGGCCGGCCCGGACCGGTTCCAGGCGGAGGTCTACGGCATCACTGTCCGCGGGTCCGCCGTCCACCGGAGCAGCGCAGCATGAATTCCAGGCATTCACGCAAATCCCGGCCAATTAGTACGCGCGCACGCTTTCCGGCTTGTCGCATAAAGTCGGTATGCCGAATAAACGAGAGATCAGGAAATCGCCAGAACAAGTAACTGAGGTCTCATCATGTGTGATATGTTCGCGCGAGTCGGTAAATGAAAGGATGAAAATGCGACCCAGGATTACTGCTTTAACGTTTCGCCCGCGCCCGGGCGTGGCGCCCCTGAAGGGGCTGACCGGCCTGACGGCGCTGACGGCGCTCGCCACCCTGGCCGTCCCGGCCGCCGCGTCGGCGGCCACGCCTGCCGCCCCGCCCGCCGCCCCCCTCACGCAGACCATCACCAACCAGGCCAGCGCGTCGTCGCAGCGGGACGGTCACACCGACTGGGTGCTGAAGTACCAGGTCAGGCAGGTCTCCGCGGCAACGCTCAACGCCACCAACAACGCGACGGCGACGGCGAGCCAGTGCCACCGCTGCTCCGCCGACGGGATCGCCTTCCAGGTGGTCGTGATGTCGGCGCAGGACCTGGCCACGATCAATGCGAACAACCAGGCCAGCGCGTTGAGCTCCAATTGCGTCAGGTGTTCCTCGTTCGCGGGGGCGTACCAGATTGTCTACGCCAGTAACCGGCCGAAGCTCACCCCGCGGCAGATCCAGTCCCTCAATGCCGTGCGGTTCAAATTGATGATCCTGCGGTTCAGCGGCCTTAAAGGCAGTGCGCTGAAAAACAGGCTCGACAAGATCGCGGATGATGTCGTGTCGATCCTCGATAACGGCCGGAGCCCGGTAACGCCAACCCCGGTGCTGGCCCCCGCACTGGCCCCCGCGCTGGCCGCAACGTCCGCACCAGCCGCGCTCACCACGAATAACGGGCCCGTTATCAACCGGTCCGTCAAGATGACCAACCAGGGCAGCTAGTCCTGGTCGGGCCGGCTGGTGCTGGGAATCAGCCTGAAGGGTCAGCACCAGCCGGCCAGCATCTCCAGCAGTTCGTCCACGCCCCGCACCTGCAGGTGGGGGCGGCGCGACAGGGGCAGCCCGTCATAGGAGACCGAACCACCCAGGCCGGTGCAGACGGCGATGGCCAGCGCCCGGCCGCGGAGTGCCATCGGCACCTCGAGGTGCGGGTCGTCGCCGACCACGGCCAGCTGCGGGGCGGGAAACCCGAGCCGGTCGGCCGCGGTGCGCAGGGCGTCGAGTGACGGCTTGCCCACCACCTGCAGACCGCAGCCGGTGAGCGACCGGATCATCGCCGAGATCGCCCGGGAGGTGCCAAGCGCCCGGCCCCCGGCCACCGCGAAGAACGGCGTCTGCGAGCAGCTGTACAGCTCGGCCCCATCCCAGACCGCATGGCACGCCGCCTCCAGCGCGGGCATCGTGAATTCGGGGAACCAGCCGGCCAGTACCGCATCAGCCGATACGTCGGCCACGGGAGCCACAACCTCAAGCCCCGCCTCTCGCAGCGGCTCGGCGAGCGCGGGGCCGCCCAGCAGCATGACCCGCTGGTGGCCGGCCCGGAGCAGGACCCGGACCGCGCTGCTGGCCGGCGTCAGCATCGCCTCGTCCGGCAGCACGAACCCGAGTTCCCGCATGATCCGCGCGTAGGCCGCGGGCGTCCGGTTGGTCCCGTTGGTGAACACCACGTACGGCCGCCCGCGCCGCTCCGCCCACCGCGTGATCTCCAGCGCGCCGGGCAGCGGCCGCAGCCCGTTACTGGTCCGGTCGCCGAGCACCAGCGTGCCGTCCATGTCGAACACGAACCCGCGCGCCGTCACCAGCCGGTCCCGCACCACCACGCTAACCACGGGACGACCCCGCAGACCCCGCAGACCCCGCAGACCCCCGCAGGGAGAGCCGGAACCCCGGCTTGTCCACCACCAGCCGGGCGGCCGCCGGCCGCGAGACGAGCTCGCGCAGCAGCCGCAGGACCGGCTGCACCTCCGGGGTGTAATGCCGCGCGGCAGGCTGAGCGGCGATCATCGCGTCCACTTCCCCGGCCGGCATGCCGAACCGCAGCAGCAGTTCCTCGTCCGAGATCCCGCGCGGCAGCCGCTGGCGCAGTTCGGCCACTGACAGCGGCGGCGGCTCGGCGGCCAGCTCCCTGGCCCGCGGCCGGTCCAGGATCCGGTCGAGCACCCCCGCCTCGACCGGCGCCGTCGGCTTGCCGAAGCTGCCGAGCACGTACCTGATCACCTGGTCAGGGACGACCGCGTACCGCTCAGAACCCAGCACGTTCGACAAGGCCTGCCCCATCACCATCTGCGGGAACGGGGTGACCATGATCGGGTAGCCGAGTTCGGCCCTGACCCGGCTCACCTCCTCGATCACCGCATCGAACCGGCCCTCGAGCCCCAGTTCGGCCAGCTGCCGCCGTAGCGTGGTCAGTACCCCGCCGGCCAGCTGGTGCTGGGTGAACGCCTCGTCGTACGGCTGCGGCCGGCCGGACGGCAGCCCCTCGGCCGCGGCCAGCCGGCTGAAGTACCGCGCGACAACCGCCAGCAGCCGGTCGTCCACGTCCACGGTGTGCCCGAGCGCGCGCAGGTTCGCCACCACCCGCTGCGCGTCGGGCAGCGAGGACCCGTCGGCCAGCGCGCCGCAACCCGTCTGGAGCACGGAAACGCCCAGGTCGGGGGCGACCAGGTAGACCAGCGGCGACAGCCCGATCGTGCCGTGCGCGTGCAGCTCCAGCGGCTTGCCGCCGAGCCGCGCCCGCACCGCCGGGATCAGCGTCCGGGCCCGCTCCGGCGTCAGCAGGCCGGCCGGGTCCTTGATGTAGGCGCGGTCGATGTAGGGCGAATCGGCCGCAGCCGCGGCGATCCCGGCGTAGAAATCGTCGTCGTGCACGGCCGAGATCGTGTAGGTCAGGGCCAGGATGGTCTCGGTCCCGCCCGCCCGCTTGACCATCCGCGCGCTGCGCCGAACCGCGTCCATGTCGTGCATCGGGTCGAGCAGCACGAACCGCGATATCCCCGCCGCGACCAGCCGCTCGTAGACCAGCTGCATCACCTCCGGGTGGGCCCGCTCCCAGGAGATGAAGCGGAATCCGGTCCCGATCAGCTGCAGCGGCGTGTCCGGCATCGCGGCGCGGGTCAGCCGTATCCGCTCCCACGGGTCCTCCCGGTGCGTCCGCACCGCGACCCCCATGGCCGTGCTCGACATGAAGTCGAGCGCCCGGAACCCCACCCGGTTGAGCACCGGGGCGATCTGACCGATGTGGTCGGTGCGCAGCCCGGTGGCCCCCCATAGGCTCTGGTTGCCGTCCCGCAGCGAGACGTCGACGAGCTGGACGTCAGTCATTTTTATCCCTAACGGGCCGGGTTTCGCGCTCCAGCCACCGTGCGAGGTAATCCGTGCCGACGCCTCCGGCGGCGAACTCGTCGTCGTCGGCCAGTGCCGCGTGCAACGGCAGGGTGGTCGCCACCCCGCCGATCTCGCACCGGGCCAGCGCGCCGCGCAGCCGGCCCAGGGCCTCGGCCCGGCTCGCCCCGCTCACCACCAGCTTGGCCAGCAGGCTGTCGTACTGCGGCGGCACCGCCGCACCCGCCTGGACGTGCGTGTCGACCCGGATGCCCGGCCCGGCCGGGAAGACCGCGCTGGTCACGCGTCCGGGACTTGGCCGGAACCCGGCCGCGGGGTCTTCGGCGTTGATCCGGCACTCGATCGCGTGGCCGTCCAGCCGCACGCTGGCCTGGGAAAGCCCGAGCCGGCGCCCCTCCGCGACGGCGATCTGCTCGGCCACCAGGTCGAGCCCGGTGACCGCCTCGGTCACCGGGTGCTCCACCTGGATACGCGCGTTCACCTCGAGGAACCAGAACTCCGACCGCGCGGCGTCCACCAGGAACTCGACCGTGCCCAGGCCCTGGTACTTCAGGTACTGGCCGAACGCCACCGCCGCCGCCCGCATCCCGACCCGCAGCGTCTCGCCGAGCCGCGGCGCCGGCGCCTCCTCGATCAGCTTGGCGTAGCGCCGCTGCACCGAGCAGTCCCGGTCGCCGAGATGGATCACGTTCTCCCCGTCGCCGAGCAGCTGCACCTCCACGTGCCGCGCGGGGGAGACGTACCGTTCCAGGTACACGCGCCCGTCCCCGAACGCCGCCTGCGCCTCCGCGCTGCCCACCGCGACCGCCCCGGCGAGGTCGGCCGGATCCCGGACCACCCGCAACCCGCGCCCGCCGCCACCCCCCGCCGCCTTGACCAGCACCGGGTACCCGATGCGCCCCGCGATCTCCCCAGCCGTTCCGCCCGCCCCAAGCGCACCATTTGCCCCGGTCAGTTCGGTCCGCACCAGCCCGCCCGGCAGCACCGGCAGCCCCGCCGCCACCGCGTGGCTCCGCGCCGCGAGCTTGTCCCCGGCCGCCTCGAGCACGTCCGGGCCCGGCCCGATGAACACGATGCCGGCCGCCTCGCAGGCCCGGGCCAGCCGCGGGTTCTCCGACAGGAAGCCGTATCCGGGGTGGATCGCACCCGCCCCGGCCGCCACGGCGGCCCCGACGACCTCCTCGACGTCGAGGTAGGACCCGATCGCGATGGTCTTGTCCGCCAGGCGCGCCGGGACCGAATCCGCGTCCGCGCCCGCTACCGTCAGCACGGTCTCGATACCCAGCCGGCGGCACGTGCGGATAACGCGGACCGCGATCTCGCCCCGGTTGGCGATCAGCACCCGCCGCAGGATCACCAGTCGGCCCTGATCCGCAGCAGCGCGGCCCCCTGCGCCGCGAACTCGGCGTTCGCCACGCAGAACTCCGCGACCACCCCGGCCACCCCCGCAGGCACCGAGTTCATCAGCTTCATCGTCTCCACGATGCCGATCACGGTGTCCGCGCCGACCTGGCTGCCCACCTCAACGAACGGCGCCGCCCCCGGCCGCGGCGCCCGGTAGAACGTCCCCGGCAGCGGCGCCCTCACTGCCACCAGCTCCCCCTCAGCCTCATCCCCCTCCTCAGCCTCATCCCCCTCCTCGGCCCCGCCCCCGTCCCGGGCCATTGGGGTGAACGGGCCCTTGCCCCCGTTCCCGTCCTCGCCCAGCGGGGCCGCGCTCGCCGGCGCCGCGCTCGCCGGGGTCGCGAGCGGATCTGGGGCGGACAGCACCTGGGTGGACTGCGTCCAGCCGGCGGGGGTGCGGCGGAGGGTGAGGCGGAATCTCGGGGTCTCCAGGTCGAGTTCGTCGTAGGGGAGCGAGTCGAGCAGGGCGAGAATGTCCGCCACGTCGTCGTTGGTCAGGGGGTTGAAGTCCATCTACAGCCTCCTGGAGAACCGGGCGAGCACGTGGTCGCTGGCCTTCGCCTGCGGGGACGCGATGGGTCCCGGGTCGCGCGCCGCCCAGACCGTCTCGGGGCGGCTCTGCAGCAGCACAAACCGGTCGGCGAGGTCGGCGAGGTCGGCGGGGCTGTCGGCGAGCAGCGCCCACTCGATGTCCTGGGGCGTGCCGTAGTGGTCCTCGACCTGCTGCCCGACCCGGGCCAGCGTCCGGGTTTCGTCGTCGGTCAGGCACGGGGTCCGCCGCAGCGGGACCGCCATCGGCGTGGCGGAGATCCCCTGACCGTTCGGCGTGAATGAGTGGACCCGCAGCTTGACGCCGACCCGCCGCCCGGTGATCTCGCCGGTCACCTTGCTCACCGTGAAGCTGTCCGGCGTCACCTCGCCGCCCACAAGGGCCGACCCCAGCCCCCACGTTCCCTCGATGGCCACCACCGAACGGTCGCCGGTGACCGGGCTGCGGGTGAACATCACCCCGGCCGAGCGCGGGTTCAGCATCCGCTGCACGACGACTCCCATGGCCAGGCCGTCTTCGCTGGTGCCCTGGCGGCGGCGGTAGGTGACCGACTCGTCGTTGTACAGGCTGGCCCAGCAGGCGCGCACCCGGTCGAGTACCGCGCCTGTGCCGCGGACCGCCAGGTAGGTGTCCTGCAGCCCGGCGAAGCTGGCCTCGGGGCTGTCCTCCATCGTGGCGCTGGACCGGACCGCCACCGGGCCGGCGCCGAGCGCCGCGCAGGCCGGTGCGATCTCGGAAGCGACCCCAGGCGGCAGCCCCGTAGCCGTCACCCGGGCGCGCAGGCCGGCCGCGGCGCGGGCGATCCCGGCCAGGTCGTCCGCTGCCAGCGCCCCGAGCGTCCCTCGCGCCGCGCCGTCCGGGTCCACCCCGTCCATATGCAGCAAGAACGCGGCAGTGGTGAGCACGAAGCCGCGCGGGACTGGCAGCCCGGCGCGGGCCAGTTCGCCGAGTGCGGCGGCCTTGCCGCCGGCCCAGGTCGCGTCTGCGGCGCCTACCCCGGCGGTCCAGCAGATGAACGGCTGCGTCACGCGATGACCTGGACGATCCCGCGGTCGCCGTCGACGCGCACCCGCTGGCCGGTGCTGATCCGCTTGGTCGCGTCGCCGGTGCCGACCACGGCCGGCATTCCGTACTCCCGCGCCACGATCGCCGCGTGCGACATCGAACCGCCGATGTCGGAGACCGCCGCCTTGATCTTGCCGAAGACGGGCGCCCAGCTCGGCGCGGTCACCGGGCAGACCAGGATCTCGCCGTCCCTGACCTCACCGATCTGGTTGACGTCGGTCAGTACCCGGGCGGGACCCTCGACCACACCGGAGGAGGCGCCGACGCCCCGGATCTCGCCTTCAGCAGGCTGCAGCCAGGCCTCGATCGTCTGCTGGGTGACGCCCCACAGCATGTGCACGGCCGGGTCATTCAGCGCCTCGGGCACCGGGCCCAGCGCGGGCGGCGGCGACCAGCCGCGCAGCGCCTCGAGCATCCGCTTGCGCTCGGCCACGATGGGGCGGAAGTGGGCCGCGCCCAGCGGCGGGGCGCCCGCGGCCCAGGCCAGCATGACGTCGGACAGCGCCTGGTCGACCTCGGTGTGATGCAACTGGAAGATGTCCTCGGCCTCGGCTAGCACCCCGGATCTGGCCAGCAGCGCGCCGAACTCGCGGATCCGGCTGAAGAACTGCGACGTGAACCAGTGCTCGCAGTAGAACTTGTGGTCCTCCACGTACGGGAAGACCACCCGGCACAGGCCGAGCATCTGGTCGAACGCGGCCTTCTCCTCGCCGGAGACCAGTAGGTCCCGGTAGGACGACGCGATCCGGTCGCGTTCGGCCCGCAGCGCCTCGGTGGGCCGGTCGGCGAGCAGGCCGTCGCGGACCTGGGCCACGTACCGGGGGAGCGCGGCGAACGGGACCGTCAGGTCGTCGGCCCAGCTGCGGTGGTGATGGTAGAAGCCGTCGCCGGTGGACACGTTGAACCAGGGGTCGCGGGCGCGTTCAAAGGCGGAAAGCCAGCGCTGGCCGCCCTCGCCGCGCCCGGCCAGCGCGGTCAGCACCGCCGTTGACGAGCAGCCCTCGGTGAACAGATCGTCCACGCCGGCCTCGACGGCCAGCCTCGCCAGCCCGCGAAGCTCATCGTCGGGCCGGTACATGATCACGTCGATGCCGGCCACCATGCGGGCCACCGCCTGGTCGCTGATCTCGGGGAACGCCTGCTTGCAGAACTGGAAGAACACCACGTAGGCGCCGTAGCCGAGCATCAGGAACTCGGTGTGATGGTGCCACATCACCGAGAACAGGTCGATGCACCGGTGGAAGTTCTCCCGCACGTAGTGGTTCTGCGCCACCCCGCGCGACTCGGTGACCACGGCGGCATCGTCGAACTCCGGCAGTTCGGGCACGGTGATCGAGGTGATCTCGTCGATCAGGCCCTTGATACGCGTCTTCCAGCCCTGGTAGAGCGTGTCCCAGTTCTCGTAGTAGTAGCCGGCCCGCTCGCCGAAGACAGCGGCCCGGCGTCCGATTTCGTCCGGATCGGTGACCGGGTTGGCGGTGATGTAAACCCGCCCGTTGACGATGCGGTGCTCGATGCCGAGCGTGGTGGGGAAGACGAACACCCGCGCGGTGTTGGCCCCGATCGCGCTGTACGGGACCTCGGCCGTGATCGTGTCGAAGGCCGGCATCGGCTCGGGGAAGTGCATGGAGTTGTAGAACCAGAAGCGCTTGTCGTCGTCCGGCTGGAACCGGGTGAAGTACGGGTACATGGACCGCCAGCCCTCGGCGCCCGGCACGTCCGCGATCTCCGAGGGAAGCGGGAACCTGGGACCGCTCACGTTCCCGTCCATCACGTCCTCCTCTGGTCTAGCCTCGGCGCCTCTTTGCGCAGGTCCGCACCGCCGACGCTGGCATAGCGGGAGAACCGGATCAATGGCATAGGCAACCATTTCCCCCGGCCAGATCTTGGGCCGCGCCCCAAAGCACGCCCGCGGCTCTTTCGCAGTCCGCCCGGGCAGACATCGGACCTGCCCGGATAGGGTGATAAGACTTCCGCCAGAGGGGGGCCTTATGGAAGGCACGCGGTCCGGCCTGCCGCTGCTAGCCGCCTCCGCGCGCCCCCGGGCCGGTGTCCTGCTGGCCGGCTGCGCGGTCCTCGTCGCCGTGCTCGGCCTCATGTTCGCCCGCCACAACACGGCGGACCGGTTCGACCACGCCGTCGACTCCCCGGTCATCGCCTGGTTCGCCGGTCATCATGCCCTGGCTCTGTGGCTCGCGTTTCCCGGCACGACGATTCCGGCCGTCGTGCTGACCGCGGTCCTCGCCATCGGCTGCCTGCTCACCGGACGGCACCGCGGGGCCGTGCTGGCCATCCTGGCCGTCCCGGTGACGGCCGTGATAACCGACTGGCTGCTCAAGCCGCTGGTCCACCGCACCTACATCGGGCAGGTCGTCTACCCGAGCGGGCACACCGCGACGATCGTCGCGCTGGCGGCCACGGCTACCGTGCTGCTGCTCGTGCCGCCGCGGCCGGTGATGGCACGCCCGCTGCGCGTCCTGATCCTGGCCGTGGCGTACCTGGCCTGCGTGTCCGTCGTCGTCGGCGTCATCGCGGTGCGCTTCCACTACTTCACCGACACGGTGGCCGGCGCGGCCGTCGGTATCGGCACGGTATGCGGGCTGGCCCTGCTCCTGGACCTCGTCCCGGCCGTACGGCCGGGACGAGTATCACGTCGGTTCGCGGCAACGAGATCTCCCGGGACCGCAGTTCGGCCATCAGGCTCTCGCGGACCCGATCGCGCCACTCCGGGCTGAGCGCGTCCACGGTGGGCCCGGTAGCCCAGCCTGGGAGAACAGCCCGTCCCGGGCCGCTGGGGTGATGATCTCGTCCGACGTCACCACCCCGGGTGATCCACTCCGACATCGGGTCGGCCGGGTCACCCCGCGCTGGGAGAGCTTTCCCTGACCCCTGACCACCGGCTATGGTCATTCTGTAGCTGTCCGTGCGCGCAGACCAGGGGAGCCGTGACTGCTCTGCCACCTGACGGCGGCAGCCTTTCGAGCTGCCGGAGCGGCCACGCCGATCTCACGGCCCGGCACCGACATTCCGGGCAGGCACGCTGAGAGGAGGGAGCGCGGCTTCACCCCAGCCTGAATGGTGGAGGACCGCCGCGCATCTTTGATGGCCCGGATCGGGAGCCTCGCGGCGTGGGAGCAGCGCCTGGCCGCGCAGCGGCGCGACGAAGACCGGCTGGCGCGCGAACGCCGGCAGCGCGAGAAAGACACCGAACGGCTCCGCCAGCAGGAGCACCTGGAGGAGCGGCAGCGGGCGGCGGCGGAGCAGACTGCCGAGGTCGAGGGGCGGATGAAGGCGCTCGGCGAGGTGCTGACCAGCGTCCTGCCGCTCCGGCCGCTGACCTTCGAGCGGCTGCTGGCCGCCCCGCGGGAACCCGGATTCGATCCCGGCCCGCTGGGCTCCGCGCTCCCGGCGCCGGACTGGGACGACTTCGCGCCCGTCCCGGCGGCCGGCCTCGGACGTCTCCTCGGCCCCAGCGCGCGCCAGGCCCGGGTGAGCCAGGCGCGGGCCCGGTTCGAGGCCGCCCAGGCCGAGCACCAGCGGCAGGAGGCCGAACGGCGACGGGCGCTCGCCGTCGCCAAGGCGAAGTACGACCGGAAGGTCACCGAGGACCGCGCCACGGCGGCGGCCAGGAACGCCTACGTCACCAGCCGGCAGTCGGCGTTCGCGGCCGGCGACCCGGCGGCCGTCGCGTGGTTCATCGGCTGCGTGCTCCGGGTCTCCCCTTACCCGGACGGCTGTCCCCGCGAGTACGAGGTGACCTGCGACCCGGTGAACCGGGACGTCACGGTGGACGTCGAGTTCCCTCCGCGCGGCGTGGTGCCTGCGACGCGCGCCTACCGCTACGTCAAGGCGCGGGACGCCGTCGAACCGGTGCCGCGCCAGGACAGCGAGATCACCCAGGCTCACGAACGGCTGGTAGCCTGCGTCGCCCTCCGCGTGCTGCACGAGATCTTCGGGGCCACCCCGGCCGAACTTGTCCAGGCTGTCGCGCTCACCGGCTGGGTCCGCTCAGTCGACCGGGCCACCGGTAGTCCCGTGCGCCCCCGCCTGCTCACCGTGCGAGCCGAGCGCGCCGTATTCGGCACCCTGGTCCTCGACGCGGTTGACCCCGTCGCCTGCCTGGCCCACCTCACCACCCAAGCCCCGCCAGCCTTATTCGCGGCGCTCTAGCCTTCGGTTTCGCGGTCGGCGGCTTCCAGGGTGTCCATGAGCTTGCGGAGGGCTTCGAGGTAAGTACGGGACTCCTGGAGCAATGGCGTCAGCTGTCCGTCGCCGAACTGCCGGGCCGGACCGTCCCGCCAGTGCTCCGCGGCCTTGTCCCAGGCGTCGCCGAGCAACCGGAGCTGCTGGTCGCCGTCCTGGTCCGGTCGGCTGATCATGGCTTGTGCCCCTCCGGTCAGGACGCCGCTGGCTGGACGCGACGGGCCGCCTCCAGGCTGGCGATGATGGCCACTAGGTGCTCCTCCATCCTGGGCAGGTCGTTCTCCAGCAGGCCGGCGAACCGGCCGGCGATCCCGGAGAACTCGCTGGCTTCGGCGTCGACGCGCTGCTGCCACAGGCGGATCTGCTCGAACCGTCCGGAGTTCTGCTCCACGGCGCGCGCGTACCCCGAGCAGTCCACCGGGTCGTCCGGGTCCGCCTGCGCGGCCCGGTCCTGGCAGGCGGTGTACTCGGCCTGGCCCAGCTCGAGCTGGGCGCGCAGGCGGCTGGCCCTGGCCTCCAGCGACGCGCGGGTCGCCGTGAGCTGGTCCTGGCCGCGGGCGGTCACGTCCCGCTGGGCGTGCCGGTACCTGACTAGCGCCTGGTGCAGCCCCTTGAGGGCGTCGATGTCAGCGTGAATCCCGGTCACGCCGGCCCGTCCCCTGCCCCGTCCCGCCGGGCATTCCCCCGGCGCACCCCGGGCGGGCGGCCGACCCCGAGGCCTGCCCCGGCGCCGGTCTCGAGGTAGCCGCCGAGCCGCTCGATCAGGGCCGCGAGGTGCGCCTCGTGCCCTTCCGTCGCCGACAGGTACGTCGCGATGCCCGGCATGACCTCATCGAGCGCCTCGCCGAACAGCCGGTACATGTCGTCGCGCCAGATCTCCCCGAGCTCACGCCAGTGGCCCTGGATCGTCGCGAAGTTCTCGGCCAGGTCGTGGTTGAACCGCATCAGGTGCGCCCGGAATTCCGCCAGCGCCTCGATATCGTTGACAACCCCAGCCATGCGCGTTCTCCTATGTGGTTGGCTCGCCGGGTGGCCGGCAGATGCCGTCGAATTCGGCAGCCAGCTCGTCCAGGCTTGTCTTGACGATGTCCGGGTACCTGGCGACCCCGCCCGTCGCGATGTGCTCCACTCGGCTGTGGTACGGAATCTCGGCCCCTTGTTTCCGCATGACGGCGTAGATGGCCGAGGCCAGCGGCGGCAGGAAGCAGTTAACCTCCCTGTTCCGGTCGGGGAATTCCTCGGGAACCTCGCGCAGCACGGCCCGCAGCCCGTCTATGGCCGGCTCGATGGCCGCGGGCGGCATGTTATTGCTGATCGTACGCAGCTGTTCGCGATGCGCTTCCCAGACCGCACCGCCGAGCCGGATGCGCAGCTCCGTGGCGGCGCTTTCCTCCCCGGCGCCGGCCAGGAGGCCGGCCAGCGCGCGCACATCCTCCCATTCGCCCCGTTCGATCAGCGCCCCGGCGAGGGCCAGCGAGCTGCCGACCACCTTCGTCCAGAGCAGGCCGGCGTCGGCGTAGGCCTCAATGAGCTGCGCCTGCCGGTCACCGCCGCTCTCGTCCGGCATCCTGGGCGCGGGCACGGCGGCGAGGATACGGGCCCGCCCGGCGGCCTTCAGCAGCTCCCGGGTGAGGTACAGCAGATCCTCGCACTCCGCGGCCAGCTTCCCCGCCCGCTCCTGGTCCCCGGCCAGCAGCTGGTGGGCGAGGATGGCCGGCCGGACCGCCTGGCGCAGGCCGAGGTAGGGGGACGTAGCCGTGGCCGGCTCAGATGCAGACCCGGTCGGCTCAGATGCAGACCCGGCCGGCTCGGATCCAGCCGTGACTGACTCGATGGTCATGCTGAGCTCCGTTTCCCGCTCGTGCTCAGGAATCGCTCCCGGGCGAAGGCGTACAGGGAGGCGGTCGAGTACGGCTTGAACTTCTCGACCTGCTCGACCGGCCACTCGGTGTCCCGGAACAAGGCGCGGTCGTCGTCCAGGCTCGCGGCGGCGGACACCCCGAGCAGCGCGTCGCTCTCCGCGGGGGACAGCACGCGGAGCACCGCGCGCAGGCCGAAGAATCCCAGGCCGGCCCGGCGCAGGGCGCGTTCGGCGGTGGCGTAGCCGTCGGCCCAGGCGACCACGTGGATGCCGGCGTCCGGACCCTTGTCGGCCAGCCAGACCAGGCGCGCCGAGGTTTCGCCCGGACGGCCGTAGTCGCCCTCGGCCAGCAGCTCGTGCCACCGGTGCATCCCGGCGACGAGGAAGAACCGTTCCGGCTGGGACCCTTCGGCCCCGGGCGAGCCGAAGGGTCCGGAGCCCTCCAGCCGGGCCTCCAGGTCGGCGGCGAGGTCGTCCAGCTCGTCGGCGGCCGTCCGCCGGTCGGCGATCCGCACCTCGTGCGGCAGGTTCCGTACCGGGTCGAAGAACCCGTGAAACGGCGACGAGGGCCGGGTGAACTCGGCGATGGTGAACCGGACGTGCCCCGGTGGGCGCTGGTACGCGGCGCTGAGCACAGTGGCCAGCAGCAAGCCGTGACCGTGTTCCTCGCCGCCCACGATGAGCAGGTTGGACCGGGGGTAACGCTCGAACGTCGCGGTGGTGGCCGGCTTGATCTCGATGGCCTCGCCCAGCCACGCCTGCACCGGCCGGCCAAGTCCGGCCGGGGCCGCCGGGTCGGGGGTGTCGCCGGGGGTGAAGGAAGCCGGCGAATCCGGGTCGAAGCTGGCCGGCAGCGGGTACTCCCGCCCGCCGCCGAGCGCCCGGATGTCCCCGATCAGCGCCAGCCGCTCCCTGGTGGGGAGCATGGCGATCCGCATGACCGGGTTGGCGCCCTCGCCGCGGCGGTCGTTGTAGATCGCGTCCCCGGCCCGGACCAGCCTGGTAGCCGCGTCGTTACCCTCACCGAGGATGGCCTGGGACACGCTCGGCTGGGTGCAGCCCAGCGCGATCCGCAGGGCCATCTGCTCGTAGACGGGCCGCAGGTAGGCCGCGAGCTGGCCGCCCGGCGACTGGGTGGCGAGCAGCAAGTGCAGGCCGAACGCCGCGCCGCGCTTGGCGATATCGGCGAGCAGCCGCCCGGCCTCCCTGGCCAGCCGGTCCTCCTCGCTGAACAGCACCTGGAACTCGTCCATGATCACCAGGGCCCGGGGCAGCACCTGCCCGGTCTCGTGCCGGTAGTCGGGCAGGTCCGTGACGCGAGCCTCGCGGCACAGCCGGGCCCGCCGCTCGATCTCCTCGTGGAACCGCCGCAGCATCGAGAGCCCGAACTCGCGGTCGGTCCGGGAGGTGATCGCGCGCGCGTGCGGCAGCCGTTCGGTCAGGTAGGCGTCGAACTCGACCTCCTTGAAGTCGAGCAGGTAGAGCTCGAGCTCCTCCGGCGGATACTCCAGCGCGAGCTGGCTGATCAGCACGTGCAGCAGGTTGGTCTTGCCCATCCGGACGTCCCCGCCGACCAGGCCGTGATGCACCCCGCGGACGCCCATGACGAAATGCTGCGGCTCGCCCTTGCTGTCCACGCCGATCTGCACGTCCAGGCCGTCGGTGGTGTTCCCGGCCCAGCGCCGCGCCGGGGGAACGGTGATCCGGCCGAAGGGCAGATCCCGGTAGGCGGACCCGGCCGCCGCGCCCACCGCGTCCAGCCACGGGTTGGCCCGGGCCGCCTCCGGCATCTGGTCCGGCTCGATCACGCTGCCCGCGAAGTCCGGGTCGTCCCAGCTGAGATTCCCGCGGTCATCCAGGCTCAGGGTGGTGCCCAGCGCGGTGAGCCCGGCCAGGTCGAAGCCGCGGGGCAGGTCGAGCCCGGGATCGACGGTGGCGACGATGTACAGGCCGCTCCTGGGCCCGTTGCGGGCCAGCCGCCCGAGCAGCTCAGCGGCCCGGTCGCTGATGCCGGCCGGGAAGCCGGCCAGTACCAGGACGTGGTAGGGCACCGTGGCCCCCGTGGTGGCCGCGTTGTAGGTCTCCACCGAGTCGTAGACGTTGGTCAGCCGGGTCTGGGTGACCTCCACGACGTGGCTGGTCAGCGTGGTCAGCAGGGCCTCGGTCTCGGCGGGGCTGGCCGCGACCCCGACCCGCAGACCCCCGGGAGTGCCCACCCGCAGCTGCGCGGGCAGCCGCAGGAACGCGCTGAGGTACCGGCCCTGCCCCACCGGGTCGGCGAGCGCGAACCGCACCGTGCCCGGCCGGGTGGCCGTGGCGAGCCGCAAGGTGAGCGCCTGAAGCAGCGATCGAGCCCCGTCGGCGAACCCGTGCTCGCTGATCAGGAGGTGGCCATGCCCGGCGAACCGCGCCACCGCCGGTACCGGCGGTACCGGCGGCACGCCCTGGCCCAGCCGCAGGACCCCGACCCGCAGCCCGTCCGGCGGCGGCGCCTGCGGGTCGGGCCGGTAATCCGCCCACGCCCCCGCGCCGAAACCCGCGAGCGCCCACGGATGCGCGGCGGTCAGCGCGGTCGCGGGGCCGAACAGTCTCTCGGCCCCCCGCCCGTCCAGGTAATGCCGCTGCCGGTACCGCACCGCCGCGGCCGCCTCGGCTAGGCGAAGGTAAGCGCCATCCATCTCGCGCCCGATCGCCTCGACCGCCATTTTCACCTCTGTGCTCAGCCTGCCCACCCCCATGGTCAGCCCGGGACCCGAGATCGGCAACCCTACCGTCAGGCCAGCCGGCGCTCCGCGGCCCACCTGGTGAGCTGGTGCCGGGTGGAAAGCTGCAGCTTGCGCAGCACAGAGGACACGTGGCTCTCCACCGTCTTGGTCGAGATGAACAGCTCCTTGGCGATCTCTTTGTAGGTGTAGCCCTGGGCGATCAGCCGGAGCACCTCGCGCTCCCGGCCGGTCAGCTGGTCGAGCTCGGGGTCGAAGGAGGGCTTCACGTCGCTCGCCGCCTGCGGCGCCGCCGCGAACGCGTCCAGCACGAACCCGGCCAGCCGGTGCGAGAACACCGCGTCGCCCGCGGCGACCCGGCGGACCGCGTCGGCCAGCTCGGCCGTGGAGATCGTCTTGGTCACGTAGCCCCTGGCCCCGGCCCGGATCACCGCGATCACGTCCTCCGGGGCATCCGAGGCGGACAGCGCGAGAAACCGTACTTCGGGATGCGAAGCCTTGACCGCCTGCACCACGGCCTGACCGCCGCCGCCCGGCAGGTGCACGTCGAGCAGCACCACGTCCGGCAGCAGCTCGCCGATCAGGTCGATCGCGGGCTGCACGTCGTCCGCCTCGCCGATCACCTCGACCTGGCGGCCGAGCTCGGCCCGGACCCCGGACCGGAACAGCCCGTGGTCGTCGACCAGCACCACCCGCGGCGTACTCATGTCTTGCCCGCCGGCAGACTACTGCGCGGCATCTTCAGCGTCACCTTGGTGCCCTCCCCCGGCGCGGTGGTCACGGTGGCCGTGCCGCCGCGGCGGGTCATCCGGCCGCGCACCGACTCGGCCAGCCCCTTGCGGTCCGCGGGCACTGCCTCCGGGTCGAAGCCTTTCCCGCGGTCCCGCACCACGATCGACACCTCGCCCGGCTCGACCTCGGCGAACAGCGAGATGACGCCCGCTCCCGACCACTTGGCCGCGTTGACCGTCGCCTCCCCGGCGGCGGCGAGCAGTGCGGTCAGGTTGTCGTCCAGGTCGCAGTCGCCGACCGTCACCGCCTCCACCGGGACGCCGTACCTGGCCTCGACATCCTGCTGGATCTTCCGCACCCCGGCCGCGACGGTGAGCTCCTCGTCGGCCTCGTCCGGATCCCGGCCCTCGAACAGCCAGGACCGGAGCTCGCGTTCCTGCATCCTGGCCAGCTGGATGACCTTCTGCGGGTCGTCGGCGCGCCGCTGGATCAGCGCGAGCGTCTGCAGCACCGAGTCGTGCACCCGGGCCGCGATGTCGACCCGCTCCTCGGCCCGCGCCTTGGCCTGGCGCTCCAGCGCCAGGTCCCGGGCGATCCGCAGCCACCACGGGCCGAGGGCCAGCACGATGGCCGCGATCACCAGCAGCACCCCGCCGAGCGGGCGGAGCAGCGCCAGGCTGGTGTGGGCCGAGAAGAGCCAGCCGAGCCCGCCGGCCATGAGCGCGCCCGCGATGACCAGGCGCAGCGCCGACCGGCGGTTCGGTCGCACGTCGCCCGTTGCCGCGCCCAGCGGCTCGAGCAGGTGCCGCAGCGTGACCTGGTCCTCTTCCTGGCCGTTCCGCCAGATCAGCGCCAGCCCGGCGATGCTGAACACCTGCGGCCAGGCCCAGCTGATGAACCAGCCGCCGTTGAGCGCGCCGGCGACGAGCAGCACGAAGATGAGCAGCGAGGCCAGGCCCACGGCCAGCCGGATGCCCCCCGCGTCGGTCCTGGCCTTGCTGAAGATGTTGGCGTCGGTCCCGGCGGCCGGGACGAACAGCCAGGCCAGCACGTACAGCGGCACCCCCCAGCCGGCCGACACCAGGGTGACAAGCACGAACACGATCCGGACGGTCGTCGGGCTGAACCCCCGCCAGGCGGCTATCCCAGCGGCCACCCCGCCGCCCAGCCGGTCGGCCGGGTCACGGCGCAGCGGGCCGCCGTGACCGGCGTGCCGCTCACGCAGGCCGAACGGACCGTGGCGCCCGAACGGGCCACGGTGCCCCGGCTGGTCGCGGTGCCAGCGGTCAGGATGCTCCACGGTCCCATCATGGCCCAGCCACCCCGTGAGGGCTATCGGGGACATCCCTGATGCGACCCTGATGCCCCGGTCACCGGATCAGGGGTGCGCGCGGGATCTTCCCGATGCGCCGACTAGGCCCGCGGAGCCAATCTAGAGCCATGAACACGAACACAGTAGATCCCGAAGCACCCACTACTGAACCGACCGACAGCCGCCCCGAGCCGCGGTACGGCTACGACCCCGGGCGCACCGCGCTGCGCAGGCCCTTCGAGGACCGGATGCTGGCGGGCGTCGCCGCGGGCCTGGCCCGTTACTTCGGCGTCGACACCACGATCGTCCGGATCGCCTTCGTCGTCCTGACCATCGTCGGCGGCGCGGGCATCCCCCTCTACCTGGCCGGCCTGCTGCTGATCCCGGATGAGGGCAGCGACCAGTCGATCGCCGGCTCCATCATCGAGTCCCTGCAGAATCGCAACCGCTAAGCACGTCTGGATAACGGAGTAATCATCATGTCTGCGCAGTACAACCAGAACTGGACCCGCGGTTTCGGTCCGTGGTTCACGGGCCCCGCCTCAGAGGCGCACATGCGGGTTTCCGATGCCGAGCGGCAGGCGGTCGCCGACCGCCTGGCCGAGCACTTCAGCTCCGGCCGTCTTGACCAGGCCGAGTTCGACGATCGCGTCGGCCGGGCCATGAGCGCCAAGACCCGCGCCGACCTGAACGGCCTGTTCGACGACCTGCCGGAAACAGGGGCTCCGGCAGCGACGGACCCGACGGGCCCGGCCGGCCAGCCGCGCCGCCGGCGCCGCCACCCGGTCCTGCTCGTCGCGCTGATCGTCTTCGTCGCGATCGCGGCGTCGCACGTAGTGTGGCCGCTGCTGTGGATCGGCGCCCTGGTCGCCGTCGTCCTGTTCGCCACGGGGACCATCGGCCATGCCCGTCCGGGTCAGCGCCGCTGACGTCCCGGTGACGAGCCAGCCCGGCCACGGACCGGAGACTTCCTGATCAGCCTGTTGCGGGGGCGGCAGGCGACGGGGATCTCCGGTCCGTTCGCGTCCGCCCCGCTGCACGTGCCCGACGGCCCGGCTGCGCGGCGAAGCGACGCGGGCCTGGCCTGCCTACTCGACAACCTAGCCTGGATCCACGGCTGCGATGCGCTCGCGCCCGCTACCGGTCGAGATGCGCGATGCTCGGCGGCGGCGGGATGACCGAGCAGGAAGGCAGCGCGGTCTCTGGCGGCGGCGGCACAGCCGAGCAGGAAGCAAGCGCGGTGACCGGCGGCGGCGGGATCGCCGAGCACGAGGCCAGCGTGGTCTTCGGCGGCGGCGGCACAGCCGAGCAGGAAGACAGCGACGTGGCCGGCGGCGGCGGGATCGCCGAGCACGACGGGAGCGCCGTCTTGGGCGGCGGCGGGATGACCGACCCGGACAACGACGTCCGCGGTGGCGGAGGGATCGCGGAACAAGCCAGGGCCGTACTGGGTGGCGGCGGCATCATCGATCCCGAACGGAGTGGGTTATCCGCACTCACCGGCAGGCATTGCCCGGTCTCGGTGATCGCCAGCCCGTCATCGAGCCCAGCCCCTGACTCCATACATCCCATACTGCAACGAAGCCACCCGTTCGTTAACCCCCCAACCTCACCCATCCCCATCCCGTCCGCATCGCCGCGCCCGCACCCCGTCCGCCATCTTTCATGATCGCGGGCAGTTTCGGTGCGTATACGGCCGAAACTGCCCGCGATCATGGACTCCCTCCCCGCCACCCCGGGGTTAGATGTCGGAGGTGTAGATGACGACGCGGGTGCGGTCGCCGCGGAACAGGTCGCGGGCGAATTCGAGCGGCTCGCCGGAACGGGCGTAGGCAGTCCGCTCCACCTGCATCAGCGGCGCGCCCTCGGCGACGTCCAATGCCTCGGCCTCGCGCACCCCGGCGGTCACCGGCTCCAGGCTCTCCCTGGCCCGGTGCGGCCGCAGCCCGTACCTGGTCTCGAGCAGCTCATACAAGGAGCCGTCCAGCCGGAACTCCAGCATGCCGGAGAACCGGGCGGCCGGGAACAGCGAGCGCTCCAGCGCGATCGGACGCCCGTCGCCCAGCCGGATCCGCCGCACCTCGTGCACCAGCTCATCCGGGCCAATCTCCAGCGCGCCGGCCGCGGCCGGCCCGGCAGGCCGGGACCGGGCGGACAGCACCCGGGCGCCGGCCACCATCCCGTGCCGGCGCAGCTGCTCGGAGAACCCGGCCAGGGTGGTCAGGTCCTGCTCCAGCTTGGCCGCGGCCACCACGGTGCCGCCGTGCCGCCCCACCGTCCGGGTGACCAGGCCGCGCCGGGCCAGTTCGGCCAGCGCGTGCCGCAGCGTCATCCGGCTGACCCCGAACCACTTGGCCAGGTCGTGCTCGGTCGGCAGCCGGTCGCCGGGCGCCAGCGCGCCGGTGGCGATCTGCCCGGCCAGCCAGTCCTCGATCTGCCCGTGCACCGTGGTGCCCGGCTCACGCACGATCCGGGGCGGCTGCCGGGAACCGGTGCGCGGTGCAGTCATACGGTCAGGCCGGCCATGCGGTCGTCTAGACCCCGCTTCCCGCGAACGGCGCGTCGTCTTCGGACGGCGCCACGATCGGGGCGAACCTCTTGGTCCGCCCGACGATCAGGTAGTAGACCGCCCCGACCAGCGCGATGAAGATCACCACGGTCCACAGGATCGGGACCCCGTCCAGGAAGCCCAGCTTGAGCAGGCCGCTGGTCTGGTTGGGCTTGGGATTGCTGGCCGGCCGCGGCCAGGCGAAGTTGACCAGCATGGCCCCGCCGTAGAGCAGGGCGACGATGTTGACCAGCATCCCCCACCGGCCGAGCTTGAACGGCGCCGACACGCGCGGCCAGCCGTGCAGCCGGGCCCGCATGATCACGATGTTGCCGAGGAAGTAGCTCAGGTAGATCATGCCGGTCGCGGCGATCGCGATGATCCCGGCGCCGGAGTACTGCCAGAACGGGATCGCGGCGATGCACGCCACCGCGATGCAGCTCCACACCGGGGTGTGCAGACTGGGGGAGACCTTGGCCAGGAACGACGAGCCCGGCAGCTGGTTGTCGCGGGCCATGCCGAAGCACAGCCTGATCGTCGCGGCCATGATCGACAGGCAGCAGACGAAGATCGCGGCCGAGACCACGAACAGGTAGAGCGTGGCGAACGGGGTGGAGAAGTTGGCCTCGATGATGGCCGCGGGCCCGAACGCGCCCTTCACCGCATCGCCCATGTTGGGGATCGCCACCAGCGTGCCGAGCAGGAACACGCCGCCGATGATGAACGCGCCGATCACCGAGTACAGCACCGCCTTGGGCGCGGCCCGGCGCGGATCCTTGGTCTCCTCGGACAGCGTGGACGCGGTGTCGAAGCCGTAGATGACGAACAGGCTCATGAACATCGCGGCCAGGAACGTGCTCCCGTTCACCGGGATGCCCGCGCTGTTGGTAACCACGCTGAAGCCCTGGTGGTTGTGGAAGGCCATCAGCACCAGCGCGAACACGAACATGCCGAGGATCTCGAACACGACCCCGGTGTTGTTGATGATCGAGACCAGCCTGACGCCGTAGATGTTCAGCACGGTGATCACGACCAGCGTGATCAGCGCGATGACCAGGTTCGTGTTCAGGCTGGCCGCGTTCAGCGAGTGCCAGCCGAGGCCGTTCAGCGCGGGGATCAGGGCCAGCGGCAGCGTGGCCACCACCGCGGTGACGGTCAGGATCCCGGCGAACAGGTAGATCCACCCGGTGAACCAGGAGTAGGTCCGGTTGGCCAGGAACTTCGTCCACTGGAAGACAGAGCCGGCCACCGGGTAGTGCGAGGAGACCTCGGCGAAGTTCAGCGCCACGATGAACTGGCCCAGCGCGACCACCGGCCAGGTCCAGATGAACACCCCGCCCAGCGTGGTCAGGCCCAGCGCGAACAGCGTGAAGATGCCGGTCGACGGCGAGATGTAGCTGAACGCGACCGCGAACGAGCTGAACAGCCCGAGCGACCGCTTCAGTTCCTGTGAGTAGCCGAAGCGGGCGAGATCTTCGGAGTCCCGTTCCTGCCCGCTGGATGCTGCCTGGGTCTCGCTGCTCATGGGGGCCTCCCCTGGAAAGACCGACGAGATCCGCCGTTGAGCGCTAAATGTAAGGCCGCCCCTTCTAACTGTCTAGACCCTTTCGCGATAATTGCCCTACCGTGGCCTTAAGGGTCTAGACCGTAGCGATAGGGACGGGGATGTCCGCGGAACTTGACGCACTCTTCGACCAGACGCAAAGCCTGGCCGCGACGCCGCGCACCATCACCGAACTGCCCGGCGGGCTGACCAACCGCAACTACAAGGTGACCACGCCGGACGGGATCTTCGTCGCGCGGATTTCCTCCGGCGGCAGCGAGCTGCTGGCCATCGACCGGGACTGCGAGTACCGGAACTCGGTGACCGCGGCGGCCGCCGGGGCCGGCGCGCCGGTCGTCGAGTACCGGCCCCAGGACCGCCTGCTGGTCATCGGCTACCTCGAGGGCCGGACGTTCGGCGCGGCCGACGTGGCCGGCCACGAGAACATCCCGCGCATCGCCGATGCCTGCCGCCGGCTCCATCACGGCGCCCGGTTCGGCAACGACTTCGACATGTTCGACATCCAGCGCCGGTACCTGTCGGTGGCCAGGGCCCGCGGTTTCAAGATCCCGGCCGGCTACGACGACCTGGCGCCGCAGTTCACCGCGGCCGAGAAGGCCCTGGCCATCCGCGCCGAGGGCACCGTGCCGTGCAACAACGACCTGCTGCCCGCGAACCTCATCGACGACGGGGAGCGGATCTGGCTGATCGACTACGAGCTGTCCGGCAACAACGACGCCTGCTTCGAGCTGGGCAACATCGCGGCCGAGGCACAGCTGTCCGCCGGCGCCCTCGAAGAACTGGTCACGGCCTACTACGGCAGGCCGCGACGCAGCAAGACCGCCCGAGCCTGGCTGCTCGGCGGCCTGGTCGGCATGTACGGCTGGACGCTGTGGGGCGCGATCCAGAACGGCGCGAGCCCGATCGACTACGACTTCTGGTCCTGGGCCATGGAGCGCTTCGAGGGCGCGGCCCGTGGCTTCACCGCCGCCAGCTTCGCCGGCCTGCTCGAAGCCGTCCAAGAAGATGACTGAGCCAGCGCGATGACTGACATCCCGGGCGGTATCGCCGGCCCAGCCCTGCCCCCCCGGGCCCGCGTCGTCATCATCGGCGGCGGCGTGATCGGGACCAGCGTCGCCTACCACCTGGCCCAGCTGGGCTGGACCGACGTGCTGCTGATCGAGCAGGGTCAGCTGTCCTGCGGCACCACCTGGCACGCGGCCGGCCTGGTCGGCCAGCTGCGCGCCTCGGAGAACGGCACCCGGCTGGTGCAATACTCCTGCGAGCTGTACGAGCGACTGGAGGCAGAGACCGGCCTGGGCACCGGCTTCCGCCGCTGCGGCGGCGTCACCGTCGCCCGCACCAAAGACCGCATGACCCAGCTGAAAAGGACCGCCGCCACCGCCGAGGCCTATCAGCTCGACTGCGAGCTGATCAGCCCGGCCCGGGCCCGCGAGCTCTACCCGATCCTGCGCGACGACGACCTCGAAGGCGCGATCTGGCTGCCCGGCGACGGCCGCGCCAATCCGACCGACCTGACCGCCGCGCTGGCCCGCGGCGCCCGCGACAACGGCGTCACGATCTCCGAGCACACCCGCGTCACCGGCATCCTCACCGCGAGCAACACCGTCACCGGCGTCCGCACCGACCAGGGCGACGTCGAGGCCGAGATCGTGGTCAACTGCGCCGGCCAGTGGGCCAAGGCGGTCGGCGCGCTGGCCGGGGTGACCGTGCCGCTGCATTCGGCCGAGCATTTTTACGTCGTCACCGAGCAGATCGACGGGGTACACCGGGACTTCCCGATCCTGCGCGACCCGGACGGCTACACGTACATCAAGGAGGAGGTCGGCGGGCTGGTGGTCGGCGGATTCGAGCCCGACGCCAAGCCGTGGGTCGCGCCCGATGCGCTGCCCTACCCGTTCGAGTTCAAGCTGCTCGAGGAGGACTGGGACCACTTCGCGATCTTGATGGACAGTGCGGTGCACCGGATCCCGGTGCTCGCCGAGACCGGGATCAAGATGTTCTACAACGGCCCGGAGAGCTTCACGCCGGACAACCAGTTCATTCTGGGCGAGGCGCCGGAGCTGCGGAACTTCTTCGTCGGGGCCGGCTTCAACTCGGTCGGCATCGCCTCGGCCGGCGGCGCCGGGCGGGCGCTCGCCGAGTGGATCACCGAGGGCGAGCCCGGCCTGGACCTGTCCGCCGTCGACATCCGCCGCTTCGCCGCCTTCAACGGCAACAACCAGTGGCTGCACGACCGGGTCAGCGAGGTGCTCGGCCTGCACTACGCGGTCCCGTGGCCGAACCGCGAGCTGACCAGTGCCCGGCCGTTCCGCCGCTCACCCGCGTATCACCTGCTCAAGCAGGCCAACGCGGGCTTCGGCAGCAAGATGGGCTGGGAGCGGGCCAACTACTTCGCGCCCCCCGGCGAAAACCCGGACATCGTGTACGGCTGGGGCCAGCAGAACTGGCAGCCCTGGTCGAACGCTGAGCAGCGCGCCGCCCGCACCGCGGTCGCCCTGTTCGACCAGACCAGCTTCTCCAAGTACCTGCTGACCGGGCCGGATGCCGAACGGGCGCTGCAGTTGCTGTGCACCGCCGACGTCGCGGTCCCGCCGGGCCGGACCGTCTACACCGGGATGCTGAACGCGCACGGCACCTACGAGGCCGACATCACCGTCACCCGGCTCTCGGCCGAGGAGTTCCTGCTGGTCAGCAGCTCCGCGAGCACCGAGCGCGACCAGGACCACATCACCAGGCGGATGCCCGCCGGGCTGCACGCGTCGCTGGTCGACGTGACCTCGCAGTACGCCGTCTACGGGGTCATGGGGCCCCGGTCGCGCGACCTGCTGGGCAGGCTGTCGCGCGCTGACCTGAGCGATGAGCCATTCCCGTTCGGCACTAGTCAACTGATCGACCTCGGCTACGCCACGGTCCGCGCCACCCGGATCACCTACGTCGGCGAGCTCGGCTGGGAACTGTACGTGCCGGCCGAGTTCGCCGTCGGCGCCTACGAGGACCTGGTCGCTGCGGGCGACGGCCTCGGCCTGGTCAACGCCGGCTACTACGCGATCGAGTCGCTCCGGCTGGAGAAGGCGTACCGCGCCTTCGGCCGCGAGCTGACCCCGGACTACAACCCGGTCGAGGCCGGCCTGCTGTTCGCCTGCAAGCTGAAGACCGGCACCGGCTTCCTCGGCCGGGAGGCGGTCGAGCGGGCCCGGGCGGCCGGCCCGCGCCGCCGCCTGGTCTCCCTGGTGGTAGCCGGCTCCGAGGCCATGATCTGGGGTGGCGAGCTTGTCCTGCGGGACGGCGTCGCGGTCGGCCAGGTCACCTCCGGCGCCTGGGGCGAGACCCTGGGCGGCTGCGTCGCCCTCGCCTACGTCCGCCATCCGGGCGGCGAGGTGCTCACCCCCGACCTGGTCCGTGCGGGGGAGTACCAGGTGAACGCCGGCGGTCGGCTCTACCCGGCTGCGGTCAGCCTCCGTCCGCCGTTCGACCCGGCCAGCGACCGGGTCCGGGGCCGCTACGAACCCTAGAGCCGCACGAAGCGGTAGCCGTGCGACCGGAAGAACCGGATGATGACCGGCAGCGCGGTGACGGTGGCCGGGTTCCCGGCCGGCTGGTTGTGCATCAGCACCACGGGGTGGCGAAGCGCACCGCCCTCCCGTTCGGCGAGGCGGATGATGCGGCTGACCCAGTACGACGAAACCGAGCCCCGCGCCATCCAGTCCTGCGTATCGACTGACCATAGCCACACGCTCATCCGGCGCTGCTGCGCCAGGCTCAGCGTCACCGCGTCGTAGTTGCCGTACGGCGGCCGGAATGCGCAGGCCCTCACGTGGGCCACGGCCTTCAGTTCCGCGTTCATCAGGTCGATCTCGCGGGCCTGGCTCGCCGCCGGGAGCAGGACCATGTTCGGGTGATCCCAGGTGTGATCACCCATCACGTACTCCGCCCTGACCTCCTTCCGGACCAGCGCGGGCCGGACCGCCACGTTCACGCCGATGTTGAAGAAGGCCGCGGGTACCCGGTAGCGCGCCAGCACCTTCAAAATGGCCGCCGTGCTCCGACCCGGCCCGTCGTCGAACGTCAGTGCCACCGTCTTACCGCGGCCCGGCGCGTAGAAATGCGCGCCATAGGACGCGCGCGGGCACCTGCGACTGGTCTTGGCCAATTGGCTTTTCCCGCTGGCCGCCGCGGCCGCGGGCCAGGATAGCCCGCTCGCAATGGTTGCCACTACGACGAATGCGAAAGCAAGAATGGTGCCAGGCCGACGAGATATCATAACCCTCCCTTGACGGCTATTATGCGCAGTCCACGCCTTTTCCGCTAGAGCCTCCGACCCGTCACGGGGTAATTCGTCCTTTTCGCGAGAATATTCCGCCGTCCTTTCCGATATCCTGGAAAACCTGGTGGCCGGATATGGCCGATATCGGTAATTGTCCCGGCGGTCACGAACCCGGCCGGCAGCGAGACGGCCGTGCGCTCGCTGGGCTCGCGGCTCCCGGCCGCACAGGGCACTGAAACGGGCAACTAGGCTGTATCTGCCCATCGCGGTCTCGGTGCCGCCCGCCATCGGGGAGGTGGAGGATGCGTCTCGCCGGCTGCCTCCGCCTCTGCGTGACCGTGGCTGCGGCGGCGGCCCTCACCGCCTGCTCGGGCCCGGCGCCGTCTAACCCCGCGCTCGCCAAGGTCCCGCCGGTGAAGATCCCGCCGGCCACCTACTACCTCGCCCTGGGTGACTCACTGGCCCAGGGCGTCCAGCCCAACGCATCCGGCGTCAGCGTGATGACCCCGGACGGCTATCCCGATCAGGTCTACGCGGTTCTGCGGGCCAGCCGCCCCGGGCTGAAGCTGGTCAAGCTGGGCTGCCCGGGCGAGACCACCACCAGCATGATCAACGGCGGGGTATGCCGCTACCGGGGCGGGTCGCAGCTGGCCGCGGCGGTCGCCTTCCTGCAGGCCCACCGTGGCCGGGTGCCCCTGGTCACCCTGGACATCGGCGCCAACGACCCCGAACACTGCGGCGGCCGGCCCGGCCTCGGCCAGCTCGCCAGGTGCGCGGTCACGGACATCCCCGGCGCCGTCGACCACCTCGGCACGATCATGGCCCGGCTGAAGGCGGCCGCGGGGCCGGGCGTCCGCATCGTCGGGATGAACTACTACCTGCCCGCGCTGGCCGAATGGCGCAGCGGCCTGCCCGGGCACCTTGTCGCCTGGACCGCGGAGAAGCTGGCCGCCACGTACAACTCTTTGCTGGGCCGGGTCTACGCCAAGTCGGGCGCGCGGGTCGCGAACGTGTTCGGCGCGTTCGAGACCGCCGACTTCACCCGGTCGGCGGGAACAGGCATCCCGCGCAACGTCGCCCGGCTGTGCCAGTGGACCTGGGAGTGCGCCGCCCCGCCCCGCGGGCCTAACCAGCACGCCAACCAGGCCGGTTACCGGGTCATCGCCCGGGAGTTCCTGCAAGCCTCCGGCCTGAGCTGACCGCGGCTCGCAGGGCCCGCCACAGCGGCTCGGTGTCGTAGGGCAGGCAATCCTCGTAGTAGTACCACCAGAAATATCCGCCGGCGTAGTACGGGAGATGGACCGGGAGCCCGTAGTAATACGAGAGCATCGACTTGGCGGTGCTCATGGTCTGGCGGGTGACCGGGTGATCCAGCCCGATCTCGCCGAAGCCGAGCCGCGCCCGCGGGTACACGGCATGCAGGGCCTCGAAATACGCGGTCCATGTCCCGGCGCCCGGCCGGATGCCATCGCAGTCGCCCTCGTAGTAGGACAGGAAGACATAGGTCAGCCCGCCCCTGACCGCTGGCGGAACGAACGCGCGGGTAAAGGTGATCGGGTCGAGCTCGCCGGGTCCGTTGCCGCACCCCGTGTCGTCGTAGAGCGTCAGGGCGGTACGCCCGTGGCGGGCCGTCACCTCCTTGTAGGCGGTGATCAGTTTGGCCGCGACATCCTGGTAGGGGCCCGTCCAGCTGCCGTTCACCTCGTTCCCGATCTCCCAGATATCGATCTGCTTCCCGTAGGCCGCGAGGAACGACCTGACCCGCTCGCCGAACGCGGCGGTCCCGATGCGCTGCTCGTCGGATGAGTCGAGGAGCTCTCCCATCAGGTAGCTGACCGGATGAAGCCCGCTGATGGCGGCCTTGTAGTAGCCGACGGGCCGGGTCACGTCGAGGTAGATCCGGGTGACGGGCGTCTCGGGCAGATTCCGTGAGCTCGCCACGATCTGGCCCACGTTGCTGACGTCATCCGCGGTCACCCCGTACAGCCTGGGCGGCAGCGCGCGCGGCCCGGTGCGTGCCTGCGAGGGAAGCTCTCGTGTCGCCGGACCCGCGAACGGATTCGGCGGCCCGGTGGCCGGCGCGTTCCCGCCGGGGGCCGGCGCGCAGGCGCCGAGGCAGGCTACGAACGCGGCGGTGACGGTCGGCCGGGCGGCCGCCGCGAATCCTCGCATAGTGATCATGTTTTCATCACGTTTTGGTAGCAGGCGCTCCGCCCGGCCGGTGCCTTTCGGCGACGGCACCGGCCGGACGGGGACGCGGGTCAGCCGGACAGGCTGGTGGGAGCGACGAAGGTGTAACCGAGGCCCTTGATCCCGGTGACGACCTGCTGCAGGTAGGTGAGCGAGTACGTGGGGTGGAAGAAGAAGCTGGCCACCCCCTGAGTCACCGCCAGGTTTACCTGGGCGTTGCGGATGATGTCCGCGGGCGTCCTTGGCGGGTTGTTGTTCTCGGTCGTCGGTTCGTAGTTGCCCAGGTCCTCCGGGATGATCTTCTCCCCGTAGACGTCGTGGACCACGTAGGGGAAGAACTGGCCGAAGGTCCGGCTGTAGTCGAGCGGACCGCCGCTGAGCTGGCCGCTGACGAACAGTTCCCGCTCATAGCGGGTGGCGTAAATGCTGTCGATGCCGGCATAGTCGGCCGCCGACGCGAAGTAGTGCGGGGTTTCCCAGATCGTCGGGGCGGTCAGGCCCGCCTGGGTGAACAGTGCCCGCCCAGACGTGGCGCGCCCGGCCGCCCACGTGCTCGAGTCGCCGGGTAGCGAGCCGGTCCAGATGACCCAGTCGGTGTTCTGGCAGGTCGCGTCGAACTGGTACGGCGGGGTCTGCGTCGTGGCGCACTGGGCCCGGTAGAACTCGGCATCGTCCCCGGTCACCCCGTTATAGGGGTTGGCGACGTTGGAGTACTGGTGGGTGAAGCCGTGCTCGATGATCGTGCCGCCCTTGGATTGCATATACTTGAGAGCCGACACGACCGCGGGGGCCTGGGCCAGCGTCACCGTCTGCGGCTTCCCGCCGTTGTAGGTGCCCTTGGGGTCGGTGTACTCGGGGATCACCCCGACGCTGAACGGCACGTGCTGGCTGAACAGGTAGTCCGCGAACTGCCTGAGCACGGTCGGGTTCGCCGTGGGGTCGACGTCCTCGAGCCGGACCAGCCCCTGGTGGGTCGTTGCGGCACCAGGCTGAAGCGCGGGGAACAGCAAGTCGGAGAACGCCGCGTAGCGGTCGGACTCACTGATGTAGGAGAACGGGATCTCGCCCACGTAGGTCAGGTTGGACGACCTGATGGCCCACGGGAAGCTGGTCCCCGTGGTCTGGGCGATGGGCGCGCAGGCGGCGGTGCAGTTGGCCTGGGCCAGCACGGTCACCAGCGACGCGGTGGTGATGGCGGGGGCGAGGACGTCGGCCCCGTTGCCGGCGTTGCGGCTGAGCGTCTGGCCCTTGTACGACACGGTGACCGGATTGTCGGTCGTGTCGTAGTAGGAGTTGGACGGATCCCAGCCGTATACGGACTTGAAGGCCGTGTCGGCGGCGCTGCCCTCGGTCCCGGTCAGCTGCCATATGTTGCTGCCGGCCCAGATCACCGGGTGCGTGGTGGACAGCACGTCGTTGAGGAAGGCGGCCGGGATGGACTCACCGTAGGTCGAACCCAGGTAGATCGTGGCCGTGTAGCTACCGACCTGGCCGGCGGCGTAGCTGGACACCGGTTCGGCGGTTACCTTGCCGAAGTGGCTGGCCAGGTTGCCTGCCGCCATCGCGTACATCTCACCGAGCCATCCCCAGGCGCCGGTGGTGTCGTAGACGACCAGGGTCGTGGCGGAGCCGGTACCGCCCCAGGTCTTCGCCTGCGACGGCGTGACCAGTGCCGCGGTGGTCGCGGCGGCCGGAGCGGACGCGCTGGCCGCCGCGGTCAGGCCGGCGCCCTTGCGGGCGCTGACGATGGCCTGCCGGGCCGAGTCGCTCACCAGAGCGGTCGGCGCCTGGTAGCCCTTGGCCTGCTTGGGCAGGCCGGCGGGCGGCTTCGGCGGGGCCGGCAGAGCTGGAGTCCTGTCGGTGCCCAGGGGCGTGTGAGCGCTGGTCGTCGTGCCGGCCGTCGCCTGATGCGGCGTGGCGCTCGCCGGTATCGCCGACAGGGCCAGCGGTACGGCGGCGAGGACCGCGGCCGCGGACAGCACCTGTGCTCGAAGACGTCGATGATGCGTCATGTTCTTACCTTTCATTCGTTGCGGGTCTGTGGACCCGGCCGGCTGAGCGTGTTTCACGCCACCGCCGCCTCGGGGTGGCCGCAGGCGGACGCCAGCGCGGGCGCGCTGACGAATTCACCGGCTGGCGGGCCGAGTCCGAAGTGGTGTGCGAGCGCGGCGACCGAGCGCTCGGCGGCCCGCCCGTCCCCGTAGGGGTTGACCGCGCTCGCCATGGCCGCGTACGCGGCGGGCTCTGTCAGCAGGCGGCCCACCGAGCTCACGATGAGGTCTTCGTCGGTGCCGACCAGGCGCACGGTCCCCGCGTGCACCGCCTCTGGCCGTTCCGTGGTCTCCCGCATGACCAGCACCGGCTTGCCGAGGCTCGGTCCTTCCTCCTGCACCCCGCCGCTGTCGGTCAGGATGACGGCGGACCTGTTCATCAGCCTGGCGAACCCGCCGTAGGGCAGCGGCTCGGTGATCGTGACGTTCGGCAGATCCCGGATGGCCGGCACGATCGCCTCCCTGACCAGCGGGTTGCGGTGGATGGGAAACACGATCCGCAGGTCGTCGTGCTGACGCGCGATGCGAGCCAGCGCCCGGCCCACGGCGCGCAGCGGAGCCCCCCAGGACTCGCGCCGGTGCGCGGTGACAAGCAGCACGGGAGCGTCGGTGTCGTCCAGGCCTGCCAGCGCCGGATCCCCGTAATCGCACTGCTGCCCGACGGTCCACAGCAGCGCGTCGATCACGGTGTTCCCGGTCACGACCACCGACGCCGGGTCCACGCCCTCGCCGAGCAGGTTGGACTTGCTGGTGATCGTGGGCGCCAGGTGCAGCGCGGCGAGCCTGGTCGCGAGCCGCCGGTTGATCTCCTCCGGGTAGGGCGAGTAGGGATCGCCGGTGCGCAGCCCCGCCTCTAGGTGAACGACGGGGACTTGCTCGTAGAAGGCGGCCAGCGCGGCGGCGAACACGGTGGTCGTGTCGCCCTGGACGACCACCGCGTCCGGCCGCTCGTCATGGAGCACCGCCTGCACCCCGCGCAGCGCGCGGGTGGTGATGTCCGTGAGCGTCTGGCCTGGCTGGTGGATGTCCAGGTCGAATTCGGGCTTGATTCCGAAAACGTCGTTGACCTGGTCGAGCATGGCCCGGTGCTGGGCCGTGACAGCGATCAGCGGCGTGAAGAACTCCGACTCGTCGAGGGCCCTGATGAGCGGGGCCACCTTCACCGCCTCGGGCCTCGTCCCGTAGATCACAATGATCCGGCGATGGGGAGAGGGCGGCCGGTGCGCGTTCGGCCGATCGTGCTGTGGAGACGTCATCTGGAAACCTCTGACTTTCCTGGGTTATGGAGTGCCGCCGGTACCGGAGCGGGACGCCTGCTGTGAGGCGGGAAGCTCGGTGAGGCGGATGTGATCGAACTGCGCGTGCGCGTCCTCGACGTACATGCCGAAGGCGCCGGTCAGGTAGGGCCGCTGGGTGTCGGTGAACTGGGCGAGCAGGCGTCCGTCCGCCGAGACCGTGATCCGGTTGCCGGCCTGCACGACCCCGACGGAGTGCGGTACGCCCACGCGGAACAGCGGCGTCGTCCCGGAGACGAGAAAGCGCTGATGGCCCGGATACGCGGGATCCTGCTTGGACAGCACCCAGCCCGTCGGCTCCAGGGTGAGCGCGTAGAAGCGCTGGTTCGAGGTGTAATGCCACACCACCCAGCCGACTTCCCACGGGTTCGGGGCCCCCGCGGCGCCTCGCCGCAGCTGTTGCCGGGTACGGACGTTCAGCGTCGCGGCGAAGTCGTCGTAGGAGCCAGCGGAGATCACCAGCGCCGCGTGGGTGACTTTCGGTGACGCGGCAGGCGCCGGACGGAGGCTGACGGTCAGGTCCGGCCCGGAGCCCGTTACCGAGGTGGAGCCGTAGCCGTTGAAGACCGGAAGCCACGGCCGTGCCGTGGCGTGCCGTCCGACGCCGGTTCCGGCGGCGATCGCGCCGCCGGCGGCGAGGGCCAGGACCGCGCCCGCGGCCGCCACGAGCACGCGGCGCCGGGGCCGCCTCCCCGGCCGGGCCGGCCCGGGTGACGGGGCTTCCGTCACCCTGTCGGTTTTGGCCCAGCCGGTGCGGCCGCGCAGCGTACGGGCCACCGCCCACCATCCGGACGCGTACCACATCGTGCAGTAGCCGACGTACATGTGAGCGAACACGGACGTCCGGAGCAGCCCGACGCCGTTGCCGCGTTCCCTGAGCCAGTACGCGAAGGAGAAGGCGACCGCGGGACCGAAGGTCAGGGCGTAGGTCGACGCGACCCACCAGCCGAGCGGATTGCGGCCCTGCGCCGCGCGCGCCACGCCGTCGGCCAGGGATAGCAGGAACGAGGCCGACAGCAGCGAGGCAATGAGCAGGACCGCTGGGCTGGACAGGTGATAGAGGAGGTCGGCACGGGCCCGCCCCGGAACCCGGCGCAGGACGAGCGGGATCAGCTTCCAGGATTGCAGGTGGCCCTGGAACCAGCGGGAGCGCTGCCGGATCAGGCGCCGCAGCTCGACCACGCCCTGCTGGTGCACCGCGACGGTCGGGCAGTACTCATTGCGCCAGCCCGCGGCGGTCAGCCGCACGCCCAGGTCGAGGTCGTCGGTGAGGCTCCGCGTCCACGGAGACGGCCCCAGCGACAGCATCGCTGACAGCCGCATGAACTGGCCATTCCCGCCCAGGCCGACGCTCCCGAGGTGCCGTCGGCCCCGCTGGAACACCTCGGTGTAGATGACGAACTCCATGTCCTGCATCCGCGCTAGCCGGCTCTGCTCGCGGTTGTTGATGCGGACCCCGATCTGCACGGCGCCGATCGAGGGATCGGCGAAGTACGGCCTGACCTCCTCGATGGACTGGGGGTCGAGTCGCCCGTCGGCGTCCACCACGACGACGATGACGTTGGCCGGGTCGCGGCCGGCCAGGTGCCCGCTATCGATCAGGTAGCGGACCCCGGCGTTGAGCGCCTCGCCCTTGCCCTGCCGCGCATGCGGCGGCTTGCGGCTGAGCAGCCAGACCCGCTCGCCCAGCACGCCGGACAGGACATCGACGGTGCGGTCGTCCGAGCCGTCGTCGATGACCAGGACGCCGAAATCGTCACCGGGGATGGAGAGCAGCCGCTGCAGGCTGTTGAGGATGACCTTCTCCTCGTTCAGGCACGGCATCATGAACACGAAGAAGAAGCCATTGTCGGCCCGCGGAAGCGGCTGGCTCGACCCTTCAGACCCTTCAGGCCCTTCAGCCTCGGCCGGTCCGGCCGCGGGCAGCGGTTTGCGGCCATCGCGCAGGCCCTGCGGGCTCTTGGGTTCCCGCCTGGACGCCGCGAGCATTCCAATTCCGTAGCTCACGCCGATCACGATCAGCAGCACGGCCAGCAAGGTCAGCGGCGTCTCCCAGCTGCTGCCCAGTCCGTAGGCCCGGGCCGCGATCCAGGTCTTCATGTCGGCCCCGCGATCGGAGTATCGGCGGGAGCGCCGATCCGGTTACGGACAGGGCCGGATACGCGGTCACGAGACCGCATCACGTGCCCGGCCAGGGACAACCCGAGGAACGCCAGCAGATAGATACCGAAAAGGCCCCCGGCGGAATCCAGCATCAGCCGCGCTACAAGCCACAGCACTCCCTCATGGGGGAGCGCCGCGGCGGCGCCGAATGCGGCGGGGCTCGCCACGACCGCGGAATAATTCATTTCGGGGACACTGCTATCCGCGCGCTCATCGGGTCCTCCTCTTTTGGGCTCAGCTTCGATATTCGGCTCAGCCTGGAGCAGGAGGGTTACCCGCCGGGTTGCAGGAAGGTGGCGGCGAAAACTAATTCTGGACGCGACGAATTTCTTTCCTATTTACCACCGGAATGCAACCGGCTGGCAACCGTGAATGCGACGTCATGGGTTGGGCAATGCAACGCCGCCTTATCGCGCCATCAGCCCGCAGGCCCGGCCAGCACACCAGCGACGCTAGGACCAACTCCGGTAGGCCGCCTGCAGGGCCGCCCGCCGGCACCCCAGTCGTGATCGCCGTTCGTCGCGTCATCCAGGCCGAGCACGTCCGATCCCGACCCCAGCCGCGCCGCCGCATACCCCAGCCCCGGCACGGCCCGGACCAGCAGCGGCTCCACCACGCCGACAAAGAACCTGCGAGCCAACTCGGCCCCTCGCGGATCATGCTCAGTCACAGCGGCAGCCCATCAGACCAGCACCGGAGACAGCCACTCATTTTCGAGCCGGTCCCGCCGGCCCGCCGAAGAAACCCCAGCCAGTGGCTCGATCCGTGTACTGCCACACTGTGCAGGTGGGAGTGTTGCGCCGACTCGCGCAGTCAATCTGGCGGCCGCACCGCGTCCGGCCCGCGAAAACAATGCCACCTGATCGCCCGGAGCATCTCCCTGTCGGCGGAGGACCTGCTCTTCGAGTACGCGTTCCTCCCCGAGCTTACCGAGGAAGCACACGGGGAAATCTGGCTGAACATGTTCTACGACGCCGATACCCGCCCCCAACTAGAATTACGTGGGGGCAGAGGGGGACGTGCAATACGAACGGCCTCCGCCGGAGGCCCGGTACGCATGGTTCGACTTCTTCCGGCCTGACTACGAGTGGATGGATCATTTCGACCGCCGTGGGCAGTCCGATAGCGACTACCTGCGGAACCGGATAGCCAGGCTCATCTTTGACCTGAAGACCGGAGAGGCGCGGATCGAGAAGTGAGCGGTCGCGCCTTCCCTGATCTGCTTGGCCTTGGGGTTGAAGGGATGGTGGGGACCGAAGTTGCACTGCCAGCATGGGGGCCGCGTACGTGCACTCTGCACCGCGATTCCGGCCGGATATCCTTTCTACCTGGGGCGATGCGTCCCCACGGGTCGCTTGGGGAGCATCTGGCTGTAGCAGCCTGCCGGATAGAGGCGTCTTTGATAAATCCCACATCCATCAGGCCAGCTCAGCGCGTCGTCTGGTGATCGAGGCAATCTACTCACTCTGACGGCTGGCAGCACGGCCTGCACTAGAAAGATCGTGGGGGTGAAGCCGACCTATGGGGTATGGGCCAAGCCCGGAACCATGAGCAAATCCCGCTGCCTGACCATCGAGGCAACGTTCCACCTCTGACCTTCACCCTAGGGTAACGGCCGTTTCCCGCACCTGCCGGGGAACGGTCAGCCCGAACTGAGAGCGAGCAGACAGCTACCAGCATCGGTGGCAGCATAATAAACGATGTGCAGTCCTCATCGAAAAGACGGAAGTCACGGTCACCGGCTGGGCAGTCCCTTCTTCGTATTCCTCTCGTTGAGGCGGAAGAACAACTAGCCGCTCTCATAGCTGCTGGCCGTAAGCTCATAAACGACGCCCCCGACTTGTTCCCACCCGAGTCTGGCCGCGGGCCTCTGGGGTACTATGCCCTGCCTGGGGTCACGGAGGGGCTTAGGAAGGTCGAGCACTGGCGCGACTATAACCGCACCTGGCTCGACAGTATCCTCGGCGGCGAAGTCACCGAGGAGTACAAGAAAATCGTTATTCACAGCTACATCGTCACCGACAGGGTCATCTTCCTGGGCTACCTATCCCAGGACCTTGAATCGGAAATATCGAAGCTGGAATCAATCCGCGCACGCCTGCCAATCTGGGCAACGGAGCCTCGCTCCACTACCTCCGGCTACACCGGCAGGCATCACCTGACGCCCCCATCTTCATCGTTCACGGCATGGACACTCTCCGCGCCGAGTCGGTTGCACACACCATCGCCACGGCAACGGGGCGGAAGACAATCATCCTCCGCGACGAGGCCAACCTCGGCCAGACCCTGATCGAGAAATTCGAAAAGCACGCCGCCGAAGTCTCCTACGCCGTAATCGTCCTCACCCCAGACGACCATGGCGCCCTCGCAAGCGGAGCCGGAACCCGGCCACGCGGACGGCAGAATGTCATCTTTGAGATGGGCTACTTCTACGGACTCATCGGCCGCCGCAATGTCAGTGTCCTCATCCGCCCAGGAGTCGAGAAACCCTCCGACATGGACGGCATCGCCTACATCACCTTCGATGATGGTCGTGCCTGGAAGACTGAACTCCTCCGCGAACTCAAACACGCGGGCATCGACGTCGAGCTGTAGAGACAGCCTCAGCAAACCAGGCATAATGACAAGCATGAAAGTGCGCCGTATTACGCTGTCGCAGGCCGAGAAGCAGCTCACCCAACGCATCAAGGACGGCCATGAACTCCTGCGACGGTCGACTGCGATCAAACATCGTGATGGATCTGACCAACTGGAGGCACAATTCGATCGGTGGCACAATTACAACTCCACCTGGCTGAAAACCTATCTCAACTTCGAAGTATTCGAAGAGTACGAGGATACAGTGGAGGATGAGGAAGACCGTGCTTCGGGCCGACCTGTGCAGCAATGTGTATCGGCTGCTCTCCGAGCAGGAATATCAGAACTTGAATCGATTCAAGAGCGCCTGCCCTTGTTGCTACCAGAATCTGAAGCTAAAAACTTCGGTAGCCATGCTTCACACGACGCCCCGATCTTCATCGTCCACGGCAGCGACACCCTCCGCGCTGAATCAGTGGCCCACGCCGTCACCAGCGCGACAGGCCGGAAAACGATCATCCTCCGGGACGAGCCCAACTCCGGCAGGACTCTCATCGAGAAGTTCGAGCAGCACGCCGCCGAGGTTTCGTACGCCATCATCGTCCTCACGGCCGATGACAAAGGCAGCCGGGCTGACGAAGCAGGCACCCGGCCGCGCGGACGGCAGAACGTCATCTTTGAGATGGGCTACTTCTACGGACTAATCGGCCGGGACCGCGTGAGCGTTCTCCGCTGGCCCGGCGTCGAGAAACCCTCCGACATGGACGGCATCGCCTACATCACATTCGATGACGATCGCGCTTGGAAGACTGAACTCCTCCGCGAACTCGAACATGCTGGCTTCGACATCCACCAATGAAGCGGCGGCGGAACCTTGCCAGAACTTCACGCCCGGCCGCAACGTCGGCCACGCAGCGGCCGTACGGCACCTGTACAGCACAGCGCCCGCAGATGCGGGCGCTGTGCGCGGCGTTTCCGTCCCGGTCCCAGCTGCTGCGTGCACTGACGTGCTTGCTCCGCGCCGCTTCCGTGTTTCCGACCTCAACCTCTCAAACAGCAAGAGCTGTGGTAGAACGCCACATTTCCTGAATTCCCGCAGGCCCGCGCCTAGGCCACAGGGATTAGACGCGGGTTTCCGGGGCAGGGAGCACCCGGTCGGCCCGGGCGGACGCGGCCGGTCCGCGCGATCTTGACACTCCTGCCCCGGGCGACGCAGGGTAGTTAGGTCACGAAACGATATATCTGCGGAGGTCCCGTATGGCTACAGGTACGACAGTCAGCATCCTTCCGTGCGGGGCGATGACCGCCGACCTCACCTGGCTCTTGCTGGCGCCCGGCCGGGCGATCCGCAACCGGCAGAACAAGCACCTCCCGGCCGAATGGGTCGACGTGCCGACGCACTGCGTGCTGGTGGACACCCCCGACGGCAAGCTGCTGTGGGACACCAGCTGCCCGCGCGACTGGGAGACCCGCTGGGCCCCGACCGGCCTGCAGGACTTCTTCCCGTACGAGAAGGTGTCCGACGACGAGTACCTGGACTCGCGGCTGAAGCAGATCGGCGTGGCGCCCGGCGACATCGACTACGTCGTCCTCTCCCACCTGCACTTCGACCACGCCGGCAACGTCCAGGCGTTCAAGGAGACGAACGCGCGCCTGGTCTGCAGCGCCAAAGAGAAGGAGTGGGCGTTCGGCTTCGACGGCCCGTTCAACGGTGCCCACCTCAAGGCCGACTACCAAGGGCTCGACTTCGAGACGGTCGACGGCGACGCGGAATTCCTCCCCGGGGTCAGCTTTATCCAGACCCCCGGCCACACCCCCGGCAGCATGTCGATGCGGGTCGACCTGCCCGAGACCGGCACGATGATCTTCACCGCCGACGCGGTCTACATGGGCGCGAGCTACGGCCCGCCGGTCGTTCCCGCGGCCATCGTCAACAACCTGGAGCAGTTCTACTCGAGCGTGGAGAAGCTGCGCGGCATCGCGACCGAGGCCAACGCGACCGTGGTGTTCGGCCACGACCCGGACCAGATCAAGGAGCTGCGCACCGCCCCGGAGGGGAGCTACCGGTGACCATCGGCACAGACCTGACCGAGGAGACCATTTTCACCTGGGGCGCGCCGCCGCTGAAGTTCGGTGCCGGAGCGGTCGACGAGATCGGCTTCGAGATGGCCCAGTTCGGGGCCAGGCGGGTTCTCATCCTGACCGACCCCCAGATCAACGCGCTCGGCATCCCGGCGCGCATCGCCGAGTCGCTGACCAGGCACGGGATCACCTCGGAGATCTTCGACGGGGTGCACGTCGAGCCCACTGACGACAGCATGGACAAGGCGGCAGGCTACGCCCGCGAGCAGGGGCCGTGGGACGGCTTCGTCGCGGTGGGCGGCGGCTCGTCCATCGACACGGCCAAGGCGGTCAACCTGCTGACCACCGACGGCGGCTCGCTGATGGACTACCTCAACAAGCCCATCGGCGCGGGCCAGGCGCCCAAACAGCAGCTCAAGCCGCTGATCGCGGTCCCGACCACGGCCGGGACCGGCTCGGAGAGCACTGCGATGTGCGTGCTCGACGTGCTGTCCATGCGGGTCAAGACCGGCATCAGCCACTGGCGGCTGCGCCCTACCCTGGCCGTGATCGACCCGCTGCTATCGCTGACCATCCCGCCCGAGGTCACCGCCTCGGCCGGGATGGATATCGTCTGCCACGCGCTGGAGTCCTACACCGCCCGCTGGTATACCACGTTCGACCGCAAGCAGCCCGAACAGCGCGTCACCTACTGCGGCTCCAACCCGGTCTCCGACCTGTGGTGCGAGAGGGCGCTCACGCTGCTGGCGCGGTCGTTCCGCACCGCCTTCCACAGCGGCGACGACCTGGAGGCGCGGAGCAACATGATGCTGGCCGCGACGTTCGCCGGCATGGGGTTCGGCAACTCCGGCGTGCACATCCCGCACGCCAACGCCTACCCGATCGCGGGCATGGTCAAGGACTACCGGCCGCCGAACTACCCGCAGGACGAGCCGATGGTGCCGCACGGCATGTCGGTGGCGCTGACCGCCCCGGAGGCGTTCCGGTTCAGCTTCCCCAGCGTGCCGGAGCGCCACCTCAAGGCGGCCGCCCTGCTGGCGCCGGACAAGGACAAGCTGAACGACGCGAGCGAGCAGCTTCCGTCCGTCGTGGTGGACCTGATGCGCGATATCGAGATACCGAACGGCATCGGCGCGGTCGGCTACACCGAGGCGGACATCCCCGACCTGGTACCCGGCACGATGAAGCAGCAGCGGATCCTGGCCACCTGCCCGCGCCCGGTCGACGAAGAGGACATCGCGGGAATCTTCGCCCGGTCGATGGAGAACTGGTGAGCCTGGTGCCGCTGTACGACTACTGCTGCCCGCAGGGACATGTCTTCGAGCAGATGGCCACGATCGCCGCCCGCGCCCAGCAGGCCTGCCCGGCCTGCGGGCAGGCCGGCGACAAGATCCCGTCCCGCGTCACGCTGGGCGGCCGCGCCGATCCCGGGCCGTCGAAGGAACAGATGCCGCAGACCTGGCGCGGCACCTACGAGGGGAACCCCGAGTACGTCGGCCAGCTGCGCCGGCAGTGGAGCGCCCGGGAAAAGCTCGAGGAGAAATACCCCGAACTGCGCGGCGACCAGCGGCCCGTGCTGGCTCACGAGGGCAAGTACCACGCCAAGCCGCTGCGGGCAGGCGACGATGTCGATTTATGACGAGAAGCCCTGGCTGAGCCTGTACGACCCGGACCAGCCCGCCGAGATCAGCCTGGAGTTCACCGACGCCCTGTCCATGTTCGGTGCGTCGGTGAGCCGGAACCCGGACGGCGACATCATCCGCTACTTCGGCGGCCGGATCACCGCGCGCGAGCTCGGCGAGCTGAGCGACGCGTTCGCCGTTGCCCTGCGCGACCTGGGCGTCGGCCGGGGCGACCGGGTCGTCCTGTACCTGCAGAACGTGCCGCAGTTCGTGATCGGCATGCTCGCCACGTGGAAGGCGGGCGGCGTCGCGGTCCCGGTCAACCCGATGTACCGGTCCCGGGAGCTCGCGGCGGTGCTGAACGACTCCGGCGCCCGGGTGCTGGTCTGCCTGGAGAGCCTGTACCGCGACGTGGCCGCAGCGGTGGTCGGCGACACCGGCGTCACGGCCGTCGTCACCACCTCGGAACTCGACTACCGCGCCCGCGACGACCGCGTCTTCGCCGGCGTCGAGCGGATCGCCGGCGAAGGCGCGCACGACATGGCCGCGCTGATCGAGCGCCACCGCGGCCAGGTGCCGGCCGGCGTCACCTTCGGACCGGACGACACCGCGTTCCTCACCTACACCTCGGGCACCACGGGCCCGCCGAAAGGCGCGATGAACACCCACGGCAACGTGGTGTTCAACTCCCAGGCCTACCGCCAGTGGTGCCGCCTCGGCCCGGACGACGTGGTGCTCGGCGTCGCGCCGCTGTTCCACATCACCGGGCTGATCGCGGGGGTCACCACGGCACTGCTGCTCGGCGCCCCGCTCGTGCTCGCCTACCGGTTCGAGCCGTCGATGGTGCTGGAGACCATCCGCGACGAGCGGGCGACCTTCACCGTAGGGTCGATCACCGTGTTCATCGCGCTGATGAACGCGCCGGACGCCGAGCGCGACGCGCTGGCCTCGCTGACCAAGATCTGGTCCGGCGGCGCGCCCATCCCGCCCAGCACGGTCAAGGCCTTCCAGGCCCAGTTCGGGCAGTACATCCACAACATCTACGGGCTGACCGAGACCACCTCGCCGTCGCACGGCGTGCCGTCCGGCGCGACCGCGCCGGTCGACGACACATCCGGCGCCCTGTCCGTCGGCGTGCCCATCTTCAATACGGTGGTGCGCATCGCCGGCGACGACGGCCGGGACCTGCCGCCCGGCGAGGTCGGCGAGATCGTCACCAGCGGCCCGATGGTGGTGCCCGGCTACTGGAACAAGCCGGAGGAGACCGGGCACGCGCTGCCCGGCGGTGCGCTGCACACCGGAGATGTCGGCTACATGGACGCGGCCGGCTGGTTCTACATTGTCGACCGGAAGAAGGACCAGATCAACGCCGGCGGCTACAAGGTATGGCCGCGCGAGGTCGAGGACGTCCTCTACCAGCACGAGGCGGTGCGCGAGGCCGCCGTGGTCGGCGTGCCCGACGCCTACCGCGGCGAGACCGTCAAGGCCTACGTCAGCCTGCGCCCCGGTCAGACGGCCACCGCCGAGGAGCTCATCGCCTTCTGCCGCCAGCAGATGGCCGCCTACAAGTACCCCCGCCAGGTCGAGTTCCTCGACGAGCTGCCCAAGACGGTCTCCGGCAAGCTGCTCCGCCGCGAACTCCGCGACCGCGACTAGCCGCGCCCCGCAGCCCCCGCCGCCACCGCCACCGCTCCAACTCCAGCCCCACGCGCCCCACGACTCCCTTATCCCACTCCCACCGCACATTCAAGATCATCTCAACCACGGCGATGTGACATCGTGGTGGTCGGGTGCACGGGGATGTGACATCGCCGTGGTTGCCGTTCAAGCATGATTCCGAACGGGCCGGGTTTCCCGCCCCCTCCTCACCAGGAGTGCGCCACGTGGACGAGCCGATCGCCGGGAGCCTGCACCACGTCGAGCTGTGGGTGCCGGACCTGGGCCGCGCCGTCCAGGAGTGGGGATGGCTGCTCGGCCGGCTCGGCTACGAGCCCTTCCAGGACTGGCCGGCCGGCCGCAGCTGGCGCCTGCGCGGCACGTACCTGGTCGTCGAGCAGTCCCCGGCGCTGACCGACGCCGAGCACGACCGGCTCAGGCCCGGGCTGAACCACGTCGCGTTCCACGCCGGCCCGCGGCAGCGCGTCGACGAGCTCGCCGCGGACGGCCCGGCCCACGGCTGGACGCTGCTGTTCCCCGACCGGCACCCGTACGCGGGCGGACCCGGGCACTACGCCGCCTACCTGGCCAGCACCGACAACTTCGAGGTCGAACTCGTCGCCGCCGAGCCCTGACAGCCGGCCGCGCGGGGCCATGGCCTGCCAGGCCGCCGAAGCCTACGCTTGATCGCGGAGGTCGTTACCCGGGCGAAGGAGTCGGCGTGAGTTTCACGGTGCACAAGGACGTCATGGTGGCCATGCGGGACGGCGTCGAGCTCGCGACCGACGTGTGGGTGCCGGACACGTCGCCCGCGCCGACGCTGCTCGTGCGCCTGCCCTACAGCAAGGACCTGCCGGGCCTGCTCGGCTACGGGCTGGTGCCGAACCTGTTCGCGCTGGTGGAAGCCGGCTACGCGGTGGTCTACCAGGACTGCCGGGGCACGTTCAGGTCGGCCGGAGACTTCACCCCGATGCTGACCGAGGCGGACGACGGCGCCGACACGGTCGCCTGGGTGCTCCACCAGCCGTGGTGCGACGGCACCATCGGCACTTACGGCCCGTCCTACCTGGGGTTCGTGCAGTGGGCCAGCGCGACCGCCCACGACCGGGTGCGGGCGATCGCGCCCTGCGTCACCACGACCGACTACTACAGCACGCCGTGGTACTCCGACGGCGGCGCCCTGTCCTGGCACACGATCCAGTCATGGTCCACCCAGATGGCGCTGGCCGAGGCGCTGCGCCAGCTCGGCCGGGGCGCGGGCGACCCGCAGCTGCTGGCCGACCTGAGCGCCATGCTGGCCGACCCGCAGCCGCACCTGGAGGCGCTGCCGCCGAGCCGCCAGCCGGTGCTTGAGAAGGTCTGGCCGTGGTGGTCCGAACTGCTATCCCACCCCAGCCGCGACCAGTTCTGGCAGGACCTGTCCGTGCTCGACCAGGCCGGGCAGGTGGCGGTGCCCGCGCTGCACATCGGCGGGTGGTTCGACATCTTCGCCGCCAACACCGCGCGATCGTTCACCGAGCTCAGGTCCCGGGCCGGCACCGCCGAGGCCCGGGAGGGGCAGCGCCTGATCATCGGGCCCTGGGACCACCTGAACAGCACCGGCATCTACCCCGACCGCCGGTTCGGCCTCACGGCCGACGCCATCACCCAGGATCTGACCAGCGAGCACCTGCGGTTCTTCGACCGCTGGCTGCGCGGGCGCCCGGACGCCGGGAACGGATCCGAGCCGAAGCCTCCTGTCAAGATCTTCGTGATGGGCATCGACCAGTGGCGCGAGGAACAGGACTGGCCGCTGCCCGGCACCAGCTACGAATCCTGGTACCTGCACGGTTCGGGCCGGGCCAATACGGCCGAGGGCGACGGACGGCTCAGCCCCGACGCCCCCGCCGGAACCGCCACGGACACCTTCCTGTACGACCCGCTGCGGCCCGTGCCCACCCTCGGCGGCCGGATCATGCTGCCGACCACCGCGAACGCGGCCGGCGCGGTCGACCAGCGCCCGGCCGAGGCCCGGGATGACGTCCTGTGCTTCACGAGCGAGGTCCTGACCGAGCCCGTCGAGATCACCGGGCATGTGTCGCTGACCCTGTTCGCCTCCTCGTCGGCGCCGGACACCGACTTCACCGGCAAGCTGGTCGACGTGTTCCCCGACGGGCGCGCCATTTTCCTGACCGACGGCATCCTGCGGGCTCGGTACCGCAACTCGCTGACCGAGCCCGAGCCCCTCGCCCCCGGCGAGTCCTACGAGCTCAGCCTGGACCTGTCGATCACGTCCAACGTCTTCCTGCCCGGCCACCGGATCCGGCTCGAGGTGTCCAGCAGCAACTTCCCGCGGTACGACCGCAACAGCAACACCGGCGGCGTGATCGCCGAGGAGTCCGCCGACCAGGTCAGCGTGGCCGTCAACCGCATCCTGCACGGGCCTGCCTATCCGAGCCGCCTGAGCCTGCCCGTCATCCGCCGCTGACCGGCTCACCGCGGCCCGCGGCCCGGGCCAGCACGCCGGCCAGCGCGGCGCGGGTGTCGGCCGGGTCGATCACGTCGTCGATCTCGAACGCCATCGCGGTGCTGAGCGCCTTGCCGCGGGCGTACTGGTCGGCGACCAGCTCCTCGTAGCGGGCCCGGCGGCCCACGGGGTCCGCGATCGCCCCGAGTTCCTTCCGGTAGCCCAGCCGCACCGCCCCCTCCAGGCCCATGCCGCCGAACTCCCCGGTCGGCCAGGCCACGGTGATGGCCGGGCGGCGCAGGTCGCCCGCTGTCATCGCCATCGCGCCCAGGCCGTAGGCCTTGCGCAGCACCACCGCGCAGACCGGCACGGTGAGCCGGGCGCCGGCCACGAACATCGCGCCGAAGCG
>Ga0335081_10000427_pt1 | contig 75177 bp, 61 predicted proteins | sample Lox_Sample_35_FD_206713 | JGI IMG/M metagenome (GOLD analysis project Ga0335081, IMG submission 206713) | Soil microbial communities from Loxahatchee National Wildlife Refuge, Florida, United States - Lox_Sample_3.5 | ecosystem: Environmental > Terrestrial > Soil > Wetlands | place: USA...
CTGTTAGAAAGCGACGCAAATAGGCGTTGGAAACGACGCTTGGGTACCGGCACCCGCAACTGCGATTGCTGAAACCCGCAAAAGCAAGCGGTGTGCCGCCTCACGGTGCTTGCAGCACGCGCGCCATCAAATACCTTTGCGCAGGCACTGGACCGAAGACAAACGGCAGCGGTCCCCAGCCGGAGAAGTAAAACCCCGCGCCCGCGTCCGGATTCATAGTGGCGGCCCAGGTGTGCACCTCAAAATCGACGATCTCCGCCTTGGTCGTTTTCAGGGGAAATTTGAATAGCGAAGTGTTGTACTTGGGAATTATGACCAGGTCGCCAAACTTGCAATCCTGCGCCTCCGGCTCGAGCGGCCGGGCTCCAAACGATTCCATATAGTATTCGAAACCCCAGCGGCCTTGAAACCAGGGCCGGCTGAAGTCATCGCGTGTTTTCTCATGGATGTAGTTGGCCGCTGTCCTCGCCGTGTTGGCGATAGCCATGTCAGCCGCAGCTACCCACAACGAGATCGCACCTGAGATGACCAGCGGTATTACCAAAGCGCAGTGCCAGGTAGTAGTTGCTTTGTTGAGCGCGTCTAGCCGTCTCGCAATTAAAATTGCTGCCGCCGGAACCATGGGAAGCAGCGATCTTGCGTTCACGGTCCAATTCAGCACGAGGGCAAAGAGTAGAGTGCCGAATATCCAAAGTATTAACACTAGTGAAACAGTATCTCGTTTTTCCCAGTAATCTACGATCGTGAGCGCTAGAATGGAAAGTCCGCCGGCAACATAGAAAAACAGTTGCATGGCAATCCAGGGCCGGTTGGCGTGCAGCCAAGTTTCATACTGATAGACCGAGCCAAGGTCAATCCAGCCTGACCAGAAAAAGAGCGCGAGCAGTCCACTCGCTGTAGCCAGCCAAAGTATCTGTCTTCGCGACCAAAGGAAGGGAATGAAGGTCAGCGCCGGAAGCGCGCATCCGCCGAGAAAAGCCAAACCAACCAGCGCGCGGCCGGAGCGGCCTTCCTGTTGGCGCACGGTACTCTGGTAGCTCGCCGCCTCAGCTATATGCCCGTGGCCATAAAGGTGCGCGGTATAGAGTTCGTAGCCTCCCAGCATGAGAAGTGGAATTGCAAGATAGGCAATCCAGCGTCGCAAACTACGTTGCCGGAACCATGAATATACAAATAATAATGGAATTAAAGATACGCCGAAGTATTTTGTCAGCGCGCAGGTTCCTATTAAGAAACTGGATAGAGCCAAATATATAGGTTTGACAGGTTCGTCCAGTCCTTCTATCCAGAAAACCAGCGCCAGCATCCATAGTGCCAGCATACTTACGTCGCACATTAAAGTCGTTGCCGAAATCAGAAATCCGGGAGCGGCCAGGGTAGCGGCGGCGGCAAGGAACGCTCGCCGGGTGAATCGCCGCGCCAGGCGATAGGTCCCGAGGACGACGACCATGGCCGGCAGCAAAAACCCAAGGTGCAGCGCTCGCTCCGACCATCCGGCGATGGAGCCGATGACGGCCAGATAATAAGCCGCCAGCGGAGGGTTCTGCTGAACATGCCACATGGGTGTGGGCCGGTTCCACCAGAACGCGGTGAAGCCGTAAGGGTCGAGGGGATGTTGGGCGATGTGCTGCGCCGTCCAGAGGAAGAGCGGGTCGTCGATGTGGATGGCTTTGCCGGAGAAGGGGAGCAGAGACGCGAGCGTGAGCAGGCACAACGTCAACTTCGGCCACCGCGCCATCGCGCCCAAGATGCCGCCGGGTGGGTCGGTTGTTCGTTCCGCGGCCGACTGACCGGCTTGGTTCACGGCTGACAGAGCTGTCGAAGCACTGGCTTGCAGATCGCTGGAGAGTTTCGAGCCGTAGGTTTGCGGGTTCACCGATTGCCCTTTTACGAGTGGCCATCGTATCAAAGCCCGCGGTCCGCCGTATCAAAGCCCGCAGCTCCCGCACAGAGCCGCAGAGGAACAAAGCAATTGCGAGGTCCCGACCGAAAACCTTGGAGGGGTCGATCTTTGGCCCGCTCTCTCGGAGCTGAGCGCAACCAAGCAGAGCTACTTCTGAACCAAGCCAAGGGGAAAAGCTCAGATTTTCGTGATTGCCGAGCCGGAGATGCCACGTTACAATTTAACTAACCAGTTAGTTATGTTGTCGTGGAATTTTAACTGGCCGGTTAATTCAATGTCGAGATCCCCCGCCGCCGCAACCCGTCGCCGCCGCCGCCAGCCCGAGGCCCGCCGCAATGCCATTCTCCAGGCTGCCCTGGTCGAGTTCGCCCGCGAAGGCCTGGCTGGGGCGCGCATGGATGCCATCGCCGAAGCCGCCGGCGTCAACAAGGCCCTGGTCTATTACTACTTCAGCGACAAAGACTCGCTCTACGGCTCGATCCTCGACCGCTTTTTCCGCCTTCTCGTCGAACGGGTGATCGCCGTCTGCGATCAGCCCGGCACCGCCGGCGCGCGCTTTCTCGCCTACGTCCGCACCCACTTCGATTCCGTCGCCGAGTCGCCGTACTACGCGCACATCTTCATGAGCGAACTGATGAGCGCCGGCCGCGGCGGCTCGCCGCATCTGGATCGCATCTTCGAGCGCTACATGCGGCCCCTCGGCACACGCGTGCTGGAGCTGGTCGAAGAGGGCGTCAGGCTCCGCGAGTTTCGTGCCGTCGATCCCAACCAGTTTCTGCCCTCCGCCATCGGCTCCATCATGCATTACTTCCTGACCGCGCCGCTGCGCCAGAAGTTTATGCCGAAGGTCGACTTCAGCAGCGCAGACGCGATCCAGGAACGGCGCGCGGCGGTGCTTGATTTCGTCGCCGCGGCGCTGTTCACCGATCGCGATAAGGGGCTCAAACTGGCAGCCGAAATTGCGGCGCAGCCGGCGGCGAAGCTCTCCAGCGAAACGCTCGTGAAGCCAAAGCGCCGTGAGCGGCGAGCTGTTCCCGCGCCGCCGTCCACGCCCGTGATGATCCACCAGCCGCCGTCAACCCCCGCGACCTCCGAAGCGTCGCCGCTGACTCCCGGCATCGAGCTCGATTTCGGCGACCCCAGAGCACGCGGCGGCTACCGCTGGTACAACCGCTGGTTTCCGGATTTTGAAACCGCAGCCAGGATCCTGGCGGAGGAACGCAAGCACCCAAAGAAACGCAAGCGCCCGCGCGACGAGGAAGGAGGAGCGGAGTGAAGCTAAACAAATTTTTTATCTTCATCCTCGTCCTGTTAGTCATCGCGGCCGGCTACTACTTCTACTCCACCGACCGCACCAGCGACACCGTGCTCATCGGTATCGTCGATGCGAACCAGGTCATCGTGAGCTCCAAGATTGCGGGCCGCATTGAGAAGCTGTACGTCGACGAAGGCTCGAAGGTGAAGGCCGGCGAGCTGATCGCCGAAATCGATTCCGCCGATTTGCAGGCGCAGAAGGACGCCGCCGCAGCCACCATCAAGGCCTACAACGAGCAGGTGGCGTCGATGCGCGCGACCGAGGCGCAGACGCTGGGCGAAACCAACAGCGGAGTGGTCAACGCGCAGGCGCGATTGGCGGCAGCGAAGGCCACGCTCGCCCAGGCCAAGGCCGATCTGGTGCGCATTCAAAGCGATTCCGAGCGCATGATTGAGCTGGCCAAGGCCGGCGTCGAATCGGACCAGGACCGCGTGCGCGCCGAAGCGCAGCTGGATGCGCAACGCGCCGTTGTAGACAGCGCGCAGAAGAACGTGCTTGCGGCACAGGCCGATCTCGACACGGCCAACGCCAAGCTGCATCAGCAGCGCGCTGCCGCCAGCAATGTTGCGATGAATGAGGCGCAAGTGGCCAATGCGCGCGCGCAATGGGCAGAGGCCGACACGCGCCTGGGCTACACGAAAATCTACGCGCCGGTGAGCGGCACGGTTTCGGTGCGCGCTACGCGCCAGGGCGAAGTGGTAGCCATCGGCGAGCCGATCGTCACCATCATCGATTTCGGCGACACCTGGGTGCGCGCGGAAGCGCCCGAGACCGAGGCCCGCTTCGTTGCCGACGGCGACAAGCTGAAAGTCCGCCTGCCGCAGGGCAAGCCGATTGAAGGCACGGTGATCTTCAAGGCGGTCGAGAGCGACTACGCGACGCAGCGCGACGTGAGCCGCCGCAAGCGCGACATCAAGACCATCGGCTTGAAGCTGAAGGTTGACAACCCCGACGGCGCGCTGGTTCCCGGCATGACCGCGGAAGTGCTGTTGCCGAAGAACCTGGCCACGCGGAGTTTGGCCGAGGGTGCACGATGAAGGTAGAGTCGAGGCAGCTAATTGACGGTTCGTAGGGAAGCTCGCTAACCAACCTTTCCCCCTCGTACCCAGGGCTTACACCCTGGGCTAATTGCATCCCGCCGCTGCGCGGCTGTTTCTGCTGCAATTCTGACGGTTCTTTCCACCGCGTAAATTGATTTAGGGTTGCGACACGACCGATGGGTGCGGCACGGCTTGAAGCCGTGCCCTTTCAAAGCTGCAACAGTGCGAACTGCCGCCTGCGATTCTTCCCACGTTGCACTTTGCCGGCGTGGTTGCCACAATAGCGGCGTGAAGCCTCTGTTCAACCTGAAGATCATCTTCTGCGCGCTGCTGGTGCTCATCTTCCTCGGCATGGCGGGATTCCATTTTCTCGAGGGCTGGTCGTGGTTCGACGGCTTCTACATGGTGCTGACCACCATCAGCACCATCGGCTACGGCGAGGTCCATCCGCTCTCGCATACCGGCCGCTATTTCAATAGCTTCATCATTGTCGCCGGGGTGGGACTGGTGCTGCTGTTCTTCGGGAGCGCCACTCAGGCTTTGCTAGAATTCGAGCTGCAATCGGTATTCGGCCGGAGACGGATGGACCGCGAGATCAGCCGACTGTCGGACCACTACATCCTGTGCGGTGCGGGACGCGTGGGGCGTAGCGCGGCCCGCGAACTGGCTCGCAAGCCGCTCCCGTTCGTCATCATCGACACTGACGCCGACAAGCTGGCGCGCTACTCCGAAGAAGGCTGGCTGACGCGGGTGGGCGATGCCACGCAGGCGCCGGTGCTGCGCCAGGCGCAGATCGAGAAGGCCCGCGGCCTGGTCGCCTCCACCACCACCGACGCCACCAACATCTACATCGTGCTGACCGCGCGCAGCCTGAATCCGAGGCTGAATATCATTGCGCGCGCCAGCGAAGAAGAGGCAGAGCCGCACCTGCTGACCGCGGGCGCGAACCACGTGGTCTCGCCTTATCATTTTGCCGGGTATCGTATTGCGCAGACCTTCATGCGCCCGAATGTGGTCGACTTCTTCGATACGGCGATGAACCAGAAGCTGCCGTTCGACATCGAGGAGGTCAAAGTGCGCGCCGGTTCGCGCGTGGCCGGGCAGACGCTGGAAGGCTCGCGCATCCGGCAGGAGATGGGCGTGATCGTGCTCGCCATCAAAGGCGAGGACGCGCACATGCGCTTCAATCCTGCGCCCGACGAGGTGATTCACGAGGGCGATCACCTCATTGCCATGGGCGGACCCGAAGGCTTGCGGCGGCTGGAACAGTCGGCGGAGCGGGCATGAAGATCACCACCGCGGCCGAGATGCGCGAGATCGATCGCGCCACCAGCGAGCGCTTCGGCGTGCCCTCGCTCACGCTGATGGAGAATGCCGGCGGCGCCATCGCGCGGTTCATCCTGGAAGATTTTGCCGATGCCAACCGCGTGTGTGTGGTGTGCGGCAAGGGCAACAACGGCGGCGATGGCTTCGTGATCGCGCGCAAGCTGCACCATGCCGGACGCGTAGTGGAGGTGCTGCTGCTGGCCGCGCGCACGGACTTGCGGGGCGATGCGGCGGTAATGTTCGAGCGCCTGCCGCTGCGGCCGGTCGAGATCACCAGCTTGCAAGAGCTCGATGCCGAGTCTTCGCGTAGCCTCGGGAATTGCGATCTCATCGTCGACGCGATTTTGGGAACGGGCTTTCAGCCGCCGGTGAAGGGGTTGTACGCCGACGCGATCCGGATGATGAATCGCAGCGGCAAGCCGGTGGTCGCGGTCGATATTCCGTCGGGTGCGGCATCGGACCTGATGACGCCGCAAGCGGGCGAGAATATCGCGCGCGCCGATGCGATTGTCACCTTCACCGCGCCACGGCCGGCGCACGTCTTCGGGCAGCTTACGCGCGGGCCGGTGATGGTGGCGCCGATCGGCTCGCCGCCGGAGGCCCTCGTCTCCAGCTTGAACCTGGAGGTCACAACGCCCCGCGACTTCGCGTCGCTGCTGGCGCCGCGCCCCCGCGACAGCAACAAGGGGATGTACGGGCATGTGTTGATCGTCGGCGGCTCGTTCGGCAAGTCGGGCGCAGCGGCGATGGCGGGTATGGCGGCCTTGCGCGCAGGCGCGGGATTAAGCACGGTCGCCACACCTGCGCGCGTGCTCACCAGTGTGGCATCGTTCGCCGCGGAGCTGATGACGGAGCCGCTGCCGGAAACCAGCGCCGGATCGATCGACGTGACCGCGGCGGAGAGCGGACGCTTCCTGGATATGACGAAGCCGATGACGGTCGTCGCCATTGGTCCCGGGATTGGACGGCATCCCGAGACGGTCGAGTTCGTGCACGAAGCCGTACACCAGACGAAGGTCCCGTTGGTGCTGGACGCCGACGGACTCAACGCATTCGAAGGGCACACGCAATTGCTCGACGGGCGTCGCCGTCCGCTGGTACTCACGCCGCATCCCGGCGAGATGTCGCGGCTGACGGGCATTCCGATTAAGACGATTCAGGCCGACCGGCTCAATGTGGCGCGCACTTTCGCGCGCAGTCATCATCTCGTGCTGGTGCTCAAGGGCGATCGCAGCATCGTTGCCTTGCCGGATGGCAGCGCGTGGGTGAACCCGACCGGCAATCCGGGCATGGCGACCGGCGGCACGGGCGACATCCTCACGGGGATGACGGCGGGCGTGCTTGGGCAGATGCCGCACGATTACGCGCGCGCGGCGATTGCGGCGGTGTATCTGCACGGGCTGGCCGGCGACATCGCGGAGGAGCGCATGGGAGAGCACTCGCTGGTGGCCACCGATCTGCTCGCTGCGCTGCCGGAAGCGTTCCGGCGGGCGGCACGGGCGGCGAGCGAAGAAACCACGCGCGTCGGGTAGCACCGCGTAGAATCGTTGTGCCCACTGAAGAGCACATCACGCACTCCGCCGAAGAAACCATAGCGCTGGGGCGCGAGTTGGCTGCCTCGCTGAAGAGCGCGCGCCTGGTGCTGCTGCGCGGCGATCTCGGAGCGGGCAAGACCACACTGGCGAAAGGTATCGCCGAAGCTCTGCAGGCCGCGTCGCAGGACGACGTCACCAGCCCGACATTCACCTTGATCCACGAATACCGCGGTCCCGAAGTGAACGTCTATCATGTCGATCTCTACCGCATCGAAAACACGCGTGAGCTCGACACTCTGGGACTCGACGAACTCTTCGCCGGAGAAGGCAATCTGGTGCTGCTGGAGTGGGGCGAGAAGTTTCCGCGGTTCGAGAAAGAATGGGATGTGCAGATCAGGATCGAGCTTCTCTCCCACCCTTCGCCAAAGGAAGGCGAAGCATGGGGCGCCCGCGAGCAGAAAAGAAAGATCGTTGTGACGCGAAAGTAAATGTACGCCACCGCGGCACGGAATCCACGGAATTTTCGGGGTGTTTGTCCCTGTTCACTACTCTTCTGTGATTCCCCGGGGTGAATCCGCGTTCATCACACTGGCGGCGCGGTCTTCACATCCAGCAATCCCAGCTTCTGTTTGAAGGGCAAGAATACCGAGAACGCGGTCCCGCTGTTGCCGTCGGTAGTGCGGCTCACGAAGTAAATTGTGCCCTCGTGCTTCTCGACGATGCTGCGGCTGATCCACAACCCCAGGCCGGTGCCTTTCTCGCCTTTGGTGGTGTAGAAGGGCGCGAACAGGTTCTTGCGCACGCCGGCCGGAATTCCTGCTCCGGTATCCAGCACGGTCACCCGTACACCTTTGACCTCGGGATTGAAAGCCAGGCTGGACTCGCGCGTGTGCAGCACGAGCGTACCCCCGCGCGCGATCGCCTCCAGCGCATTGCCCACCAGGTTGGAGAACACCTGCCGCAGTTCGCCGGGAAAGCCGCGCACATTCCTGCCGGTGTCAAAGCGCTTGATCACTGCGATATGGTTTTGCTTGATCTGCGGGGCAAAAATCGCCAGCACGCTTTCCAGCACCTCGGTCAGATTGACCAGCACAGGAGTGCGTGATTCGCGGTGAAAGGTGAGCAGTTGGCTGGTGATCTGCGCGATGCGGGCCACTTCATCGCCCGCCATGGCGAGATACTGCGCCTGGGTGGGATTGGGATTGTCGTGCTGCAGCAGATAGACCAGGTTGGAAACGGTGTCGAGCGGATTGCGGATTTCGTGGGCGATGGTGGCCGACAAGCGGCCCGCCTGGGTCAACCGTTCACTGCTGCGCAGGGTCTGCTCGGTCTGACGGCGCTGGGTGACATCGCGGAAGACCACGGCCACGCCCAACACGTTGCCGCGCCGGTCGAGGATGGGAGCGCCGGTCAAGTCAATGGGGTGAGCGACGCCGCGGCGGCTGGTCAGCAGCAGCTCGTCGGCCATGGCCAGCACGTGGCGGGCGTGGGTCACCGAGGCAATGGGGTCCTCCGGCGGCAACTGTGTGCGTTCGTCGATGAGGCGCACCACGTCGCCAAACTTGCGTCCCCGGGCCTGCGAGTGCTCCCATCCGGTCAGCTCCTGGGCAACCGGGTTGATGTAGGAGATGGTTCCTGACTCGTCGGTGGAGACCACGGCCTCGCCCAGGCTGTTCAACGTGCTCTGAAACCATTCTCGGCTTTCGCTGACCTGTCGCCGCTGCTCGGACTCGGCCTGCAGATGGCGTTCATAGGAATCGGACAGGGCGCGCAACTCACGCCGCGTGAGCGTGAACAGCAACAACGCGATGATCAGCGAGAGCCCGACCGCAGAACCGAGGACAACGTCATCCAGGATCTCGGCGCGTTGGGAGCGACGCAGGAGTGTAGCTTCCTCGACCGCGTTGAAAGCTCGCTGCCCGGCACGGACCTGCTCCATCAAGTTGTGGCCGGTGAGCAGCGCGGCGGAAGACGAAGGGCCCTGCTGGAGCGCGGCCAATTGCTGGTCAGCCCACTGCATCCAACGCTCGTCCGCAGCATGAATTTCACGCAGCCGCGCCTGCTGCTCGGGGTTGTCCCTGGTCAAATCCATAAGCGCGTCGAGCTCTCCCGGGAACCGTGTCTTGGCTTCGCCGAACGGCTCGAGAAACGCAGCATCGCGGGTGAGGGAATAGGCGCGGAGATTGGTCTCCATCTCCACCATGGAACGGCCTAGCTGGCGCGAGGCGGCGATGACCTTGTCGGAGCGGTCCACCCAATGCAGCGAGTTGGAGAGCAGCAGGATCTCCACTGCCAGGATGACGGCCAGACACACCAGCAGGGTTACCGGCAAAGCCACGGTACGACGCAGCAGGGCGTTGAAGCTACGCTGGTCCATGAAAGCCGCAGTTAGCAGCTAGCAATTAGCTTAAGGCCTCTGGGCAAGATAGCATCACAGTAAATGGTTCGGCCAATCTCTAATTCGTGGTTGCCGGCCGTGTCGTAAATCGGTCGGCTCCGCAACAGGGCATGACTTCAGTCGTGCCGCCCGAGCGCCTATTTCTAATCCGGGCTTTAGCCCGTGCGATTCGGCGTGCAGGGACTAAAACCCAGGTCCGCTTCGCGTGCCTTTCCGGCACGCCTGAAGGCGTGCCCTGTTACAAAGCAACCTATGAGAAAGTGTCTAGCTTCTGGCTGCTAATTGCTCATTGCTGCTTTTCGCAATAAGCCTCATGAGTCCTTTCGGCGGCAGGGCAGGAACAAGAAACTTTTTCCCGCTCAGTGCCTCAGCGGCCGCATAGCCGCTGCGCACCGCGCCTTCCATGGTTGCCGGCCAGCCGGTCGCGGTCCAATCTCCCCCCAGAAAGAGCCGCGGGCACGGGGTGACATTCGCGGGCCGCAAGGCGTCGCTCCCCGGCGCGGGCGAAAAGGTCGCGTGCACCTCCTTCACGACCGTGGCTTTCGTCAGCCTGGCCTCACGTACGCTGGGAAAGAATTCCGCCAGCTCGCGAACCGCCATGTCGATGATCTCCTGTCGCGGCTTGTCGACCAGCGCCTTCGACGAGCTGACGACCAGCTCAATATAGCTGCCCTTCTGCGCGGAATCTTGGCGCGCGGCGAGGATCTTCGATTTGTGGAACATCCACTGGATGGTACGCTCCAGCAGCACGGCGTGCTCCAGCGGCGTAATTTCGCGGTCGAACCAGAGGTGAATGCCGGTAATGGGCGATGAACGGAAACCGCCGGCGCGAGCGCGCAAGTCGTCCATCTCCGGTGTCTGCGGCAGCAACTTCTCCATGGTGTTAAAGGGCGCGGCCAGCACCGCGTAATCGGCCCGGACATCCTGGCCGCCAACGCACAGCCGCACCGCATCGTCTTCGGCCTGGATGGAATCGACAGCGGCGCGCAGATGAACTTTTCCGCCGCGCTCTTCCATGTAGGCGGCCGCCGTCCCGTAAAGCTCCGAAAGGGGCACGGCGGGAACACCCATCCAACCGGCCGCGGGCGACTTCAGAAACGATTCGCGGAATACAAATGCGGCCGAGCGCACCGAGACCCAGTCGAGATCTTCATTCAACGCGCTCACCAGCACCGGCGCCCAGAAGCGCTCGAGCGCGCGCTTCGTCTGGCCATGACGCGCGAGCCATTGCTGAAAGTTCTCGCCATTGTCGGCGGGCAGCGCAGGAACCAGTGCAAGCAGGGCCCGTGCAATCGCCAGCTTGTCTCCGATGCCCAGCACGGGCGATTGGAGGAAGGATGCGGCGGCATGAAACGGCGCCGGCAGGCCTCCCGCTTCCAGGGTCGAAGACTTGCCACCGGGGAGCAAAAACGTGATCGCGTCGTACCAGCGAATCTGCCGCTCGACGCCGAGGCGATAGTAGAAGTCCACCAGGTTGGTGCAGCAGCCGAGCAGGACATGCTGGCAGTTGTCGACCACCTCGCCCGTACCCGGCAACTCATACGACGATGCGCGACCGCCCAGGAACGGACGGCGCTCGAAGAGTTCGACCAGATATCCCGCCTCGGCCAGTGCGCTGCCTGCGGCCAAGCCGGCCAAGCCGCCGCCGATGATCGCAACGGTACCTTTGCCCACGTCAGAACCCTTCGACAAGCTCAGGGCAGGCCGTGGGGCACCGTCGGAATTCTCGCTTGCGGGGTTCATCGGTAGCGCCACCAGCCCTTCACCATCACCGACAGCTTCTCGGCCGGACTCAGCGAAATGCGCTCGGAGAACACGTCGTAATTGCGCGCGATGATCTTCTCCAGCAAGCGGCGATAAATCTCCACCAAGGTCCAGAGCGCCGCCTGGCTGTCGTCATTGATGAGCGGCAGCAACTCTTCCGCAGCACGATAGTAGGCGCGGGCGCGCAACGCCTCGAATTCGAGCAGCGGCCGCAGCGACGCAGTCACACAGCCTGAGCCTGGCTCTGACGCGGTCGAATGGCCGGGGTCCGCAACAGCTCCCGATTTTAGACCTGCGGCGATAGCAGACCCGTTGGTCAGCACGCGCGGATCGATATCGAAGCGCGCAAAATCCTCGCGCGGCAGATACACGCGCCCCAGCCCGGCATCTTCTTTCACGTCGCGGAGGATGTTGGTGAGCTGAAAAGCGACTCCGGTTTTTTCTGCGAGCTCCTCGGCCTGCGAGTCGCGATAGCCGAAGATGCGGATGCAGACCAGGCCGACCACCGAGGCGACGTGATAGCAATAGTCGTAAAGCTGGTAGAAGGTTTCATAGCGCAGTTGCGGGCCCAGAGCCTGCCCTGAGCTTGCCGAAGGGTCAGGAGCCTGGGGCACCGCAGCCGGCGGCGGAACATCCATGGCCGTGCCTTGCACCAGCCGCTCCAGCCATTCGAGCGGGATTGTGTAGCGCTTCTGCGCGTCAGCGAGCGCGAAGAGCACAGGATCATCGGTGCGCTCGCCCGCGACGACGCGGTGGAACGCGCCCATCCAGTCGTTCAGCTTTTCGCGGCGCTGCTCGGGCGGGATCGAAGGATCATCGGTGATATCGTCGGCGCGGCGCATGAAGGCATACACCGCCGAGAGGGCGTTTCGCTTCGCCGCAGGCAGCGCCATAAAGCCGTAGTAGAAGTTCCTGGCGGCAGAGCGCGCGATGTGGCGGCAGACGCTGTAAGCCGCCCGCAACTGGAGCGGGTGCTGGCTCACAGTGCCCCGCTTGCCGGTGGTGTTTCACCACGGAAGCACGGAATACACGGAATAGAAAAAAATAAAATCATTTCCGTGTGTTCCGTGCTGTAGCCTGCCCCGAGCGAAGCCGAGGGGTGGTGAATTCCTGCGTCGGCCGCGTCAGTTTTCGGAGCGCGGCACGGCCCACGAGCCAGAGCTTGCGCGGTTTGGAGATTGCGGGGCGATGCGTGAGCACGTCGTAGTCCTGGTGCTCGATGGCGTTCAGGATTTCCAGGCCGCCACGGCTGAAGAGCTCGATGTCGATGGCGAGGTGCTTGTCCACTTTCGCCGCCAGCGGCAGACCTCGCGCAAACCACTCGCGGGCGCGTGCGACTTCGAACTTCATCATCGCGCGGAACCGCGGCGTGGCGCGGCGCTGGGCGATATCGTCCTCACTGACGCCGAACTTCGCCAGGCTCTCCAGCGGGAGATAAATGCGTCCTTTGCCGCAATCGACCGCAACATCCTGCCAGAAGTTGGCTAGTTGCAGCGCGGTGCAGGTGTAATCGGAGAGCTGCTGGCGCTCGGCATCGCGATAGCCGCAGACGTAGAGCACGAGGTGGCCAACGGGATTCGCTGAGTTCAGGCAGTAGCCGAGCAGGTCCTCGAATGTGGGATAGCGTGTGACCGTCTGGTCCTGGCGGAAAGCGGTGAGCAGGTTGGCGAAGGGCGCGCGCGGGATATCGAGCTCGCGAATCGTCTCGCGCAGTGCAATGAACACGGGATGCCGCGGGCTGACCGGATTGCGAACGGGCGCCTCCGGCTTCAGCTCCTCAACCTTCTGCCGGATGTCGCGCAGCGGCGGCTCGACCAGGCTCAGATAGGTGGCGTTCAGCTCGGCTTGCCACGCGTCCAGCAGCGCCAGCGCCTGCTGCGGATTGCCGACTTCATCGCCCAGATCGTCCGAGATCCGGCAATACGCGTACACGTTGTAGAAGTGCTGATGCAGGTGCTTGGGCAGAAACCAGGTGACAACCGAGAAGTTCTCGTAGTGCGAGTGCGCCAGCCGGGCGCAGTACTGCTGGGCTTCATCGAGCGAAGGCGCGCGCTCGGGGATGGCGTACTCCGGCGGCAGCGCTTGCCAGCCGGCAAGCGGCGCGTCAGGCCGCTCGGCGGAGTACAACCGGTTGTCGGTTGGTACAGAAGACATCAAGAAGATTCTACCGGGGAGTGTGCCGCCTTAGCCAAAATATGGTTAGAACGGACCACCCACGGTTTCTGGATCGGTCAGCTAAACGCTCCCGAACACCGCACAAAATCGGCTGGCGCTATGACAACCACATCGTGCTTGCCGCGCCTCGGCTTGAAGGGCTTGAGGTTGCCGGTGATCAATGCATCGGCGCGGCCGCTGATGGCGACCTCCAAAAAGGGCAAGTCGTTGGGGTCGGACAGGGCCAGCGAAAGCGGCGCAGCGCTGATATGCTCTCCGGCGAATTCGACAAAGGCAAGCAGGCCCTCCACATCCCGGCGCGCAAAACCGAATGCCGGCCGCAACAACACTTCCCGGTACTCCGAAAGAATACGGTCGTCGTGCAGTACCGTAACGACTTCCGAAAGCAGGACGTCGATTATGCGACCAGACGGGCCGTAAGGACTGAGGACTCCCGAAACCACCACGTTGGTATCGATGACGACTCTCATGCCGGCTTGCGACGGGAGCGAACGGCGCGAATTTCAGCGCGAACAGCACGGTCCGGCATGTGCTCGGCGCCGCGTCGAGCCGCCTGCCGGCGCAGACGGGAGAGCGCCAGTTGCGCCCGCGCCTGCCGGACGGCGCGTGTCGCTTCTTCAAGTTCGCCTTCTTCGATTCCGACGAGCATCGCGATGGGCTTGCCGCTGGCCGTCAGCACCAGATCCTCTTTGCAGGCCAGGTTGCGGACGTACCCCGGACGGTTTCGCAGCTCGCGTGTGCTCACGAACTTCATCCATGCTCCTTTGCCCGTAGCATATATGGCTACAATATAGCGACAGAGCAATGCGGGTCAAACGGACACTCCTCCCCGCATGTCAAGCTAGTTTCGCTCTCGCGAGCAATGGCGGCTTCGATTGCCAAATCCGGTGACGAATTTGCGAAAGCTTATCAGTTGGCGGCGAAACCTCGATGTAAGGCGGGCCAGCTCGACCCTCGCTCGAAGTAGGTTCACCCGCGCACTCGCTTTGTCCGCCCTGCACATCACTGACAATTGTGCGTTGAAGCGGTGAAATGCTGGCAGGTGCATCGGGAGAGTCAGACAGCGAGAAGGGAGATTCTATGTCTTCATTGCAGGACCAGTTCGTTCAGGCTCAACAAGAGGTCAACCGTCTTACCGAGAGTCCGGATAACCAGACAATGCTGAAGCTGTACGCCCTTTACAAGCAGGCGACGAAGGGAGATGCGTCCGGCGACAGGCCAGGCGGCTTCGACTTCGTCGCGCGCGCCAAGTTCGATGCATGGAGCGAGCTTAAGGGCACGTCGTCTGAACACGCCATGGAGCAGTACATCGACTTGGCCGCCTCGCTTAGGCGCTGAGTGATAGAGCGCGGCCTTCACCCCGACCGCGCCGGAAGTTGCCGGAGGTGTATGGCGCTCTGCGACAACATTCTGGCACGGAAGCAACGGAGCTGCAGGAGCAAGCGGGACGACGCCCCGCGTACCGTGAGATCAATCCTCATCACAGACAAACCGGCTTGCACGGGAACATATTTGGCTTAAATGAAGCAGGCCACGAAATGAAGCAGGCGACGAGTCGCATTAGCGCTGCACCGACGGCCCTCACCGCGCTCGGGAGTCCTGCGCCGCCTCCTCAGCTCGCCCGATGGTCAGTCACGGAGGCACAGCGGGCAATCTTTCTGAGCATGCCTAAGGCTGAGCGTACCCTTGCGCTGAAGGCACTGCTCGACGGTCCTGCCGGGCACGAGGTTCGGGGGGAACTAATCCGCTGGATTGTTGGGGCATTGTCGGTTGAGCGCCTGGTGCCGCAAGCTTATGCCGAGTGGCGGCCAGTGGTGCGCGAGGCCATGCTGTTCTTTGGCTCGCATCTCTCCACACCTCGGCTAATCCCTAAGCTTGTCGAGCAGATCGAACTTGCGCCCGCTACGTTGCCCGAGGTGCGCCTGCTCCGGCTCATCGCAAAGGTGCCCGCGCTCCAGAAGCTTGGACAGGTGATCGCTCGAAATCGTCATCTGCACTCTGCGGTGAAGCGCGAACTCACGCAACTGGAGAATGGCATATGCGATGTGACCCTGGATGCGATCCGAACCATCATCGAACAGGAGCTCGGCCCCAAGCTTGAGCGCTATGCCGTTGAGATCGCCGGCGAAATCTTCTCGGAAGCCAGCGTGAGCGCCGTGGTCCGCTTCACCTGGTACAACCCAAAACGGCGGCAGCGAGAACACGGCGTCTTCAAAGTCTTGAAGCCCCATATTCGAGAACATTTCGCCGAGGAGATGGACCTGCTGGCACGACTGGCGGAGCATCTCGGGGCCGGGCATCAGGAATATGGCTTCGCGCAGCACGTCCTTTCGGATACATTCAACGACGTTCGTCGCCTATTGCAACACGAGGTTAGGTTTCGGCGCGAGCAGGCACACCTTAGCGAAGCTTTGCGCTTGTACGGCTCGGTTGCGGCGGTCCGGATTCCGCGAGTCATTCGTCCGCTATGCACGTCCACTATCACCGCACTCACCGAGGAACACGGGAAGAAGATCACGGAAGCTGCCGCAGGACAGCCGAACTGGCGCAGGTCTCGGATTGCTGGGCAGCTAATCGAGTCTGTCATTGCCGTCCCATTGCTCGCCCCTGGCGGCCGAACCATCTTTCACGCCGATCCACATGCGGGCAATCTCCTCTACCAGAACCAATCTGGTACTCTGACGCTCCTGGATTGGGCGCTTACGGGAGACATAACGGAGGAGCAACGACGGCAGCTTGCGCTGCTATTCGTCATGACTCTCTTGCGCGATCAAGATGGCGTTTGCGCGGCCATTCAAGCGCTCAGCCCACGAGGGAATAAGCGAATCGCGACGCAAATCCGGGTAGTTCGTGAGGAAGTAAGGCGGTTATTTGAAGAACTACCGCTGTCGCGCTTGCCACAGGCGGTAGATGTAATGCATCTGCTGGAACGTATCGCGTGGCAGGGGGTGCGGTTGCCCAGCAACCTGGTCATGCTGCGGAAGACCGTCTTCACACTGGACGGCATCATGCATGAGCTTGCAGGCTCCAACGCCAACATGGAATTCATGATTGCGCGACGCCTGCTACAACAATGGCTAAAGAGTCCAGCTAGTGCAGGCTGGCCCCTTTCTGCGCGCGATTGGCTTGCGGTGTATTGGAGCGCGCTGTTTTATGGCAACCGTGTGGCATGGGGAATCCTGCGCCAACTCTCCGCCCAAGGCCGAAGCTCAGGAGCACCGGTGCCGATAGCCATCCGAGGCGGCAAAAGCGCTAGTACACCTGCGTAAGGACAAGTGGCAAGTCCGCTCCTACGCGGGATCGCGCAGCACCGTGCACACCGAGGCGCAGAGTGCTCCTCCGATATTGAAGGTGGCCGCGACCCTGGCGTCTTTGCGCTGAATTTCTTTGGGAGCTTTGCCCTTCAACTGCCAGAAGCACGATCCCAGCATTGCCACGCCCGTCGCGCCGACCGGATGGCCTTTTGCAATGAGGCCGCCGGACATGTTGATGGCGCATTCGCCATCCACTGCGGCTTTGCCCTCCACCCAGAACTGCGCCCCTTTGCCAGGAACTGCTTTCCCGATCACCTCGGTGCCGATCGCCGCCGCTACCGTGAAGCAATCGTGAATTTCGGCGACATTCACCTCCGCGGGTTTGACTCCGGCCATGTCATAGGCTTTCTTCATTGCCGTATATGCCCCAGTCGGACGTAGCGTGTTGCGTCCTTCCTTCTGCAAGGGATCGGTTGCCTGTGCATATCCGGCGATCTCAACGCAGTCTGATTTGGCAACGCCCAACTTCTGAAGCCCGCGCTCGGTCGCCAGAATCACTGCGGCATATCCGTCGGTGATTTGGGAGCAATCGTAGGTCTTCAGCGGCAGGCCATCCACTACGTAGCGGTTGATTCCTTCAATCTTCATTGCCTGCTCAAGCGTGATTTGGACCTTGTTCATCTGCGCCCAGGGGTTGTATTTGGCATTCTGATACTCATTGACTGCGATCTGCGCCAGGTCAGCCTCGGTGACTCCGTAAACCTGCATGTAGCACTGCATGATTTCTGCGAAGAGATGGGGAAACACAAAGACCTTACCGGTGCGCTCATCGGGGTGCGAGAAGTAACCCAGCACCTCGCCAATCAGCTTGCCGTCCATCTTGCCGTCCGCATCGCGCATCTTCTCGTAACCGATCGCCACACCAACGTCTCCGGCTCCGCCCAGCAATTTGTAAATCACCGACAGGATTGCCTGACCGCCCGAGGCACAAGCGTTTTCGACGGCTTCAATCGGTTTGCTCTGCAAACCGGGAACCGTGGCCACAAGGCCCGCCAGTAATCCTTGCTTGTTTAAGGTGAAGTTGCAGGCCGATCCGATCGAGCCCAGATCGATGCTACTGGGCGGAGTCGCGATCTCTTTACAGACGTCCGTGACCGCATTGGACACGATCTCCGGGACAGTCATGCCCATCAACTTACCGAACTTCGACTGGCTGTAGGCGGCCATATAAATTGGTTGGTTCATGTCTTCTCCTTCTGAGCGGGGATATTTTCTCCTGGTACCTGATTCCCGACTGAAGAACACGGGAGTGTAACTGCTGAGCGCACGGAAAACGGTGACCGGCGTCACCAAGGGGCGTGTGAGCAAGAACTCCCCCCCACAGACCCGCCGCCGTAGTCTTGTCCCCGGGTTCGAACGACAACTGCCGCCACGGTGGGATGAGCGCCGTAGTTGCGGCCACGATCAGCGCGTGAGTTTATGTTCCGTCTTGCCCCGAAGCCTCCTCGCCAGAGCCTTCACGATGGTCACTGGATGGGCGAGCACGACGTTCAAGTCCCCTACCATCGTCTGTGGCTCATGGAAAACTCCCAGTTGCCTAAATACCATCGCCCGGTCGTAGTAAATCCGCTCGCCTGCCAGACGGTCATCAGAGCTGAAGGTGTACACACCACAAAGTGGAATCTCCACTTTTCGTCCGGTTGCAGGAAGACCGCGCCACGCGCCCAGGTGGGTACCGCGAATGATTACTTCCAGAATGATGGTCTCCGCCGCGGCGTGCCGCCTCACGATCTCAATGCTCAGATCGGGCAGCGCAGCCATGAGCTGCTCATAGAATTGGCGCACCTGATCGCGGCCTTCGTAGTGCGTATTCCACGGTTCGTCGTCATAGTGCGCGGTCTCGCCAAATGTTCGAAGGACCCCTTCCAGATCGTGCGCATTCTCGCAGGAAACGTGTTCCTCGACGAGTGCCATTCGCCGCGCCTGCGCGTCGAGCATAGATGTGGATGTGGTAGTCATCTGAACAGTCCTATCCTGTCATTTGAATCGCTGATTCCGAGCAGCCAGCCGGGTTCTCGGCTTTTCCAGACACCCTCTTTTAGGAGGCGCTGGCCGTCAACACCACACTGGGTTCTCCGATCGCGCCGATCTCCCGCAACAGGGTGAACTGGTCCCAGCTATCGAAACCCTCCATGATCTGGCCATTGGCAATTCGCACCATTGAGATGCCCGTGATGCGGACCGGTTTACCACTGGCAGGGAAGCCAAGCTGACCACCCTGATGGGTCATCGTCGCCGACCATCTCGCAGCAACCTTGTCCCCACTGCCAAAGGCATCCTCGATTGTTAGGTGGATGTCCGGAAATGCTCCTCGGAGCTTCTCGACGAAAGGTTGAAACTGCTGAGGACCACGGATCACGGCTTCCGGCCCAGCCTGGCCGATACCGACAGCATCGGCTGCCATCAACTCGTGAATGGTTTCCAGACGACCCTGGTTCCAGACCTCCTCGAACCAACGCCGCACAATCGCAACGTTCTGCTCAGACATAGCGGCCTCCTGCGAGCGGCTAGTCTGACAGGTTCTGGCCGGGAGTCAAGAGCCACCTTAAAGAATTGCAAAGAACCGGCAGTGTGTGCAGGAATCGGCAGCAGGATGAGAGAATCCGGTTGGGGGTGCACATGGGTGAGGCTCTGCGCATCGGAGTCATGCGAGGTCGGCTCGCGCCCTATAGCTTCGAATAGGGCCGCTCCGGCTGGCCGCGAAGCGGTCGATCGTCGGCGTATACGGCTGCTTAACTTGCTATAGGAGACAAAGCGATGAAGTTATCGTCATTTGGGCTTTTGCTGGCACTGCTCAGTTCGATGCCTCCGAGCTTCGCAGCCGAACACGCCATCGACACTGCCCAGAGCGCCATCACCATTCACGTCGGCAAGGCAGGACTGTTCTCCGCAGCCGGGCACGAACACACCGTAATAGCTCCTATCGCAGAGGGCACGATCGACGACTCTGAACCCGGTCGTGTTCGCTTTACCGTGAAGGCGTCGAGCTTGACGGTGCAACCGGAGAAGGACCAGGCGGAAGTACAACGCGATATGCAGACCAAGGTGCTCGAGAGCGAGAGGTATCCCGAGATCCGGTTTGAATCGACGTCGGTCCGACGACTCAGCGACGAGAGATGGACCGTGGCCGGCAATCTGACGCTGCACGGGGCAACCAATCCAGTCACAGCAGAGGTGCGCAAAACCGGCGCGGGTTTTGAGGGCCAGGCAAGCCTCCGGCAAAGCCAATTCGGCATTAAGCCGGTTAGTGCGGCCGGTGGCGCGGTGAGAGTGAAAGATGAACTTAAGATCGAGTTCCTGCTCAGGGAGAAGTGAAGCGAGCCCTTGTTATCGCTCCGCCCCGCCAAGCTTTACTGCAGCACGGGCTCGACTCCCACCACCTGTTGGAGAGTTTCTGAAGCGTTGTAGTTGATCGTCGCGACCTGCGGGCAGCGATGACAGGCGGCGGCACCTTCCTGCCTGAACCAGCGGCATTCCGCACGAATCAGGCAGGAAGGAAGATTGGAAACCACCGCCGGCAGGATCTGCACGATTCGCGTGGCTAACTGGCACTTAGTACCGTCAAAGTGGGGGCAGCAATGAGTCTGGCATTTGGCCGCCAAGCGAAAAACCTCGGTCGGCTTCAGCGGGGCGGCCATTGCCAGCACTTCTTCGGTTGCAGGAACGTGTTCCTTTAAGTAGGCCACTTCCGGTCCATTTTCGCCGGGCTGCACTACGCCGAGTACGCGGCATTGCTCGTAGCCGGGTTGCGAGCTCGGACACATGAGAGACTCACCGGAGGAAACCAATTTTGGCGCAAAGTCTGACACAAGCACCTCCGCAGTGGATTACTCGCTCAGGGCTGCGGGCCCGCCGCGAACGCCAATGATGGTATTGCTGCCGACGCTGTACGCCGCGACCTGCAGGTCGCCGATGCCTTCGCGGAGCGGTGAAACTGCAGGATTGGCTGCCAGGCTCTCACCAAAAGTAGCGGTGAACCCAGCGTTCTCGTAGATGGGCCAAGGCACCGGAATCCCACAAATCCAGTACGGCAGGTTGATGATCTCCGCCCGTTCCAGGTCGAGCCGGACGGCCGGGTGTTTACGTGCAGCCGCCGCAGCGGCATCGTGGACGGCAGAACGCAGCTGTTTCAGCGAAATTGATTTGGATCGTTCAGTCATAGCCCTAAGCTCCCTTCGTGCCTGGACTTTCAATTTGTCCCAGCAGGCTACAGTGTTGTTCGCGGATGGTGCTTCCTTCAGAAAAGCCAGTTCACAGGGGAGCAATTAGGTGACCAGCCGGGAGGAATTGGAACGAAATTCCGAGTTGTTGCTTTTCGAATGGCTTAAAGAATCAGACGAAATTACCTGAATAGTATTTATCAGCGGAATCCTATCCGATCAGATAGTTTCCGTTGTCGTTCGGATAGGCAGGTAAGCAGGGCTATTGAGAACTGCCGAAGAAATGTCCGGCGGCCGGTGGACGGGCACGGCTTTAGCCGTGCCGAAGAGGGGCGTTGGAGGACAGGGCTTCAGAGCTGTGTCGCAACTGTGTCGCAACCGTGCCGCCGCTCCGCGGCTCAGAATTTTTTCCCACCCCATCGGCGGTGTCATCATCGACCATGCCGGTAATCTGTATGGCGTTCTACGGAAATGGTGTGATCTTCGCAATCACGCGGTGAACCCATCGCCAGTTGAACTGTGACGGAAGTCATACGTGCTGCAGAGCGATGCCGTATCTATTGCCGCATAACGCATCGATGACTTGACCGTCAGCACTGCGCCGTGGGCGTTAATCGAGTTGCGCTGAAGCCGACCGCGATTGAGCGAATTGTACAGAAAACCACTCGTTTGCCCTTTGCGGTCCCGTGTCCACGATCACTCGCGCCCGTTGCCTATGCTCGCGGTTTTGCTATCCAGGGTGAACGTCAAATATCCTGGCGCAACTCGGCGCGTGTTAGCCCCCACTGCCGGTGTGATTTGGCGCGATGGGCGGTGCGCGGATCCTACGTTTCTTACAGAAACGTCGGCACTTAGCCGGTTTCCGTTTGGAACAAGAGGTGCTGTTTCCTCGTTGGGGAATCTCTCAAAGTGTCTTTTCACGTTTTTTCGCTTGCAACATGCGGAGCGTCTGCCCAGAAACGTACCCGAAGCCATGGTGCGTCAGCGCAGAGTGGCAACTTGTTGCAAACAGGTGTTGCGGGACCTTCGGGGAACGTGGACCAGATGTCAAAAGAGTTGGTGCAAAGCGAGGAAAGCCTGCCGGCGGCGCCACAACAGGATTCGGAGAAGTCGGTTTCCAGTATGGCCTCAGACTCGATCGCTGCGCGCCTGCCGTCGCGGGAGTGGATCATCCTGCTGGCCTTGGCGGCGGCGATGCTCGCGCAATTATGGACCAGCGTCGTCCAGCTTTCCATCACTTCCGACGAAGTCGATCATTTGCATGCCGGCTATAGGTACTGGCAGTGCAACGATTTTGGATGGAACCCCGAACATCCCCCGCTGGTGAAGATCGTCGCCGGCTTGCCACTGCAGTTCCTGAACATCAAAGATCCCATTCAGCATGCCTGTGGGTTGGCGAATGACAAAGAGGACGACTTCATCCTGGGCCACGACTTCGTTTTCGCCAATTCTGAAGGGATGTTGACAGCGGCGCGGTTTGCGGTCTCGCTATTCCCGTTGATTTTGCTGCTCGGAGTGTGGTTTTTTGCCCGGAAGCTGTTTGGCTTGCCGGTGGCCATCATATCTGGAGTGCTGATCGCCTTCGAGCCCAATGTCCTTGCTCACGGTGCGCTGGTTACAACCGATGTCGCTGCGGCTGCCGGCATGCTTCTAGCCATCTACGCCCTGTATTGCTACACGTGCGAGCCCACGTTCACCCGTTTGTTGGCGCTCGGCCTGGCGACAGGATTCGCGCTGTCCGTCAAGCATTCGATGGTTTTGCTCGCCCTGATTCTGCCGGCGCTGCTGCTAAGCGACTGTCTTCTGCGCGGCCGACACGAGCTTCGCAGACGGCTGCTGCATGGCCTAGGAGCCTTAGCCGCCGGCGGTGCAATCGCCCTGATGGTGCTTTGGGCCACCTACGGGTTCCGCTACGCCGCACGGCCTGGGGGAGCGGCAGTCGCTGAGCCGCCCAACTTCGCGCTGGCTCATGGGACGGTCGCGACCAGAACCATCCCTCAACTCGAAACATGGCACCTTGCGCCACAGGCATATCTTGTGGGACTCCAGGACGTACTGATTGAATCCGACGTGGGCAGGCCGGTATTCGTACTGGGCAAAACCTATCATGAGGGCAAGTGGTTCTATTTTCCGGTGGCAGCTGCAGTGAAGTTCATTCTGCCGCTGCTGCTGCTGATTCTGCTATCGGCCTCATCTTTCCCGCTCTGGAAAAGCAAGCTGCGGGAGCTTTTATATCTGCTCCTGCCGGTAATCATTTATCTCTCGTTCAGCATGAGCTCCAAGCTGAACATGGGCGTTCGCCACCTGTTGCCCGTGGTGCCACTGCTGACGATTTTTGCGGCCGCGGGTTCATGGGCCTTGGCTCGCCGGCAGCGGTGGGCAATGATTGCTTTGCTGATTCTGCTGCTCTGGCACACGGGCAGCTCGTTACATGCATTCCCGAATTACCTCAGCTATAGCAACGAGCTTTGGGGAGGGCCCGCCGAAACCTACCGTCATCTTTCGAATTCCGATGACGATTGGGGTCAGGCGCAAAAAATGGCTCGCGACTACGTTGAGAGAAACCGCATTTCCAACTGTTACATCCTCCACACCTACACCACCAGGAACAGCGATTACGGCATTCCGTGCGGCGGATTCTCAGATATGGAATCGGACCCGGTGCCGGTCCAGTTTACCGGCACCGTGATCGTCAGCAGCACCCTGTTGGATCGAGTGGTCGCCATGCCCAGTACGGTAGCGATTGACCGCATATTCAAGGGCATGAAGCCGAAGGCCAAGCTGGGCGGCAGCGCTCTCCTGGTTTACCAGGGGACCTTTAACATGAGCCCCATCGTGGCTGGACAACTGCTGATTCGGGCATATGACGTCAGGGACCAAGACCCACAGCTTTCACTTCAACTGTCGCAGCGCGCTGCCGCGCTGGACCCCAGTAACGGTCGGGCCCACGTATACATCTGCAACAACTATCACAGGATGGGTGCCGATGATAAAGCCATTCCGGAATGCATTGCAGGCTTCTCCTTGCTTCGAAACAATCCAGAGGAGAACCTGGTTAAATTGAAGTATCTGGAAGATATGGTTATACAAAGCGGGCTGCCCATCAACCGAGCTGGGGGTGAATAGGCGTCTATGGAAACGTCACCCCCCTTGGGATCTAATTCTTGAACGAGGTAGATCGATCTCGATCCCGCACCTGGCGCGTGCGGCCCACCGTGAGCTCACACAACAACGTGACCCCAATCACTGACCACCGTAGCACTTAACGGCTATATAAGCTCAACGACTATTTGGAAGCGATTTGGGGGAGCGCTGTATCTGGCCGGCGCCCTCATGACCCAACAAGGCAGTGGTGCGTGACCTTCCCGCCTCGTGGTCTCCGGTGCTGGAATCGTTCCCCGGGTCCGAGCAGAAAACCAATCAGGAGTACGGCGAATTGCTGATGTTGTGACCACCTACTAAATCGAAGGCGCGGTGATTAGCATGAACGTCAAGCGAGCTCTGCCCAGAGTTGATGTATTTGTGCTGTTAGCTGTCTTGGCCTTATCCAGCCTGAACTTGTATGCCCAGTGTTATCTGAGCCAGGGATGCAAGCCGGTCGACGATCTCACTTATATACCGAGCGGAACCGGGCAGGTCTACCACGGCGATGGCGCCTCGAACAATGGCAGCGGCTGGACGACCTACTACTCGGACGAAAATCAGTGCCTGAGCTGCCACTATGGGACCGACACCCTGCCATATCTTTACACGGGGCACAAAAACACCTTGCGAAAGTTCGCCCCGGGCGCGCTCTGGGGAGGGCCCGATGGTTCTCTGTATCCGGCCACCGACAGCTATTACTACGGCTCGGGGAGCACGTTCGACTGGACCAACGGTCTGGTTACGCTGGGCTGGTGTGATCCGCTTGCCACCCCGGCGCAGAACGGCTTGCCGGCAGTAGATCCAGGATGCCGATTTCTTTACTACACTCTTCCCAATGCGAATGCTCCAGCGCCCTACCAAACGGTTGCACCCACTCTAGCCGCAGGCGGTGTGCGTTATCTTTACTATTATTTCGCTGGCTGGATGAACTACGGCGGGAGCGCCAATCCTGGAGCAACTCACCTCAACACCGTCTTCGATCATGGATCCACAGGCGAAAGCTATCCCAACGGGAATTTTGACTGTGCGCGGTGTCACGCTACGGGCTACAGCTTCGATAACTGGGCGCCGGAACCTACCTCGAACACCAACAATCGCATGGCATGGATCCCCGATGCGAACCTGCCACGCTTGCCCAGCGATGGCTACATAGCTCCTGGAACCAACGGTACGTCCTCCTGGTATTTGAGCGGCATCCAATGCGAACGGTGCCATGTCGCGGCCTGGTGGTACGGCTCTCACCCGGATGGTGGATTGCAGGCGACCGTAGTACAGAACGAGGCAGCAACCGCTCTGTGCATGGAGTGCCATCGCGGTGAGAACATCACCATGGCAAACCCGCAACTGCAACAACCAGGCAGCATCACTCCAACCAATACTCTCGTTGCCAGCGATCACGGATACTGCTCTGACCTGTCGGGATCGGCGTATGCCACCTGTATCCTCAATCCGTCGAACCATTGGGTATACAAGCCATACGTAGCGCACGAAGCAGGGCAAGCTTTCCTGAACAGCCCTCACGCACGGTTTACTGGTAATTTGAACCAGAATGCGCAGAATGCGGCAGACCTGTCCATCAACATCTCGGGTACCTATTCCAGCTACTTCAGCGAGAACCACAGCGATCCCACCAAGAACAGCGGATGTACGGGCTGCCACGATCCCCATCAGACTACGGTGGCTGCCGCGGGGCACTCAACTCCGATCGTCAAGACCTGCGATCAGTGCCATCAATTGGCTCAGACCATCCTGTCTACCATCAACCATCCTATGGGCCCCGGCACGCCATTTCCCACTGGCGCTTCCTCGGACATACCCGGCGCGTGTATCAACTGCCATATGCAAGCGGCCTTGGGACGTGCCACCAGCCACCTGTTCCGAATCAATACCAACGCCAGCTACAGCACGTTTCCAACGCCCAGTCAACTGTATACAGAGGGAATAACCGCACTCGGCGTGGCGACGGACTATTCGGAATTGGACGGTTTGGCCTATTCATCGGCGAACTGGCTGGACGTCGATCTTGCGTGTGGCCAATGTCATGTGGGAGGAGACGGAGTTACCAATCCTTATAATTTGACGCTCCCGCCGGGCTTGCCTGGCGCGCACGCCTATACCAAGGCACAACTGGCAGAGTGGGCACTCGTTATGCATCCTCCGGATCCGGGGGCCCCAACCCCGACGTTTTCGCCGAATCCGGGGACGTATTCTACGCCTCAAACCGTAACCATATCAGACTCGATGAATGGAACGACGATCTACTACACCATGGATGGATCGCTGCCAACCATTTACTCGCCAGTTTACAGCGCGCCGATACCGATCTCTACCACAACAACTTTCAGGGCAATGGCTGCATATCCGGGAATTCCGCTCAGCCCGGTTGCCTCTGCAACCTACTCCATTAATCTGCCGACAGCGCCGCCCCCGGCATTCTCACCGCTGCCATCAACCTACAGCGCACCGCAAAGCGTGCGCCTGTCGAATACCGCCAGCTTGCCCATGTACTACACGACGGATGGTTCGACTCCGACGACCAACTCGACACCCTACGCGGCGCCGATCTCCGTCTCCATGAACACCACCATAAAGGCCATCTCCGCCGCTTATGGATACCTGAATAGCCCGGTATCGACCGGCACTTACCTGATTCAGGCGCCGACGCCGACCATGTCACCCGCGTCGGGTACGTACTACTCAACGCAATCGGTAACCATTTCCGATACCGCCAGTGGGGCGACGATTTATTACACGACCAACGGGTCCACGCCCACGACCTCCTCCACGCCATGTGCGAATCCCTGTATGCTCAGCATCTCGACTACAACTACGCTGAAGGCCATAGCTTCCGGTGGGGGATATACGAGCAGCAATGTGGCTGTGGCAACCTACACGATTGCGGCCGCCAACCCGGTCTTCTCGCCGAATCCTGGGACGTACTACAACCCGGTAACGGTGACGATGACCGATACCACGCCCGGCGTGCTGATTTACTATGCGCTGAATGGCTTCCCGACCTTGCAATCGCCTTCCTGCGCCAGTCCGTGCACCATAACCATCTCGACTACGACCACACTACGGGCGATGGCTGCGGGAAGCGGGATCTCGCAAAGCGGTACAACCGTCGGCGTATACACGATCGCAGCTCAAACGCCAACGTTCTCACCTCCATCCGGCAACTATGCCGCCCCGCTGAACGTCACCATCAGCGACACGAGCAGCGGCGTGACCATCTACTACGCAATAAATGGCTTCCCGACGCTGCAGTCGCCTTCGTGCTCGAATCCGTGTACGATCACGCTGTCGGCCTCAGCCACGGTCCGGGCCATCGCGGCAAGTAACAGTCTGTCGCAGAGTGGCACAGCCGTAGCGACGTACACACTGCATTGACCAGCAGATCGAAGCCGTGGCTATGATCTATGCGCAAAGCTGGCTGGCGGCGGGCAAATTGTCTCGCCGCCGCCCCGGCACTGCAGCACGCAAACGCCGACCCAATGAGCCGCTTTGCTCCGCTAAGCTGTAGTTGCGCTGAGGCATAGGACGCATCCCGCGGATGAAACCACGCACGGCAACGACAACGTAGTACTGCAGGTGCATATGCGCCCAGGTCGCCAACTGCTAACTGCCTGAAAACGGGCGAGTTTCTTTCCTGTCCGCAGGAAGTAGAACGGCGAACAAATTGCATCACTCTGTGCGGTGACGCCCCTCGACAAAAGTGGAGAACATAGGCTGCCAAGCGAGAGCGCCGCCGACCGCATCAGCACATTCCAGGAACTGCCCTCGCTGCTGCAGTATCGGCCACTGCAGCTCGCCGCCTTGACGGCGTTCCTGACCTTTATCGGCGGCTTCGCCTTCTACACCAAGCTCTGCGTCCTCGATAACGACATCTGGTGGCACCTGAAGGTTGGTGACTGGATTATCAGCCACCTGGCGGTGCCTCACACCGGCATACTGTCGCGCACGGCCGCCAGCCGTCCCTGGGTGGCCTATAGCTGGGGCTATGAAGTCTTGATGTCGCTCGCTTACCGATGGTTTGGCCTGCTAGGCATCGGGCTCTACGGAACCCTGCTCACCATTGCGGTTGCTTATGCCCTCTACTGGATGCTGCGCCGGCTCTCGGGCCGATTCTGGATCGCCATCGTGCTCAGCGCCATCGCATGCTGGGCTTTCTTGTTCACCGAGATGCCGCGTCCGTTCTTCTTCTCGATGGTGCTGTTCTGTGTGACCCTGACCTTGCTGTTAGAAGCAAATGCCTCGGGCGATATAAAGACGCTTTACTGGTTGCCACTGATTTTCGCGCTCTGGGCCAACCTTCACATCCAGTTTGTCTACGGACTGTTCCTGGTAGGGTTGCTGGTGGGAACTGTTGTGGCGCAACGGCTGGCCAGCGGCTTGGGCTTGGAACCTGCTTTCCTGCTGCCCGTGAGATTGCCCGCGGTTCCGCTGCTGGGCCTATTTGCAGCTTGTGTTATAGCAACGCTTGTCGGCCCAAACCTTTACCGCCCTTATGTCACTGTTTTGACCTACGCCCAGTCGAAGTTTGCTTACCACGCTATCATTGAGCTGCAGCCGCTAAGCTTTCGCTTCTCCAGCAACTATGCCGAACTGATGCTGACCGCCTTCGCATTTTTCGCGGTGGGCTGGAGGCGACGCATAGATTTGTTTAAGCTGGCCATGCTCTCGGCTTGTAGTATCGTTGCCTATCGTACTATGCGGGATGCATGGTTTATCGTGATTCCCGCGGCCGCCTGCATTGCAAATTATGCTCCCCGAGATGCCGAAGACGACGCGGCCGAGAACTGGCTGGAGAATCTCGGTGTGGCGGCAGCGGTCGCCGCGCTTCTGCTGCTGGTCTCGGCCGGTACCAACTTCACGGTGCGCGACCTCGACCGGGCTATTAGCTCCTCCTATCCCGTAAATGCCGTCAATTTCCTCCGCCAGCACCCGCAACCCGGGCCCTTGTACAACAACCTGGGCTGGGGAGGATTTCTGACGTGGTATATGCCCAACTATCCGGTTGCGATCGATGGGCGAACCGACCTGTATGGCGACCGGTTGAACGAGCTTTTCTTTGCCTCGCAAAGCGCCGAAGACGCGTATAACACCGATCCTTACTTGAACGAGGCCGGAGTCGTGCTGCTCAGCGCGGATATTCCGTTGGCTAAAGTCCTTACCGCTGATTCACGCTTCCAGCTTATCTATCAGGACCAGATCGCAGTCGTCTTCGCGCATCGCTAGTGTCCCGTAACAGTGGTTCATAACATAACTCGGAAGCGCTTTGAAAGGGCACGGCTTTTAGCCGTGCCGTAGAATGCCCGGTTTCGGCGCGGCTTCAGCCGCTGAGGGACTTCGCCCTTCCCACAAACTGCGAGTCACCTCAGGGGACGAAACTAAAGCCCGAGCCCTTTCGCCCTCAACGGCGCGGCTGAAGCCGCGCGCTTTCGAAGAACCCACGAGCTTCATGAATAATGCAGGCCAGTGCGGATTTCCTGAAAGTGACCACTGAACCGGGAAATGTGCTCCTGGCGGGAGCACTACTTTTTGCGCTATTTACGCGTCAGCACTTCGGCCGCGGCGGTTGACCCAGGCTCCTCGCGAACCAGCACGACGGCCACATCATCAGAGTAGGCAACTTTGAAGTCTCGCACGTTGGGCAGTGCTTTGCCCATAAGGGAGTTCTTTTCCAGCAGCACTGTAGCGGCCTGATTAAATGGTGCAAATGTCGAATAGTGGATTTCGGCATTCATGGCCTTGGCGTACTGGATATTGAAATCCGACCCGTAAAGATCTGTACGTCCATCGATAGCTACTGGATATTCCGGCAAGTACCACGTAAGGAATCCGCCAAAGTCTAAAGAGTTGAAGACTGGCTGCTGGAGCTGCCGTTGGCGGATGTAGTCAGCAGCGTGTAGGGGATATGCTTCACTCATTTTTGCCAGCAAGGCCTGGCGGCCCCGAGGAACATACATTGAAACAACTACGCTGAGCAAGATGAGCGCAAGGCCTGCCGCGCCCACGCACTCCCACGTAGAAAAGCTGAACTCCGCCTCGGAGCTGATGGTTGCCAGCGCGTTGCCAAGAATGGCCACGGCCGGTACAACTGCCAGCCACGCATCGCTTTGGGAGTGAAATGACAATCCGGTGCACAACACTAGCAAGCCAACTTCAAAAAGATCGCGTGAGCGCTGCAGACCTAGAGCCAGAAAGGCTGCCATGACAAGCAGGAGCAAGAGGTAGTCCGCGGGACTGCGGAACCCCAAAGCCTGGTGATCGGGAAAGTAGGAATTCGCCGCGCTAGTCGCTTGCGAGAAAAACACGCCGTAGGGCTCCCAGCCGTAGGGCGTCAGGACTGTGGCTGCCAGCGAAGTGGCCGTTATGATACCCAGGTGCTTGAGCGACGGAGCAGCCCCCCGCCGCAACCACCCAATTCCCGCCTGTGCACCCCATTGCTCTAGCGCGCACGCACTGAAGAACAAAAGCAACGCGGTTAGGCCGTAGACAAACTGAACATCCAGATTGGCCCAACAAAGGAATAACGCTGGCAGCCAAAATAGAGTCTTGGTGCTGGCTGTCCGGCGACATTGCATCAGCAGAATCAGTTCCGCCGCCAACGCCAGCACGGAACAGGACATCGGCAGTGGCTGTAATCCTGCCAATATGTGTTGAGCGAGGGCGCTCAGCGCCACGGCCGGCCAAAAGCGTCGAAGACCACCGGCCAGGATGAACAGCAGCACAGCCAGCGCGAACTTCACGATGATTGCCAAGAGTGGGAGGCTACGAAGATCCAAGATCCGATATCCGAAAGCTATTGCGACCTCGTACAACCACGAGGACGCTATCCAAGGCTGACTCGCCAATTGCGAAAACACCCCAGTGCGCGGCAAGCTATGACTGTCTAGGATGCCAAGACCGACCCGCAGATGCCACCAGAAATCAGCGCCCGCAACGCTGGTTAAACCATCCAGGCGCACTGCTGCGTACCAACCTGCAACCGTAAAGAGGAGCACCAGGACTGCGGTCCGCACAAATACGGCAGGTGCAAAGGGCGGTTGCACGGGCTATCTCCTCCTGGCGCCTTTAGAAAGTCCCAACCTCATATTGGTCACGGTGCCATCCGGATTATGCGCCGCCTGATGGCAGGTCAGGACGCAGGTGTTGGTGGAACGGGTATAGGAAATCGGCAGCCCGTTATTCGAGCCGACAACATTAACGTCGAAGTTGACCAGGCGCTCGCCGCTGACATAGGTGGAAGTGGCACCCATTCCATGTGCGGTATGGCAAACCGAGCAGGTAAAGCCCTCCTGTCCGACGTGCGATTGGTGCTGGTTCCAGCTTGCATTTGCCAGGACATTGCTCAGGTCGTGACACTTGCCGCACATGGCGTAGGGCCCGTTCACGCTGAGGTCAGGATTCGGAAAGAGATTGGTCACCGGACCGCCCGGCTGAGCGGCCTGGCTGAATTGATAATTACGCTCCAGAATGTGCGCATTGCGCGACCCGTGCGGGCCATTGGGACCAGTGCCCCCAAATTCGCGATTGTCATCGCTGTTGTGGCAGTCGCTACAGAAGATGCGCGGACCCGTGGTACGCGACGACGGCTGCCCCGCCAGGGTGAGCATGTTGTTCAGCAGACTAGGTTGTGGCAGCGGGCTGCTGCGGTCGTGAAACACCGGATGGCTCGAGGTTGCGGTCTGGCTGAATTCCGGAATCACGTTCAGAAAGTCAGGGTTGGCGACCTCGCGCGTGGGCGCGTAGCCGTAGATGATCAACCGCTGCTTGCCTGGCCCTGTGCCATGGCAGCGCAGGCAGTTCTCATACTGATTCACCGCGGGCATAATCGGCGTGATTCCATCCGTCGCGCTGATACCCACTACCCCCGCCTGCGAAGGACGAATAGCCGGAGGCGGACCGAAGGTGGTCACCTGGGCGGCGGCATGGGGACTATGGCAATCCACACAGGTTGCATGGCGGTTGTTGGCGAGCACGGCTGACTCTGCCTCGTCATGGACGTTATTGCCGGAGGGCAGTGGATGGCCCACTTTGGAGTATTCCGCCATGATGTTGGGCGCCGCCGGTACCAGGAATGTGCCTCCGTTGTGGCAGGTCATGCAGTCCTGGGTTGCGGTATCGGTGCCCGGCGCAGCAGGATTGGCCGGACGCAGCAAGCGCGCCGGCCCGTTCGCGTTGTGGTCCATGTGGCACGACGAGCACGAGTTCTGCGCTACCGTTCCATACGGTCCCACATGGGCCTCCGTGGCCACGCGATTTGTGGCGGTCTTGTGAATGCTGCCGTCCCAACCAGCAAGTAGGTTGGTCTGACCTTGAATTGTACGGTCGGGATCGTGACAAGCCAGGCACATCTGCCCGCTCGAGCTGTCGCGAACCAGAAAGCCCTGCGCGACCTGGTCCGTGTTCTGCACATGAGGATTGTGGCAACTGATGCACTCAATGTTGCCATTGATCAGCTTGACCTTTTGCAGCGGGTCGTTCGTCTTGCCTTGCGAGACCAGCGACTGCACCAGGTCGGGAGCATCCTTCATCGGCAGCACCAGGCTGAAAGGATGCGAACTTGTCAGATTGGTCCCGAATGAATCGCCCTGCGCCAAACTGCCGGTCATCTGGACCCTGCCATAGGGTACCGACTGACCCACCGCCACCGTGCCATCATGGCAACTGAGGCAAAGACTGCTCGTTACTCCCAGCGGGGGCTTGGTATTTCCGGTCTCGTGATAGGTGGTACTGGTATATGGAGTGTAGTTAGCCTGAGAAAGCGTTTGGCTCCACAGCCCGCTTACACCGCCCAGTCCGCTATGCGGCGCATGGCAAAAGGTGCAAGAGGCATTGCCTGACGAAAGATAGATGGACGACCCACTGCCCAAGGTCAAATTATGCATGCCCAGCACATCACCGGTATATTGTTGCTGGGCAAAACTGAAACTCATCGCCAGCAGCAAAACAGCGCTCGCGCCGAGAAGAAACTTCATGGCTTCCTCTCCTGTGCCTGCTTGGGCAAGCCCTGGTAGTGGTAGACCTGCACCCGCCGGTTATAAGAATCGACTACGTAGACCCGATCGTTACTATCGATCTGCAATCCTGTCGGAAGTTGAAATTCTCCTGATCCCGTACCTTTCTGTCCGAAGTAGTACAACAATTGGCCCTGTTGGTTAAATACCTGTACAACACTCCAGGCCCCATCCACCACATACAGGTGGTCCTCGGAGTCAAAGCCGATGCCCTTGGGACGAAACATCCAACCCGCGCCGTCGCCGATCTTCCCAATGGAGTAGCGGAAATTGCCTGAGCGGTCCAGCACTTGCACCCGGAAGTTCATGGCATCGACCACGACCAGTTCGTCTCCGTGCAGACGCAGTTCGGTAGGATAGTTAAACTCCACCGGCCCCGTGCCCGTCTTGCCGATGACCTGGAGCACGCTGCCGTTCATGTCGGTGACGTAGATCTTGTTGCGCAAGGTATCGGTAACGTAGATACGTTGTGCCGCCGAATCCACGGCGATACCTGTTGGGCGCTTGAAGTATCCTTCGCCGCCTTTCAGGCTGCCGATGGCACGCTTGTACTTGCCGCCCGCATCCCAAACGAAAATTTTGCCCGCCTCCGAATCCGTAACGTAGATGTTGTCCTGCGCATCGACGGCCACGCATTGCGGAGTCAACGTGAAGTCTTTCTCCTTGTCACGGCGCGTCAGGAACTTGTACTTCTGCTGCGCGAAGTCAAAGACGTGCACCCCGTTGGCGCCGGGATCGGTAACGATAATCCGCCCGTGCGAATCGGTCGTAACGCTGTAAGGGTCCACCAGGTAGCGGAAATCGGGCGGGCCGATGGCGATGTCAATCAGCTTGGTCCAGAAGGTGCGTTTGGGTTTGACCTCGCGCTCCAGGCTGAAGCTGCGCTCCCAGGTCAGCTTGCGGCCGCCCTCCAGCAGCAATTCCGGCCCGGAAACCTGCGTGATGCTGTCCTTCTGGCGCTTGCCCGCCCACCCCGGCACCAGCAGCAGCAGCAACATAACGCTACCGATCGCAACCTGCCGAATTGACTTGCGCCCCCGCGTTAGAAGAAATTGAACCATCGCTGAATCCCGACGAAATACGACGTGATGTTGCTGGGCTGGGTTTCGATCGCCGAGATGCCCTGCTTGTAGTTGGTCACCCCCGCCAGCAGGCTGATGCGGCGCAAACGGTACTGCAATTGGCCATACCAAACATCGGTTTCGTTCCTCGAATACAACGTATCCGTTAGGGTGTGGCTGAAGGCCCGGCTGTAGCTTCCCGTTAGTACCAGCCTCCTGACAGGAGTCCACGAGAGCCCGCCGCCATAGCTGTCAGCATTGAAGAGCGTGAGATTCGGGTTTAGCTCTCCCGGTATCGGCGGCAGCGGCACCAGCCCCGCCGCGGTCAGCACGGAAAGACCCGTCGCGGTGACATAATTTGCCTGCATGGTTAACTGCCGCAAGCTCAAGCTCGTCGAGAAGCTCTCGCTGTTGCTGGTCGTATTGGCATAGGTGTTCAAGCCGCTATGGCTCCCGCCGAATGATGCGCTCCACTGTACCCGCGGACTCCAGCGCTTATGGATGCTGCCGGCGTAATTATAGAAAGACTGGCTGTTGGTCACCAGCACCGACTGCACATTCTGCGCGTAGGTGAAATTTCCAGTCGTTATCCAGGACCCAAAGCGGCGGTAATAGTTCACCGTTCCGGTAAAACCCAGAGAATTCGTGCCCACAGCATTGTTATTTTCTATGACACCGGCACTGAAGGTGAACATATCCAGAAGCCTCTTCTGATATTCCAGGTTACCGATGATATATGTGCCGCCGAAGTTCTGTCCGAAGTAATACTGGTTGAAGTGGCTGGCCTGCGCCACGCCGAACAGATAATTCGTAAACCGGTAGGTTGCTCCCCCGGTTAGCACATTGGAGTAGCTATTCGAGCCCAGGTTGGAAACCGGGGGTACCAGGTTGCCGTTGTTCGACTGACCTTCGACCAGATACGCCGAGAGATCACTGATGTACGACTGGCTGAAGTTCAGGCTTAGCCGGTCATTCGGTTTGAAGTTTGCGCCCACGGTCTCGATATTGTCCGAATAACCGGAATTTGTGCCGGGCTCGCCCGAAAACGTAAAAATGCCGGAGTATACGGAATGAGTGTAGCTGGAAAAGAAAGATCCGTCCCACAGCGGGATGCTGCGCGAGGCGCCGACCCCGATATCGTGGCCGGAGCTGTTCTGAACATCGTCGCCGGTCTCGCCCACGAGAAACTCCGGATAAAGCGCATGGTTGGTAGTGTGGTCGTAATAGGCATTGAGATTGAATCCGTCCCATTGGTACGTTGAGCGGAGATTGAAGATATGCAGGCTGCTGGTGGATTCCTGGTCTGTCCCGTATAGTGTCCCGCTGCCGCTGCCCTCCTGATAGCCTGCCGAAAGAGTCGGCCAGCCCGGGAAAAGCGCACTCCAGTTGATGCCAAAGCCCTGGCCGTTGCCCTGGGTGGTGAAATTGGGAACCCCTTGCAACCCAAGTGTGCCGGTGCTGTTGTAATCGTAGTGGTAGCTGACCGAACCCGGAAAATGGCTGCCGGTAAAAAAGTTTGCCGTCCCCGCCACCCCGCTGGCATTGGTGAGCGATTGATAATCGGAATCGGCCTTGGACCGGTTGTAATAAGGCGTGATGCTGAAGTTCAGGAAATTGGGGTTGTAATAATACCCGTTCAGGGTCCCGCTGGCGCCGAAGTCGAGGCCGTGATCGGACGGGATCTGGTTGCCGTAGTCGCCCGAATAGCCAAAGGTGAACAGGCCGCCGGCGTTCATGTGGGTCTCGCCCACTTGCACTTGAGCCAATGCCGCCGGTGCGACGAGCAGCAGCAGCCAGCGGAGATGTCTTCCCAACCTCTTCACCATGTCATCCAGTCCCACGCGCCATCTGTGAGAAGTAAGGCACGCTGCTAGCCAAAGTGAAAGGTATGTTGCTGAATGTAAGTGGCTAGATTTCAGCGCGATAGGCCCGTAGAGGAAGGTCTCGGAAAGGGCTCAGCCGGTACTCTGTGGCATATCACTCAAAGGCCAGTGCTGAAAGTCGCAACAGGAGCGCCGGAGGCGCGAAAGAGATTAGCCCAGCGCTTCAGCGCTGGGTCGGCTGCAATGATCAGACAAAGTGCCGTAGGCACGACAGGCCTCTGTCGTCCCTACGGGACTCGGGTCCAACTTGCTGCCGACCCAGCCTTGAAAGGCTGGGCTAATCTCTTTCGCGCCTCCGGCGCTTCGTTTCTGCTGCTTCCGCTGGCTTCAGAACCCACAATGAAAAATTCACCAACGGAAACACGGGAGGCACGGAAGTTCTTTGGATGAGGGCTTCTTCCGTCGGTTCCCTGCTTCCGTGGTGAAAATGATCTTCGAGAGGGCGGAGCCGAAGGGCCCTACACCACCTCAATCTTCGACTTGGCCCGAAGCTGCTTCGCCAGGTTGCTCCGCAACTGCTCGGCTTTTTTCTGCTGCAACTCGGTCTTCAAATTGGCCTTTACGTCGTCGAAGCTCTGCTTGTGCGCCAGGGTGTGGGCGTTCAGCCGCACAATGGTGTAGGCGCTTTCAATCGGGATCAGCCCGCTCACCTCGCCCGGCTTCATGGCCTTGAATGCGGCTACAATCTGCGGCGGCAGCGTGTCGGCCGCCGTAGGCCTGTGGAAGCCCATGTTCACGCGAAAATCATCTTCCGAAACCTTCTCCGCCAGCAGGCCGAAATCTTCATAGCTTTTGGTCCCCTTTGCCTGCTTCAGTGCTTCATCAGCTTTTTTCTTCGCCTCCGTAGCCTGGGTTGCGGTCGGTTTCAACGGCGGGATTATCGAGATGCTCTGGAAGGTGTAGGACTCAGGCAACTGGAAGCGCGCCCCATTCTTGTCGTAGTAGGCGCGCAGCTCGGCCGTCGTCACCACGGCCTTCTTGTCCACCTCCTGCTTCAGCAACTGGTCAATCAAAAGCGAGCGCTCGATGGTCTTGCGGAGCTGCTGCCGCGAGCCGTGCATCTCCATCTGCAGGTACTCCTGGAACTGTTCGGGGGATTCGAACTGCTTGCGGAAGGCCGCCTCGGCCTGATCGATCTTCACCGCCGGAACCGTCATCTTGCGGCGCTGCGCCTCCTGATAGACCATCTCCTCGAAGATAATCATCTCCAGCGCGCCCTGGCGGATTCCCGCTTCCTGCGCCTTGGGAAAGCCGCCGTTGTGCTGCTTGGCATAGGGGAAGATGGCGTACATCTCGCGCAGCAGGTCCTTATCGGTCAGCACGGCGCCGTTCACCGTCGCCACCGGCTTGCCGGTGGGCTGCAAGGTGGTGCTTTGGAAGGCCATGCCTTTGCTTGGCGTGGCCGTGCTCGGCGCGTGCGATGCCACCTGCCCCACTGCCGACGAGATCAAGCCGGCCATTAAGATTGCGGTTATCAGGTAATACTTCATGGTTCCTCTATCGCGTTTTCGAAGTGTAACTTCCTTGAACGGGCACGGCTTCAGCCGTGTCGATCATCGCCCAGAACATGTGGCCTTTAGGCCCTGAGGGACCGGCCCTCGGCGGCTAAAGCCGCTCCTTCTGGTTACCCCTCGGCACGCCCGAAGGGGCGGTGCCTTTCCAAGCCGGTACAGATACTGAAACTGCTCGTCCACTTACGTCCACAAGAAAGGGGGAAAGGTTCCCTTTCCCCCTGCGGTGTCAGGCCGATTTTTACTGGAACTGGGCCTTGATGTTCATGGTGTTGTTGGCTTCGTTCGCCTCGCCAAAGTGGCACTGACGGCAGAACTCAGTCGTCGAAGGTGCCGCGTTGCTGGCATAGGTCTGCAGGTTCGGGTTATACGGGCCGTTGATGAAGAAGAAGGTGGCATAATACTTGCCGCCGCCATCGTTCTGGATCTGGCTCGCCGACGTCGAGGTGTAGACCGTCATCACGTGCTGGTTGTGGCAGGTGGTGCAAACCACATAGGGCTGCCCCGCGCCGTTGATACCCCACGGAGATCCGTGAGCTCCGGGCGCCAGCGCCGGCCAGCCGTAGTTGGCTACGAACTGGGCGAAATTGGAGCCAGCCGTGACGGTAAAGGTGTTGTTCGCCCACACCAGCCCGTTGCCGGAGCGGATGGTGGCATTCTGGCCCACCGGGTGATCGTTGGTGTAGTTGCCGGCGGTCGTACCGTCCGAGCCGAGCAGCGTCGGGATCGGGTTGCTGCCGTAGGTGGTGTTGGTGATCAGGCCAATCTTCTGTTCGTACGACTGATTGGTCATCATGTTGGATTGGGTGACGTTGCCGTCATGGCAGCTCAGGCAGAGCAGGATGCCGCCGATTTCGGTTCCACCGGTCCCAAGGCCGCTGGGCAGGACTTCAACGTAACGTCCGCCATCGCCAAATGCGAGGCTGGCGCCATACAGTGGGCTGGCGTCCTGGCCCCACAAAGCGTAACTACCGGTATCCGTGCCACTATGCACTGTATGGCCGGAGCCGAATGCGCCGCTATGCGGAGCATGGCAGCCCGCGCAGCCGCGGCCCTGATTGTTGTGCGCGCCCAGGACGTCAACCGTGGACGTCCATTGCTGCGCTGCCATCAGGCCACAAACCGCCAGGATGAACAAGGAGATTACAAGTACTTTCTTCATTAAATGAGTCCTCCAGAAGTGTGTTGCAACACGTTCAAATTGCTGTGAACATCCAGAGGCGCGGCCCCGATGGCGGCATACAGCGGCTGCCTACCACTGCCTCCAGTTTCCGTAAACGCAAGTACCTGACCATCCCCTGTGGCCGCTGCTCGGCAAGTAACTTATTTGTTTTCATTTGCTTTATGAATAAACCTCCAGACCGTAGCACGATGGTTGTGGGTGAAAAGCACCAGCTACGGGGAAATGCCTAGCGAAATGGCGCAGCATGACGCATGCGAGAGCCGGCTGGCGGCTAGAGCGGCGCTTCAGAGGCTCTTACGAAGCTCTTTTCTCGGCATCGGTGGAACAAACTGCGAGAAAACCAGTGCCGACGGCACGGAACAGCTTAGCCCGTAGCCGAACCGGGGTCCCCGATTCGCGCTTCCTTTGCGCGAATTGGGGTAGGATGGCGGAGTGCTGGTAGGCCTGGGAAAAAGGGCCAGAGTCGCGTGGCGACGGCAGGGTTTCGTAACAGCTTCTTCAGCGCCGCGTCACGGCTGGCTGTTATTGCGAGGAGCTCGCTTTAGCGGGCGGCATTCTGGCGTCGGCTGAAGCCAGCTCTCTCTTGAAATTGGGGCCCGAGAGACGCGGGCCTTTGAAGGGTCGCGCTCTATCTGTTGGAAAAGGCTTCACTTACCGAAGCCACTGCAATCCCCACTTTCCTCTGATTACTTGTGGCGGCAGGGCCTTAGTTACCCAAGATGTGGTACGATCTAAGCAGTTTAGAATCAGTCGATTACAAATTGTTCCACGTAGAACAATTTTGCGCCTCAGGTCCGGCTACAACCCTATTTGCTCTGGGCTGACGCCTGCGCCGACGCGGCGTTGGGGTTCGCAACGGGCACCACGCTGGCCTTCTCGTGGGAGGTTTCCGCCGCCCGCTGCGTCTCGCGCTCTTTGCGAAGCTGCTCGGCCTCGGCGTCGGTTACATAGCGGAACTCCTGCACTCGGCCGGGATAGATCTCCGACGTGAAGATCCGGTTATGACGGTTGTCGCTGGCGACATTCACAATTCCCTGGAATTGGCCGGGAAGCAGACCATGGCCTCCCATCGAGATGCACAACCTGCCGTCGGGCATGAAGACCTGGACGCGGTCCGTCATGCCGTCGGCGACCCAGACATGGCCGTCGCTGTCGATGGCAACGCCCTTCGGCCGCGCGAAGTAGCCGGGCCCGTCGCCGTTCTTGCCCCAGGTGCGGATGAACTCGCCGTCGGCATCGAAGACCTCGATGCGGTCATTCAGCGTGTCAGCAACGTAGAGGTTGCCGTCTTTATCGACGGCCACGCCAGTGGGTTTGGCGAAGTTCCCCGGATCGGTCAGCGTATGGTTCTTGCCGGGCGTTCCGATCTTGTGCAGCAGCTTCAGGCTGTCGGCGTCGTACACGAGCACGATGTCCTGCTTCACATCGGAAACATAGAGCAGCCGATTTTGGGTGTCGATGGCCAGACCACTCGGTTCGACCAGGCCGTCGGTGATGACATCGGTGGCCTTATGCTCCTTGTTGAAGACCAGCACGTGGGCCAGGCCGGGGTCGGAGACGAACAGGCGATCGTCGTCGTCCATCGCCAGCCCGATGATGCGCACGAAATGGGCGGCGACTTTGTTCTTGATCATCTGCAGGTCGCGAGTTTCGGTATTGAAGATGAAGATGGCGCCGACCTTGCTATCGGCGACGTAGACGTTGCCCTTGGAATCGACCGCCAACCCGTAGGGCTGGGCCAGTTGGAAGAACAGCTTGGGGCTATCGCTCTGCGGCGTGGTGCCGGCCAGGCGATCCATCCAACCCTCTTTCTTGGTCTTGGGCTGTTCCATGTCCTTCAGCGGCTCGGCCGCATACCAGTTGATGTAACGAATGCGGGGGATTGCCGGCGGATTCGGCCAAACGATGTTGGAGTAGTCGATGACATGCGGTTTGGCAGCAGCCGTCTGTTCCTGCTGCTTCTTCTTGCCGCCGTATGCCGAGAAAGGCAGGCCCAACGCGACCGCAATCAGCAGAACGATAGCGATCCACGATCCGCGCCGCTCGACGAAGTTCTTCTCTACCTCACACATTGTTGACAACCTCCCCGCTCCGCTTACCGCTGCTGCAGGTTCTTATGGCAAGTGGAGCAAAACGCCGTATTGTTAGCCTGGTCCTTCACCAGCAGGTCGGGCTGCGCCGAAGCGTGCGGCTGGTGGCAGGTCAAGCACTCGATATGCTGAGCGACCTTGGTGATGTTTGTCGGGTCCATGACATCGGTAACAGGATGTCCGTCAACCGGATGTCCGCGGCCGTATTGCAGTGGCAGCACCACGACCTTGTTCTTGGCAAAGTAGTCCCCGGGCAGCTTCACCGAGCCTTTGAAGATGGCGACCATGTGCTCGGCTTCGAGCTTCTGCGGTTGCGAGTCTGGCCCGTGGCACTCGAGACAAAGTGCGTTGCCTTTGGCGCGCAGCAGGTGCTCGTTGTCGCCGCCGTGCGGCTCATGGCACGTCGCGCAGCCCTGTACGTAGGCGGGCTGATGCAGGTGTGCCTTCTTGAAATCGTCGGCCTGCTCGCTGTGGCACGCCAGACACGCGTTGACAGGATCGGGCTGAATGAAGCCCGGCGTCTTGCCGGCATGCGGATTGTGGCAAGCGATGCACTCCCCCTGCGCGCCGGGATGCGGCACCTTCGCTTTATCGATCTGCTCGGCTTTGTCGCTGTGGCAGGTCACGCACAGCGCCTTGGTATCGGATTGCGTCAGCACCACCTTGCCGTCTTTGGCGGGCGCGTGGCAGGTGTCGCAACTCCCGCTATCAAAAGGCGGATGGGTGAACGTCTGCATCAGGTGAGGCTCAGCCGATTGATGCGGATTATGGCACTGCACGCAGTTGGCGGTGCCGAACGGCTGCCCCTGGTGCGCCTTGATCAGGCCCTCGTCCTTGGGATCGTGGCAATCGACGCACAGCGCCGGGACCGCCTTGGTCAAGTGGTAGTCAAACTCCAGTTTGCCGCGCTCGCCGGTCTTGTGCGTCACATGGCAGGTGTCGCAGCCCATGTCGAGCGCCGCGTGACGGCTGCCTTTCTCCGGCACCTGCAATCCCTGCGTGTGGCAGCTCAGGCAAAGATTCTGGTCTTTGTCGCCGGAGACCGGCTTCAGCAATTGGTTCTTGTTGTCGGATTCGTGCGGATCATGGCACTTGACGCAGTCGCGCACCGCCGGCGGATGAACTTTCCCTTTGGCATCAGCGGCATTGTGATCGGCGTGGCAGGTGAGGCACAGCGCCTGGGTCGTCGTAGTCGTCAGCTTGACGCGCGTGACATCTTTGTTGACGCGAACCTCGTGACAACTGGTGCAGCCCATCGCAATCGCCGAATGGACAAACTTCCCCTTGGTTTTGTCTTCGTGGCACTGGGCGCAATCGGTGTTCTTGTCGATCGGCACCGGATGCACGCCGGCGAATGCCCGCGTGACACATCCCACCAGCAGCAGAAGAAGGGCGATCTTCGCCAACATTCTGGCGCTGGCGACAACACTCCCGAGCATCAGATCCCTGGCTTGTTCTTGTTCCCTGGAGACCCTCACAATCCCTCTAGCGGGTGTATGAGCACGAAGCTTGCCGTCTTCGGCAGGTTGCTGAATTCTCGCAATGCACCTGTAATCCCCTGAAAGACATAAGCTTGAAAGCGATGGATGATAAACGGCGCTGCCGTTCGCTTGCTCTGAGGAGGGCCTTTTTTCACAGCCGCGCTCGTCAAATGACGCAAGCAGCCAGCTGCGCCGAAAGAATGCTGACAGACACCGATGTCCCATTGCAGAACCCCATGCGAGCCGATCTTAAGAGCTATTGAAGCGCGACCGCAGCGCCGTAGAATGCGTGTCGTGTCACATCGAACTGTGACGAGCGTCACCGGGGCCCCGGCGATGCGGACCAGAGGGGTAAGTGACGGCTCCCGCCGGGGCGTGACTCGTCAACTTAGCCACGCCCATTCAACGAATGAGATGGTCCGCCGCGTTGACCCCGTTCCGGAATGCCCGTTAAGGCTAAACCGCACGTCACGAGCGCTGGTTCTGTCATCGGACAGGAGTGTCCAGCAACGTACACTCCCTTCGCCATGGGGCAAAGATCTACGTCGAGAAGATGCAGTCTCTTCAACCTGTTAAACCGCCATCGTCTGCCATTTTCCTGGTGCGACAATTGCGAAGTCCAAAATGGTTCAACTCAACCGCTCGGCCCGAAAAGGCAACTGGAAGGATCCCTTATGGCTACGCTACTTCAGGGTCGGCGCTACGCACCGGACTAAGTTACCGCGCAACCTATCCAGCATCGCGACAAGGCTCCGATTATGGATCTGATTAACTATGGCGAGACCGCACAAGCGTAATTCCGACGAGATTCGCCAGCCTCTCGAGGTGTGTCCAGAGTGTAAGAAATTGCGTGCCGCCGGCGACGAGCGGCGCAGCGATTTTCAGCATGTCCATTGTGCTGGGTGCGGAACGCGACGAGTGTTGGGTTTGCTGGCCCGAACCACTGACTTCGAAGAGCAGGGGCAAGAGGATTTTTCCCGTTTTCACGTGCGAGAAGGCGCTGTCGCGGGACTCTGCCTTACCGAAACCGAGCATCCCGCGGGCTACAGGATTCCGAAGCATGCTCATCAAGTGCCATCTCTGTATCTTCTCCTTACGGGCAGCCTCACCGAGCAATTTGGGAGCGAGACCGTAGAAAGGAAAGCAGACGAGCTGATCTTTACGCCGGCGGACGAGCCTCACGCCAACGTCTTTCTGGGTGCCGGTGGGCGTTGTCTCATCATTGAACTGCATCCGATCCTGGTTTCGCGTGTGCTGGAGTGCGGAACGCTGCCTGCCAGCCTGCAGTCATTTCGCGGGCAACCTGCGTGGCTGGCCAAAAGAATGTACGACGAGTTTCGTTCGGCCGATGCAATCTCGCCTCTAGTCGTGGAGGGTTTGGCCCTCGAAATAGTCGGCGAGATTTGCCGGCAACGGACCACGGCGCGCAGCATGGGCCCGCAGCGGAAAGTGAGCGCAGCCCGTGAGTTCTTGGAAGCCACGTTTTCACAATCAGTTTCGCTGGATGACATTGCGAAAGCCGTGGAGCTTCATCCCGTCTACTTAGCACGAAAGTTTCGGCAAACCTACCGATGCAGCGTGGGAGAATACCTGCGCCGACGCAGGGTTGACTTTGTGTGCTCCCAGTTGTCAGCTTCCGACAAACCACTGGCGGAAATCTCATTGGAATCGGGCTTTTGCGATCAGGCACACCTCACCAGAACTTTTGTCAAGCTCACCGGGCTCACGCCGGGACAGTACCGCGCAGGCCGGCGATCAAGTTCGCCGCATTCAATATAGTTCCAATCCTGCAATACCTCGCCATCCTCTTCCCTGTACTGTGGTGAGGAAATGGCGACAAGATTGGTTTTCTTGATTCTTACATTAGCGCTGATGATAGCCAGGCCGCTTCCGGGCGCGGCGGACGACGATTTCGGCACTATCGGTATCCGATTTGATCAGCTATATGACGATGCCCAGGCCAACAAGCACGGGCCCCTGGTTGTGCTGGACGTAGTCGCCGGCCTCGCCGGGGACAGGGCCGGCGTGCACAAAGGCGATATTGTCTTCGCCATTGACGGCGCACTCGTGATGGGAAGAACTTTGGATGAAATCAATCGCAAAGCCCTTCGCGGTCCAGTAGGTAGTACAGTTCATCTTTCGTTTGTGAGATTGGACAGCAGCCAGTATGAATTGACGCTAACCCGCATGGCGTATCCACCTCACACGAATCCGGCTTCGGATCAGTTTGCCTACAGCATTCCAGGCAGTTGGCGCATCGACCCTCGTTATACATTTCCACTTCCGTGGGCGCCCTCGATTGCGTATCACGGCTTTGAAGATGTGGCCTTTTCGCCCGATTTCGAGTACAGCAACTCGCCCGAGTATCACTCTTATCTTTTTTTCTGGTGGCTGGAGGGGACGAGTGCCCTCACTTCCAAGGAACTCGAATCCAACATGGTCGCCTACTTTCAAGGTCTGGCCGAACAGCGCGGAAGAAACAATGGCTTCAGGCCGGATCTCTCGCAGATTTCAGCAAGCTACAGCATTGATCCAGCGGGAAAACAAACCTTCGGCGGAGCGCCGGCCATCAGCTTCAAGGGGCTAGTCACGATCTACGACACTCATGGCAAGGTCATCAACCTGAATTCCGAAGTCGTAACAACTGTGTGTCCAGGCTCGAATCATACCGCCGCATTTTTCGGAATGTCGCAGCAGCCGCGCCAGGAATCTATCTGGAAGCACATTGACGCCGTGCGCGACAGCTTCCGCTGTAGCCGCTAATAGACGAGCGAGCGGAGGTCAAATGCTCCGCGCGAGGCTAATCATTCCGCTCTCCGGGCTGCGCTGGTGATGACCACTGGGTTATTCGGAAATCCCTTGCTTGCCGGTTCGGGCCGAACCACGGAAGGGGCGGGCGCTCTAGTCTTTGCCGTGCGCCACGGCGTGATTGTGGGCGAGGTATTTGGTGCGGATTTGGCGCAGCTTGTCGACGTTTTGCTCGCTCAAGGTTTGCTGCTTGCCGAGCAGGTGGGTGACGAGCGCGATCTTGGCGAAGTGCTCGACGGTTTCCATATTCATGTAGGCAGTGAGCAGATCGGCGCCGCAGGTCACGACTCCGTGGTTGGCCATGAGGATGGCATCGTGCTCGGCGACCAGCGGCGCCAGAGCTTCGGCGAGTTCCGGAGTGCCGGGAGTTTCGTAGCTGGCCAAGGGAACCGAGCCCAGCGTGACGATGAGCTCGGCGCAAAGCGCGCGATCCAGCGCCATACCCGCCGCGGCAAATCCGGTGGCGGTGGGCGGATGCGCGTGCACCACCGCAGTCACATCTTGCCGCCGGCGATAAATGAGGAGGTGCATGGCGATCTCGCTGGAGACGTTGCGCGTTCCGTGCAGCTTGTGTCCCTCCGGGCTGACGATCACCAGATCGTCGGCTTCCATCAGGCCCTTGCTCATCAGGGTGGGCGTGCAAAGAATGTTGCCGTTTGGCAAACGCACGGAAAGATTGCCGTCGGTGGCCGCGACCAGGCCGGTCTGGTGCAGCATCCTGCCGAAGCGCACAATTTCTTCCCGGTGTTTCTGCTCCGTCTTCATGGGTACGTTTCAGGGGTAGTACTGCACGCACGGCCCTGGGTGTATCGTACCGCAGGTATTGGCCTGGCCGGAAGGGAAAGATGAATGGTTAAAGAGGCAATCGTTATGATGAGCCGTGCACGATCCGCAATAATGGTCGTGTGCTGGTTTCGGAGTTCGATTATTACCTGCCGAGAGAGCTAATTGCCAAGCAGCCGCTGGCCGACCGGGCGGCGGCGCGCCTGCTGCTTCTGGATCGCCAGCGCGATCTGCTCGAAGACCGCAGCTTTCGCGAGTTGCCGGAACTGCTTCGGCCCGACGATCTGCTGGTCTTCAACGACACCAAGGTATTGCCGGCGCGCTTGTATGGACACCGCAGCGGCGCGTGCGCGCAGAAGGTGTCTCCGCAGAATCCTGCGGCAAGAGATTTTCTTCGCGGCCAGGTTGAGGTGCTGCTCACCAAACAACTTTCGGCTTCGCCGTGGGAATGGGAAGCGCTGGTGCATCCCGGCCGCAAGCTCGGAGTCGGCGAGCGGATTTATTTCGGCAAGGACGCGAGCGAGCCGTCGCACGAGTTGGCGGCGGAGATCGTCGGTCGAGGAAGGTACGGCGAACGGCATCTGCGCTTCGATCGGGTGGACGATTTTCTTGGCGCGCTCAATCGCCTTGGGCATATTCCGCTGCCGCCATATATCGACCGGCCGGACACCCCGGAGGACCGGGAGCAATATCAAACCGTATACGCCAAGGCGCTGGGCTCGGTGGCCGCGCCGACCGCGGGCCTGCACTTCACTCCGGAGATCCTGGAACGCATCCGACAACGTGGGATAGAGACGGCAGAGCTGACGCTTCACATCGGCCTGGGTACGTTTCAGCCGGTGCGGGTGGAGGTGGTTGAGCAGCACAAGCTGCATCCGGAGTGGTATGAGATTTCGCCGGAGAGCGCCGAACGGATTGAGAGCGCGCGTCGGGTCGGCAGAAGGATCGTCGCGGTGGGGACGACGACGGTGAGGACGCTGGAGTATGCGGGACGACCCAAATCCCCACCCAAGCAAACGAAGCTTGGATGGGACACCCGGGATCGGGCACCAGCGGTTCATATCACGGCACAACGGGGCGAGGCCGACATCTTCCTCTATCCGGGATTTGAGTTCAAAGTTGTGGGCGCGATGCTGACCAATTTTCATCTTCCGAAATCGACGCTGCTGATGCTGGTGGCGGCGTTTGCCGGACGCGAGCGGGTGCTGCGCGCCTATGAGCACGCAGTGCGTGGACGGTACCGTTTCTATTCGTATGGGGATTGCATGCTGCTGGAGTGAAAAAGAAAATCCACCACAGAGGCACAGAGACACAGAGGAAGGGATATCAAGAATCTCTGTGCTTTTGTGTCTCTGTGGTGGATTCTTCTTATCTTTGTTTGAACCGATCCAAGAAGCGGAAGACGAAAATTCCGATCACCGCATTGACCAGGGCGGAGATGGCTGTGTGGCTCCAACTCCATTGCAAGGGCTGGCGCAACAGGCCATGTGCCACACCGTAGTACGTGCCCTCCTCGATCCCGAAGAAGAAGAAGGTGATGAGGAAGCGCGAGCCGGGATTCTCGACGTCGATCTTGACGCCCAGCGAGGAGGCGAAGAAGCCGACCACCGTCAGCGCCATGCCGTACATGCCGAGATAGTGGTTGTAGCCGGCAAACAGGTCCTGCAGCAGTCCGATGAAGCAGCCGGTGAGGCAACCGCTGATGGGATTGCGGCGCGCGGTGGCAAAGAAAATCGTGACCAGGAAAGGCAGGTCGATGACCGGCATGAACCGCAGCCTTACCGGAATAAAGACCTGGATCAGTACGGCGGCCAGGGGGACGAAGACAATGACCGGCCAACTGAATTCGTAGACCGAGAGCTGCTCGCGCGAGGTGAGGCTTCCGCGAAAAGGCATATCGCGTGCGATCACGGCTGGGTCGAGGCTCCGGGCGCGGGAGTAGGGGAGGGCTCGGCCGGGGTGGCGGGCGGCGAATCCGTCGCGGGACGCGTTGGTTTTCGCGCGGGCGGCGCCGATTCGGTGTTGTCCTGATGGCCTCCGTCAACGGCAGAGTCACCCGCGCTGGGTTGCGAACTGCGCGTTGAAGGCTGAGCCGGCGGTGCCGCAGGATTGGTCGTTGTGTCATTGGCGGGCTTCGGTTTCACAACTCCGGGTGAATGCGGTGCGGCCCCTTGCAAGCTGGGACGCGTGGTCTTGACCGGCGCTGGGGATGAATTCGCCGTCGTCGTGACTCCAGTGGGATTGGCAGGCTTGGTGGTGGGCGCGCCGGTTGTGGCAGTGTGTCCGGCCGCTCCGGTGACGGCGGGAGTCGCGCCGGGAGTGCCGGCGGTTGTGCCGGCGGGTTTAGCATTGCCGGCGGCGTCCACCTGCGCCTTGTTGGGAACGGTAGGCAAGCGTTCGGCGAGAATGTCGGAGGCGCGCAGCGGGCCGAGGTCCTTCACGTCGGGCATCTTCTCGGTGATTTTGGTGACGATGAGCACCTCTTCCAGTTGGTCAAGGCGCGCGGCGGGAATGACGCGAATATTCAGGAACAGGTCTTTGCCGGGCGCGATGCTGGCGACGGTGCCGACGGGCAGCCCCTTGGGGAAGATGCGATCGCCGCCGCTGGTGATGACCTCTTCGCCGGGAACGACCTTCTCGTCGCTCATGATGTATTGCAGCGTGGTTGCGCCGTTGGGCGCGCCTTTCAGGATGCCTTGCAGGCGCGAGTCTTTCAGGGCGGCGCCGACGCCACTGAACTGATCGTTGATGGGCAGCACCTGCGACCACTCGGGCGCGGTCTGCACGATCTTGCCCACGATGCCGGTGGGCGTGATGACCGCCATGTCGGGCTTGATGCCGTCATGGGAGCCTTTGTCGATGTAGAGCACGCGCGACTGCTCGCTGCCGCTGGTGCCGATGACCTGCGCGGCGATAGTGGAATCGACGTATTGCTCCTTGAAGCCGAGCAGCGCCTGAACGCGGCGGGCCATGCGCGCGTCTTCACCGAGCCGCGCGTCTTCGATTTTCATGCGTGCGATCTCGGCGCGCAGCTCGCGGTTTTCGCGGCGCACGCCGCGCAGATAGGCGTAGGTGGTGAAGAGGTCCTGCACCCATTGCTGGCTGTGAACGACGGCCTTCTCGAAGGGGGTGACAGCGGAGATGGCCCACACGCGGATGAGACGGGTTTCACCTTCGTCGGTAGGACGGCGCACCTGCACGGCAAGGGCGATGATCTGGGCGAACAGAATTGCCGTCAGCACGATCAGATTGCGATAGCGGCCAAGGAAGGTGTCCATAAACTGCCTGCTACGAGAGCTGGAGCATCCGCTGAGGAACCACTTCGCTGATGCCCACAACCACCCGGCCAGCTATCCGGCGATCAAGCTCTTCACGGCGAGAACCGCTTAGCTCCTTTGGTAACGAGGTTTTGTCAATCATGCCTGTTCCACGTCAGATTCTTTAAGTCTGTAGACTCAAGGTCATCATAGCCCAAAGAATGTGAGTTTGGCGCATCCCGCTGGCCGATCCCAGGAGGGAGTGCCGCAGTTGCTATTGTGTCGGATGTGCTCGATCCCAGCCGGATACTTAGCATTCAGCATTCAGCAATCAGCAGTCAGCAATCGCCCAGAGTAGCTTCTTGCCGCAGGACTGCGCGTGCATTAGCGCACATCACAACTCTCAAGAGTGCACCCTTTAATAGCCGGCTTTCATCGTCGTTGTCCGCGGCCCAGAGACTCGTTCCTGCGGCGAGCACGCGCGGTTGCTCATCGTAGCCAGCCTCCTGATCCTTGTAAGCGGTCACCTGCGAGCTGGTCTTAAAATGCCTTTTTACGCGGTTCACGGTCCTGTTATAGGTCCTCGCTGAGCGCCTTGCCGGCGGCCCACTTTTTCCCAGCATTGCAAACGGTGGTCGGACGCCCGTTATGCCGCCGGGCGCGGCTTGATCTTGGTGAGCGGTGAGGTGGCGGCGGCGCGGCGCAGGTCGTAGTCGGCTTGCAGGTTCATCCAGAACTGCGGGGTCATGCCAAAATACTTGCCCAGGCGAAGCGCAACGTCGGCGCTGATGGCCCGCTGCTCGCGCACGATCTCGTAGATTCCGGGGAAGTGCAGTGCCTTGGCGAGTTGGTAAGTAGAAATCCCCATAGCTTCGAGGAATTCCGTGCGCAGGATCTCGCCGGGATGTGCGGCAATCGTTTTGTGCTTTCGCTGGGCCACTCTACATCTCCTAGTGATAATTGGTGATCTCGACATCGTAAGCGTTTCCATCGCGCCACACGAAGCAAAGACGGTACCGGTCGTTGACGCGGATACTATGCTGCCCCTCCCGATCCGCTTTCAGCCGTTCCCATCGATTTCCTGGCGGCAGCATCAGGTCGTTTAAGGCGCCGGCCGCGTTCAGCATCTGCAATTTCTTGAAGGCGGCGCGAAGCACGGATGCCGGGATGCGGCGGCTTCGTTCCTCATTCCATAAGTGCTCCGCGTCTGCCTCCCGAAACGTCTTAATCACCCAATATGCTACCGCAGCGCAGTACTACTGTGAAGCATTATTATTGCTACTCCGGGCGCACCCTCGAATGCCCTTCTAGTTAACTGCTGACTGCCGATGGCATACTGCTTTTTGCCACCGTGTCAAACCTCACATCCCCCTGTGACCCACATCACTTCCCCTTGGCCCGTGCCTGAACCACAATCGAACCATCGTTGGGTAACGGGTGAGCCTCTCTACCGCAACGGAATTCCAGGTGGGATCGCAATCGTCAGGTAAGCAGCAACTCCCTTCCGATGCGCCCGCAACAGAAAGGGCAGCTATGGCCAAAGGTTCGGTGCAGATCGTGGTCGAGCGGTGCAAGGCCTGCGGTTTCTGCGTTGAGTTTTGTCCCACGCACGTGTTGGCGCTTTCCTCCGCTTTCAACGCCAAGGGGTATCACACGCCGTATATGGTCCATCCGGAGAAGTGCAGCGGCTGCGATTTGTGCGGCATGTACTGTCCGGACTTCGCCATCTACGGCTTCAAGACGGAAACGGCGAAGGAAGCCCACCCTCTCGCCGGGGACGAGAAGAGCGGGGCACCCACACCGGCGCCGAGCGCGACCGAAGAAGTGAAGGAGGAGCAAGATGCATGCTGATCCCGCAGGAGTCATGACGGGCACGCACTTCCTCGACGGCGATCACGCCTGTTGCGAGGGTGCGCTGGCCGCGGGCGCACGGTTTTCTTCCGGTTATCCCATCACGCCGTCCACCGAAGTGGTAGAGAGATTCGCGAATCGCATTCCGACGGTTGGTGGAACGTTTATTCAGATGGAAGACGAGTTGGCCGCTTCGATCACGCTGCAAGGCGCGGTCTGGGGCGGAGCGAAGGCCTTCACGGTGACCTCCGGGCCAGGCTTCTCGCTGATGATGGAACACATTGGTTACGCCGCCATGACGGAGACGCCCTGCGTCTTCATCGATGTGCAGCGCGGCGGACCCTCGACCGGCTTGCCGACGCTCCCCGCGCAAGCCGACATGATGCAGGTGCGCTGGGGATCGCATGGCGACTACGCGATCATCGCGCTCTGCCCCAACTCGCCGCAGGAATGCTTCGACCTGACGGTTACGGCCTTTAACATGGCTGAGAAGTACCGCTGCCCGGTGTTTGTCATGCTCGACGAAGTGGTCGGGCATATGACCGAGAAAGTTGTCATCCCTCCTGCCGATCAAATTGAAGTGGAACCGCGGCGCTACACCAAGCTCCCGCCGGAAGAGTTCCTCGCATTCCAACCCAACGCGGACCTGGTTCCCGACATGCCGCGCGTGGGCGAAGGCTACAACGTACACGTCACCGGCCTGACGCACGATGAGCGTGGCTATCCCGACATGCGGCCCGTGGTGCAGGACCGGCTGGTGAAGCGGTTGGTCGAGAAGATCACCAGGAATGCCGACAAGATCGTCCTCTATGAAGAAGACCAGATCGAGGGCGCCGAGGTCGTGGTGGTGTCGTATGGCATTACCTCGCGTGTGGCGCAACGCGCCATTGACATGGCCCGCAGCAAGGGCGTGAAGGTGGGCAAGTTCCGGCTGATCACCGCGTGGCCGTTCCCGGAAAAACGAATCGCCCAGATCGCCGGCAAGGTGAAGGCGCTGGTGGTGCCCGAGCTGAACCTGGGCCAGATGGTGCGTGAGGTCGAGCGCTGCGCGGCAGGCAAAGCGGCCGTCCGGCTGGTGGCGCATGCCGGCGGCAGCGTGCACAAACCCGAAGACATTCTGCAGGTCATCCTGGAGGTGGCGCGATGAGCGAGGCTACGTTTGAAATTCCGCAGAACCCGGTTGAGCAGTTTCTGCGCATGGACCGCATTCCCCACATCTGGTGTCCGGGCTGCGGCATCGGTACCAGCGTCAACTCCTTCGCGCACGCGCTGATCGATGCCAAGCTGGACATCAAGAATGTGGCCATTGTCTCCGGCATCGGCTGCAGCGGGCGGGTCGCCGGTTACACCAACCTGGACTCGTTCCATACCACCCATGGCCGCGCGATCCCGTTTGCCACGGGGCTGAAGCTGGCCAATCCCAAGCTGAACGTGGTGGTGTACTCGGGAGATGGCGACCTGTTCGCCATCGGCGGCAACCACCTGATTCACGCCGCGCGCCGCAATGTCGACATTAAAGTCATCTGCGTCAACAACCTGATCTACGCCATGACCGGCGGGCAGACGGCGCCGACCACACCGGGCTCCGTCATCACTTCGACCAATCCTTACGGGACCTACGACCCGGCCTTCAATCTTCCGTACCTAGTGGAAGCGGCGGGAGCGGTTTACGTGGCGCGCTGGACGGCCTTCCACGTGAAGCAACTGGCGCGCGCGATGCAGGAAATGTTCGCTAAGAAGGGCTTCAGCTTCATCGAGGTGATGTCGCCGTGTCCGACGCTGTATCAGCGGCGCAACAAGATGGGCGACGGGCTGGACACCATGAAGTTTTACAAGCAGGCCAGCAAAGTGCGCAACGGCGCGCCGACGAATGAGGTTGCGCTGAGCCGCAGCGGCGAGATTGTCGTGGGCAAGTTCGTCGATCGCGAGCGCGCCGATTACGGCGACCTGATGCATGACACTTTGGCCGACGCTTTGGGCGACGATTACGTGGAAACGGAGGCGTGCACATGCCAGTAACGGAGATCCGCATCGCGGGATTTGGCGGGCAGGGCGTGATCCTGTCAGCCGTGGTCATCGGCAAGGCCGGCTGCATTTATCAGGACGGCTACTCCACCATGACCCAGAGCTTCGGGCCGGAAGCGCGCGGCGGCGCGTGCAGTGCGCAGGTCATCCTGTCGAACTCGCCGGTGCTTTACCCCTACGTCACGCGGCCCGACATTCTAGTGGTCATGTCGCAGGAGGCGTACACGCTGTTCAGTCCTCAGATCAAGGACACGGGCATGCTCATCATTGAAGAAGACCTGGTGCGCATTGGCGAGCTGCCCGCGGGGGCGCGCGTTTACAGCATCCCGGCCACGCGCATCGCTGAGGAGCTGGGCAAGAAGATGGTGCTGAACATCGTGATGGTGGGCTTCTTCGCCGCGGTCTCGCCGGCTGTGGATCCCGATGCGCTGCGCCAGGCCGTTGCCGCCTCGGTTCCGGGCGCCTTTCGCGAGCTGAACCTGAAGGCGTTCGATCGCGGCTTCGAGTACGGCAAGAAGGAGCTGAACGAAGTCCTGATCAAACAAGAGTCGCAGGTGGACGAAGTAGCGGCGCTGGAAACATAGGCGACACGGCGATAGCAGGGCTTATTTCTTGCTGGATTTCTTGATCAGCTTCATCGCGGTGTCGGCGTCTTTGCAGCCTAGAACCTTGAATTTCTTTCCGCGCGCCTTGTTGTATGCGACGAAGAAGCGCTCCAGCTCCTCGATCATGTTGCTGTTCAGGTCGCCGGGCTCTTTGATGTCGGCGTGGACGTGCGATTGCACCGCAACCGCCAGCACGCGGTCATTGCGCGTGGTCTTGCCATCTTCCGTTTGCTCCGCCTCGATCACGCCGATGATGCGAGCCTCTACGATACAGCCGGTGAATGCGGGCTCGTCCATCAGCAAGAGGACGTCCAGCGGATCGCCGTCCTGCGCCTTCGTCTGCGGCACAAAGCCGAAGTCGTAGGGAAAGACCATACCCTCGGACAAAACGCTGTTCAGGCGGTATATGCCCAACTCGGGATCGTACTTGAATTTGTTGCGGCTGCCTTTGGGCGTCTCAATGACTACCCGCAGATTTTTCTTGCCGGTATCAAAGGGCTCGATCTTGTCGGGCGGCCTGTGTTTGCTCGCTTTTGACATGCAGCTCCCGCTGCGCACGCATAACGGTGCAACAAAGGTTACGATGCCGTGAAAAGCTATGTCGGATGCCGTAGCAGGTAAACTGCAGATTCGAACCTCCACACGATGAACGGATTCCTGGCGGTCCAGCGGCGAAAAATCCGGCGCGGCAGCACGTTGACCGCGGTAGCGATTTCGGGCCTGTGGCGGCATCGCCGGCTCCCGCGCGAGGCCTCGCGCGTGGAATGCGCTCAGTGGCTGCATGAGACGTGCGCACGTGCGATGCGTGTCATCGAACTCGAACTCGAGATCTCAGGCGCGCTGCCGCAGCACGGCTTGATCGCGAGCAATCATCTCAGCTACCTCGATATTCCGTTGCTGAGCGCGGCGCTGCCGTGCGTCTTCGTCTCCAAAGCCGAGGTCGCGAGCTGGCCTGTCCTGGGACGTTACGCGCAATGGGCGGGCTCGGTCTTCGTGCACCGGCACGACCGCGCCGATGCGGCGCGCGCGAATGTCAGTGTGGGCGACGCGCTGCACAATGGCGTGCCGGTTGTGCTCTTCCCGGAAGGCACGACCACCGACGGCCACCACGTTCTGCGATTCCACTCGACGATGCTGCAACCCGCGATTGACGACGGCACACCGGTCACGCCCTGTGCTATCGCATACGAATTGGAGGACGGCAACCCCGCGCGTGAGGTCTGCTGGTGGGGCGATATGACGCTCCTGCCGCACATGTGGAATCTGCTGGGCAAGAAAACAATTCGCGCGCGAATTGCCTTTGGCGAGCCGGTAACGGCATCCGGCGACCGCAAGCAGCTCAGTGCGCTATTGCACGAGCAGGTTGTGCGCTTGAGGGATTCGTTCCTGCACGATCTCCAACCAGCGCGAGATGGCTCGGAGAGAAGCTAGATTGCCCAATTAACCCAGGTCTCGAAACCGCGAGACCTGGGGCACCGCGAGACCTGGGGCACCCGTGCACCCGTGCAATGAAACAAGCAGCCTAGCCACCGTTGAAACGTGGGCTATCTCATTTCGCGCCCACGGCGTTCTGATCACGCCTTCGCCGTGTCCACCTTCGCTTCCTCCAGCGGCAGCTCCGGGTGCTCGATCGTCTCCTGCCAATCCTGCGCCTGCAGCTCGCGCGGAGTTTTCTCCAACTGCGGCAGCTCGGGGATGGAATCGGCGGCGAGCGAGCGGTCGAGCTCGGGGAATTTGCGCGCTATCGGCAGCACACGCCGTTCGACCGAGGCGACCATGTCGTTGTACGACTCCACTGCACCGCCCAGCTTTCTGCCCAGGGCCTCGAAGTGATCGGTCATCTTGCACAGGCGCTCGTACAGCGTCTTGCCGGCCTCACTGATTTGCTTTGCGCTCTCGGCGAGGTTCTTCTGGTTCCATCCGTAGGCAACCGCCTTCAAGAGCGCGATGAGTGTGGTCGGCGAAGTCAGGATGACCTTCTGATTCACTCCGTAGTCGATCAGCTCCGGATCGGCATCCAGCGCCGCGCGGAAGAAAACTTCGCCGGGCAGGAAGAGCACGACGAACTCGGGAGTGCACGGCAGATGCGCCCAGTAGGTCTTGCCGGCGAGTGAGTCAATGTGATTGCGCACCTGGCGCGCGTGGTCGCACAGCCGCGCGTTACGAGTGCCTTCATCGCCGGCTTCCAGCGCCAGCAGATAAGCGGTCAGGGGAACTTTGGCATCGACCACGACCTGCTTGCCGCCGGGCAAGTCCACGATCACGTCCGGCCGGAAACGCCGTTCGTCATCGTTGAACGAGAGCTGCTCGGTGAAGTCGCAGTATTTCAGCATCCCCGACAGCTCCAGCACGCGACGCAGTTGCAGCTCGCCCCAGCGCCCGCGCGCCTGCGGCTCGCGCAAGGCCTTCACCAGGTTGCCGGTTTCGGCTTGCAGTGCGCGTTGCGTCTCGACCAACGACTTTACCTGCTCACCCAGTGAGCCATAGTCTTCCCTGCGTTTCTGCTCCAGTGCCTGGATCTGCTGGTTCATGCCGGCAAGCGAGTGCGCTATGGGCTCGACCAGATTCTTCACCGCCAGCTCTTTTTGCGCGAGGTCGCCCGAGGCTTGCGTCTGATAGTTCTGCAGGACGCTCTTGGCGAGCTGGAGGAAGTTGGCATTGTTGCTTTCCAGCGCGGAGCTTGCCAGCGCCTTAAACTGCGACTTGAGCTGTTCGGCAGCATCCTGCAGCAGGCACAGCTTTTCCTCCGTGCTGCGGCGCTCGGCCTCGAGGGTCGCCTGAAGCGCCGAGCGCGCCTCCGTCAGGGCCCGAATCTCAGCTGCCTGGCGTTCCACAGTGCCGCGCGACGCGGCGAGCTCCTGCTCCAGCGCGCTCTTTTGCTGTTCGAGTAGCACCGCCTTCGAGCGGCAAAACAAAAGCGAAATCGCGGCTCCGATCACGAAGCCAACGGCGGCGATCAATACCAGCACAACGACACTCATCGAGAAGGCCCCGAGTTGCAGTCCCATTCTATGGCGGCAGGCTGTGGAAAGAAAAGGCGAAAGGTAGGAACAGGTATCGGTCGTGGTTCGCGCTCATGTTGGAGCTAGCCGCAACCGTGGGTGCCGGTCCAGCCTTCGTCTCTGAAACTGTAGCTCCATCACATGTTGACTCCCGCCGTAGCGCGGGTGTAATCTCCCTTCCCGAGTGGGGTTCTGCCAGTAAGGCAAGCGTTGTAGCGGTTCCGGGCCCGGGAGCCAGACAATGCCATTGGCTGCCTTTCCAATTCGGCGATCTCGTAAGGTCTTCCTCTTAAATCAGCACAACAGAATTCTTGTCTCGCATCCAGGGAGGACTGCCTGATGGATGTCTCAAGACGTACATTTCTGAAGACCGGCATCAGCGGCGCGGTCGGGCTCTCGGTGCTCGGCTTCGACCTGACGCCGCTGCAGGCACAGGCGGCGGCGCTGAAAATCTCGCGCACCACGGAGACGCGCAGCACTTGTCCTTATTGCTCGGTGAGCTGCGGCGTCATTATTCACACCATCGGCGACAAGGCGAAGAATGTCACGCCGCAGGTGGTGCACGTCGAGGGCGATCCCGATCACCCGATCAACCGCGGCACGCTCTGCCCGAAGGGATCGTCATTGCAGCAGGACATTCAGAACGATCGCCGCTTGCTCAAGCCGCAGGTGCGGCGTCCGGGCTCGGACCACTGGGAGGACATCTCCTGGGACCAGGCGATTGAAGAGATCGCGCGCAAAACCAAGACGGCGCGCGACACGACCTTCGTGGAGACGGACGCGAAGGGCAACACCGTGAACCGCTGCGAGTCGCTGTTCTTCACCGGCGGCTGCACCGATACCAACGAGTTCAATTACCTGGTCGTGAAGACCATGCGTGCGATGGGGGTGGTGCGCCTGGAAAACCAGGCGCGGGTTTGACACGGCCCCACGGTCTCAAGTTTGGGACCAACTTTCGGACGCGGGGCGATGACCAACGGCTGGATCGACATCAAGAACGCCGACATGATGCTGATCATGGGGGGCAATCCGGCCGAAAACCATCCCTGCGGATTCAAGTGGCCGGTCGAGGCCAAGCGCAATCGCAATGCAAGGATGATCGTGGTCGATCCCCGATTCACGCGCACCGCGTCGCAGGCCGATCTCTTCTGCCAGATTCGCGCGGGCAGCGATATCGCCTTCCTCGGCGGTGTGATCAACTACGCCCTCGAGAACAATCGCGTCAACCACGAGTATCTGGTCAACTACACCAACGCGGCGTTCCTGATCAAAGAAGGATTCAAGCTGCCGGAAGACGGGCTGTTCTCCGGCTTCAACGCCGACACCCAGACCTACGACAAGAGCACCTGGAATTACGAAGAGGGCGGCAACCTGACGGGCAAGGTGGTCGCCGCATCCCTGCCTGCCGGCGAAGGGCACGCAGCGCCGACGGCGCATGGGGGCGCTGAGGGTCATGGGCATCAGTCGGGAGGAGCTGCCGGCGCTAAGGCTATGGCAGCCGCGCCCGCGGGAATGCCCGAAAAGATCGCCTACGACACATCGCTCCAGCATCCGCGCTGTGTCTATCAACTCCTGAAGCAGCAGTACTCGCGCTACACGCCGGAGATGGTAGAGCGCATCACCGGCATCCCGAAAGACCAGTTCCTGAAAGCCGCCGACATGTACACCTCCATCCGCAAGGATGGCGACACGAAGAAGGTCGGCACCATCATCTACGCGGTGGGCTGGACGCAGCACAGCTTCGGAACGCAAATCATTCGAACGGCGTGCATGTTGCAACTGCTGATGGGCAACGTCGGGCGCGCCGGCGGAGGCGTGAATGCGCTGCGCGGACACTCCAACATTCAGGGCGCCACCGACATGGCCGGCATCTTCGACATTCTGCCAGGCTATATCAAGATGCCGACGCCCGCCGACAAAGATCTGAAAACTTTTCTCGAACGGGTTACACCGAAGCCGGCCAAGCCCAACGAGTGGGAGTCGTTCAATTACTGGTCGAACACGCCGAAGTTCATGGTCTCGTTTCTGAAGGCGATGTACGGCAACGCCGCAACCAAGGATAACGATTTTGTCTTCCATTACCTGCCCAAGATCGACCGTAAGTATTCGTGGGTCGAGAACTGGAACGACATGTACAACGGGCAGGTGAAGGGCCTGTTCGCCTTCGGCATGAACGGCGTCATGATCGGCCCGGATTCGCAGAAGAACATCGATGCGCTTAAGAAAGCCGATTTCCTGGTGGTCTGCGAAATCTATCCCGACGAGACCAGCGCGTTTTGGGAGGCGCCGGGCACCACCCCGGAAGAGATGAAGCAAATCCAGACGACCGTGTACCGGCTGCCGGGCGCGGGTTTCGCCGAGAAAGACGGAACGTTCGTCAACTCGGCGCGCTGGCTGCAATGGAAGCACGTGGCGCTGCCGCCACCGGCCCAGTGCCGGCTCGATCAGGACATTCTGGCGCAAATTTTCCTGAAGGTGCGCGAGCTCTACAAGAAGGAGGGCGGTAAGTTCCCCGATCCCATCCTCAACGCCTCATGGTCGTACACCATCCCCACCAGCCCGTCGCTGGCGGAAGTGGCCAAGGAGATCAATGGCAAGGCTATTACCGACATTGAGGATGAGAAGACCAAGACCTCACTGAAGGCCGGACAACAACTGCCCGGCTTCGCCATGCTGCGCGATGACGGTAGCACGAGCTCCGGCAATTGGCTCTACTGCGGCTCGTGGACGGAGGCCGGTCCGCTGATGCAGCGGCGCGGCACCGAAGATCCATCGGGCCTCGGCATCTATCCCAACTGGGGATGGTCGTGGCCGATGAACCGCCGTGTGCTCTACAACCGCGCGTCGTGCGATGTCGCGGGCAAACCCTGGGATCCTTCGCGCAGCCAAGTGTGGTGGAACCAGGCCGCGGAGAAGTGGGTGGGCAACGACGTGCCCGACTTTAAGGCCGATTCGAAGCCGGACGAGCACATGGGCCCGTTCATTATGATTCCCGAAGGCGTCGGTCGCATCTTCGTCCCGCTGGGCGGCTTGGCGGATGGTCCGTTCCCCGAACACTACGAGCCGATTGAAAGCCCGGTTGGCAATCCCCTGCATCCCCAGCAAGCGAATAATCCGGTGGTGAAAAAGTTCAAGACGCCGATGGACAAGTACGGCACGCCGCAGGAAGGCTACAACATCGTCTGCACCACGTACCGGCTCACCGAGCACTATCACTACTGGACGAAGAACAATCCCATGAACGTGCAGCTCGTGCCGGAGCCGTTCGTGGAAATCCCCGCCGAACTCGCCGACCAGATGGGCCTGCGGGGCGGCGAAAAAGTGAAGGTCACCAGCGCGCGCACCGATTACATTGCCAAGGCGATGGTCACCAAACGCATCAAGCCCATGATGGTGGATGGCAAGAAGACGTATCAGATCGGTATTCCGATTCACTGGGGCTACCGCGGAATCTCCGAAAGCGAAGGCAGGACCTCGCTGATGCCGGCCAATCGGCTGACTCCGACGGTCATCGATCCGAACGCCTACACGCCGGAATTCAAAGGCTTCCTGGTGAAGCTGACAAAGGTATGAGGATTTGAAAGGGCACGGCTTTTAGCCGTGCCGGTGGCGACGGTTGCGATTTCTTTTTGTTTGTCATCCCGAGCTAGCTGCGTAGCGGCGTGGTCGAAAGACCAGCTGTCCGATCGAAGACTGATGCATTGCGCGCGGAAAGCAGGTCCCTCCACTCGCCCGCCTGTTCTGGCGAACAGGCGGGACTCGGTCGGGATGACAAAAAGGGTTGCTAGGCGCATTCGGCACGCCTGAAGGCGTGCCCCTTCAAAGCTTGTAACGACGCGCTGGTAGACCGCATTCGAAGGATACGTCGACAAGAGGGCATGCCATGAGCGATCGCGGTACATTACGAATCCAGCAAATCTCGGCCCACCCGGGACCGGTGGCGGGCGAGGGCATGCAGCGGCAGGACAAGGTCTGCAAGCTGATCGACACCACCACCTGCATCGGCTGCAAGGCCTGCGAAGTGGCGTGCGTGGAGTGGAACGATATGCCGTTCCAGACCACCTACTTCGACAACACCTACCAGACGATGCCCGACACCGACTGGAATTACTGGAACCTCATCAAGTTCAACGAAGATGAGCATTCCGACGGCAGCTTCGCCTGGCTGATGCGCAAGCACCAGTGCATGCACTGCGCCGATCCCGGCTGCCTGCGCGCCTGCCCTGCCGATGGCGCCATCGTCCAGTACTCCAACGGCATCGTCGATTTTCAGCAGGAAAACTGTATTGGCTGCCAGTTCTGCGTCTCCGGCTGTCCCTTCAACATTCCGAAGTTCAACCCGAACACCAAGAAGGTCTACAAATGCACGCTCTGCTCCGACCGAGTAGGGGCTGGGCTGGAACCCGCCTGCATCAAGGCATGTCCAACCGGATGCCTGCATTTTGGCACCAAGGACGACATGAAGTTCCTCGCCACCAAGCGTGCCGAGCAGCTGAAGACCGTGTATGGCTTCCAAGAAGCGGGCGTCTACGATCCCGACACCATCGGCGGCACCAGCGTCATCTACGTCCTGCACAACATCAACAAGCCGGAAGCCTACGGTGGTTTGCCCAAGGAGCCGCGGATATCTCCGGCGTTCACCGTCTGGAAGGACATCTTCAAGCCCATCGGGCTGTTCGGCGCGATGTTGGGCTTCGTCGGCGTGGTGATGCACTACGTGTTTGAAGGCCCGCGGCGCATGCAGCCGATGCCGCCGGTTAAGACGATTGAACCGCCACCGCCGCCCCACGAAGGGCAAACCAGGCCCTTTGCGGGGGCCCCGCAATCTCCGCCGCCACCCTCCGCGCCGCCAGGGAAGGAGAACTAGATGGCCAGCTCAACCGACGTTTTTGTTCATCGACCCAACGCCATTGACCAGCTCGGCCACACCACCGTCTATCAGGGCGAGCTTCTGCGCCACCCGGTGTACACGCGCTTCCTGCACTGGATGGTCGGCATCTTCTTCTTCCTCGCGCTGCTCTCCGGCTTCGGCATTTATTTGCCGTGGATCTTCCGCTTCTTCACGCCGCTATTCGGCGGCGGGGCCATGACGCGGCTGCTGCATCCCTGGTTCGGGCTGGGCTTTGTCTTCTTCTTCGCGCTGCAGGCTATCAACTGGCTCGACGTAATGCGCTGGACGCCCGCCGACTCGCGCTGGATGAAACATATCAAGAGCTACATCACTCGCAGCGACTCGGTGGAGTCACCCGAGACCGGCTTCTTCAATGCCGGCCAGAAGCTGCAGTTCTGGGAGATCGTCTGGGGCTGCGTGGCTTACCTGATCACCGGCTTCATGATGTGGTTCCCGACAATCTTCGGCCGGATCCTGGTGTCGATTGCCTACGTCATCCACGATGTTTCGGCGCTGATCATGCTGTTCGGGATTTTCTTCCACATCTACCTCAGCACCTTTGGCGAGCCGGGAACCATCCAGGCGATGACGCGCGGCACGGTGCCCGAGGCGTGGGGATGGACGCATCACCCCGCGTGGTACAAGGCTGTGACCGGGCGCGACTCGCAGGAAGCGCTGCGCAATGCGGAAAGGCAGTTGGCGGAAAACAATTGCCCGCCGCCGCCACCAAGGGCGTTGTAGTCTCTGAGTAGCGCGCGCGACACGATTCTGATTCAGAGCCCTCGATCGTTGCGGTCGCAGTCAGTCGTGAGATCCGCCCAATCCTTCGGCCTCCATCACCAGCGGCGGTGGGTGGTTGAGCTCCATCCAGTAGTGCTGCACCGTTGCAATCAGCCGGCCAATTTCGTTCGGATTTCCCGGCTTTACCAGATAGGAATTTGCTCCCAGATCGTAGGCCGCATTGAGGGCGCCGGGGCTGTCGTCCCCGGTGAGAACGACGACGGGAATGCGCCGTATCTCGCGGTTGGTGCGCATCCATTGCAGCAATTGCAATCCTGTCATCCCCGGCAGCTTGAGATCCAGCAGGATCAGGACCGGCAGAGGATGCTGTACCCGGTCGGTGTACTTCCCCACTCCCGCCAGATATCCCAGCGCCTCATCGCCGTTGCGCAGATGAACCACGGGATTCAGCACCTTGGCTCTTTCGAAGGCGCGTTGCACTAAGGCGGCGTCGGAAATTTCATCCTCTACCAAAAGAATCGTTGCCAATCGCGGATCGACCATAACGACTCAGCGTGCGCTTACTCCGGCGCTGCCATGCAAGTCCGGAGGCTGGTTCAGCGAAAGCCAATAGCATTGGAAATTGGATGCCAAGTCGCTGAGATCCGAGGAGGTCTCGGGCTTGGTGAGATAGGAGTTCGCGCCCAGATCGTACGCGCGATTCACGTCGGCTGAGTGCGTCGATGACGTGAGCATCACGACGGGCAACCGCCGAAGCGCCGAGTTCTGTCGCCGCACCCATTCCAGCACTTCGAACCCCGAACGCCGGGGCAGCTTGATGTCGAGCAGCAGAATCGTGGGTATGGGGTAAGCCGCACGGTTCTCGTACGGCGCATCGCCGGATAGATAGGCCACGGCATCATCGCCGTTGGTCAGGCGCGTCATAGGAACACTCGTCTGCAATTTGCCGAACGCACGCTGAATCAGGCGCACGTCGGCCGGGTCGTCCTCCACCAGTAATACGAGGCGCTCACGCATCAGTTCGTTTCCTCAACCGGTTTGCAGGCGCCCGGCAGCTCCAGCCAGAACGTGCTTCCCTTGCCCAATTCGGAGTCGACACCATAGTTACCTTGCATGCGGTTAACGGCGCGTTTCACAATGGCCAGACCGATGCCGCTGCCGGGATAGGTGGAGCGGTCGTGCAGGCGCTCAAACACATTCCAAATCCGCTCCAAGTGCTGGGGAGCGATTCCGATTCCATTGTCCTTTATGCTGATGCGAATCATCGCGCCGCGGTTTTCAATCCATACGCGCACCTCGGGCGCGGAATTCTCCCGGCAGAACTTCAGGGCATTGGAAATCAGGTTGGACAGTACCTGGGCAAGCACTTGTGGGTAGGCTGAGACATAGGTGTCCTGCGGCACCTCGATGGTCACCGCCGGATTGCGCTCTTCTCCAGTCTGCTTCAGCGCTGCCCTGACCGTGGCTGCGACATTAACCGGCTGCAGCGGCATGTTGACGCGACCGATGCGGCCGTAGTCGAGCAGGTCCTGCACCTGGGAATTCATGCGCGCGGACGCGCTGATGATCTCCTGCAGAAAGTCACGCGCCGTATCGTCGAGCTTGGGACCGTAATCCTCGTTCAGGGCCCCGGCAAAACCCGCGATGGCGCGCAGCGGCGCGCGCAGGTCGTGCGACACGGAATAGGAGAACGCCTCCAGCTCAGCATTGCTTTGCTCGCGCTCGCGCACCCGCAGCTCCAACTCTTCCGAGTGCTGGCGAAGTTGGTCCAGCAGCATCTTGCGCTCAGTCATGTCGCGCGTCAGCTTGGAGAAGCCGTAGAGATTGGCTTCCTCATCGCGCAAGGCCGTGACAACAATGCTGGCCCAGAACTTCGAGCCATCTTTGCGATACCGCCATCCCTCACCTTCGAAGTGGCCGGTTGCCGCGGCGGTGTCGAGCACGTGCTGCGGCAGGCCGCGCTCGCGGTCTTCCTGGCCGTAGAAGCGCGAAAAATGCTGGCCGATGATCTCGTCGGCGCTGTAGCCCTTCAGGCGCTCGGCCCCGAGATTCCAGGACTGGATGTAGCCGTGCGGGTCCATGGAGAAGATGGCATAGTCCATCACCTGCTCGATGAGCAGGCGATATTTCTGCTCGGTGCGCCGGCGCTCGGTCAGGTCGCGGATAATCGTGCCGAAGCCAAGCAGTCTGCCGTCCCCGCTCAAAATGCGAGTGATCACGACGTTGGCCCGAAAGCGCGTGCCGTCGCTCCGCAGGCGCCAGCCCTCGGCTTCGAAACGGCCCTTTTCAGCCGCAACCCGCAATTCGAAATGGGGCTTGTCCACTGCGGCATCGGGCTCGGGGTAGAAAATGCTGAAGTGTTTTCCGATAATCTCGTGAGCTTTGTAGCCCTGCAGGCGCTCGGCACCGGAGTTCCAGGAACAGATGATTCCGGCGGGGTCGAGAACAAAAATGGCGTAATCGGTGACGCTGTCGACCAGCAGCCGAAAGACGTCGCGCGATGGAAGGTTTGTAGTTTCTGGGCTGTTATCAGAAGTTTGGCTGGCTAACATCGGAGAGTTCGCCATTCTCACCCCACCCTTGACCCGATTCTAGCAGTCTTTGAGAGTAGAACCTGCAGGCGGGAATCTGGTTGTCTTGAGACAAAAGAAATGGGATAGCGCAATCGACACGGGGGATGCATCGTGCGCAAAAATATCGGATTGCGATACAGTTGCGCGCTTGCCTACTCGTTCACCTTCAACCAACTGGAGTCAGGGTTGAACTCCTTTATGCGTTTGGCGGTCCCGGAAGTGTTGGCTCCCAAATCCTTCTCGTAGACCGTCCCATCCTGGTTGACGATGAACGTCATAACTCCTGTGGATTTGTACTCCGCCGGATACGCGACAAAGGCAAAGCCGGCGGTCATCTTGCCTTTCACCATGTAGTCTTTGGCGCCGCCGGGCGCGTCAGGCCCCTGCTTGTCTAATATGCGGAAGAAGTAGCCATGAAACGGAGTCTGCTCGCCCGAACCCTCGGCTGCGGCCTTCGCCAACAGTGGGCCGATTTCCGGCTGACCGCTGGTTACCGGATGATACAGGCCGTTGTGCTCTCCTGCTGTAGCTGTGAAATTGGGGGCATATTGGCCGGCCTCTCCCGGATGCGCTCCCGCATAATGCTCTTTTTCGGCGGCAACCAGTTCGTGGCAAACCTCAATGGCCGAGAGCTCATTCTTGCCGATCCGGCGCAGCAGAATCTGCTGTTTGCCGACCGGGGTGTCGAAGGTCCAGCGGCGGTTGCTCTCCGTGAGCGGGATGGGAAACGGCCAGTTCTCCGCGCCGATGTACAGCACGACATTGCCGGTCAACTCCTTAACCAGCCGGTGTGACTGTTCGTACTTTTGCAGAAACTGGCGGCGATCGTGCGCGTCCTCTTCAGGATCGCCGGAGGAGACCAGGGCGTTACCTTGCGGCCCGAAGATCTTCATGAGCCCCGCCTGGTCATCGGATTTGACCGCTGCCACCAGAGCGTGCAAGGCTTGCCAGGGCGAGGCGAAACTTTGCTGCTGCTCCGCTGGCGCCTGCGCGAGGCATGGCAGTCCACATAATGCCAGCGTCAACACTGGAACGAACACTAGCTTTCGAGATTGGTGTAGCACGTCTGTCATGTTCTTCTTTCTCATCTCGTGGTTCCGTTCAGGTCAGGCGAGAGCTGTTACCGCCGTCCGCCACCATGGCCGCCACCACCGCCGTGAAATCCTCCGCCCATGCTGTGCTCGCCGCGCGCGGCGTATCCATTGGTGACGCCGCCGTGGGCATAACCGCTGAAGGCGCCGCTGTGGACGCCAGTGGTTCCATGCGGCTCTCCGAATCCGCGGCCCACCGGCGGCTCTACCGCGTGCGGCGCGGGCGCACGATAACCGGGTGCTGCGCCGTGGTATGGCTCGGCACCGCGGTAGGGCTGGGCACCTCGGTACGGTTCGGCACCGTGGTACGGCTCGGCGCCACGTCCGATTTCTCCGCGATAGGGTTCAGGAGCTCGCCCTGCACCGGCGCGGTACATCGGCGCGTAATAGCGATGATTGAAAAATGCCGGCCCGCGCGGCACCCAGGGTCTGCCACCGTAGTAGAGGTTGTGATAGCCCCAGTTGAATCCCCAGGCGTGCCAACCCCACGGGAACGGGTGAAAGAATCCAATGTTGATGCCGACGCCCCATCCCCAGAACGGGTACCCGACCCACACCCCACCAAACACGAATCCCGGCCAGACCGGAATGGGCGGCCCATAGATCAGCCAAGGATCATAGGTAGGGACATACACGATATCCGGATTCGCCGGCTGAACGACGATGTCAGACCCATTGTTGGTGACCACCTGCTGCTGGTTGGTCTGAAGGTTGCCGGCGGCCTCCGCCTTTTGCCGCATCACCTGAATGGCATTCATCACGTCCTGCGGTTGGTTGTAGTAGGCGTCGCCCAGTGCCTGCGTCCACGACAGGTTCTGGTTCATGTTGCCCAGCACCGAGGGAAACGCCGTCAGCGCTTTGACGCTGGGGTCCCAGGGCTGCTGGTTGACGGCGTCGGCCAGAGCTTGGCCTTGCAAGTTGGGATTGCCCTGTAACCAGCGCTCCGCTTCGACGATTTGCGTGGGATAGGTCGAGCCCGCCAGAATCTGCGCCACCAGCGAGTCCGGATAGAGCGCGATCGGCGCCACCAATTGCTGCAACTGGTCGGGAGTCATCGGAGTTGCCTGCACCGGAGGCGCACCAGACTGATCGTATTGCGCAGGAGGCGCTTCAGCCGGAGGCGGCGGTGCAGACTGATCGTATTGCGCTGCGCAGATGATCGGCGCAACCATCAATCCAAGCAGAAGAATTAAAACCGCTGTTGCCGCTTTCATAATCACTCAAACACGACTTCGCAATAATTGTCGTGCCTCATACGAGTGGGACGCACGCCATCGCCGGACCTTTGTAATCCCTGCGAGTTGCTGGCATTCGGCCTTTTTCTCGTTCGCTTCTTTAGATTCGTTGAAGGCGGTAGAGTCCGTGAAGATTTGTAAATCCTTGCTGTCTCGCAAGTGGCATGCCGTGCGGTTGATAGCCGGAGAAGCCGCGATGGGAAAGGCTATCAGTCTGCGGCCGTGTCGCTCGGTTCGAGCGCCGCAGGCGCGAACTTGCGCACCGGCAACCACGCCGCCACCGCCGCTCCAAGGTACATTGCGCCCACCATCCAGAAGCCGTAACGCAGCCCGTCGCGATGCGCGGCTTCGCCCACCAGCAACGCGGTGCAAATCTGCAACGCGCTGGCGACAAACGAAAACGCATTCTGCACCCGTCCCATGAAGTGGCGGGGCACCAGTTGCATCATCTCGCTGGAGAGCGCGATCCCGCCCACGCCGCGACTGGATCCCATCAGGAAGTAGATGGGCACGGCCATGGCGAGCCAACGCGAAATCGGCAGAAGGAACAGACAAGCTGCAATGACGCTCATGGTCAGGGAAACCGAGCGATTCGCGCCGCGACGTCGAATGAAGTTGGCGGCGTAGAAGACCGCCACGAACGCGCCGATTGCCCATCCTGCATTGAGCCAGCCGTAACCGACCGCGCCGCCGTGTAAGATGCGCTCACTCAGCGGCGCTGAAAGTACGCCCTGCGTCATCATGGCAGCGACGAACAGCGCCCAGGCGATGCCGATGAGCAATACGCGCCGGTTCTCGCGAACGTGGCGATAGCCCTCCGCAAGTTCCTGCAGGTAGCGTGCCGCCTCACCGCTACCAGCGAATGCCCGGCCGGCTTCAGGCCGCGCCACCGTGACTCGTCCCTTGCGCACGTGAAAGACGCAGGCAATCGAAATCGCATAGGTGATGGAATCGATCAGCAGCACGCCGCCGAGCCCGATGTGGTTGTACACGAAGCCGACGATTGCGCCCGCCATCAGCCATCCGCCCTGCAGCGCGGCCAGCAGCAGTGAATTGGAGTCGAGCATTTTGTCGTCGGGCGTTAGCTCCTGGATGAGCGCATTGACCGTCGGGAAAAACATCCAGAAGCCGATGGCGACCAGCACGTTCATCAGGTACACGTGCCAGAGGCGCACGTGATGCGTGAACACCAGCATGGCCACGCTGAAAATGATGACGCCGCGTGCCGCATCCAGCCACATCATCAGCTGGCGGCGATCTTCGCGGTCGATGAGGACGCCGGTGAACGGCAACAGGAGCAGCGAAGGAATCGTCTGCAGCGCGATCAGCGCTCCCAGCGAAACTTCCGAATGCGTGGTCTGCAGGATGTACCAGATCACCGCGGCGGAGTTCATGCCGCTGCCGACCATGGAGATAAGGTTGGCGGTGAAGATCAGCCTCATCCCGCGGTGCCGCCACATCTCGCGCATGATCCATCGTAACGCAGTGGCATTTGTCGGTAGCCAGTTGCCAGTTGTCAGCAATCAGTTATCGGTTGTCCGTGGCGAGTGAACAGCAACCAGCGCGCGGTCCAAGGATATGAGCGGCGCAGCAGCGGCAGTTGCTTGGGCCGTGGGCGTGAGCTCGCGATTTGCGTAACATTTATGGATTGCGGGGGCGAGGATTCGCAAATTATAACTACACATCTGGTGCTACAATCCCGTAAGCGCGCACGGGATGATCTTTCACTGGGACACAGCCAAGGCAATCCTCAATTGGAAGAAGCATGGCGTGACCTTTGAGACAGCGCAGCGAGTGTTCGATGATCCGTACGCCCTGACGGAACACGATCGAATTGAGGGTGGAGAACAACGCTGGCAAACAATTGGACTGGTAGGAGGGACCGTCATCCTGCTAGTCGCCCACACAGTTTACAACCGGGGCGTTGAGATCATCCGAATCATCTCAGCACGCCGTGCGACTCGGCAGGAGCGAATGCGTTATGAACAAAATCGTGAGGAGAACGCTTGGTAGCTACACGCTAACGCCGAAACAGAAACGCGAGCTTAAAGAACTGGCTGCCATGCCCGACGACACCATCGACTACTCCGATATTCCGCCGTTGACCGAGAAGTTCTGGAAGAACGCCATCCGCAACCCGTGGTATCGCCCGCGCAAGCAACAAGTGACGCTACGCATCGACGCTGACGTGCTTGCCTGGCTGCGGCGCGGCGGCAAGGGCTATCAATCCAGGCTTAACGCCGTTCTGCGCAACGCCATGCTCGAGCAGCTTCGCGCGAAAAACGAACCGGCCCGCGGAAAGAAGAAGAGCGCCTGATGAGTTTGCGCCGGCTCTTCCGCAAAGAGAAGCAGGAGCACCGCATTTTGCGCGAGGCCGTCGCGCGCGCCGGCCAGCTCGTGCCGGAGTATCATCGGCCCACGCCCGAATGCCCCCATCCCGAGCGCTGGAGCATGTACGACTCGATGACCGCCGAGGTCGAAGTGCTCGAGTTCCTGCGCACGCTGGTGACCACCATCAAGCCCAACCTTGTCGTCGAGACCGGGACCTTTATGGGCGTGAGCACCTTGTGGGTTGCCGAGGCGCTGCGCCTTAATGGCTTCGGCCGGATCGTCAGTTGCGAATATGACGCCAGGGTGTTCGAGGTGGCGCGGCAGAAGGTCGAAGGCTCGGAATTTCGCGATCTGATCGATCTGCGCAACGAATCCAGCCTGGAGATGAAAGTCGACGGCACAATCGATCTGTTCTTCAGCGACAGCGACATGCCCATCCGCGAGCAGGAAGTGCGGCGCTACCTGCCGCAGGTTTCGCCCTTCGGCGTCATTCTGATGCACGACGCCAGCTCCCATCTGAAGCAGGTACGCGAGGCCGCGCTGAAACTGGAGCGGGAGGGGCTGATCTCCGTCGTGCTGCTGCCGACTCCGCGCGGTCTGGTGATCGCGCAGAAGCGGGAGGGGCGAAAATGACTAACCACAGAGGCACACGCACACAGAGGTTTTGGATAGGAGAACACTGACCTACATTGATTGCGGCCAGACCGGATTTTAATCTGTGCCTCTGTGTCTCTGTGGTGATTCTTACTTCTTTACCAGCGCGTCGGAGAGCAGGTGCGCCTTCGTCGCCAAATTGTACGCGCGCTCGAAGTCACCGTCGGTTGTGGCCTTGCGCGATTGCGCCAGATAGGACTTGATCTGCGCCACCATTTCCTCTTCATCATGTGACAGATCGTGGGGCAAGCCGTTCAGGGTCTTTTCGGTAGCCTCGACCAATTGCGCGGTCGTTTGCTTCTGTTGCAACAATTGGGCGCTGCTTACGTCGGCCGCAATAGCCATATCGGGAGGGGCTTCACTCGCCAGATTGGCGGGCGGGCGGGCCGTGGCAATGGTGCTACTAGCCGAGGGCTGCGCACTGCTTTCGCTGGTTTGCGTGGGGGGCGAGGACGGTTTTCGTTTGTGGTGCTTCGCCGGCTGCGGCTTCGGCTCCTCCTCCACCTTGGGCGTTGCCGGCGGTGGCGCGGCGGGCGGAGGCGGAGGCGGTATTTCTTCTGTGATTTCCGGCGGCAAAGGCGTAGCAATGGGCTCCGCCGGCGCCTTCGCCTGTATAGGCAGTTGCGGCTGCTTCTTCTGGCAACTGGCTGTGGCAAGCAACACCACCCCCACTACCACGATGACGAATTGGCGGCAAGTCTTCATGTACCAGCGAGCACGCTAAACAGTAGTCGTCGCAGTCATCTGCAGCGGCGAAATGAGACGTTGAATACTGGCATCATAAATTCAGTTAGCCCGGCAAGGTAGAGACCTTGGTGCCTCATAATAGGCCTAAGTTCTTGCCGACGCCTCAGCGCCGACGTGTTCCGGCTGTCCCATCATCGGCAGAACCAGGCGGAAGGTCGTGCCTCGACCCACTTCGGTCTCGAAATCGATCGTGCCGTTGTGCAGTTGCAGCACCCGGTAGCTCATCGCCAGCCCAATGCCACTGCCTGCCTTCTTGGTGGTGAAATAAAGATTGAACACCTTGTCCTGCACTTCCGGAGCGATGCCGCCTCCCTGGTCGCGGACTTCAATCGCGGCGGCCGTGTCATCTTGCCGCGCGGTGATGTTCAGGACGCCCCCGTGGCTCATCGCCTGCACGCCGTTCAACACAACGTTGAGCAAGGCCTGTTTGATCAGATCGTTGTCCGCTCGCACCGGCAGCGGCGCGTTCGCCAACTGCGTCTCCACTTTGACGCCCTGCCGCGCGGCCTCGGGCGAAGCCAATAATGCAACATCTTCAATCAGCCGCCGCAGGTCGAAATCCGTCAGCCGTAACTCCACCGGCCGATTGAAGTCCACCAGCATCTGCACTACGCGGTCCAAACGATGGATTTCCCGGCCGATGATATCCATGTGGCGCCGGGTATCAGGATCAATCTCCCGCATCTTCTCGCGCAACAATTCGAGGTGCACCACGATGGCGTTGATGGGATTCTTGACTTCATGCGCCACGCCGGAGGTCAGCCGCCCGATCGCCGCCAGACGCCGCGAGAGTTCAATTTCGTTTTCGATGCGGCGCACCGATTCGGCATCGCGCATGGTCAGCAGGGCGCCAATGCGCTCGCCGCGCTCGGCGATAAAATCCAGCGCAATCTGGATCCGCCGCCCGTTCTCCAGTTCGATCTCACGCTGCGGAATCGGACGATGCAACGCGAACGCATCCAGAACAATGCGGCCCAGCTTATTGGCGTCGTTAAAGACGCTCTCTACCGAATTGCCCAGGATCTCTCCCCGCGGCCGGCCAATGAAGCGTTCTGCCGAAGCGCTGACCAGGACCACGCGGGTGTCGCGAGTGAACAACACCAGACCGTCCTGCAAGGTGCCCATGATCTGATCGAGGTTCTCCTTGAGCGCGGTGAACACTTCCTTTACATCGCGCATCTGGCGCCCCAGGCGATCAATCTTGGTATTCACCAGCCCGTACTCATCAATCGCCCGCGGGTCGGGATCGGGCGTGGTATCGGGTACCCCCGCGGTCATCTGGTCAAGACGGCGGCCAATGGCTTCCAGCGGGCGCAAGGCAATGTTCGACACACTCGCCGCCAGCGCCAGCGAAACCAGCACCGCGATGATCGAGAAGATCAACGCATGCCGCAGCTGTGGTTGCACTTCGTTCTTCAGAAAGACGGTGGAGATGCCGACGCGGATGTCCCCGAATGGCCGCCCCTCGCGCTGAATTGGCAAATACAGGTCGTAGACCCGCGGCGTGCCGAACACGACTTCCAGTTGCTGCAGGAAGCTGCCGTGGCGAACCCGCGCGAAGTCCTCGCGCGGCGGTAACACGGTGCCGATTGCGGAAGGTCCGGTATTGACGATCGCACGGCCATTCACGCCAGCGATTGCGGCGTCAACGATGATGGGAGAATAGCCGACCACCGACTGCAATAGAGTATTGAGTCCGGGATCGGTGCGCAGCGCCTCTTCCAGTACGGCCTCCACCTGCTGCGGATCGTTCTGGTCGACAAACGCGCCGCTCAGGTCGATCTGGCTGGCTTCGCGCGCGCTCTCGCGGATTTCCTTGGCCACAAAATCAGCGCTGTCGTAGGCCTCGGCCATGCGCTGCCGCACCAGGTACGACATGTACACATAACAGAAGACCGCCACCAGCGCGAACACCATGCCGCTGATGGCCAGCACCAGTTTTGTCTTTAAGCGCATGTGACCCATTGTGGAAAATCCGATGAGGGCTATTGGCGGCATCATATCAGCCTTGCCGCTGGAGCGGGAATCGACAATTCTCTCGTCGATTCCCAAGCCATCCACTGGGCAACCGCAGGAGCGGGTGGTGCGTCTAAGGTTCGAATGGGTGTACCATGCCGAAGGAAGTTGTGAGGACGGGGTGACTGACGTGGCGAATACCGCGACGGAAGAGAGCAAGAAATTGCAAAACGATACAGTTACGAAGCTGCGGGCCTTATCGCACGACCTCAGCAATTATATCGAAACGATCATGCAGGCTTCTTACCTCCTGGCTCAGGCGAAACTCGACGAGAACAACAAGAAATGGCTGGAGATGGTCGACAAGGCATCGCAGGATGCGGCGCGGGTCAACCGCGAGATTCGTGAGATCCTGCGCTCCCAGAGTTGACCGCCATCAGCACAGAATCGGCTGACGCTTTGCCAACGTTACCGCGGCGGCGGGCGTCCTTCCCCGATCACGCGGCTGCGTCTGGAATGATCGAAGCACGAGTTTGCCCACGCAAAAAGTCCTGTGCCCGGTGGTACCCTTGCATCGTTCCCACATCGATGTATGTCTCGCCAACATGATGCCCGCGGACCATGTTGCCGGCCCCGATGTACGCGTTAATGAGGGTACCGAGATATTCGTCCTGCCGGTGACGCGACTCCCATAACAGCTTCAGCTCGTGAAAAGCCTGCCCTGTGGTTGTGATCGCGCCCCAGATCCAATGGGAGTGGGGGTTCGGGGCCTTAACTTCGACCTGGGTCACGAAATTCTGTTGGTCGCAAATCACCGCGTCGAAGGCCGACGGCTTATCCACCGGGAACAGCACCAGGTTCAGCTCCGCGTGGCGGCACGCGACGGCGCAGCGATAGGCGTTTTCTGGAAACCAGACGGTATCCGGAAGGCCGATCAGCACTTGCTCGTGCAAACGGGCGAACGGTTCGGCACGGAACAGCGCATCGCACAGCCCTTGCGGGCGCTGCTGCACAACATAGAAAATTTCCGCCGCATAGCTGCGCTCGGCGTAGTAACGCACGATGTCGCTCTTCTCGGCGGAGATCACCATGCAAATCTGCCTGGCACCAGCGGCGATCATACGTTCGACCAGGTACTCTGAAATCGCCTTCGGGCGCGCCACGCCCTCGACCCACCGCGAGCCGACGGGCAATAGTTCTTTCGAGCATCCCAGCGGCTGAATTCGCTGGCCGGTGCCGGCAGCGGGAATGATTCCGATCACGCCATCACCTCCCGGACTGGTTTGTTGTGGCGATACGCCTCTTCGCAGTGCGCGAGCAATTGCCCCGCCCGGCACTCGCCGGTGTGCTCCGAAAGCGTGCGATTGCGCGCCCGTTCGGCTTTGGCCCGCAGCTCGACATCGCTCATGCTCAAACAGGCCAGCACGTCTTCCGCGTTCCGCACCACACACAACTCCTGCTCGGGATCAAAGAACGCGTCTAAGCCTTCCCACCAATCGGTCAAGATAGGAGTTCCGCAGGCGGCTGCTTCGAAGAACCTGCCCGATGGGCAATAACCGGAGTCCGCCATTTCCCGTCGCGTGATGTTGAGCGTCGCTCGCGACGAGGAGTACAGCGCGGCATGCCTGTTTGGAGCCACATGTTCAAAGCGCTTCACGTTCTCCGGCCAGGTCCGGTCGCGGGGATAGAGCGATCCCGCTAATACAAATGGCCAACCCGGACAACGGTGGGCAGGTTCCAGGAAGAGCTCGTTCAACTTCTGCTGGCGGTCGGGCGCATACGTCCCAAGGTAGCTAAGCCAACAACGAAAGGCCTTGTGAGCCGCGACCCGTTGGTAGGCTTCAGGGTCGACGCATCCGTACAAGGGCCGGGCTAGTTGCGCGCCATAATGGCGCTCCAGTTCTTCGAGGACTCTGCCACCCGTGAACGAGAGATAGAGCTCGAATCGCGGGATCTGATCGCCTCGTAAATAGTCCGAGCCTTGCGACGCCAGAGCGTTCAGCGTGATGGGAGTATCCAGATCGTAGAAGACATGGAGTGGCCCTTCGATCTCGAGAACCTCGTCGCTGATACGGGCCCCATCGGGACAATAGCTTGCGTTGATGACAATGTCCGATTCAGCGGCATCGCTTAAGGCCGCCGCCCGTACGTCCTCCCAACAGGAATAGAGTTTCAGGTCACAATCCGGAGAGGAGTGGAAATCGCGGTGCACGGCATAGTAGGGTGCGTCTTGCTCGTAGAAGATTGCGCGCGCTCCTCGCCGATGGAGCGCGCTCAAAATGGCACGATATGGGGTCGCGTGTCCGTTGCCCCAGGAAGAC
>Ga0335081_10000429_pt1 | contig 74965 bp, 71 predicted proteins | sample Lox_Sample_35_FD_206713 | JGI IMG/M metagenome (GOLD analysis project Ga0335081, IMG submission 206713) | Soil microbial communities from Loxahatchee National Wildlife Refuge, Florida, United States - Lox_Sample_3.5 | ecosystem: Environmental > Terrestrial > Soil > Wetlands | place: USA...
CACGTTCCCGAACGGGTGTTGATCATCCTCGATGAAGCCTACTTCGAATACGCCAAGGACAATCCGCGCTACCCCGATTCGATGCACTACCGTTACGACAACGTCATTACGCTGCGCACGTTTTCTAAAGTGTACGGACTGGCTGGCGCGCGCATCGGCTACGGCTTCGCGCATGAGGAATTGATCCGCAATCTGCTAAAGGTAAAGCTGCCGTTTGAGCCTTCGACGATGGCGCAGGCGGCCGGAATCGCCGCGCTCGCCGACAAGGAATTTCTGCACCGTTCGCTGGAGTTGAACGCGCGCGGATTGCGCTACCTGACCGAGGAGCTGACGGCGGCCGGGCTGACGGTGGTTCCTTCGGAGGCCAATTTCGTGATGACGGTGCTCGCTTCGGAGGCGGCGGCTGAGCGGATGGTAGAGTGCCTGCTCGCCCAAGGTGTCATCGTTCGCCCATTGAAGGCCTTCGGGCTGCCCCATTGCATCCGCATCTCGACGGGCACCGACGAAGACAATCGGCTTTGTGTGGAGGTGGTGCGGAAGAGTCTTGGCGGCTGACTACCGGCTCGCGGAGCTCCGCTCGTTGCGGTACACGGTGCCGCCTTTCATCACGAAGAACACGCTTTGGACGACCTTGATATCGGCCACCGGATTCCCCGGAACGGCCACAATATCAGCGGCCATCCCCGGCTTGAGCGCGCCGATCTGGTCCTTAAGCCCGAGCAGCTCGGCGGCCGATGAGGTCCCGGCTTTCAGCGACTCGATGGGCGTCATCCCATCTGCCGCCATTAATACGAACTCAACCGCGTTGTCCCCGTGCGGATAGACGCCGGCATCGGTACCCAGCGCGATCTTCACCCCGAGCCGCAACGCACGGCGGACCATGTTGTCCTGCTCGCTCATGGCCCGCTGGGCTTTGACCTCGACCAATGGCGGAAATTTGGATTCCTTCAGGCCGATCCGCGTGGCCAGCGTCGGCACCAGGAACGTGCCCCGGTCGTGCATCATGCGGAGGGCTTCATCGTCGAGGAAGGTGCCGTGCTCGATCGAATCGATGCCGGCGCGGATGGCGCGTTTGGAAGCCTCGGCGCCGTGCGAGTGGGCGGCGGTTTTGCGGCGCAACGCGTGGGCTTCATCGACCAGCGCATCGAGTTCGGCCTGTGACAACTGTGGAGCGTCCACGTCGTCCGTGGGCGAGAGTACTCCGCCGCTGGCGCAGGTCTTGATTACGTCCGCACCATACTTGATGTTGAACCGGACCGCGTAGCGCGCCTGGTCGGGAGAGTTGATCACACCGTCCTCGGGCCGGCTTTCGTGGTCCAGGGTGCCGAAAGCAAAGCTGTCGCCGCCATCGCAGTGTCCACCGGTCGCGCCCAAGGCATGAACGGCGACTAACATTCTGGGTCCGGGCACGACCCCCGCATTGATCGCGTTCCGTAAGCCCACATCCAAGAAGTCGCTCGATCCTACATCGCGGACCGTGGTGAAGCCGGCCATCAGCGTTTTGCGGGCATTGACCGTCGCGCGGATGGCCTTTTCGGTAACCGGACGCTGCAGATCGAGCAAAGCCGCCGCGTTGTAATCGGTGTGGAAATCATACGTGAGGTGCGTATGGGCGTCGATGAAACCGGGCAGGAGCGTGGCATCGCCGAGATCGATTACGGTAGCACCCGAGGGCACGGAGCGGCTGCCCACCGACTGAATCTTGCCGTTCTCGACCACGACAACGCCGGGTTCCACCAACGCACCGCTGGCGCCGTCGAAGAGCCGGGTAGCGCGGAGGACATAGGGATTCGGCTGGGCGAGAAGTGCAGAGACTGCGAAGAGCAGGGCAAACAATGGCTTCATAACTGGCCATCGTAACAGAGCGACGCGATCAGTCGGTCTGTTTACGCCAGCTTGCTCTCGCCCATCAGGTACAGGTCCACGCCGCGGGAATCGCCGCCTCCGATAATGACCACGCGTTTGCCCGTCGCCAGAATCTGGTTGTCTACAGCGCCCCCTTCGAAGCGCCGGTTCTGCTGCGGCAGAAATTCCTTCGCAAAGTGAATGCCCTTCAGCTCGCGGCCCCGGCACGTTCAGGTTGCGCGGCTCCCCGGCGCCGCGCGCGAGGAGAATGGCGTCGAACTGCTTGCGCAGGTCTTCCACCGCAACATCCACGCCCGCGACATCGATGACGACAATCGGCTTTGTGTAGAGGTTGTGCGGTAGAGTAGCCGGGGTCAATACTGAGTGCCGCTATGCGCCTGCGCGTGGCGCAGCAGGTTACACTATGCGCATGCCCTGGTCGCTCCAATCTACACCGGTCCCAAGGCGGACGCCGCTTGGCACTGCCGATCCCGGATAGCGGCATTTCCCTCGCGACACAGATTGTCGAACCGGACAAACTCTTCCGTCGGCTCGTTGACGGAATCGTGCAGGAGCACCTTCGGCCTGTTGCCTCCTTGTGGACAGGCGCAGTAAAGCGGGTCCTACGAACGATCGCCCATGAAATAGATCCGCTAATTGTTGTGTACCCGAATAACGCGTGTGGCGGGCTCCTGTTGGATCTCATCTGGCTCAAGCCCGCCCGTGACGATGCTGATGGAAACGGTAAAATCCTCCTTGCAGTCGAGTGCGAGTGGGGTGGTTCGGACGCGGTGTGGTTTGACTTCTCGAAGCTGCTGTACGTTCGAGCGTCCCTGAAATCGATGGTTTGCGATTTATCGCCGAAGGCCCTTGAGAAAGCGATTCACCAATTCGAGCAGGACATCGTTGACACTGGCGGTTTGGAGTCGTACGAGAAGTACGTTGTGATCAACTTCGGCGTCGAGATCGCCGAGTATTGGTGGTGTGAGCCATTGGAGCCACTTAGATTTCAACAGGGCCTTCGAAGGGGCTACCGACGTAGGCTACGTGAACCTCTGCGCCGACGCCGCGATCAGTCCTTGAGCTTCTTCCGAATATGCTTCGCCAGATTTTCGTTAATCTCAGAATGCCGGGGAACGGGTTGTGATACGCCGGTGCGGGGGATAGGGAACCAGTCGTGCTTGCCTCCGTGCCGCACCAACTGGCAACCGGTTTCCTGGAAACGACTGACGAGCTCCCGGCGCTTCAAAGGAGAGTAAGCTCGGCAACCCGGCGGACGCCCGGAATCTCTCCGCTGGTCAGATCCCGGAACAGGTCCTTCAAATGATCTTGTAGGTCCTCGAGACTTTCGCCCTGCGATTGATAATCCGGATACTCCTCAAAGTATCCGAGCCAATGGTTGCCATCACGCCAGTAAACGTACCGTGCCGTCGCCATGTTATCAGTGTAAACCTACGCCAGCTTGCTTTCGCCCATCAGGTACAGGTCGACACCGCGGGCGGCCTTGCGGCCTTCGGCGATAGCCCACACCACTAGCGATTGGCCGCGGCGCATATCGCCGGCCGCGAAGACGCCGGGCACCGACGACATGTAGTTTTCGTCGGTGGCTACATTGCTCCGCGGATCGAACTTCAGCCCCAGTTGGTCGACCATGCCATTCTTCACCGGACCCAGGAAGCCCATGGCGAGCAGCACCAGGTCCACGTCCATGGTGAATTCCGTGCCGGGCAACGGCTCGAACTTCGGCGGCGGCCCAACGCGTATCGCGTGCAACTGCTTGACATTGCCCTGTTCATCGCCCGTGAACTTAACGGTGTTGACCGACCAATCGCGGATGCCACCCTCTTCGTGCGAGCTTTCTGAGCGCAGTTGCATCGGCCAGAGCGGCCACGGAGTCGACGGCGAGCGCTCATCCGGAGGTTTCGGTAATAGCTCGAATTGTGTGATATGACCAGCGCGCTGGCGGTGGCTGGTGCCCAGGCAATCCGCGCCCGTGTCGCCACCTCCGATGATGACCACGCGTTTGCCCGTCGCCAGAATCTGGTTGTCTACGGCGTCCCCTTCGCAGCGCCGGTTCTGCTGCGGCAGAAATTCCATCGCAAAGTGAATGCCCTTCAGCTCGCGTCCCGGCACGTTCAGGTTGCGCGGCTGCTCAGCGCCGCCCGTGAGGAGAATGGCGTCGAACTGCTTGTGCAGGTCTTCCACCGCAACATTCACGCCCACGTGGGCGTTCGTCTGGAAGCGCACGCCTTCGGCCCGCATCTGCTCCATGCGGCGGTCGATGAGGTGCTTTTCCATCTTGAAATTGGGAATGCCGTAACGCAGCAGGCCGCCGATGCGGTCGGCCTTCTCAAACAAGGTCACGTCGTGCCCGGCGCGCGCCAGTTGTTGCGAGGCAGCTAAGCCGGCTGGTCCCGAGCCCACCACCGCTACCTTCTTCCCGGTTCGCGCATGTGGCAGCTCGGGCTGGATGAAGCCCTCCTCAAAAGCGCGGTCGATGATGGTCTTTTCGATCTGCTTGATGGTGACGGCTGGCTCGTTGATGCCCAGCACACAGGCAGCTTCACACGGCGCCGGGCAGATGCGTCCCGTAAATTCCGGAAAATTGTTGGTGGCATGCAATTGTCGCACGGCATCTTTCCAGCGGCCGCGGTACACCAGGTCGTTCCAATCTGGAATGATGTTGTTCAGCGGGCAGCCGGTATGGCAGAACGGCACGCCGCAATCCATGCACCGCGCGCCCTGCGTCCGGATCTTCTCTTCGGGAAACGGAAGGTAGATCTCGAACCAGTCTTTGATGCGCTCGGTGGGCGGACGCCGCTCAGGCGTCTCCCGCGTGTGCTCCATGAAGCCGGTAACTTTCCCCATCGCTAGTCCCTCAAGTGCTCCCGCCCTCCCGCTCCCTTACGCGTAAGCGCGCTATCGCGGTCGCGGTTCTTTGTGACGCCCGACAAGGAACCGCGACTTTAAGGGAGTGGAGCTTAATCTCCCGCCATCGAGGTCACCATCAGCCTCGGCACTCCCAGCACGCGCTTGTATTCGTGCGGGAACACCTTCAGGAAGTGCGGCAGCATGTCGTCCCACTTCTCGAGGATCCATTTGCCGCGAGGGCTGGCCGTAGCCGCCACGTGCTTGGCGATCAACTCGTAAAGCTTCTGGATATCTTCACCTTCCACGGGTTCGAGATCCACGGCCGCCGTATTGCAGCGCTTCTCCGCGAAGTCGCCCTTCTCGTCCAGCACGAAGGCGATGCCGCCGCTCATTCCCGCGGCAAAGTTCCGCCCGGTTTTGCCCAGCACCACAACCAGCCCGTTGGTCATGTACTCGCAGCCGTGGTCACCCAGCCCTTCCACTACAGCGGTTGCACCTGAATTGCGAACGGCGAACCGCTCGCCGGCCATGCCGTTGAAGAAGGCTTCGCCGCTCGTGGCGCCATACAGCACCACGTTGCCGATCAGAATGTTCTCCTCGGGCAGGAACGTGGAATTCCGCGGCGGATAGACGATGAGCCGGCCACCGGAAAGCCCCTTGCCGACATAATCGTTGGCATCGCCTTCGAGTTCGAGCGTCACCCCTTTTGCCAGGAATGCGCCAAAACTCTGGCCGGCCGATCCGCTGAATTGGAACTTGATGGTATCTTCCGGCAATCCAGCCGAGCCGTAGCGCCTCGCCACTTCTCCCGATAGCATCGCGCCCACCGTGCGGTGTACGTTGCGGATGGGCAGCTTGATTTCCACCGGCGTTCCGCTTTCCAGCGCGTCGCGGGCGTGGTCGATCAACTTGTAATCGAGCGCCTGGCTCAAGCCGTGATCCTGTGGCTCGACGCAGCGGCGGGCAATGCGGCTCGGTGTCGGCGGATTGTACAAGATGGCCGATAGGTCCAGCCCTTTCGCCTTCCAATGGTCCATCGCTTTGCGGGCATCCAGCATGTCCACGCGGCCCACCATTTCGTCGAACGTGCGGAAGCCCATCTGCGCCATGTAGCCGCGTACCTGCTCGGCGATGAAGAAGAAGAAGTTGATCACGTCTTCCGGCTTGCCGTGGAACTTCTTGCGTAACACCGGATCCTGGGTAGCAATGCCCACCGGGCAAGTATTCAAGTGACACTTGCGCATCATGATGCAACCCATTGATATCAAAGGTGCTGTAGAGAAGCCGAACTCTTCTGCACCGAGCAGCGCGGCAATGGTTACGTCGCGGCCCGTTTGCAGTTTGCCGTCGGTCTGCACGCGGATCCGTCCCCGCAGATCGTTCATCACCAAGACTTGGTGCGTTTCGGCCAACCCCAATTCCCACGGCACACCGGCGTGCTTGATGGAGCTGAGCGGCGAAGCCCCGGTGCCGCCGCTGTCGCCGGAAATCAGCACGACGTCGGCATGCGCCTTCGAAACGCCCGCAGCCACGGTTCCGACGCCCACCTCGGCCACCAGCTTCACGGAAATGCGGGCGCGCGGATTAGCGTTCTTCAAGTCGTAGATGAGCTGGGCCAAGTCCTCGATCGAGTAGATGTCGTGGTGCGGCGGCGGCGAAATCAAGCCAACGCCTGGTATCGAGTGGCGCACGCGGGCGATTTCCTTGTCGACCTTGTGGCCGGGCAATTGTCCGCCTTCGCCAGGTTTGGCTCCCTGCGCCATCTTGATCTGCAATTCGTCGGCGTTTACCAGGTAGTTGGTTGTCACGCCGAACCGCGCCGAAGCCACCTGCTTCACCGCGCTACGGCGCAGGTCGCCATTGGCGTCGGGCTTAAACCGCGCTTCGTCTTCCCCGCCCTCGCCAGTATTCGAGCGGCCGCCGATGCGGTTCATGGCGATCGCCAGCGTCTCGTGAGCTTCTTTGGAAATTGAGCCGAACGACATCGCACCGGTAGCGAAGCGCTTCACGATCTCCTTGGCCGGTTCCACTTCCTCGGTTGGGATGGGGTTATCCGACTTCTTGATTTCCAGCAGCCCACGCAGCGTACAGAGCTGATGATTCTGGCGGTCAATGAGGTCTGTGTACTCTTTAAAAGTCTGCGGACTCTGCTGTTGCACCGCGTGCTGCAGTTTCGAGATGGTGAGCGGATTGAACAGGTGAAACTCGCCGCGCGTGCGGTAGTGATAGTTGCCGCCCACGGCCAGCTCCGTGTCAGCATCTCCAGCCGGGAAGAAGGCATGGCGATGTTTGAAGATGGCCTCCTTCGCCAGCACATCCAGACCGACCCCTTCGACGCGGGAAACGGTGCCGGTGAAATACTTGTCGACCAGTTCCTTATTGAGACCGATGGCCTCAAAAACCTGTGCGCCACGGTAACTCTGCAGCGTCGAAATCCCCATTTTCGAGAAGGTCTTTAGCAGCCCTTTATTAATGGACTTCTTGAAATTCAGCAGGGCCTTTTCGAAGGTCAGCGGTGGCGCCAAGAAGCCCCGCTTGATCATGTCTTCCAAAGTTTCGATCGCCAGGTACGGATTGACCGCGCTGGCACCGTACCCGATGAGCAACGCAAAGTGCATCACCTCGCGGGGCTCGCCCGATTCGATAATCAGGGCAACTTGCGTGCGGGTCTCTTCCCGAACCAGATGGTTGTGCACCGCAGTCAATGCCAGCAGGCTGGGAATCGGCGCGTAATCCTGATCCACGCCCCGGTCCGAAAGGATGAGCAGCGTGTACCCGGATTTGATCGCCAGAGACGCCCGGCGGCACAAACTATCGAGACCGCGCTCGAGTCCGCGCGCGCCCTCCTCTACCGCGAACAGCATGGGAAGCGTGCTCGCCAGCATGTCCCCGCGCGATACGCGCCGCAGCTTTTCCAGGTGGCTGTTGGTCAGGATGGGGTGCGGCAGCTTCAAGGTGTGGCAATGCTGCGGGGTCTCATCCAGAATGTTGCGCTCGGTGCCGATGTAGCTGAGCAGCGACATCACCATCTCTTCGCGGATGGGGTCGATGGGCGGATTGGTCACCTGCGCAAAGAGCTGCTTGAAGTAGTTGAACAGCGGCTGCGGCTTATCCGAGAGGCAAGCCAACGGCGTATCGGTTCCCATGGAGCCGATCGGCTCTTCGCCCTTTTCGGCCATGGGGGTGATGATCATGCGCAGGTCTTCATCGGTGTAACCGAAAGCCCGCTGCCGGGCAAGGATGGTTTCGTGATCCGTCCCGTGCTCGCGCGGGGGGTCCGGTAGCTGGTCGAGCGTGATCTGGTTCTCCTGCAGCCACAGCTCATAGGGCTTGCGGCTGTAGAGCGACTTTTTCACCTCCTTGTCGGAGATGATGCGGCCTTCCACCGTATCCACCAGCAGCATCTTGCCTGGCTGGAGGCGTCCTTTGAGCTTGACGTCCTCGGCCTTCACCGGCAGCACGCCAGTCTCCGACGCCATGATGATGGTGTTGTCATGCGTCACGAGGTAGCGAGCCGGCCGGAGGCCGTTGCGGTCCAGGGTCGCGCCAATCATGCGGCCATCGGTGAAAGCGATCGCCGCCGGCCCGTCCCATGGCTCCATGAGCGAGGCGTGATACTCGTAAAACGCCTTCTTCTCCGGGTTCATGTGGGGGTTGCTCGACCAGGCTTCCGGAATCAACATCGCCATGGCGTGCTGAATCGGGCGCCCAGCCATCAGCAACAGCTCCAGCGCGTTATCAAAGGCGGCGGAATCGCTGCCGTTCGGCTGGATGATGGGAAACAGCTTCTTGATATCGGCGCCGAACAAAGGCGACGCCAATATCGACTGGCGCGCGTGCATCCAGTTCACGTTGCCGCGCAGCGTGTTGATTTCCCCGTTGTGCCCGATGTAGCGGAACGGGTGTGCCAATTGCCAGGTCGGGAAGGTGTTGGTCGAAAAGCGCTGGTGTACCAGGCAGAGCGCGCTCATCACGTCCGCGTCGCTCAGTTCAGGGTAGAAGTTGGCGATCTGCGGCGCAAGCAGTAGTCCCTTATAAACGATGGTGCGGGCCGAAAGCGATGGGATGTAGAAGAACTCCTTGTCTTCCACATCGGAGGCGATAATCTCCGTTTCCACGCGTTTGCGTACCACGTACAGCTTGCGCTCCAGATCATCCTCCGTCATGCCTTTCGCATGGCCAACGAAGATCTGCTGGATGTACGGCTGCGATGCGCGCGCCACGCGTCCGATGGCGGTTCCCTCGATGGGCGTGTCGCGCCAACCCAGAACGCTCAAACCTTCTTCGCGTACCACGCGCTCGATGATGCCTTCGCACTGCAGGCGCGGCTGGCGGTCCACCGGCAGAAACGTCATGCCCACGCCGTACTCGCCGGGAGCCGGCAGCGTGAAGCCGAGCTTGGCGCACTCGCGCGTAAAGAATTTGTGAGGAATCTGGATGAGCACGCCGGCGCCATCGCCGGTTTCCGGATCGCAGCCGCAGGCGCCGCGGTGTGTCAGGTTGATGAGAACCTGAATGCCTTTGACGATGATTTCGTGCGACTTATGACCTTTGACGCTGGCCACGAAGCCAATGCCGCACGCATCATGCTCCAGACTTGGATGATACAAGCCCTGAGCTTCCGGTAAACCGTTGCGTACACGAAGGTCGCGCATCGTCTCCTCCTGGATTGGATCAGCTTACCAACATTTGTAGTATTAGGCAAGACAAATTTTAGTGAAGCTTGAAATTAGAAAATCTTATGTTATTCTAGGAGCCGTGAGTTCCTGGGAACTGAAGCTCTTTCGTGAGATTGCGGCCACGCGCAGCATGAGTAAAGGGGCGGCGCACAGCGGCGTGAGTCAGTCTGCCGCCAGCCAACATGTGCAAGAACTGGAACGCCGGCTTGGGGTTACGTTGCTCGATCGCACCCGCCGGCCGCTCGAGCTCACGCCTGCCGGCAAGGCCTACAACGACTTTTGTCGTGATGTGTTGCGGCGCGAGGAAGATCTGGCGTTGGAGTTGGAACCTCTGAAACGCCAGGTAGAAGGCACGCTACGGGTCGCGTCGATCTATTCCATAGGGCTTTCCGATATGACCCGCATGCAGGACGAGTTCGCGGCTCGCTATCCTACCGTCCAGCTTCAGGTGGAATACATGCACCCGGAAAAAGTGTATGAAGCTGTGCTGAATGACACGGCCGATCTCGGCCTGGTCAGCTACCCGCACGCGCGCCGTGAGATCGCCGCGATTGCGTGGCGCGAGGAAGAGATGCACGTCGCCGTACCGCCTTCCCACCCTTTCGCCGGCCGGCGCGTGGTCCATCCGGCCGATCTGAGCGGCCAGACATTCATCGGCTTTGACGAAGACCTCAGCATCCGCCGCGAACTCGATCGTTTCTTCCGCGCGCAAGGCGTGGACGTCAATCTGGCCATGCACTTCGACAACATCCAGACAATCAAAGAAGCCGTGGTGCTGGGATCGGGCATCAGCATCCTGCCGGCCCGCACGATGCAAGCCGAGATCGCCCAGGGACGCCTAGTGGCCGTGAAACTCGATGCACCGGGCCTGGTTAGGCCGGTGGGTGTCGTACACCGAAAGCGCAAGAAGTTCAGCCGCGCTGCGCAATCCTTTATCGAGTTGCTCACAGCCCCTGTTCCAGAGCCGGAACCGGTAGGGGTCTAAGGAATCACTTACGCCTGCGTGAAGCGGGCGAATTCGTCCAGCTTAGCTCGCGCTGCGCCGCTGTCGACCGATGCTGCCGCCAGCTCGACGCCTTCGCGGAAAGTCTTGGCCCTGCCGGCAGCCACCAGTCCCGCACTGGCATTCACGAGAACGATGTCGCGGCGCGGCCCTTTACAGCCGGCCAGCACTTCTCTGGCGATCGAGGCGTTGACGTCGCGATCTCCGCCGCGGAGTGCATCGGCGGAAGCCAAGGCCACGCCGAAATCGTCGGGCGTCACGGTGCGGCGCTTCACGGCACGATTGTGGATTTCGAAAAGCAGCGTCGGGCCGGTGGTGGTGATCTCATCCAGGCCGTCGGACCCGTGGACCACGAAGCCATGCGCCAGGTCCAAGGCGGCCAAGGCTCCGGCAATCAATTCCGCCGACTTCACCGACGGCGCACCAGCGATCTGCGCGTTGGCCCCGGCAGGGTTCGTGAGCGGGCCAAGCAGGTTGAACACCGTGCGCATCTTCAGATCGACGCGGACCGGCTGCGCATGCTTCATGGCGCTGTGAACCGCCGGCGCGAAGAGAAAGCCGATGCCGACATCGCGGATAGCCGCGGCGCATCGCTCCGGCGAAATCGCCACGTCGATGCCGAGCGCTTCCAGCAGGTCGGCACTGCCGCAGCGGCTCGAGATGGAGCGATTCCCATGTTTGGCCACGCGCACTCCCGCACCGGCGATGACAAACGCCGCGATGGTGGAAATGTTGAAAGTGCCGGCTGCGTCACCGCCGGTGCCGCAGGTGTCGAGCAGCGCCTCGCCCTTTATTCCATGATCGATCGAGGCCGCCATCCGGCGCATGGCGCGCGCGAAACCGACCAGCTCATCGACCGTCTCGCCTTTCATGCGCATCGCCATCAAGAACGCTGCGATCTGAGGATGGCTGGCGCGCCCGCTGAGGATCGCTTCCATGGCCGCTAAAGCCTCTTCGGAAGTGAGGTTCTGCCGCTCGGCGATACGTTCCAGGTACGGCAGGAGGGACATGATATATTTGAAAGCGGTTTGGCTTTTTCGCCATACTAGCACATCAGATTCCATGAAAATTCACGAGTACCAGGCCAAGGCTCTGCTGGCCGAATACCAGGTCCCTGTGCCTCGCGGCGACGTGGCGTTTACGGTGGATGAGGCCGAGGCGGCTGCCAAACGGATCGGCGGCAGCGTGGTAGTGAAGGCGCAGATCCACGCCGGGGGGCGTGGCAAAGGCGGCGGAGTCAAGGTGGCGAAGGACGCGGCCGAAGCGCGCGAGATCGCCAATAAGATGCTCGGCATGACTCTGGTGACGCACCAGACCGGGCCCGAAGGGCGCGTGGTGCAGCGGCTGCTCGTGGAAGAAACGTTGCCCATCGAGCGCGAACTGTATCTCGGCATTGTGCTCGATCGCGTACAAGGTAAGCCCGTGTTCATGGCGTCGGCCGCGGGCGGTATGGAGATCGAAGAAGTCGCTGCGAAAACGCCGGAGCTGATTCTGAAAGAGGCGTTCGAGCCGGGCGTCGGCCTGGCAGCGTACCAGGGCCGCAAACTCGCGTTCGGGATGGGCATTCCGGCCACCAGCGTGAGTGCGGCAGCGGCGGCGATGAACGCCCTGGCAAGAGCCTACAGCGCTACCGATGCGTCGCTCGCGGAAATCAATCCGTTCATCCTGACCAAGGACGGCAAGGTTTACGCGCTCGATGCCAAGATCAACTTCGACGACAACGCCATGTACCGTCACAAGAATCTGGCGGAGCTGCGGGATCTGAACGAGGAAGATCCGCTGGAAGTGGAGGCCTCACGGTTCGGCCTGAATTACATCAAGCTGGATGGCACCGTGGGCTGCATGGTGAATGGCGCGGGCCTTGCGATGGCCACTATGGACATCATCAAGTACGCCGGTGGAAGCCCTGCGAATTTCCTCGACGTGGGCGGGGGCGCCAGCGCCGAACAGGTGAAAAATGCGTTCCGCATTCTGCTTACGGACAAAAACGTTAAGGCGGTGTTGATCAATATCTTCGGCGGCATTTTGCGCTGCGACACCCTGGCCACCGGCGTGGTGGCGGCAGCGCGCGACCTGCATATCCAGGCGCCGATCGTGGTGCGCATGGAAGGAACCAACGTGGAGCAGGGGCGGAAGATTCTGCTGGAATCGGGGTTCAATTTCACGGTCGGTCAAGATATGCGCGACGCGGCGGAGAAGGTAGTGAAGTTGGCAGCGCAATGAGGTCTAACCGCTCCCTTTGGTCGCGGCTCGGAAACGGCGTGCTTTTGACTCGGCGAGTCGTCGCAGAGAAGGTGTGCGGTTGGCGGCGGAATGATTTGTACTTGTGGGACAGACGATCGGTTTGAGTCGCCTGTCTCGTCGCACGAGGCGGCAGACCACAAACTGCGATGGTCTGCCCCACTGGCGCAATGAGCGGGGCTTTTGTTAAAGGATTGGAATGAGCGTACTGGTTGACAAGCAGACTCGGCTGATCGTCCAAGGCTTCACGGGCAGAGAAGGCACCTTCCACGCGCAGCAGGCGATCGCGTACGGCACCAACGTGGTGGGCGGCGTCACGCCGGGAAAGGGCGGCACCAAGCACCTGGACCTGCCGGTGTTTGACACCGTCGCGCAAGCAGTGAAAGAGACCGGCGCCAATGTGTCCGTGATCTTCGTGCCGCCGCCGTTTGCCGCCGATGCCATCATGGAAGCGGCCGATGCCGGCTTGCCCCTGGTGGTGTGCATCACCGAAGGCATCCCCGCGCTCGACATGGTCAAAGCCTGGGAGTTCCTCGAAGGCAAGAAGACCCGCCTGATCGGGCCCAATTGTCCCGGCATCATCTCGCCCGGCAAATGCAAAATCGGAATCATGCCCGGCCACATCCACAAGGAAGGCCACGTAGGCGTGGTTTCGCGGTCAGGCACGTTAACCTACGAAGCCGTCGGGCAATTGACGAAGCTGGGGATCGGACAATCGACCTGCATCGGCATCGGCGGCGACCCGATCATCGGCACGAATTTCGTGGACGCGCTCACGCTCTTCAACCAGGACCCCGACACGCACGCCATCATCATGATCGGCGAAATCGGCGGCAATGCCGAAGAAACCGCGGCGGCATATGTGCAGGCTAACGTGAAGAAGCCGGTGGTCGGTTTCATCGCCGGGCAGACCGCCCCGCCCGGCCGGCGCATGGGTCACGCCGGAGCCATCATCTCCGGCGGGTCCGGCAAAGCGTCAGACAAGATCAAGGCCATGCAGGAGGCGGGCATCACCGTGTGCGCCTCGCCGGCCGAACTAGGAGAAAAGGTTCAAAGCCGTTTATGAGTGTGGAACGCACATTTTCCGCGATTAAACCCGATGCCGTGGCCGCCGGCCACGCCGGGGAAATTCTCGCCATGATTCAGAAGGCCGGGTTCAAGTTCCTGGCCCTGCGCATGACCCGCCTCACCGAGAGCCAGGCGCGCGGCTTCTACGCCGTCCACAAAGAGAAACCGTTCTTCAACGGCCTGGTGAAGTTCATGACCGAGGGGCCGATCTTCGTGATGGCGCTCGAGCGCGATGGAGCCATCGCGAAACTGCGCGAGGTGATGGGAGCGACCAATCCGGCCAATGCAGCGGAGGGAACCATTCGCAAGCGCTTTGCGACGGACATCGAACGCAATTGCATCCACGGTTCCGACGCGCCCGAAACGGCGGCGACCGAACTGCAATTCTTCTTCAGCACGGCAGACTTACTGTAAAAGCCGGGAGTTTGGCCCCTATGGACACAGCTTGGAAAGACGCTCTATGGGGACAGTTCGGAGCCGCCATTGACACGCTCAATAAAGCCACGACGGCTTGTCCGGAGGAATTGTGGGGCGACCGCGCGCGTCGGCCCGAGTTCTGGCGTCTGGTCTACCACACGCTCTTCTTTCTTGACCTTTATCTCTCCGGGTCACTCGAAGGATTCCAGCCGCCCGTTCCATTCACCCTGAACGAATTGGACAGGAGCGGAGTCCGCCCGGATCGGGTCTACACAAAGGACGAGCTAAGAGCTTACATCGATCACTGCCGCCGGAAATGCCACGAAACCATCAGCGCTCTTACCGACGAAAAAGCCCGCCAACGCTGCGAGTACCGGTGGGTCCAACTGCCGTTTGGAGAGTTTCTGCTGTACAACATGCGCCACGTGCAGCACCACGCCGCACAACTGAACCTGATCCTTCGCCAGTCCATCGACTCGGCTCCGCGCTGGGTCTTCCGGGCTGAGCCGTAGCCCGGCCGTGGATCCACGCGAGCGTCTCCGTCAGCGCTATCGTCCGTCAGAGGTTCGGCTTCTCTTCATCGGCGAATCTCCGCCCGCATCCGGGCGGTTCTTCTACCAACAGGACTCGGGACTGTATCGCGCCATCCGCGATGCTTTCCGGGAGGTAGATCCTGGGATCACCGATGAGCGTTTTCTCGCGGTTTTTCAAAACAACGGCTGCTACCTGATCGATACGTGCACCGCTCCCGTCGACCATCTCGATGCCCGCTCGCGTCGGGCCGCCTGTCGCGCCGGCGAGTCGTCGCTCTGCCGGAAGATCCAGACACTCCAGCCGGCCGCCATAGTGACCTTGTTACGCTCCATCCAGCCTAACGTGCAGCGGGCCGTCGAGCGCGCCCAATGGCGCGGCCCAGTGCTCGAAGTGCCTTATCCCGGAAGGTGGGCTAGCCATCGCGAAATTTTTCTGCGTGCGCTGGTGCCGCGCTTGAAAGTCTTGCTACATAAGCCCTAGCCGATTTCCGAATTGCGGCGCCACTGCGAAACAGCCACAACGAGGTTGCGAATGCGTCGATGCGAAATTCGCGTTCGCCGATCTGGTTCCACGACGGATTGCGCACAAAGACGTCCTGCATCAGTGCGTGGAGCAACTCATGCACGCAAGTGTTGACGGAAACGAACGGTACTTGATGCCCATGCGCATAGCGCAGGGCGAGCATCGAGAGGTGGTAGCCCTCGTGTATCGTGGTGACGCCCGCCAGGGCACGGCTGTTGTCCCAATAGAGGGGAAGGTGATCGGTCAAGATCAGGTTCACCACACCGCGCTCCAAACCGATGAATATCGGTCGATCCCCGGCCGATCGGCGGATCTCGCCGGCCGCGTCACTCGTCTGCAGGCGAATGCCGCATCGGTTGAAGTCCCGGACTGCCTGCGGCCAAATATGCCACCAAAAGCGGTTGAGCTGTTCCGGCGTACACTTCGCGCGGGCATCCACGATTCTGCGAACGGGCACCGTCACCGGCAATTCCGTGGCGGATGGGGCGCTGGTCGCAATTGCCGCCGTCCCAAGAAAGTCGCGCCGTGTCATTTTCTTCTCCCGATCCTCCCACCTTGAAGGAAGAATACGGTGTGCGAAACCCACAATGGGAACAGTCGATGCGGCGGTCATTTTATAACACGCTCGTGAAGGTGTGGACGGGCCTTGGCCAGCACCCTCAGCGGAAGGCACCCGATATTTACTAAAATGTTTCCTTGCCCGGAACCGCGCAGAGGTCGGTTCTGAGTCGCAAAACTGGAGAGACAGCGTGGGTATTGTTGCCGGTGTAGTCACCGAGTCGGCGCCCGGCGAGCGCCGGGTGGCCGTGGTGCCGAGTGCGCTTACTGTTCTGAATAAGACAGGCGCGCAGATCTTAATGGAGCCGGGCGCGGGAGCCGCTTCCGGGTTTCCGGATTCCGAATACACAGACAAAGGCGTAAAGCTGGCGAGCAGCCGCGCCCAGGTATTCGCGGACTCGGATGTCATTTTACAAGTGCGCAGCCTCGGTGCCAATCCCGAGACCGGGGCCGACGACCTGCGCCTTATGCGCTCCGGCCAGGTGGTGATCGGTTTTGGCGAGCCGCTCACTGCGGGCGATGCGGCGCGTGCGCTGGCCGAGCGGCAGGTCAGCTATCTCGCCATGGAACTGATGCCACGCATCACGCGCGCTCAGAGCATGGATGCGCTGTCCTCGATGGCGACCATCGCTGGTTACAAGGCCGTGCTCATCGCGGCCGATTCCCTGAACCGCATGTTCCCCATGCTGATGACGGCGGCCGGAACGATCGCTCCCGCGCGCGTGCTGGTGATTGGCGCGGGCGTGGCGGGATTGCAGGCCATCGCGACGGCACGGCGTCTAGGGGCGGTGGTCAGCGGCTATGACATCCGCGCCGCGGTGAAGGAACAGATCGAAAGCTTGGGCGCCCGTTTTGTGGTGCTGAACGTCGAGGCTGCTGGCGCCGAGGACAAGGGCGGCTACGCCAAGGCCATGGACGAAGAGTTTTACCGGCGGCAGCGCGAGGCCATGGCGGGGGTTCTGGCCGAGCAGCAAGTGGTCATCACCACGGCGGCTGTTCCAGGCCGAAAAGCACCGGTTCTGATCACGCGCGACATGATGCAGCGGATGTTGCCTGGCTCGGTGATCGTCGATATCGCCGCCGAGCGCGGCGGTAACTGTGAAGTGACGCAGCCGGGGAAAGTTGTCGAGCTGAACGGCGTGCGCGTGTTCGGACCGGTCAACCTACCCTCCAGCATTCCCTATCACGCCAGCCAGATGTACGCCAAGAACATCCTCACGTTCCTGAAGTTCATGCTCAACAAAGAGGGCAACCTCACGCTGAACCGCGAGGATGAGATCGTCAAGGAAACGCTGGTCACGCACGGCGGCGAGGTCGTCCATCCGCGCGTCCGAGAACTGCTGGGCTTACCGGAAATGCAAGCTGTGGGACAGGAGAAATAATGACTTTCGATCTTTCAACCGGATTATTTGTTTTTGTCCTGGCGACCTTCATCGGGCTGGAGGTCATCCGCCGGGTTTCGCCCCTGCTGCACACGCCGCTGATGTCGCTCACCAACGCGATTTCGGCCATTTCGGTGGTGGGCGCAATTTTGATCACCAGCCGGGAAGATGCGACGACCCTGACTAAAATCCTCGGCTTCATTGCCATCACCGCGGTAGTGACGAACATCGTCAGCGGTTTCTTGATTACCGATCGCATGGTGAAGATGTTCAAGAAGCGGGGGGCGCAAAAGTAATGCAGAACCTGGTCAATTACATCTACATCATTTCAGCGGGGCTGTTTGTTCTGTCGCTGAAATGGCTGAACCACCCGGACACCTCGCGCCGCGGCGTGTTCGCCGGCGAAATCGGCATGCTGCTGGCGGTGACGGGCGCGTTTATCAAGGCGTACCCCATCCATAACATCGAATGGATCGTCGCCGCCATCGTGATTGGTACAGCGGTCGGCATACCCATCGCATACATCATGCCGATGACCGCGGTGCCCCAACGAACCGCGCTGTCCCATGCTTGCGGCGCACTGGCGGCGGCCCTGGTAGGCACTGCCGAGTTTTATCAAAGGCAGGGACAAACCGGCACCGATGCGCTGAGCGGATTCGTAATGGTAGCCCTGATGCTCGAAACGCTGCTCGGCTTTTTGACGTTCACGGGCAGCTTGATGGCCATGGGCAAATTACAGGAGATCCTGTGGCAGCGCCCCATCACCTATAAGAACCAGAATGCCGTCAACTTCGTGCTCTTCGCCATTGCGTTGGGTCTGGGCATCCGGCTGGTCATCGTGCCCACGGACACATGGATCTTCCCGATTTTCGCGGGCCTGTCGTTGTTGTTTGGCGTGCTTCTGATCATTCCGATCGGCGGCGCGGACATGCCTACCGTAATCGCCATCTTGAACTCTTACGCCGGTCTCTCCGCGTGCGCCATGGGTTTCGTACTCGGCAACAATCTACTGGTAGTCGCCGGCGCGCTCGACGGTTCTTCGGGCTTGATCCTGTCGATCATCATGTGCAAAGCCATGAACCGGTCGTTCACCAATGTGCTGTTCGGAGCGTTCGGCCAGATTCAGCACGTTGCTGGAAAAGCCGAGCAGCGCAATTACCGCAGCGCCAGCCCCGAGGAAGCGGCGTCCATCCTGGAATCGGCTTCGAGCGTGATCATTATTCCAGGCTACGGCCTGGCCGTGGCGCAGGCGCAGCACAAGATTCGGGAGTTGTACGACAACCTGATGAAGCGCGGTGTGGACGTGAAGTTCGCCATCCACCCGGTGGCGGGCCGCATGCCCGGCCACATGAATGTGCTGCTGGCCGAGGCCGATATCCCCTACGACCGGCTCGTCGAAATGGACGAGATCAACGGCGAGTTTCCGCAGTGCGACGTCGCCCTGGTGATCGGCGCTAACGACGTCACCAATCCCAAGGCGCGCACCGACAAGACCAGTCCTATTTACGGTATGCCGATCCTCGACGTGGATAAGGCCCGCACCGTGATGGTGATCAAACGGTCGATGAACCCCGGGTTCGCCGGCATCGACAACGATCTGTATTACCTCGACAAGACGCTGATGCTGTTCGGTGACGCCAAGGCCTTCACGGCAGAACTGGTGAAGGAACTGCCAGCGCGGGTGGCCGCATAGAACTTAGACAGCGATTGCTTAGGATTAAGCACCACCTTTAAGGGGTTGTCGGCTGGCAGAGATCGTGATAAGTTGAAGGCAGGACTCGGAGGGTGTCATGCCTCAGACTGTCACAGCGTCCGGATTGACCACCGGAAGCGCCCCCTTTGTAGAAGAGGCGCGCAATCGTCATCAGCTTTATATTCAGCAGGTTTACGAGCTCTATTCGCAAGAAAACCATGAAGCCTGGAAGAGGCTTTTCGCTCGCATGCGGCCGCGCTGGGAGCAATACGCCAACGACCATTTCCTGGCCGGATTAGGGGCGCTGAGCCTGCCTGCCGACCGCGTTCCGCGCCTGGCGGACGTAAACCGGCGGCTTCAGCCGTTGACTGGATTTCAAGCCAAACCGGTAAGCGGATATGTGCCTGGATTTCTGTTCTTCGATTGCCTGCGGCGCCGCGAATTCCCCACCACCATCACCATACGGCCCGTGGATCGCATGGACTATCTGCCGGAGCCCGACATCTTCCACGACGTGGCGGGTCACGTTCCCATGCACACCGAACCGGCGTTCGCCGATGTCCTGGTGCGCTTCGGCGACTGTGCCCACACGGCTGTCGAGCGCACTTCCGCGATCCGCGATGAGAGCGAGCGCGTTCGCCGCCTCACCAGCATTATCCGGGCGATGTCGCGCTTTTTCTGGTTCACGGTGGAGTTTGGGTTGATGCGCGGCCCGCGCGGCGTTTGCGCATACGGCAGCGGGTTGCTGAGCTCGTACGGCGAATTGCAGCACGCGATTGAATCCGACGAAGTGCAGCGCTACCCCTTGCAAATGGAATGGGTGATTAATCAGGGCGCGGAGATCGACCGCTACCAGCCGCTGCTATTCATCATCGATTCCTTCGACCACTTGTTCGAGCTGGTGGGCAGGCTGGAAGCTCGGATGCGCGAGGGCAAGCTCGACAATGTCGCGCCGGGTTTGCCGGAGATCAGCGAGTCGGACCTGCACAGCTTCCTGGACGCGTAGTAGCACAGGCCTCCCGGCCTGTGGGTTCGCAGGCGTTTTGTACCAATCGGGCGCATTTGGACTGGTACGACGCGCGGTTGTATTGATCAAAATGAGCCCGTAAAATCGACGGATGCCGTCGCCATCGCTCTCGATTGCCTGCCTGCTTTTCTGCGCGTTCACCTTCGGGGCTGACCCCGCTCTTGCGAACCCCATCACCTGGAACCTCCAAGGTGTCGAGTTCACCGATGGTACTCAAGCAACGGGGTCTTTTGAGTACGACGCCGACACGAATACGGTCAGCAATATCGACATCGTCACCGCCTTGGCCACGTACAGTTCTACGGCTCCAGCGTTTCCAATTAAGCCCTTTGAGTTTGTGTTTGTTCCATCGGTTCCCTTGGTCACCGGCGCCAACGTACCGGCCCTGGTTCTGTTCCCGGCTTCGTCTCTGACGGATGCGGGCGGGACGGTTTCCGTCTCCTCCGAGGTGAACGGTTTCAGCCTCGAGGGAGTGATTTGCGACAGCGCCTGCGACGGCGTGACCACCGCGCATCAGATCGATGCCGGGGCCCTGACCAGCACCGCAGTAGTGCCAGTTCCGGAGCCGGAATTCGCGCCAATCTGGGGCGCCGTGAGCTTGTGCCTCCTTCTTTGGAAGCGCTCGGCGTAGGCCAGACCATCGCAGTTTGTGGTCTGTCTTGCGCTCGCAGGAGGGCTCCGGCAGACGGCACAAACCGACCGTCTGCCCTACTCAAAGCCCGTGATACACTCCCTTTCATGCCCGGTCTTCGCGAGGTCCCGGACGAACCGCCGCCGTTTCTCGGCACGTGGAAGAACGTGTATGGCGCGGTTCTGATCTACCTCGTCCTCATCATCGCGGCCGCCTACGCCTTCACGCAGGCGCTCGAATGAGCACCATAGACTGGATTGTCCTGTTCGCCACGCTGGTCTCGATCGTTGCCTACGGTCTGTACCGCAGCCGCGGCAGCGACACCGTCGATCGGTTCCTTCTCGCCGGCAAGACCATGCCCTGGTATGCCATGGCGCTCTCCATCATGGCGACCCAGGCGAGCGCCGTCACGTTTATCTCCACGACCGGCCAGTCGTACGTGGACGGCATGCGCTTCGTGCAGTTCTATTTCGGCCTGCCCATCGCCATGGTCATCCTGTGCGCGACCGTGGTACCGGCGTTTCACCGCGCCAAGGTTTTCACCGCGTACGAATACCTGGAGCAGCGCTTCGATTCGAAAACGCGCGCTCTCGCGAGCGTCATCTTTCTGTGCCAGCGCGGCCTTTCCGCTGGTCTGACGCTCTATGCTCCGGCCATTGTCCTCTCCGCCATTCTGGGCTGGCCGGACCGGGTCACGATCCTGCTGATGGGCATCACCGTCATCACGTACACCTCACTCGGTGGCGTCAAGGCCGTCACCTGGTCGGATGTGCAGCAGATGTGCATCATCTTCTTCGGGTTGATCGCGGCCCTGGTCGTCATTATCCGGTTGCTGCCGCAGGCCGTCTCCTTCCCCGATGCCCTGTACCTGGCGGGCGCGGCCGGCCGGTTAAACGCCGTCACCACACGCTTCGATTGGAACGACCGCTTCACGCTCTGGAGCGGATTGATCGGCGGCACGTTTCTGTTTCTGTCGTACTTCGGCTGCGACCAATCCCAAGTCCAGCGCTACCTAACCGGCAGTTCCATCGCACAGAGCCGGCTGGGTCTGCTGTTTAACGCTGTGGCCAAGATTCCAATGCAGTTTTTCATCCTGTTTATCGGCGCGATGGTCTTCGTGTTTCACCTTTTTGTGCAGCCGCCGATTCTGTTCGAGGCAGCGGAAGCGGGGCGCATTCAGGCCTCGCGGGCCTACCGTCCCATCGACGACCAGTACTCCCAGGCGTTCCAACGGCGGCGCCAGGCGGCGATGGATCTGCTGGCAGCCCACCATGCGCGGGATACCGCCGGCGAAAGGCAGCGCGTAGACGAATACCGCTCAGCCCAGCGTGATCTGGATGACGTGCGCACCCAGGCGGCGATGCTGGTGGAAGACACTGGCGGCGAACGCGGATACAGCGATACCAATTACATCTTTCTTTCCTTCGTGACCCGTTATCTGCCGGTGGGGCTGGTGGGTCTGATCATCGCCGTGATCTTCGCCGCCACCATGTCGGCGAGCGCCGGCGAAATCAATTCATTGGCCACGGTGACGATGGTGGACTTGTACCGCCGCTATTTCCGCCGCAGTGCCCCCGACCATCACTACCTGATGGCCTCGCGCTGGGCGACGGTCTTCTGGGGCGCATACGCCATCGCGTCCGCGGGCTTAGGCAGAAAGCTCGGATCGCTGATCGTAGCGGTGAACGTGATGGGGTCGCTCTTCTACGGGTCGCTGCTGGGGGTTTTCGTGCTCGCGTTTTTCTTCCGCAGAGTGGGAGGCACCGCCGCATTCCTGGGAATGCTTGCGGGCGAGGCAGTGGTCTTTTGGGCGTTCTTCTTCACGGGGATTTCGTTTCTCTGGTACAACGTGATCGGCTGTGCGGTGGTGATTCTGACGGCCTTTGTGATTACCTACTGGATCGCACCTGGCCGGCGGGCGGAGGTCTAGGCGGGGCTCCGCCACGCCGGCCGGTGCTGAGCTTTATTGCAAAAAGTGCACGCCGACGAATATGCCGCCAAAGATGGCCAGGGATAGTACAACGACTGCGGTCCAGCGAATCGCCCGCTCCATATTGCTGATCTCCAGGTGGTCATCGCGCCGCATTTGCTCTGCAAGACTGTCGAACATGGCAACCTCCTAAGTGTTGCGATTTTTTGGAGTTACTGCCCCGCCTGCACCAGTTTTACTATTGAGGGCCTTTAACTCCTAATTGATGGTCGCACCGGACCGTTTTTCGTTCAATAGCCATTTCGAGCTTCGCGGAAGTGTCCGTTAGAGCTATTGGAGTGACCCGATGATTGCGATGGCACTCGCGATTCGTTGAGCGCTACGCGTCGTAGTGATTGCCATCGTGGGGTCGGGCCTTCGGCCCGCCGCCGGGCTTCTGCCCGGCGCGCTGCGCGGAAGCGCGGCGCCAGCCCGGAAGGGCTGGCCCCACACCTTGACATAGCTATCGATATCACGGGACATCCCACCAGTGTGCAATTACCACGGCTCGCCGCCGTTTCCCGCACGCGAATCCCGTGCTTCGTACCGTTACATGCACAGTACCGATCCCCCCGGAAACGGCCTCTTAGTTGGATGGGAAAATTCTGCTCAACCGCTATACTCACTTCAGTGAAAGCTCTCTGTTCCTGGCTGGCTGGTTTTGCTCTGGCAGTTTCGCCTTTAGCTGCTCAATCGACCGAAACCTCTATCATTCCTCAGATCGCCGATGGCGGCGCGTGGCAAACCACTCTCGTGGTGGCCAATACCACCACCACTTCGGCCACGGCGAGCTTCAGTTTCTATCAGGAAACTTCTGGCGGAGCGACTGAAGCCTGGAATCTAGCTTTTCTCGAAACTGTTTCCACCCAGAACTTCACGCTCGCGCCGGGCGCCACTCTGTTTCTCCACACACTCGGAACGGCGTCCTCTACCGCTGTCGGATGGGCGCAACTTCAGGCGCCGGCGGGCGTGGTTTGCTATGCCATCTTCACCGAGCGCGTTCCAGGCCGGGCAGACCAGGATGGAACCGCGCCGGCCGCTGCCAGCACGACCCGTGTCCTGGTGCCGTTCGACAATTCTTCGGAATTGGTTACGAGCATCGCTTTGGCGAACCCTTCCAACGCAAGCGAATCCGTCCTGGTCTCCATTCAGACCCAGACCGGATCGATTACTCAGCAGACCCCTCTCACGATTCCGGCGTTGGGACACATGGCGTTCACGTTCCCGCAACAGTTCCCCGCCACGAGCGGTCAGCGCGGTCTCGCTGAGTTTTACACGGCTAACGGCGCGCTCTCAGCAATCGCCCTGCGGTTCAACCCGACGGGAGCATTTACGACCGCGCCAGTCTACCCGGAATCTGGTTCGCCCATTATCGGCGGCAATAGCTCGACCCCGCCGAAATCCGCGTCTTCTATTAGAAACTGATCAGCAGTTCGTTATAGCAGGGGTTACACTGAGATGCATGTCGAGGCAAAGGGCCTGTGCAGCCGCGCTGTGCTTCCTATCTGCGAACCTATACGCTCAATGGCTGAATTATCCGGCCCCGGGCATCCCCCGCACTCCGGATGGAAAGCCGAATCTGGCTGCGCCTGCGCCTCGCACATCCGACGGAAAACCGGATCTTTCCGGCGTCTGGAGGGGGCCGGGCGCAGGAAGTTACGACCGGAACGTGGCGCGAGATCTCAAGCCCGCGGATATTCAACCCTGGGCTGAGGCGATCTACCAGCAGCGGGTGCGCGATATGGGCAAGGACGCACCGCGCGCCAGTTGCCTGCCCGATCCGTTTCCCTACTACCACATCGTCGACCTGGCAAGAATTGTTCAGGCGCCCGGTGTGATCGTCATTCTGTATCAGGGCACCACTAACAGCGTCCACCGAACGATCTTCACGGATGGGAGGAAACTCCCGGTCGATCCAAATCCGACATGGATGGGGTATTCGGTCGGGCATTGGGAAGGCGACTCGCTGGTTGTGGATACGGCGGGCTTCAATGACCGGGGATGGCTCGATATCGAAGGGCATCCGCATACGGAAGCCCTTCACATCACCGAGCGCTTCCGGCGCCGTGACTTTGGCCATATGGATTTGGAAATGACAATTGACGATCCGAAGACTTTCACCCGGCCGTTTTCCTTTCGGATCGATAAAACTCTGGTGCCGGACACGGACCTGCTGGAAAGCGTTTGCGAGAACGACACCTCGCCCACGCATATGTTGGGTGGCACCGGAGTGAAGCTGGCCCCGGCGGCGCTGGCGCAGTATACCGGTGTTTACGAATACGCGCCCGGGCGCGGAGCGCGGATCACCCTGGAAGGCGACCTATTGTTCCTGCAGCAGGGGACCAACCCGCTGAAACTGCCGCTGGCGGCTGACTCGGAGACGGTTTTCGTATCCCGAACGAATGGCGAACGAATCGACTTTGTGAGAGACGCCCAGGGCGCCGTCACCGGGTTTGTCTACCATGCAGACAGCGGCGATCGTCGCGCGGTGCGAAAGAAGTAGACTACGCGCTTACTTCCCCACCAAATGCCGTACATCGCGCTCATTTTCGTTACAGACGAACTCCATTAGTTCCGTGTCCGGAATCAGTTGCGGGTGCAACTCGGCGGTCCAGGGCTTGGTGTAGGCTTTGGGATCGTCGATCGTCAACTGGATGTCCATGTGGCCGAAATCGCGCCGGTGAATCCGTTCCGTCAACCGCATCGCATCGGTGGTGGGATTTCCTTGACCCGAAAGCCACGCTTTCCCATTGAACCCATTCGATTCGACTACCAGGGTGTCACCTTCCCAGTGTCCAACCGAATAGCCCATCCATGACGGATTGGGATCCTCGGGCAACGGACGTCCGTCCGTGAAGATCTGGCGATAAGAGTTCTGATATTCGTACAGAATCAGGATCAGTCCGGGAGCCTGGACGATTTTGTGTAAGTCGAAGGCGTCGGCTTTGGGAACGCCGCGCGGCAGGCAACGCGACTCCGGGTTATCCCTCTGATTGTTTTCTATGTTCTGTTTGAACAATGCCAGGGCCTCTGGTTTCCACGGAATGTCTCGCTTGTCCAGATAATAGGCGCTGGTGCGCGAGTTCAAGTGTTCCCACACTCCCGAGAGGTCGGGCGTGCCGTCCGGCATCTTCGGCGCCGGCGCGGAGAGGTTGGGCTTACCTTCGGGCGTCCGCGGCAGGCCGGGCGTGGGATAGTTGATCCACTGCGCGGCGAGCGGCAGGCAAAACCCCGAGGCGGCCAAGGCAATGGCGATCTTGGTCATGCTCCCTCCCAGAAAAGGATACACGGTTCCCAGCCGGAAATCGCCGGAACCCCTTTCCATTTCCAACGGAACACGACACGCACCAATCTTATTTAAATGCCCTCAAAATGCGCGAGCCCTGCCTTAGAATTCTCCATTTGCAACCCAACCAGTTCTGGGCATTATTTCACGTGAAACAGTCTACTTTCGAATGGCTTAGCTACTAACTACGGTTATGGTAAATCCTAGCCGATCGACAGGGAAATCTTTTACGATTATCCGTGTCTATAATCGTGCCATACACGAACGGATACGGCGGTGGCGTGCTTATATTGTGGTAAAGAGATCGGTCCGCTTCGGCTCATCCGGGATTCGGAATTCTGCAGCGCGCAACATCGGACGAAGTACAGACAGCGTCTGAGCAGAGTTCTAACCCAGGTGGGCGAGCCTGAGTCCCGCTCGACGGGACTGGCTCCGTTTCTGGATGCCAGCAAGGCGCAAGATGGCAACCCGCGCAGCTTCGTTCCCTCGCTCGCGTTCCGCTTTGCGATCCGTATTCCGCTATCCTGCCCGGTCGATGCCGCGCCCCTTCCCAACAGTCCCTTCTCGTCACTCATTCTGAATGGTGCGGACGACGCGTCCGTCCGCCACCCGCACTATGCCGCAACCGAATCCTACAGCAGTTTTGAACAGAACCTGATCAGCGCCTCGGCGGCTTTGCCGCTGGCACAACTCGGACGCGCAGTTCCGGCAGCCTCGGACTCGCCGGCGGCGATTGCACCGGATTCGCGCACGGACGCGCTAGAGACTTCTCCCGCAAACACCTGGCTGGCTCCGTGCCCGCCGCTTCAGGCGCCCACGGAGCTACCGCCGGTGCGCGGCGTATCCGGTCTGCGCGAGCATCCGTTAGCCAGCCCGATGTCGATCAGTTACTCGATCGCCTATCGAAGCACGCGCTCGGCGAGCCTTTCGGAATCGAGTCTGGCCCAAGGCCCGCAAGCCGGTCCCGCGTTACCGGACTTGCAACTGGCGCCGCTTCCTTCAGAGCAGCTTGTGGAGGCTTCGCGGCCGCTCGTTCCACGCTCACAGGTGGAACAGTTTGCTGCCGGCCCGGCGGCTGCGCCCGCGGCATCCCTTATACAGCCTTCGGTTCAAGCCCCGTTTGTGGCCGAGTACGCCCCGTTTGTTCCCCGGGGTCCGCGCCTGACGCCGGTTGTCTACCCTGCCGCAACCCACGGTACGATGCCGCCTCCGGTGGCTCAGCCGGTGGAGATGAGCGTCCAGCCGGTCGCATCCACGTCAATGGTCGGCATGGCTGCCGCCGTTGAGGCCCCACAGATCACGGGCTTGCAAAAGTTGCCAGTCTTCGAGCGAGCGATCAACAAGGCCTGGTTGCCCGGACTCCCCAGCCAGCCGGCTGCCCGGATGGTTCGGACCTCCCAGGCCGCCGCTGTGGCATTCGCGCAAAGGCCGATCCAGTTCACAGCCTTCCGCGTTCCGCTGGCGAAGGCCGTGCAGCCCAGTGAGCAGACAGCGCAACTGGCCGAGAGCTTCCCGGTTCCGGCACCGGTTCCGGTCGAGGCCGCGCCAACCGCACGCGCGCACTCGCCTGCGGCTATTTCGCTGACGCGGGTCCGTCTGGCATCGTTTACGCTGGCACCGGTGGGAGGGTCGCCCGCAGAGCCTGCCAGCTTCGTCGCCGGCCTCTCGGCGCTTCCGGTGGAGGCTGCCCGTACAGCTCCGGCGCTCGCTCCAGCCGCGATCGCAGTGCAACCTGTACTGGTGCTGCCGCAAGCGCAACTCGTACCCGATCTCCATCAGCCGGCTTGTGGAAGCGCCGGCTTCGAACGTCAGACGGCGACCGCTGCGATTCCGCCGACCCGGGCTCTTCACCGCAGCGCGGCGCTCGATCCGCTGCCCTCCGGCAGGCCTCTCGCGGTGCCGATTCACCCGGCGGCAGCGGCACCTGTCATGCCGGCCTGCCCCGCTCGTCCGACGAATTTGCTGTTCTCAAAAGTCACCGGGTCGGCGCGTAGCGACATCAAGTGGTTCAGCCGGGATCTCGATCTGGTCGTGCCACGCTTCGGCTTGCGCCCGGTCTTCGAGCCGATTGAGACCTTTGTTGATGTCACCAAACTCAACCGCAAGAGAGCCAACGTTTTCGACTTTGCGGAGTACGCGCAGCTCCGCAAGCACAAGCCGGTGCTCCAGCACGCAGGCAAGGCCATTGCCGCTTCGCTGCTGGTCGGCGTGGGATTGTGGTTCGGCTCGCATGCGGCCAACCTGGGCCGGCGGATTGTCAGCCGGGACGCCACCTCGGAACTGGCCAGAATCGAAAACTCAGCGCGCGTGGCGGCCATCGAAAAACATCAATCGTCTGTCCACCTCACCCCGGTCGCATGGGCCAAGGGAGCAATTGCTAAGAGGGCAGCCGTCCAGGTTACGGATAGTTTTGCGGAGGGCATGCGGGCTTGGGGCGCGGCAGCAAAGAGTTGGGCGCCGGGTTGGTCGCGGAACCCCGATGGATATGTCACTCCGGGCCAACTGGCCTTGCTGAAACCGACTTTGTCGTACACCGACTATCGCCTGGAGTTCTTCGGCGAGATTGAAAAGAAGGGTATGAGCTGGGCTGTGCGTGCGAAGGATCCCGACAACTACTACGCCATGAAGTTCAAGGTGGTGGAACCGGGCCTGCGGCCGGTGCTCTCGATGGTTCACTACGCCGTCGTAGGAGGTAAGGCCGGGCGCAAAGTGGAAGTTCCCCTTTCCGTGATGGTACACAACAACACGGCATATCACGTGGCGGTTCAGGTGAGAGGGCACCAGTACACCGCATCGATCGAGGGTCAGGAAGTGGAATCGTGGATGGACGACGCGCTGCCGTCCGGTGGAGTCGGATTCTTCAGCGAAGCCGGCGAGCGCGCGCGCCTCTACTGGATGAAGGTTTCCAAGAATGACGATTGGCTGGGCCGGGTTTGCGCGTTTCTATCGGGAAGTTCCGTCGAGGACTCCCAGCAGACCGCCTGGTTGGAACGTCAACAGGCACCCGGCCCCGCGCCGTCCCGCCGCGAGCCGGGCCAATCCGAAGCGGTTTTAGTGGCCGTCGGGGCCAGCGAATTTTTATCGGGGCGTCCGCAGCGCACTGCTTCGCGCGCCTCATCCCCAGGGAGGAACCAAATATGGAATTCATGAAGGGTACGGATTCAGAAGTTTTGCAAACTCTGCCGCGCAGCGTCACGCCGATCAACGATTCGAAGCAGCAGCAGAAAATGAGCCGCACTCTTTCCAAAGCCGTCTCGTTGCACCTCGAAGGAAAACTGGAAGCCGCTGCCAAGGTACTGACGCGCGCGATCGAATCGGGAGAACAGGAATCGGGACTATACGCGGCCCTCGGACACATCCAGTACGAGATGCGCGACTTTGAAGCGGCCGCTTCGAGCTACGCGCAATTGGCGCAGGTGGAACCGCAGCACCGCACGGCGCATTTCAACTTGGGCGTCTGCCGCGGCAATCTACGAGAGTGGCCCGGCGCCGCCGACTCGTTCCAGCAGGCCTATAAGATCGACCCGGCGCGCGCCGAAGCGCTGCTCGGATTGGGCATTTGCCTGCTACACACCGGCCGCCCTGAAGAGGCCGGGGTGATGCTCGACAAATATCTGAATCTCTTCCCGGACAACGAGCAGGCCGTTTTCGGCAAGGCAGTAAGCCTTCAGCAGACCGCCAAACATGCGGAGGCCGCCGAGTTGTATCGAAAGGTGCTGGCGCGCAATCCGAGATGCGAGGAAGCACTATCGAACCTGGTGGCAATGTTCGTGGAAAAGAGAGACCACGACGCCGCCCGCCGTTACGCGCAAATGCTCGCCGAGCTGAAGCCTGATTCCGCCGTGGCTCTCGAAGCTCTGGCCACCATTGCGTTCGCCGATGGCGACTACCAGGCCGCCACGGGATATTGTCAGACCCTATCGGACACCGCGCCCGAACGGTTCGAGAATTGGTTCAACCTAGGCGTGGCGCATCACAAGAGCGGCAATTTCCAAAAAGCCGCGCAAGCGTATATGCAAGCGGCGGCTTTGAAGCCGGATTCCGCGCAGTCCTATCTGAATCTCGGCGTAGCGCAGCAGGAACTCAACGAGATGACCGCCGCGCGGTCGTCTTACGAAAAGGCTCTGCAGATCGACGCCAAGCAGCCCGGCGTGCTGTGGAACCTGGCACTGGTGCTGGAGCAGCAGGGAGAGCGCAACCGCGCCGAGAAGTATTACAGCAACATCCCGGACGATGCCCCGGAATGGTGCGACGCGGCTTTCCGCCTGGGCTACCTTCGCCTGTTGCGTGGCGATTTCGCCGCCAGCGCACAGAATTTCGAAGCCTGCATCCAAAGGCGCCCGGACTGGCCCGAAGCGCATCTGAACGCCGGCATCGCGCATGCCCGCTCGAACCATCCGGAAGATGCCAAGCGCTGCTTCCAGGAAGCGCTGATGCTGCGCCCGGATTCCTCCGACGCCGTGCGTGGTCTGGCCGCCCTGGCTCTGGAGGAACTGGATTTCGACGCCGCCTACGATTTCCACAAGCGCTTGATCGAGACTGGCGAGCGCAGTCCGGAGCTCTACTACAACGCCGGATTGATCTGCCAGAAGCGCGGCAACATCGACCAGGCCGTGAACTTCTATCAGCAGGCCTTGCAGGAGTACCCGCAATTCGCGGAGGCGCTGTTGAACCTGGGCCACGCGCTGATGGCGCTCGGCCAGGAAGAAGAGGCACGTTCCTGCTGGCGCCGGGCCATCCGCGAAAAACCCGAGCTGGCACAGAACTACTTCGAGCCGCCGGCAGCGTAGGTCCCGAGTTTAATCGCCGCCGAGGCGCATACGCCGAGTTTTGAGATGGGCGCTGCGACGCCGTGTGACCCTTCCTGCTTTCTCGGGTTCGCCCGCAGAGGTGGCAGAGCGAACAAGTGCTCGACCGACCACCTCCAAAGCATCGCGAGAAGATAGCCCCGACCTACTTTCGGCTTCGCGTGTCTTCCCGAGTTCACACGCAGAGGCAGTACAGCGATTACGCCTTCACGGATGGCGGAGTAGCTCAGAGCGAGCCCTTCGTCGGCATTGCGTACCCGACCCGAGCTACCACGCCCGACGCCCTGCACCACGCGGAGAAACGCGGTGCAGCGGAGCTCTTATTGACGTGGCAGTGTATTAATGTACGCCTGCCACTGTCGGGCCAAATCGGAAATCTGCCGCCCCTGCACTTCCGCCACTTTGATGAGGCTCTCGATCTGGTTGTCATGAGCTACCACCGTGCTGGCGAGCGCATCTACGATGTTGGTCAAGCGGTCGATCTTCTCTTCGGTTGTCACCCTGTCTTTCTCCTGGCCGCGTGGGTGGCGTGGCTGACTCTAGTATGATTCAATAGCCACGCACATTCAATCCTTCGCGCAGCCGAGGGCGGGCAGACGATCGCAGTTTGCGGTCTGCCAAGCTGTAGACTACACCACGAGAAACCCATCAGGCCGTGCACGGCATCCGCCCCACACCGCCACGCTATAATCGCGGGTTGACCGCCAAAACCGCGTTTCTGTTTCCGGGCCAAGGCTCCCAATTCGCCGGAATGGGCAAAGCTCTTGCCAACGCATTCCCTGCCGCGAGACAAGTCTTCGAAGAGGCCGACTCCGTCCTGGGCTTTCCGCTGTCCCGCCTCTGCTTCGACGGGCCCGAAGATCAGCTCAAGCTTACGGAAAATCAGCAGCCCGCGTTGCTCACTGTCTCCGTCGCAGCCTTTGCGGTGCTACGCGACGAAGGGCATCTCCCGGACTATGTGGCCGGACACAGCATGGGCGAATATGCGGCGCTGGTGGCAGCCGGCAGCTTGCAATTTGCCGATGCGGTCCGCCTACTACGCAAGCGGGGACAGTACATGCAGACGGCCGTACCCGAGGGCGTGGGCGCGATGGCCGCCCTGCTCCGAATGCCAGAGGGGAAGCTGGACAGCGTGCTGGAGCAGGCAGCGCAAGGCGAGGTGGTCACCGCGGCCAATTTCAATTCGGCCGAACAGGTGGTGATCGCGGGACATACCGGTGCAGTTACCCGCGCCGTGGAGCTCGCCAAGGCCGCGGGCGCTCGCCGCGCCCTGATGCTGCCGGTGAGCGCGCCGTTTCATTGCCCGTTGATGCGGCCCGCGCAAGAACGAATGCGCCCCGATTTCGATGCCACCGACTTCCACGACCCGGCAATTCCCCTCATCAACAATTGGCAAGCCCGAGAGGTCCGCACGGGGACCGAAGCGCGGGAGGGCCTATACCAGCAAATTCCGAATCCGGTCCGCTGGCTCGAATCGATGCGTTATCTGGCCGCGCAAGGAGTGACCGCCGCAATCGAAGTGGGCGCCGGCAGCGTACTAACAGGGTTGCTGCGCGGGATCGAGCCGCCGATCATCGGCGGCAAATTCGGTGAGCCGGCGGATTTGGAAAAGCTCACACCCGCCTGACCCCGACGCCCGCCTCGCCGAACAGCACCTCCACCATGCCGAAATGCTCGTTGTAATACTCGCTCGAGTACTCCCGCATGCGCCCCGCGGAAATGACGGCTTCGACGATGCCGGCTTGTACGATGGCGCGCGCGCAATCCATGCAGGGCATGATTTCGACATAGATCGTGCAGCCTTCGGTGGCTGTGCCAGCTCGGGCTGCGTTGCATATGGCGTTTCGCTCGGCGTGCTCGATCCACAGATACTTAGCCGGCCGCACCAGCCGCTCCGGAACATCGTCGCGGATGCCCCGCGGAAACGAGTTGTACCCGGTGGAGCGGATTTCGTGGTTGGGCCCGACGATAATGCAACCGAGCTGCGTGTTGGGGTCCTTGCTTCGGCTGCCCACCACTTTGCAAATGTCTAGGTAGTATTGGTCCCAGGAGGGAATCGCGCGCATGTTCGATCAAATGTAACAGAGAATCGAGCGGACCGTCTTGCAACCGGCCGCAGCCTGACTGGCGCTTTCGACGCGCTGACAGTAGCCGCGAAGCTCGCCGCGCAGAAGTCGCCAAAATAAGATATCTCCACCAGTTGCTTTTTTCTTTGCGTTCAGGCAAGCTGATAGGTTTTCCGCATACTGCTGATGCTGGAACGCGTCCTGTACCACGACCATTGTTTTGATGGGGCAGCGTCTGCTGCTTTCTTCAGCCGCTTCATTGACGGTGCCGTGCACCCCGGCGCGGAGTTCCGCTATACCGGCATGGCCCACAAAGCGTCGCAGACGTTCGACCCGGCGCTCTTTGATGGCGATGAAAACGCTATCGTCGATTTCAAATACTCCAGCAACCCGCGGCTTACCTGGTGGTTCGACCACCACCAAAGTGCGTTTCTGAACGATGCCGACGCCGCCCACTTCCGAAAGGATACGAGCGGCCGCAAGCTCTACGATCCAAGTTACAAATCGTGTACAAAATTCATCTCCGACGTGGCCCGCGACCGCTTTGGCTTTTGTGCGCCCGACCTGGATGACCTGGTCCATTGGTCCCTCATCATCGACGGCGCCCAGTATCCCAACGCGCGAGCTGCCGTGGAACTAGGCGCGCCCGCGATGCAGCTCACCCTGGTGATCGAGGCTGCCAAAGGCTCCGACGTGGTGCAGCGCGTCATCGGCTGGATGCAACACCGGCCGCTGACCGAGATCATGGCCGAGCCGGAAATCCAGACGCTGTACAAGCCGCTCTACCAACGCCACCTCGAGAGCATCGATATCATCAAGGACCGCGCCAGCCAGTCCGACGGGGTGGTGTACTTCGATCTCGCCGGGCACGACATGGAAGGCTACAACAAATTTATTCCGTATTACCTGTTCCCTAGTTCCACCTATACGGTCTCGGTGAGCCCGTCGAGTTTCCGGACGAAGGTCTCGGTGGGGTCCAACCCATGGGTGCCCAATGAATTGAAACACAACCTGGCCAGCATCTGCGAACGTTACGGCGGCGGCGGACACGCCCGCGTGGGCGCCATCAGCTTCGAGCCTGGCGAGCTGGAAAAAGCGCGCACCGTAGCCGCCGAAATCGTCCAGGAATTGAAAGCCTGAACCCCAATCCAATCCCGCCGGATCTCGCGTATACTCTCCTGTACGGTGACAGGAGGGATACATGACACCTGAAGACAACATCAAGATCGCCAAGAAGGCGTATGCCGATTTCCAGAGTGGCAACATTCCAGGGATCCTGGCTGCGCTCGACGACAACATCGAATGGACCACAGCTGATATCCCGGAAATGGCCGGGACTGGTGCGGTGAAGGGAAAGGACAAAGTACTCACCTTTTTCAAGACCGTCGGTGAGACCTGGGATTTCCAGGCATTTGAGCCCAAAGAATACATCGCCTCGGGCGACCAATTGGTGGTGCTCGGATCGTACCGGCCGCGGTCCCGCAAGACCGGCAACACGGTAAGTGCCGCCTGGGCCATGGCTTGGCGGTTCCGCAACGGTAAAGTTACGCATTTCCAGGAGTACACCGATTCCGCGGCGCTGCGCAGCGCTCTGACGGCACGAGCTTCGGCGTAGTTACCGAGCCGCGACCAAGGGAGCGGTGCTTCAATACCCGTTCTCGCGCAGCTTCTCCACTGTGAGCGCTGGGCCTACCTCCAGCTTGCGCAGCAGCTTCTCTACGTGTTTGGCGAGAATATCGCATTCCACGTTGAGCCGCGCGCCGGGACGGTAGCCGCCCAGTGTCGTGTTGCGATAGGTATGTGGAATGATCGTCACCGCCAAAACGCCCGCCTCCAATGTGGCGATCGTCAGGCTGATTCCGTCAATCGCCACCGAGCCCTTATAAACCAGAAACGGATCCAGCTCGGAAGGCACGCGCACACGCAGCCACCAATTGTCATCGCCCAGAGGTTCGAGCGACACCAGCTCGCCCGAGCCATCCACATGCCCCTGGACGATATGGCCGCTCAATCTCCCGGCCGGTGAGAGAGGCCGCTCGAGGTTGACCCGCGACCCGTGGCGCAAATCTCCCAGATTGCTGCGGCTCAGAGTTTCGGGCGCGAGGTCGGCGGAGAACGATCCCGGCTTCAGGTCCACGGCCGTCAGGCACACGCCATTGACGGCGATACTTGCGCCTTCGCGCAGATCCCCCATCACGGTCGAGCACGCTATGGTGAGGCGCGACCCCGCGGCCCGGCTCTGGATGGCCGCTACGGTTCCCAGCTCTTCAATGATCCCCGTAAACATTCAGGTACCCTTCCACGGCGAACTCATCCGGCGGGATGGGATGAACCGTGATGCCGTTTACGCGGATGGCGTCGGCGCGCCGCCGCCGGCCAATGCCGCCCGCCAGCGGCAGCGCCTCGAGCCCACCCAAAATCTTCGGACCGTAGTAGAGGAACACGCGGTCCACGCAACCGGTTTCGAGCGCGGTCCAATTCACCTTGCTGCCCGCTTCCATCAGGAGCGACAAGTACCGCTGTTTGCCCAGCCAGTTGATGATCCCGCGCAAATCGGCACGGCCGCCGATGCCATCCATCACCACCACCTGGACGCCGCGGCCCTCCAGGATCTTGCGGCGCTCCGGCGAAGAAGCCGAAGTGGTCACCACCAACACGTCGGCCGCCGCGGTGCGCGCCATCTTCGAATCGAGCGGCAAACGAAGCTGCGAATCCATCACGATCCGCAGCAGCGGCCGGCAGCGCGCGAGCCCGGTGCGATCGGTGAGCAGGCAATCGTCCGCCAGCACGGTGCCGATGCCGGTCAGGATCGCATCGTGGTCGTGGCGTAACTGCTGCACGTGTTCGCGGGCGCGCTCGCTTGTGATCCAGCCGCGGTTGTCGTCGGGCGCCGAGATCTTGCCGTCCAGTGTGATCGCTGCTTTCAACGTCACCAGCGGCCGGCCCGTGCGCATGAAGTGCAGAAACGGCTCGTTGAGCTTCTCCGCTTCGCCGGCGAACTCCGTGGCCATCTCGACCGCGATGCCGGCCGAGCGCAGCATCTCAAATCCCTGCCCCGCCACCAGCGGGTTCGGGTCGGTCAACGCCGCCACCACGCGAGCCACCCCGGCCGCCACAATGGCATCCGCGCACGGAGCCGTGCGGCCCTGGTGCGAACACGGCTCGAGGCTGAGATACAACGTGGCGCCGCGCGCCTGCTCTCCCGCCTGCGCCAGTGCGATGATCTCAGCGTGATGCACGCCCGCGTACGTATGAAATCCGCGGCCCACCACGCGCTCTTCGCGCACCACCACTGCTCCCACCATCGGATTGGGGCTGGCCAGCCCACGCCCCTGGCGAGCCAATTCCAGGGCTTCGCGCATGAAGGCGGGATTCATTTCTCGAAGAGCGAATCGATGAAGACTTCCGGGTCGAAGGGCAGCAGATCGTCCACCTTTTCGCCCACGCCTACGTAGCGGATCGGCAGGTTCAGCTCGCGCGCGATGGCCACCACGATCCCTCCCTTGGCGGTGCCATCCAGTTTGGTCAACACGATTCCGGTCACCCCGGATGTCTCGGTGAATTTCCGCGCCTGCTCGAGTCCGTTCTGGCCGGTGGTAGCGTCCAGCACGAGCAGCACTTCGTGCGGCGCGTCAGCGATCACTTTCTTGGCGGTGCGGCTCATCTTCTGCAGCTCCGCCATAAGATTTTCCTTGGTCTGCAGGCGGCCGGCAGTATCGACAATCACGTAGTCCAATTTGCGGGAGCGGGCCGTCTGCAACGCGTCAAATACCACGGCGCTCGGATCGCTTCCGGAATTTTGGCGGTGCACTGGCGCTCCGGCTCGCTGGCCCCAGATCTCCAGTTGCTCGATGGCTGCCGCGCGAAACGTATCGGCCGCGCAGAGAAGCACGCTGCGCTGTTCGCTCTTGAACCGCTGGGCCAGTTTTCCGATGGTGGTAGTCTTCCCGGCGCCATTGACGCCTACCACCAAAATCACCGCCGGCGGTGCGCTCACGTGCGCGCGCGGCCGCTCGCTGGCTTCGAGAATTTCGAGCAGGTGTTCGCGAATCACGCCCTTCAGCGCAGCGGCATCGCTCAGTTGGTGTCTTTCCAGACGCTGCCGGATCGTCTCCAGGATCTCGCCGGTGGTGCGCGCGCCAACGTCGGCCGAGATCAATGTATATTCCAGCTCGTCCAACAAATCGGCATCGATTTCGCGCTTCCCCTGGATGGCGTCTTCGAGCGCGGAAACCAGCCCCGCGCGCGTTTTCTGAACGCCGTTTTTCAGTTTCTCCAGCAGGGAAGGCTCTTGTTCCACAGTGCCGAATAGCGTTTGGATCATGGTTTCCCTTATTCTAACAATCGAGATGCAGAAAGCGGCGATTTTCGGGGCTGCGGGCACCATCGGGCCCGTGGTCGCGGTCGAGCTCGACCGGCGCGGCATTCCGTTCCGCGTAGTCGGGCGCTCGCGCTTCAAGCTCGAAGAAGTCTTCGGCAAATTGCCACATGCCGAAATCTTCGATGCCGACGTCGGCGACCTCCGCTCCGCCAGCGCGGCGGCGCGAGGGGTCGACACGATCATTTATGCCGTGGGTCTTCCCTACCCCTCGCACCACCTGCATCCCGCGCTGATGCGCACCACGGTGGAAGCGGCCGCCGCGATGAAAGTGGGGCGCCTGGTTCTGGTGTCGAGCGTTTACGGGTACGGCGCGCCGCGTTCTCCACGCGTGCCCGAGACGCATCCGCGCATGCCCGAAACGCGCAAGGGGCAATACCGCAAAGAGCAGGAAGATATGGTGCTCGAAGCGCATCAACAGGGCCGGCTGCGCAGTTTAATCGTGCGGCTGCCCGATTTTTATGGACCTGGCGCCGGCAATAGCCTGGCACACCAGGTGTTCAGCGCTGCCGTCGCAGGAAAGCCGGCCAATTGGATCGGACCCGTGAACACGCCGCACGAGTTCGTTTTCGTGGCGGATACAGGGCCCGTCATCGTGGATTTGGCCGAATGCGCATCATGCTACGGCGAGGCCTGGAATTTCGGCGGCCCTGGGTCGATCAACACCCTCGATTTCATCACACGTGTCTATCGCGCCCTAGGACGCGCGCCGAGGTACCGCTCCGTCGGCCGGGGCATGCTCAAGGCCTTAGGATTGTTCAGCCCGTTAATGCGCGAATTGCGGGAAATGATTTATCTGCAAGAGACCCCCGTCATTCTCGACGACAGCAAACTGCTTGAAAAATTCCCGCAGATTCACAAGACCTCCTACGACGAAGGCATCCGCGAGACATTGGAATGGATGCGCAAGTAGCAGAGGTCTGTGTTCATGGGCCACGAGGCCAGTGCCTGCTGGCCACCACAGCGTAACCCGTTCCGCCCGAAACGCGTCGTTGTCTTGTTACCATAGTTGCGTTTCGCCGTTTCTCTACATGCGACATTTGAACTGCATCACAAGCCGCGGCCATCGTACGCGGTGTCGACGCCCGATCACACTGTGCGGAATCGGCGCTCTTCTTTGGACCAGTGCCGCGATTGCCGTGGCGCAAGAGTACACCGTCTCGACCGTGGCCGGCGGGGCGCCGCCGTCCACCCCCGCAGCCGCTACGAGCATTTCCATCGGAGTGCCGAACCGGGTCACCCTCGATAAATCCGGAAATCTCTATTTCACCAGCCTGAACTGCGTGTTCCGGATTGACGCGAACGGCATCCTGACCCGCATCGCCGGCAACTCTCGCGCGGGCTACTCCGGTGATGGCGGCCCTGCGGCGCAAGCGCAACTGAATTCGCCGGCTGGCCTGGCATTCGATTCCGCCGGCGACATTTTCATCGCCGATACCGGCAACAATGTCATCCGCAAGATCACCACCGACGGTAACATCCACACGTTTGCCGGAAACGGCACACCGGGGCTTTCGGGTGACAGTTACCCCGCCACCAGTGCTCAATTGCTTGCGCCCGCCGGCGTCGCGGTGGATAGCGCCGGCAACGTCTACATTGCCGATACCGGCAACTCCAACATCCGCGAAGTCACTACCGATGGAAACATCGCCACCTTCGCCGGCTTGGGCTTTCGTGGCACCGGCGGCGATGGCGGACAACCCACCAGCGCCACGCTGAATGTTCCGCAAGATGTGTTTGTCGCCTCGAACGGCACCGTCTATATTGCCGATACCGGAAACGCCGACATCCGCACTGTGGCCCCTGGCACCCTCAACGGAGTTACCGTTCCGCTCATTAACACGGTGGCCGGCAGCACTACCATCGGGTACGCCGGCGATGGAGGCGCCGCCACCAGCGCCTCGCTGTTCAATCCCTGGGCCGTCACCGTCGATAGCGCCGGTAACATCTACATCGCCGAGTACGGCAACAATCGCATCCGCAAGGTCGATACCTCGGGCAAGATCAGCACCATCGCTGGCAATGGCACGCTCGGGTTCTCCGGCGACGGCTCCACGGCCACCAGCGCCATGTTGAACTTGCCCACCGGCATCGCGGTAGATAGCTCCGGCAACGTCTACATCGCCGATTCGGGCAACCTGCGGCTTCGCAAAATCGCCAACTCCAACATCAGCACCATCGCAGGCAATGGCTTGCTGAGCTACTCGGGCGACAACGGACTCGCAGTGTTGGCACAACTGAATGCACCCCAGGGCGTCGTGTCGGGGGCCGGTTATGTCTACATCGCCGATTCCGGTAACGCGGCGGTTCGGCGGATCTCGGCCAGTGGCGTCATCAACTCCATCACCGGCGCTACATTAACGCATCCGCAAGGCGTTGCCGTGGACGGGTCTGGCAACGTCTATGTGGCCGACCCGCCAGCCAATCTCGTGCGCAGAATCGGTACCGATGGAAGCTTCTCCACCTTCGCCGGCAACGGCACCCAAGGCTACTCGGGAGATGGCGGCCCTGCGGCCAATGCCGAGTTGAACGCGCCCACCAGTCTTGCCGTCGATTCGTCCGGCAATCTGTATATCGCCGACTACGCCAACCACGCGATCCGCAAAGTCTCGAACGGCACCATCACCACCATCGCGGGCAACGGAACCGCCGGATTTGCCGGCGACGGCGGACAGGCCACCCAGGCCAATCTCAATTTTCCGATGGCGGTGGCCGTGGATTCCTCCGGCAACCTCTACATCGGCGATAGCGCCAATCGCCGCATCCGCGAGATTTCCCCCAATGGCATCATCAATACGATCGCCGGCAACGGTATCTCCGGTTTCTCGGGAGACGGCGGCCTGTCGTTCCAGGCGCAAATCCAAAGCGTACGCGGGCTCGCCACCGACAGCTTCGGCAATGTCTTCTTCACCGATGGCAACCGCGTCCGCGAGATTTATACCAGCGGCTACATCAAAACCATCGCAGGCAATGGGAACGCTGCCTATTCCGGAGATAACGGGAGCGCGGTATCGGCCAGCTTTAACCAGCCCACGGGGTTGAGCGTGGATAACGCCGGCAACATTTACGTGGCTGACGCGGGCAACAATGCCATCCGCCTGCTGCAGCCCACCGGCACGGGACTCAGCCTGACGCTAACCAACGGCGCTTCGAACCTGCCTGGATCCGTGTCGCCTAGCGAAGTGGTGGTGCTCTACGGCTCGGGGCTTGGACCGCCCAACTTGGTGACCTACCAACTGGGAGCCAACGGGCTCGTGCCCACGAATCTCGCCGGCACCAGCGTTTTCTTCGACGGCATTCCGGCGCCGATCCTCTACACGTCGTTGACGCAAGTGGGCGCGATTGTGCCTTTCGAAATCACCGGGTCGAACGTTCAGGTGTTTGTGCAATACCTGAATCAGGGTTCCTCGGCATCCTCGATTGCCATTGCCCCCGCCGTGCCGGCTCTCTTCACCACCAACGAAGAAGGCGACGGACAGGCGGTCGCGTTCAATCAGAACGGCCAGGCTAACAGCGCGGCCACTCCAGCGCCCGTCGGCAGCACGCTTACGCTCTATGCTACCGGCCTCGGCCAGACGTCGCCTCCGGGAACGGACGGGCAGCTCGCCGCCACGCCCCCTCCCACGGCAACCCTGCCCGTCACCGTGACCATCGGCGGGCAACCGGCTCCCGTGCAGAATACCGCCAGCGGCGTGCCGGGCGTGGTCCAGGGTTTGATGCAAATTACGGTGCAAGTCCCCGCTGGTCTCCAGGCCAACGCCGCCGCACCGGTGACACTACAAGTGGGCAATGCGACTGCGCCCAGCGGCGTGACCGTGGCGATTTCGCAGTAAAATCGGCTCATCACAAGCCGCGGTTCGCCATGCGTAAAGTCACCTACGGTGGGGCCAGCAGCCTCGACAACTATCTCGCCCGCAAAGACGACGCCGTCGACTGGTTGCTCTGGAGCAAGGAACTGGCGTCTGTGATGAGTGATTACTGGAAGACCATCGACACCATTCTGATGGGCCGCCGGACCTACGAAGTGAGCTTGCGCCATGGCGGAGGCGCCGCCCCGGACCCCCACATCACAACCTACGTGTTCTCGCGAACGTTAAGAACTCTTTCCGATTCCAACGTCAACCTGGTCTCGTCCGATGCGGCAGAATTTGTCCGGAGATTGAAGCAGCCGCAAGGCAAAGACATCTGTCTCATGGGCGGCGGCGAGCTGGCCAAATCCATGTTCGAAGCGGACCTGATCGACGAGGTCGGTTTCAACATCCATCCGGTATTGCTGGGCTCCGGGATCCCCGCGCTGCCTCCCATGAGCCGGCAGATCAACTTGGAATTGGTCAACTCGCGCGTGTTTCAGAACGGTTGCGTGCTCGTCACCTACCGCGTACGGCACGGCCAGCGAATGCCGCGGCCCGCTGCCTCGCATTCTGGTACCCGATTTTTTGAAACCACGTCGCCCCCAAGACTTTTCGTGGTAACATCGCGTGGGAATTCTTTATGGAATGTGTCTTCTCAACGCGCAATAACACGAAAACACAAGTAACCTGGCACATTGGCCCGGCCGGCGGAATCCAAGCCAAAGGCACACAGGCCGGCATCTGCTCCGCCATGTCGGCGGTTTGGATCGCTCGTAGCATTCATAAAGGCTCGCCTCTCGACAACCGCATGGAGCTGGGAACCCAGCACAACATTGCGATCGTGATGGGCGCTCGCGTGGTGGGCGGTAAGGACCGCAGGTGGATCCTTGAGTCCCAAGGGCTGACCGTCGAGGAAGAAAGGATCGGCGCCCCCACGATTCCGTACATGCTGCTCAATGAGATGCGGATGAACGAGGGTTACACCTACTTCTCCACCGGCGGCACCGGCGGCCGTCACGCCATGGCGATCGCGGTCCTGGGCAGCGACTACTACTTCTTCGATCCGAACTTCGGGATGTACAAAATGGGGATGGTCGAGTTCGTGACGAAAATAACCGATCACCTCAACCTGGTCTATCCCGATCTGCTGGACGACTACTCCTGGTACAAGGTAACGTAGCGGTCGCGTTCGGGAGCGGGCGTTCGTCCGTTCGGCAGCCGCACCATTTCGCCGCGCTCGAGAGATCGTGCAACCCTATTTGCCAAAAATGTGAGTGAACGATCTTTCGTTCTCGTTGCAGATGTCTTCGATCAGCTCGGTATCGAGCATGATGTGCAGGTAGCGCTTGGCATGCCACGGGCGAGTATAGACTTTCGGATCATCGACCGTCATTTCGACTTCCAGGTTCCCGTAATTGGGCCGGCGAATTCGCTCCGTCGTGTGGCCGGACGAGGTGAGCGGGTCGCCTTTGAGGTCAAGCCACAAGCCGTCCTTATAGCCGATCGTCTCCACCACTAGGCTGTCGCGGTCCCAATGTCCTACTGAGTAGCCTTTGAAGCTCGGCACGGGATCCTTGGGGAGCGCGCGGCCGTCCAAAAAAATCTGCCGGAACTGTGCCATGTACTCACTCAGGATCGTTACCGAATCGGCGCTCTGGATGATTTTTTGTGGGAAGAAATCGGCCCACTGACGGACCGGCGAGATCGGCAGACAGCGGGTGGTCGGGTCGCCTCTTCGATCTTCGACTAAGTGTTGCGCGACAGAGTCTTCGACGCCAGGCTGATAGGGAAGCTTCGATGTGGTTCCCGGTTGTCCGTCCTCCACACCGCTGGCGGTCACATCGAACAGGCCGATGGGAACACCTAACGGAACGTCCGAACAACCGAAATCGGCGCCGATCCCGGAGGGGGTGCAGGGCACTCGAATCGGATTCCAGACACCGGAGAAGTCGGGAGTCTTCCCATCGGCCATTTTCGGCGCGGGCGCGGTGAGGTCTGCTGTTCCGTTCGGGCGCCGCGGCACGCGAGGCGTCTTTACATCCTGCCACTGCGCGGACAAGGGCAACGTCGCGAACGCGACGAATCCCAAAACCAGATTCGTCATTACGGGTCGGATGGGCATCCAGATTCTCCCGAGAGAAACTATACATCAAGCCGGCGGGCGGAATGGATCGGGCGGACTCATGGGCGGCCAAACTCTCAAATGCTACGTTCCATCCCTGCGGGCGATAAAATCAATCCAATTTCATGCCTCTTCCGGCTGGTAAGGGCCTTGGTCCCTGTGAGATCCTCGCGCCTATCGGGTCGGGTGGGATGGGCGCCCGTGACGAATGGGTTGGAAGATGCCGTGGTACACCATGACAGACAGCTTCGACAAAGACTTCGGCGTGGACGAGTGGCACGGCACCCGCGGAGTTTGGGAGAAGGGATGGAGGAAACCCTGACCGTCCATCGCCTGCACTGCCAATGCAACTGCGGAAATGGCCAGCACCAACGTGATCGAATCGGCGTTCTCAATTGTCGAGCAGGTTTGCAAGAACGTGAAACGCTGGGCGCGACGGCGACCAGCGGGAGCGCTGGCCTGGATCGGGGCTCCTGGGCGCCGAGAAGCAGTTCCCTCGCATCACAGGGCACAAACAGATTCGGCGCTCATCCGAGAGTTGGAAGCAATAGCGTCGGCCAACAGCGGCGCTGTCAAACGGAAGAGGGCATCGTAGAGTGAGTTATGCGGTGGTTGCGGCTTTCAACGGAAATCGGGGCGTTCCCTCCCGCGGCCAAACGGGCTTCCGACTCGCGAAACGAACAGCAAGACCGCGATTAGCAGATTGACCAGGGAAAATCGCATCGATATCAGACTACCGGCGTGAGATGAGTTTATTCACTCTGGTCCGGTACAGTACATGCGGCCGCAGCGGATGCCCTTCCGGAACCCGTGGATGTTCGAAATCGCCGGCGTAGTGCATGCCTAGCTTCTCCATGACGCGGCGCGACGGCACGTTGCCGCGCGTCGTGAAGGAGACCACCTCCGCCAGACCCACTGTTCCAAATGCAAATTGCAGGACCGCACCGGCCCCTTCCGTCGCCAGGCCCTGGTTCCAATGCGCTACGCCTAAGCGCCAGCCGATTTCCACGCAAGGCGTAAAGAAGGCGTCAAAGCTGGGGATCGCTAATCCGATGAATCCGGCAAACTCGCCCGTTGCCCGCAATTCCGCTGCGTACAGGCCGAATCCGTGAGCGTCGAAGTGCTGCTCGATGCGGTCGATGACGGCATCGCTCTGCTCGGGTGTCAGGCATTCGGGAAAGAACTGCATCACTCGTGGATCGGAATTGAGTTGACGGAACGGGCCGCGATCGGCTTCGCGCCAGCGGCGCAAGAGGAGGCGATCCGTTTCGAGAGCGGGCTGCGGCATGGTTAATCTTCAGGTTAACTTTCGGTTCCAGTTCACACGACAGTATAATTCGGGAGTCCTCGCTATCATATAGATAGGAATCCCCCTGAATGCCCACGAAACCTGCCCCGGAAATGGGAATCAATAGCTGGCTCGAAGACGAGTTATATCAACAATATCTGCACGACCGCACGGCAGTTGACGAAAGTTGGAAGAGCCTCTTTGAAGAGCCGGACGCGAAGACGGCAACGCCACCGGTGGCCGTGCCGGCCCAGGCCGCTGGGCCTGCGGTCGAAGCTCGGGCGGGCGAAGTGCTCGAGCCTTTGCGCGGCGTCGCCAGCAAAATCGCCGAGAACATGTCCGCCAGCCTGGCCATCCCGCTCGCCACTTCGCAGCGCACCATCGCGGTGAAGGTGATGGATGAGAACCGGCGGATGATCAACCAGCACCGCACGCTCCTCGGAAAAAGCAAGGTCTCGTATACCCACCTGATCGGATGGGCGATCGTCAAAGGTCTGGAAACCATCCCGGCACTGAACCACGCCTACGCAGAGAAAGACGGCCAGGCGTTCCGCGTGACGCGCGCACAGGTGAACCTGGGGATCGCCATTGACGTGGAAGGCCGGGAAGGCGCGCACAGCCTGATGGTGCCCAATATCAGGAATGCAAGCGCGCTGAATTTTCAAGAATACGTCGTAGCGTTTGACGACCTGGTGTCGCGCGCCCGTAAAGGGAAGCTGACTCCCGACGATTTTCAAGGCACCACCATTTCGCTCACCAACCCGGGCACGGTGGGAACCGTCTCGTCCAATCCCCGGCTCATGCTGGGCCAGGGCGCGATCATTTCGGCCGGCGCCATCGACTACCCCGCGGAATTCCAGGGAGCCGCGGAAGAGACGCGCGCGCTGATCGGAATCAGCAAAGTGATGAGTCTCGGCTGCACGTACGACCACCGCATTATTCAAGGCGCCGAGTCCGGGATGTTCCTGGGGAAGATCCAGTCGCTGCTGGACGGCAACGACAGCTTCTACGACGAAGTCTTCGAGCACCTGCGGATGCCGCACCAGCCGGTGCGTTGGGAAAAGGACCGCCGGCCGCTGGTTCCGGGCAGCTCGGCGCGCACCGCGGAAATCGCCAAGCAGGCGGGCATCATGCAGATGATCAACGCCTATCGTGTGCGCGGCCATCTGCTGGCCGATCTCGACCCGCTCGGCACCGAACCCAGCCATCATGCCGAGCTCGACCCGGAAACCTACGGTCTCACCATCTGGGATTTGGACCGCGAGTTTCTGACCGGTCCGCTGGGCGATGCGATTGGCGATGGAGGCCCCAAGCACGTCGCCACCCTGCGCGAGATCTTAGAGACGCTACGGCAGACCTATTGCGGCAAAATCGGCGCCGAGTACATGAACATCCAGGTGCCCGAGCAGAAGCTGTGGTTGCAGCGGCGGATGGAGCCGGAGGCCAATCATTGGCCGCTCGAGCGGGAAACGCGCGTGCGCACACTGCGGCATCTGATCAAGGCTGAGGAATTCGAGCACTTCCTGCACGCCCGGTTTGTGGGGCAAAAGCGATTTGCGCTGGAAGGCGGAGAAACGGCTCTCGGCATTGTCGCAGAGATTCTGGAGCGGGCGGCGGAAAAAGACGTCCACGAAGTGGTCATGGGCATGGCCCATCGCGGCCGCTTGAACATCCTGGCGAATGTGGTTGGCAAGGATCTGAAGAAAATATTCTCCGAATTTGAAGGCGATATCGACCCCTCCAGCACACAGGGCTCCGGCGATGTGAAATACCATCTGGGCGCGAGCGCCGTGGTGCGAACCGCCTGCGGCAAAGAAATCGTCGCCACCGTGTCGCCCAATCCGAGCCACCTGGAAGCAGTCGATCCGGTGGTGGAAGGCATCGTACGGCCGAAGCAGGATCGCTTGGGCGACGCGCGCCGCGAGCGCGTGCTACCTCTGCTGCTGCATGGCGACGCGGCGTTTGCCGGACAAGGGGTAGTGGCCGAGACTCTCAACCTCTCTCAACTCGATGGCTACGCCACCGGCGGCACGATCCACCTGGTGATCAACAACCAGATCGGTTTCACCACGCTGCCCGACGAAGCACGGTCTTCGCCATACTCGACGGACGTGGCGCGCGGCGTACAAGCGCCCATTTTCCACCTGAACGGCGACGACCCGGATGCTGCCATCCGGGTGGTGCAAATCGCTTTCGATTACCGCCAGCAGTTCAAGAAGGACGTGGTGATCGATATGATCTGCTACCGCCGCCACGGCCACAACGAAGGCGACGACCCAAGCTACACGCAGCCCACGCTCTACCGCAAAATCAAAGAACATCCCTCGGTGGGCACGCTGTATGCGGAGCGGCTGGTTCGCGAGGGAATCCTCACAGCCGAGGATGTGGAGGCGATGCGGAAAGCCGAGTCCAAGCGGCTGTCGGAGGCGTACGATGCCGCGCAGGCTGCTGCCGAACGCTACGATGTACAGGAACTGAGCGCGGTTCCCAGCGAAGACATCGGCAACGTCTGCCCGCGGACAGCCGTGAATCATTCCGTGATCGAGCGCGTGGTCCGCGCCATGACCCACTTCCCCGATAACTTCCATTTGCACCCCAAGCTGCGCGGCTTCGTGGACCGGCGCCGCGAGGCGGTCGAGAAGAACGGATCGATCGATTGGGCATTCGGCGAAGCGCTGGCGTTCGGCACGCTGGCTCTGGAAGGTACGCCGATCCGGCTCAGCGGACAGGATTCCAGCCGCGGCACCTTCAGCCAGCGCCACCTTGCCTTTTTCGATTCCGAGATGGGCCAGCAATACATTCCGCTGCAGCACATATCTCCCGACCAGGCGCGCTTCGATGTCTACGACAGCTCCCTCAGCGAATTCGCGGTACTCGGATTCGAGTTCGGCTACAGCCTGGCCGACCCGCTGACCCTGGTGATGTGGGAGGCGCAATTCGGCGATTTCGCCAACGGCGCGCAAGTGATGATCGATCAGTTCATCGCCTCGAGCGAATCGAAATGGGGCCAACCGAGCGGCCTGGTGATGCTATTGCCGCACGGCTACGAAGGCCAGGGCCCCGAGCATTCGAGCGCGCGTATCGAGCGGTATCTTTCGCTCTGCGCGGAAAACAACCTGATTGTCGCGAACTGTTCCACACCGGGACAATATTTCCACCTGCTGCGCCGCCAGATGTACGGAGGACACGACCGCCGCGGCACGCGCAAGCCGCTGGTGATCTTCACGCCCAAGAGCCTGCTACGGCATCCGCGCGCCGTCTCTACGCTGCACGATTTCACCACCGGCGGTTTCATGGAACTCCTGGGCGATGCGTCGGTGCCCGAGGCAAATCGCGTTACGCGCGTGGTCTTCTGCTCCGGCAAAATCTATTACGATCTGCTGGCCGGGCGCGATCAGCAGAAGGCGGACCACGTGGCGATTGTGCGCGTGGAACAGTTGTACCCATTTGCCGCCGATCAGGCCCGCGACATCCTGGCGCGCTACCCCGCAACGGCGGAAGTGGTGTGGGCGCAGGAAGAGCCGCGCAACATGGGGGCGAGGCGGTTCATCGAAGAGCAACTGGAGCCGCTGCTCGAAGCCCCGCGCCGCGACCTGCGTTACGTCGGCCGCCCCGAAAGCGCCAGCCCGGCCACCGGCTCCGGCAAGCGCCACCAGCAGGAGCAGTCGGAAATCGTAACGGATGCACTGACGCCCGGCGCTATCTCGCAGACACAGCGGGTGCGGGTGGTGGCGCGGCGGAAAAAGTAGGAGCGGCAGTAGAATGGGCTCGACGAAGCTTGCGCGCGCGATTCTATATCGATCCAGCGACCGGGTCACCGCATATCTATAATCATGATGTGCGTGAGGACGAGGTTATCGAGGTCTTGGAGAAGCCCGGCGAAGATCGAGCCGGCCGCGAGGGCGCAAGAATTGCACGGGGCAGACCGCCGCGGGAAGGTATTTGAGGATCATCTATGTTCCCGATCCAGAGCCCGACAGCTTGTTCGTAATCACAGCTTTGGATTTAACCGGGAAACCGCTTGCGGCATTTCGCCGACGCAGGAGAAAGAAGCAGCAATGAGTCAAAACAAGTTTCCAGCCGGATGGGATGAAGAAAAGGTTCGACGAGTGCTTGCTTATTATGAGGAACAGACCGAGGAGGACGCCTTGGTGGAGGACGAGGCTGGTGTTGAGCCTTCCGAAACGGTGATGAATGTTCCCCATGATCTCGTCGCCAAAGTCCGGGAACTGATCGGGAAGCGCCACAGCTGAACCTGTCCGGCTAGTTCATAGAGAATCTTGTTCACACGGTTTTCCGAATCATGCATTCTATTGAGAAAGAATGTCGACCACGGCGGAAGTGGTGTGGGCGCAGGAAGAGCCGCGCAACATGGGGGCGTGGCGGTTCATCGAAGAGCAACTGGAGCCGCTATTGGAAGCCCCGCGCCGCGACCTGCGTTACGTCGGCCGTCCCGAAAGCGCCAGCCCGGCCACCGGCTCCGGCAAGCGCCACCAGCAGGAGCGGTCAGAAATCGTAACCGATGCACTGACGCCTGGCGCTATTTCGCAGACACAGCGCGTGCGTGTGGTGGCGCGGCGGAAGAAGTAGGGGTAAGCCGGAAAGACACCGCTCCTTCCAGTCGCGGCTCGGTTTTGTCGCGGCCGGTTCCCCCGCGGCCCTAGTACCCGAACACGTCCCAACCTTAGAAGGGCGGCTGGCAAGATGGAGACGTGCACCAGCTAGCGAGCCGCATCTACCATCTGAAGATCTGGACGGATTCGAAAGGTCAGGACATGCTGGAATACGCGCTGGCTTCCGGCATGATCGCACTCGCAGGAGTCGCGGCGATGCCCGTGTACTGCGGCGCGATTAACATGGTGTTCAACAAGGTAAGCGAGATTGTCCTGAATAGCATCCGTTGAGGCGCGGCTCGGCGTGGTCTGCTTGCGAGCCTTAGTACTCGAAGCTATTTCGCCAGCGTTCGCGCACTGGCAAGATAGGGTACATGCAGGAGACAAGAATTCACATGCTACGAATCTGGACGGAACAAAGAGGGCAAGACCTGGTGGAGTATGCCCTCGCGGCAGGCATGATCGTATTCGCGGGCGTTGCGGCGATGCCGGCCTTGTGTGCGACGGTCGAGAACGTTTTCTCGAAGGTCGGGTCGATGGTTTCGACCGCGATGCAATCCGCTGTCTAGTCTCTGCGGCCGCCGTGGTGATTGCCACCGCCGCGATGGTTACCGCCGCCACCGCCGCCGCTGGTAGGCGTTTGGTTCCCGCCGGCAGCCGTGTTCGCCGCTGTCAGTTGATTGTCTCCGGATGTCCAGATTCCCTTAACGCCCTCTCCGGCGCTGAGAAACAACCCCGCCGCTACTAATACAACGGCAGCGATCAGCATGCTGTACTCAACCAGATCCTGCGCTCGATCCTCAACCCAAATTCGTCGGCAGATGCGGGGCATTTCGTTGTCCTCCGATGTGAAGATCTCATGCCCGGCTTCCTGCCAAAAGTCGCAGCGGTCTGGAAGTACGCTCAGTACCCGCACGAACCGCGTGCCGGCAGGCATCCTCGGTGCGGCGGCATTCTATTCTGAAGGGAAATGCCCTATGCCTATCCGGAGTTCCGCATTCGTCCAGCCGAAACGAGTGATATCGAAGCAATTGCGCACCATCGAGCAGCCATGTTTCGGGACATGGGCTCGATCCCGCACGACGACTACGAACGGTTCCGGCACGCCTCGGCGGACTGGTTGCGCGCCGTTTTCGTGCGCGATGGCTATGCCGGCTGGATGGTAGAACATCAGAGCGAAATCGTGGCGGGAGGCGGCGTTCTCCTCCGCGAGATGGGACCACTGCCGGGATGTTACCGCCTGAGCCGGTGGGCGCACATCGTGAACGTGTACACAGAACCGGCTTATCGCCGCCGCGGCCTGGCACGCTGGATCATGCAGATCATGCTCGATTGGTGCACCAACCAGGCGTTCGATCTGGTGACGCTGGCAGCGTCCGATGAAGGCCGGCCGCTCTATAAATCGCTGGGCTTCGTGCCCACCAACGACATGATCTGGAAACGGCGATGAAGGCGTCTGCGGTAAAATTTGAATTCCCCCTGGAGGAAGCCCGTATGGCAGTGAAACCGCGCCGGCAGGCGGTGGTGACGGACGTAGGCGGTGTGAAGGTCGGCGGCAATCATCCGATAGTGGTCCAGTCGATGACCAACACCGATACCGCCGATGCGCCCTCTACGGTGAACCAGGTGATGGAACTGGCGCGCGCCGGATCGGAACTGGTGCGGGTCACGGTGAACACCGAAAAGGCCGCGGCCGCAGTGCCCAAGATCGTCGAAACGTTGGACAAATTCGGCGTGCGCGTCCCGATCATCGGCGATTTTCACTATAACGGCCACATCTTGCTGAAGAAGTACCCCGAGTGCGCGCGGGCACTCGCCAAGTATCGGATCAACCCTGGCAACGCCAACATCGGCCGCAAGACCGATGAGAATTTCCGGACCATGATCGAGGTGGCGATCGGGAACCAGAAGCCGGTGCGCATCGGCGTCAATTGGGGTTCGCTCGACGCCACGCTGCTCACGCGCATGATGGATGAAAATGCCAAGTCGGCGGAACCCAAAGACGCGCGTGAAGTCACTCTGGATGCCATGGTGGCGAGCGCGATCGAATCAGCCAAAGCCGCCGAAGGCTACGGCCTACGCCACGACCAGATCATTTTGAGCGCCAAGGTCAGCGGCGTGCAGGATTTGATCGACGTGTACCGCGTGCTGGGCGCGGTCTGCGACTATCCGCTGCATCTGGGTTTGACGGAAGCCGGCATGGGCAGCAAGGGAGTCGTGGCCAGCACGGCCGCTCTTTCGCCGCTGCTGCAGGAGGGGATCGGCGACACCATCCGCACGTCGCTCACTCCGGCGCCGAATGGCGACCGCACCGAGGAAGTGATCGTCTCGCAGCAGATTCTGCAGTCGCTCGGCATCCGCAGCTTTACGCCGCAGGTAACGGCCTGCCCCGGTTGCGGCCGCACCACCAGCACGTTTTTCCAGGAAATGGCCGACGAGATCCAGACCTACCTGCGCCAGCAGATGCCGCAATGGAAGGCCGTGCATCCGGGCGTGGAGACCATGCGGGTGGCGGTCATGGGTTGCGTGGTCAACGGACCGGGCGAATCGAAGCATTCCAATATCGGCATCTCGCTGCCCGGCACGTTCGAAGAACCGAAGGCCCCGGTGTTCGTGGATGGCCGCCTGATGACTACGCTTAAGGGCAGTCAAATCGTGTCTGAGTTCATTCAGATTCTCAATGAGTACGTGACCTCGCACTATGCTTCGTAGGCCCCGCTAATGCCCAAACGGTTCACGCTATCGGAAGCTCAGAGCCTGATCCCCAGTGTGGACCGGGTGCTGCGCAAAGCCATCGATTTTAAATCCGACTATGCCGAAGCCGCGCAAGAGATGGAATCGTTCAGCCGGCGCATTCAGATGATGGGCGGCCTGGTAGTGAATCGCGAGCAGGCGATCGAGACGCGGCAGCGGCGGGAAGCGGCCTCGACGAAACTGCGCGAGGCGATCGAGGAAGTCGAGGAGTTTGGATGTGTGCTGAAAGACCTGGACGTCGGCCTGATCGATTTCCCTACGCTATTTCGAGGCCGTGAAGTGTATCTCTGCTGGAAACTGGGGGAGGCATCCATCGGATTCTGGCACGGAACGGATGAGGGTTTCGCCGGACGGAAGGCGATTGATCAGGACTTTCGCGAACATCACAAGGGAGACCGGTCGCAGTAAACAAAACTTTTCGGACGATTCTACGTTTTGGCGGCCAAGACGGCTCGAATACCGCTGGTGATTTGATCCACCGTCGCTTCGTACGGAAACTCCATCCGCACACGTCCGGCAGCATCCAAAACATAAAGCGTCGTGCTGTGGGCCACGGTGTACTTCATCGCCGAATTGGGTGTGGGGATGATTTTGTATTCGGCCTGATACTGAGCCACCACCTTGTCGATCTGAGCCTTGGTGCCGGTCAAGCCCAAAGCGTCGAGCTCGAAATCTCCCAGGTCCTCTTTCAAAACCTCCGGGGTGTCTCGTTGCGGATCGACCGACACGTAAAGCGTCTTTACCCTTTTGGCATCGCTTCCCAGCTTGCGGCACACGGACGACAATTTGGAAAGCGTGGTAGGGCATGCATCCGGGCACGAGGTGTAACCGAAAAAGATCAGCACGGCCTTTCCGCGCAGGGATGAAAGCTCAAAATGTCGCCCATTGTGGTCGGTAAGCGAAAAATCCCCGCCGATTGGAATAACCGGCAGCGCGCGCTGACAACTCAGCGTGGCAAGAGCAGCAAGACCAATGATCCACCGTGTCACTTTCGTGTCTCCTACTTACGCACCGTTGCCGTCACCGGAACGGTGGTGCCATCGTCCAACTTCAGCGTCGCATTGATTACGTCGCCAATCGCGGGACGGGTCTTCAATCCGAACAGCATGATGTGATATCGATCCGGATTCAGTGTAGTTTTGCCATGCGCCGGAATCGACAGCTCCGAAATCGGTATCATCGACATGGTCATCTTCTCCATCCGCATCTCGTGCATTTCCGCCACGGACGCGGCATCGGTTGTCACGCCGATGATTTTTCTCTTTTGCGCGGTATGATTCTCGACGACCACAAATAGCGCCGCGTCATGCTTGGAAGGCGCCGGTTTACGAACCCAGGCATCGCGGGCCACCACTCCGGCTTCCTGCGCAGGAACCGCTGATGCCGCTAATAGCGCCGCAACCAATCCTGCGAAAGCCGCTGCCCGCGCCCGTTGCTCCTTGGCACTGAAACTCATGGTTGAACACTCCCATGGCGCAACGAGATTACATACAGAGCGATCGAACGCCGCTCTACTTCGGCAAGATGGTCGAACTTGGGCATCGCCAGTTCGTGGTGCGTGTGCTTCTCGTGTATCCCAGAAAGACCGTTATCGAGAACACCTTCTGCCAGCGTTCTGGCGATCTCGGCTTCTCCTGAGCCTCTAATGAAGCCGGTGGGGTCGGTGAGATTGGTGGGAGGAGACAACAACTTTGCCGCCATGGGTCCATCGCCTCTACCCGACACCCCATGACAGCTTGCACAACCGTTGGCTCGGTAGAGGGACTTTCCATCTGAAACAGAAGGAGACGGCCTTGCACAGCTCGACAGCAGTAGCGCAAAATACGCCAGGGAACCCGACCTGTACAGTCCTGACATGCTCGTTCCGGCCTCACATTATAACCTGGCCGGAAAAACTCAACAGCCAACATCCGGACGCATCCCTTCGACAGAGATGCGTCCGGAGGCTTGAATCTACGGTTTCTTCTCAACAATGTTGTTGCCGAACACGAATCCGATTTCTGCTACTGCGCGAGTCTGGTTGTTGTCCAGGCCGGAAGGACCGAACACATAGCCCGGCGTGGAATCTTTCACGTGCACATAGGAAACGTCGCCGCGGAAGAAGAATCCGCCGTACTGGAAAGTAGGCGTCACTGTAATCGACGTGCCGGCGCTGCCGGGACCGTACATCAGGTTAACCGCCCCGTTGGCTGCGTTTCCCGAGCTCGCGAGATATTCCCAGCGGACCGGGAGCGAAAAGCCGTGCTTGAAGGTGCGGTTTACCATGATGGCACCGCCCGTGGTCGACGCACCCTTCGCAATGCCGATCTTGGTATTGGTCGGAATGCTGCTGTACTGGAAGTACGGCGTGATGATCCAAGAGCCCTTCGTGTACGTGTAAATCACATTGTAGATGGAGCCGTTGTTTTGAACCGGCGTAGCGAGACTGCTGTAAGCGGTCTGTCCCAGGTTGCCGCCGCCCACAAACATGATCATGTGGGCGCCATTCTGATACATGAGCGACCCGCTCATCCACGAGTAACGGTTGGAATAAAAACCGTCATTCCAGCTGACCGACGCCGTGAATTTGCCCATCGTCTGATTGACCTGAACTCCGCGGGTGACGGCGTTTTCCTGGTTCCACAACAAGCCACGCTCGATGTTCATGTTCTCGAAGCTGAACGTGTATTCGGCGCCGATTAAGGTCGGCAGCGAACCGATCTCGAAAGAGGTGTTTTTGCCCGCCTGCAGTTTCAGGTAGGCGACCGGCAGTGGTCCGTAGAGGTTGGTGATCGTTTTGTCGGTGGCCAGAAACGGCGTGCCGAGAGCCAAAATATCGTAACCGCCCGCTTGCAGGTAGAACTGAAATACACCGTCGGTCTTCTGAATAAAGATCTGACCGTTGCTGAGCGCCTCTTGTGTGCTCTTATCGCCGGGGACGTGATTGTTCTGCGCCACACCCATGCCGCTCAAAAAGCCGTTGACAGCAATTTTGCCAAAGGGTCCCGCGTCAAACACTGCTGGCGGCAGCTCCGAGAGCGGTCCCGAGATGGAAGGCGTAGGGAGCGCTGCGGGGGCGGCGGGGGCGGCAGGCGCGGCCGGAGCGGCGGCCGAATCGGCCGGCTTCTGGTCGGACGCGGGGGCGGGTGCGTTTTGCGCACCGCAAACCGAGGCTAGCCCAAACGAAAGCGCAAGCGCCGCGAAATTCTTCACGTAGCATTTCATAAATTCTCCTGTTCTGACAAATTGCTGAAGATATGGTGCGTCGCGGGCAGCTGCTGCGGGTGTGCCGAGACCCGTGCGCCGATGGATGCCACATTACGACCCACGAGGTCGTATCGACATCAACGTCTGCTTTTGTTAGCCCGTGAAGCAGGCACCGGTTTACGTACACGGCACGGTGCACGCGCTGTGATTTCACTTAGCATCCTACGAAGTTGCGCATTGACACAAGATAAAAATTTTTATCCGGATCATCATTATTCTGATTGATTGCGAGCGGATCTTATTGAAGGGTAATGAGTTCGAGGCCCAACCGCGCTGGCCGAGGCGATGGAAACTACCACATGATCGACTGGAAGACCCGTTCTGTTGAATGAAAAAGGAATGAACATTGATTTGGCAGCGCGAACGCACCCGCGAAAAAGGCGCACGACCCGGTGAGAAGATGGGAAGAATCTTGCGTTCTGCGGCGTCTGACACACTTGCGACCTCTGCCATGGTGCTCGACGGTACCGAGCGAGAGCTCATCGAATCCTGCCAGCGGGGCGACCGTGAAGCCTTCCGCGAGTTGTTTGAAGCGCACAAGGACCGGGTCTATTCGATTGCACTGCGCTATTCGGGCGACGAAGCGGCGGCCATGGATATCGCACAGGACACCTTCCTGAAACTGTTCTCGGCGATCCGCGATTTCCGCGGCGGCGCACAATTCGAGACGTGGCTGTACCGCGTCGTGGTGAACAGCTGCCTCGATCGGAAACGGCGGAACCGGCGTTTGATCCCGCTGGTGGGCGAGATGCTGGGGATGCTGCGGGCTTCGGGTGAAAGCGTTCTGCAAAGGATGCTGCGCGCGGAATTGAGCGGGCGGGTGCAGTCGGCCGTATCCAGTTTGCCGCCGGAGCAACGAATCGTGATTGTTTTGCGGTATACGCAAGGCCTCTCGTACGAGGAGATCGCGCAGGTTTTGGGGTGCTCGCCGGGGACGGTGGCGTCGCGCCTGAACCGGGCACACAAGGTTTTGGAACGGCGCCTGGCGCACCTGGCAGAGGCCCGAGGAGGTCGTGGTGGGAAATAGATTGGAAGAGGAATTGGCGCGGCAGTTGCGGCCAGTGGCCGCTCCGGCGGGATTATGGCTGAGGATCGAGGGATCCGGGCCGGTGGCCGCGGGCGCCATGCTGCGGTGGCCGGTATGGGCGCTGGCGGCTGCGGTGGCCGCGATGATCGCGCTGTTTTGCTTCAGCCTGCGTTCCGATACGGGCCCGTATATGGCGAAGGCCGCGGCGCGGGAACTGGCACGGGGAGCGGACCAAGTGGAATTCCGTTCTGCCGATCCGGGCGCGATCCGGGCGTGGGTGAAGGCGAATGCCGGCTTCGATGTCGCCTTGCCCGCGGAAGTGCCCGCCCAGGTGAAGATCGTCGGCGTGAGCGTTCTCCGCAACGGTTCGCCGATGGTTTGCGTGACGTACCGCGTGGGCAATCGGCCGTCGCGGTTGCTGGTGGCGCGAGCGGCCGCGGCGGCGCAGCACCGGTCGATGGAGCAGACGCGCTACGGCGCGGCCTCGGTTTCCACGTGGGCGATCGGCGGACAGATGTACGCGTTGGCTTCGGCGGCACAAGAGAAGGCTCACGGCGGCTGCGTGCTGTGCCATAGCTGAGCGGGCACGGTAGCGCGGACGATCGTTTTTTGTCGTCCGCGTCTTCGATCAGGCAGGCAGGCCACAAAAGCCGATGGCCTGCCCCACATACAACCCGCGTAAAATATGACGAGGCTATGGATATCGAAGCGCTCCACCACGTCAGCATCCCCGTCACTCATCTGGATCGGTCCAAAGAGTTCTATCGCGAGATCCTGGGCTTGCGCGAAATTCCGCGGCCGAATTTTCCGTTCCAAGGAGCCTGGTTCCAGGTGGCCGGCCGGCAGGAACTGCACCTGATTCTCGAACACACCGACGTCACCTATCGCCTGAACAAAGGCATCGATCCGGGCGACCTGCACTTCGCCGTGCGCGTGAAGAGCTTTCAGAAAACCGTAGAGTTTCTGCACTCGAAGGGCTACCGGGAAGACGCGCCCGCATCGGATTTGATGCAGCTGCGTGTCCTGCCGCATCCCATCACGGGTTACCCGCAGGCATACATCCTCGACCCCGACCGGCACCTGATCGAGATCAACGCCGACGCCCTCGATTGAACGCCAACCGCCCCTAGCCGCAGGCGCGCGCGCGATGTATAGTGTTTGGGTCCTGACAAACCCACGGACGAGTCCGGTAGCGGACAAGGAGAGTGTTTATGAAGTACTCGCGCAGAGATTTAGGCTTACTGCTTCCCGCCCTGGCGGCGGCCAAAGCGTCGGCGCAATCCGCAGAAGCGCCGGGCGTCGAGAAATTGCCGTTGATCACCACCCACTCCTATCTCTATAACGAACTGCCCGTCACCACCAACGGAAAGAACAAACAGCGCCGGATGTTCACCGGCAAGACGCACACGGGCTTCAAAATCGAGAGCCACCAGAGCGACATCGCGCCCGGTGAAGTGAATCATCCGCCGCACATGCACCTGCGCGAAGAGATGATGCTGGTGCGTACCGGCCTAATGGAGCTCACGATCTCGGGCAAGCCGTACCGGCTGGGGCCCGGCGATGTGGGCGTGATCGGTTCCAACGAGCTGCACAACGCGAAGAACGTAGGCACCACGCGCGCCGAGTATTTCATCGTCAACATTGGCAGGGACGACGTATGAGACGCGAGTTCTACGCCATCGGAGCGGCTCTGCTGGTAGCGGCGGGTGCATTGGCTGTTCGGACGGCGATGCCCGGCCGCCCCGCCGTGGTTCACGCCGCGAACGTGATGGCGCCGCGTTTTGAAGTGGATCCGATGTGGCCGAAGCCGCTGCCCAGCCACTGGATCCTGGGCCAAACGATCGGCGTGTCGGCCGATTCCCACGACCACATCTGGATCATTCATCGTCCTGGATCTCTGGAGGCCGGCGAGCAGCATGCCACCACCAATCCGCCCACTGCGCAGTGCTGCCGGGCGGCGCCGCCCATTCTGGAATTCGATCCGGCGGGCAAGCTGGTACAGTCCTGGGGTGGGCCTGGCGCGGGCTACGATTGGCCCGAATCGAACCATGGCATCACGGTCGATAGCAAGGGCAACGTGTGGATCGGCGGCAACGGCCGTGGCCCGCAGAGCGGACGTGGCGCCGTGAACGGGCAGGACGAAGAGCTGGGCGGCGTCGACAGTTTCCATGACAATGAAATCCTGAAGTTCACGCATGAGGGCAAGTTCCTGATGCAGATCGGCAAGCCCAGCCACAGCAAGGGCAGCAACGATACCGAGAACCTGCGGCTGCCGGCCAAGATTTTCGTGGACGAAAAACGCAATGAGATCTATGTCGCCGATGGGTACGGCAACCATCGTGTGATCGTCTTCGACTCCGAAACCGGCAAATACAAACGCCACTGGGGCGCGTACGGCAACAAACCGAGCGACGCCAACCTGGGGCCGTACAACCCCGATGCGCCGCCCGCCCAGCAGTTTCGCAACCCGGTGCACTGCGCCATGCTGGCACACGACGATTTGCTGTATGTCTGCGACCGCGCCAACGACCGCATCCAGGTGTTCAAACCGGATGGCACGTTCGTGAAAGAAGCCTTCATCGAGAAGCAGACGCGCGGTTCCGGATCGGTGTGGGACATGGCGTTTTCCGCCGATCCGCAACAGAAGTATCTCTACGTATCCGACGGCGAGAACGACCGGATCCACATTGTGGACAGAGACTCGCTGGAAGTGCTGACCTCGTTCGGCGAAGGTGGACGGCAGCCCGGCGAATTCTACGGCGTGCATAGCATCGCAACGGATTCCAAAGGTAATATCTACGAGACCGAAACCTACCACGGCCAACGCGTGCAGAAGTTCACGTACAAAGGCATGGCGCCGGTGACCACAAAAGACCAGGGAGTGGTGTGGCCAAAATAGTGGGGCCGGCCCCACTTTGAAAACCTTTCACGCGCGGAACGGCGACGAATGGCGCGAGTGGCTGTCCGCGCACCACGCCTCGGAGTCCGAAGTCTGGCTGGTATTCTACAAGCCTCACGCGAATCGCCCGTCGGTACTTTACAAAGATGCTCTCGATGAGGCGTTGTGTTTTGGCTGGGTGGACAGCTTAATCAAACGCCTCGACGACGATCGGTACGCGCGCAAGTTCACCCCGCGAAAGCCGGACAGCAAATGGTCGGAGATCAATCGGAAACGCTACGCGGAGCTGAAGGCCAGTGGGCGGATGATGCCGGCGGGACTGGAGCGCCCGCCGACGGATCGAAGCTACAGTGCACCACCGAAACCTCCGGCAACGGTTCCGGCATATATTCAGAAAGCCATCAAGGAGATGCCGGCAGCGTGGAAGCACTTCGAGAGTATGCCGCCCTCCCACCGGCGCGAGTACGTGATGTGGATCGATACCGCCAAACGCGAGGAAACCAAGGCGCGGCGGCTGGCGGAAGCCATCCGCCTGCTGTCTAAGGGCAAGAAGCTTGGGTTGAAGTGAGAGCGTACTCGCTTGATCAGCGCTCGCAAGGCCCCAAAGCATGAAAAGCAACAATACGAGGAAACCTCCTTCTAAGCGCAAGCCCGCGGAGATGCGGGCGGAGTACGACTTTTCCGGCGGCATTCGGGGCAAGTACGTGGAGCGTTACCAGCGCGGGACAAATGTGGTAGTCCTTGAGCCAGAGTTAGCTAAGGCGTTTCCAAATTCGAAATCGGTGAATGACGCGCTTCGAGTGCTGCTTTCCGTCACGAAGCGAACCCCCAGTCACAAGAATTCGCGATAGCTTTTCGAAGAGCAGCGGCTTAGTTCCGTTGGCCCGTCTTCGCCGCCAGTTCTTTCTCTTCCGCGCGCGCGCCGGCCAGAATGCCCTGCAGGCCGTAGTTCCCTTCCTGGCAGGCGTATTCAAACAGGGCGTCTTTGGAATGGCGCAGCGGGACCATCGCGGTCCACGGCTTGGTCCAAGCGCCGGGATCGTTGACGGTGATTTCCCACTTCAGAGAATCGGCGCCAGTGCGCGTGAACCGCTCGACAACATGCAGCTTATCGGTCGAGATGTTCATGAACGCGCCGGGCTTGTAGTTGGTCGTATCCACCACGAGAGTTTCGCCTTCCCAGTGCCCGCGCGGGTCACCCAGCCAGGTGTGGATGTTCGACGGCAGGTGCGGGCTTCCATCGAGCGGAATCACGCGGGCATCGTGAATCGTCTCCATCAGGATGACCACCTGTTTCGCCGACTGGAGGATCTGGAAATAGCTGTTGTAGCCAGCGCCCAGCCTGGGCGCGCCAAACGAGATGCAGCGTTCGCTCAGGGATCGGTCTTCGGGGCCGGCGGGAAGTTGGTTCCGGGCGGCATTCGCTGCAGCCCGAATCTTCTCGGCGGCCGGTGTCGCCGGGGGCAGGCGCCCGTCGGACGGGTCGGTGATGAGCGAGGTTCGGTTGTCCCAATCCCGGCTGACCAGCCAGACCGAGCTATAGTCGCCGGTCTCGCCGTCGGTGCTTTTAAAGCCCGACTTCGTTCCTTTGACATTCGCCAGCACGGTTTCGAAAACCTGGTCGCCGAACGCGGCATCGGAGTTCCCATTGTCAAAAAGTTGACCCGCCTTCTGCTTCAGCGCGGCAACTTCCTGCTCGGTGAGATACTGCCGATCTGCCACTGCCTTCGGCCGTTCGAGCGGTGTGACGTTGTTGTTCGCCCAGACTCCTTGCAGATCCGGCTGACCATCCGCGGTCCGGGTCGTTGTCCAGGTCCCGGTTGCGGCAGTGGTCTTGGCGGGTTTCGCATTGATCGACTGAGCTATGGCTTGCCCTTGGACCAGCGATAGAACAACCGCTATCGCCATTACGAAAGTGAGAGTTCGAAAACGCATCGCGCCCTCCAATTTGTATCAAGTATATGCGTTATCGGAGGTCATGGGGTAGCCCTCCATGGCTAACCGGGCGCTGTTTCTATTTGGTCAGGTTGTAGATCAAACCGTATGGATCTCTGACGTAACAGCGCGGGAAATCCGGCTCATCCTTGACGACCTGGCAGCCCATGGTCACCAACCGGCGTTTGGCGTCCTCGACGCTGTTCACCGTGACTTCCAGAACCGGCCCCAGCGGCGGGCCCTCCTCGATAAACATGTTCATGTTCTGGCCGTGGAGGCAGATCATATTGGGCAGTTCGTCGGTTATTTCGAATCCGAGCTGCTCGACGTAAAACGCTGCGGCACTCTTTGGGTCTGGCGCCTGAATTAGAAAATCGGTACCAAAGCTATTGGCCATGGAAGCTCCTCCAGTCAATATTACGACTCGACGGGCGCGTTCGAGAATACTTACTCTTCTCGTAACGCCACTATCGGATCGATGCGGGTTGACTGTCGAGCGGGCAGGTAGCACGCCAGTAGAGCGAGTGCGGTTAGCAGCACTGGCGTGCCGACCAACAGCATGGGGTCCGCGGTGCTCGTGCCGGAGGTCCGGGAGATCTCGGCCAGCACCGCGCCTAATACACGGATTCCCGAAAGCGCGGCAGCCATCCCGATGACCGCGCCCACCAGAATCAACACGGCGCCTTCCTTCATCACCAGGCCGAGCACATCGGCACTGCGGGCTCCGAGCGCAACGCGGATTCCGATTTCTTTCCGCCGCTGGGTCACCGAGTAGGCCGTCACACCGGCCAGGCCGGCCGAGGCCAGGATCAACCCAAATACGCCGATCACGCCGTAGGTCCACAAGGCCACCTGAACGGGGAACAACAGGTCGTCGATTTCATCGGTCATGAGGCGGGCGTTGAACGGTGTCAGACGGTCGTCCAATGCGGAAATTTCGCGCCGTACCGGGCCCAGGGCATCGGCGCTGCCCGGCGTTCCGCGCACGATGAGCGTGAATCCGCGCAAACCAGGCCGCGCGAAATCGGCCGGATGGAGAGGGAGGTAGAGCACCGGAGGCGCATCCGCCGCGACCAGCACGAGGCCATCGCGCACATTCTTGGCGACCCCCACCACCTCCAGGATTTGCGTCTTCCCCGTGAGGCGGGCTCGATCGGGCGCGCCGCTCGCCACCACGGCGAATGTGGCCACTTCCGCGCCCAGTTCGATGCGGCGGCCCACCGGGTCTTCTCCCTTCCAGCACAGTTGCGACAGCTTCTCGCTGATGATTACGGCTGCCGGGCCGTTGGCTTCGTCCTCCTTCCGAAAGCCGCCGCCGCGCAGAATCGGGATGCCCATGGTGGCGAAGAAATCTTTCCCCACGGAATGTTTGGTTCCGATGTGAATCGATTTGGATGCACCGGTTTCCACGGCGGCAAACGTGACGCGCGGCTGGCCCATCATGGTCATCGGCACAGTGTCCGCGAGACTCGCCGCGGTGACGGCGGGCAGGTTGGTGACCCGGTCGAGCAGCTTGGGCAGGAAATCGGCGGCTTGTTCGCCTGAGTAGCCGTCGCGGATCGGGTCCACCGAAATCAGCGAGAGACGGGCGGGGTCGAAGCCCACGTCGCCTCCCACCATCGAGCGATGGCCAATCACCATGAATCCCATGATCATCAGGAGCGCCAGCGATCCCGCCACTTCCGAGAGCACCAGCAGGTTGCGCAAATTCCAACGGCGGCTCCTCCGGATCTGGACTTGGCCGCCTTCCTTCAGGGCGGGCGTCAGATCGGGCCGCGTGGCCTGAAGAGCAGGCGCCAGGCCGAACAGCAACCCGGTTAACACCGTCAGACCAATCGCGAACGTAAGCACGTGCGCATCGGGTGCGAAGTTGAACGTCATGGGCATCGGCGTTGGAAATTTCTCCCGAGAGCCGAAGTGCATCAGCCAGGTCGCGAACACAAATCCCAACACGCCGGCGCCGATCGCCACAATCATGCTCTCGGTTAGCAATTGGCGGATGAGGCGCGCGCGGCTGGCCCCAATCGCCAGACGCACCGCAATCTCTTTGCGGCGATCCACGGCGCGGGCGAGCGTCATGTTGATCACGTTGGAGCACGCGATCAGGAGGATCATGCCGCCCAGCAACGTCATAAAGCCGGTGACCACGGGAAGGTCCTGCTGGCGGATGGGCAGCAGCTTGCCGCCGGGCAGCAGTCGAACGCGCCGGCCTTTCTGATCGCGGTCGGGGTCGCCGTTTTCCTGCTCGAGTTGCCGCGCCATGGCATCCAGCGCGGCCTCTGCGCGCGCCGATGGGACACCCTGGCGCAGCCGGCCCACGAAGTGGAAGATGGCCCGGTCATGCCGCTCGATGGCTTGATCAGCCACCTCCGGCGCCACTCGCGCACTGACCGATGCCGGCAGCCACAAATCGGCGCCATACACCATCGGCGATGCGCCCTGAAATTCGCGCGGCGCGACACCGATAATGGCGCACGGCTGCCCATTCACGCGCAGCGTTTTGCCAATCACGTGCGGATCGGACCCCAGATGGTTCTGCCAGTAGCGATAGCTGATCACGACGTTTGGCGAGCGGCCGGGTTGCTCCTCTTCGCGGGCGAAGAAGGAGCCCAAGGCGGGTTGCACGCCGAGCGTAGGAAAGTACGAAATCGAGACCAGGTGCCCCCAGATCCGTTCCGTGTGCTTGCCATCGGCGACGCCCAGCGGCACGGGCGCGGCATAGGCCAGCGTGCCGGTGAACAGATCGACCCGTTCGCGATAGCGGCGGTAATCCGGATACGCGATGGGCGATTCCATGGTTACCAAATCGCCCGGCCTCACCGCACCGGGGACATCACGCCCGATGAACCCGTTCAGCTCGCTGTAGGCGGATGTCGCCACGCCAATGCCCAATGTCAGTGAGAGGAGCGCGACCGCCGTGAAGCCGGGAGAGGCTGCCAGTGTGCGCAGCCCATAGCGGACGTCTTGCCGAAGTTCACCGAGCAGCATATCCCCTCCAACTCAAGGTGGTTCCGCGCGTCTCCCGGACAGAGACCATGCCTGTTTTCGACACCGCAGCAAGCCGGAATGTTTCCGAATTGGAAGAATTTCGAGGTCTGCGTCCACAAATAACGAGGCGTGTTTCGCTGCCTTCTGTGGGGTAGACCGTCGTCTTTCGCGGTCTGCCTGGGCGTGCGAAGCGCGCCTCTGCGCCGCTGTGCGGCGCCGGCAGACGACGGAAACCGATCGTCTGCCCCACAGAGCTAGACTGCATTCTGCATCGCGCAATCGATTACTTACTGTTCGTGCAGGTTGCCGGAAGGCCTCACCAGTGTTGGGCGGTTCTCTGGTTCATCTGGTTTGCGGCGGGCTTCGATCACGAACATACGCTGGCGCATGTCGTAGTATTCGGAGGTAGTCACGACATACTCCGGCCGCGCCGGAAGGATCTTTTGGATTTCCTTCTGGGCGTTTTGGATGCGCTCGGTGTCCATGGGGTGGGTGGAAACGAGGCGCGCCATGCCACTAGGCTTCTGGCGATTGAGCGCACCCAGTTTTTCCAGAATGGTGATTTGGCCGGTGGGGTCGTATCCGGCGGCGTACATGTATTGCAAGCCCAGGTAGTCGGCCTCGGCTTCGTCCTTGCGGGTGAAGCTCAAGAACGTCATCGGCACGGCTACGCCGGCTCCCACGCGGACAGCCGCTCCGGACCAACCGCCCAGTAACACGCTCAGGGGAATGGTCGCGATATTGGCCAGCTCGGATTTAGTCTCACGGCGGGTGGAGTGGCGCGCCGCCACGTGGGCGATTTCGTGCGCCAGGGCGCCGGCGAACTCATCTTCTTCTTCGGCTATCTGGATGAGGCCGGTGTTCACGAACACATAACCGCCGGGCAAGGCAAACGCATTGGGGTCATCAGACTCGATGACGCGGAAGGTAAAGGGCACCTTGGCGTCGGAGTTGCGGACCAGGTTCTGGCCGACGCGATTGACGTATTCGGCCAGCAGCGGGTCGTCCAACATTTTCCCTTGCCGCGCGACTTCCGCCGCCAACTGCTTGCCCAGGGCGATTTCCTTTTCGAGCGAATAGAAGTTGATGCCCTTGCCCACATCGCGGTTGCCGATCTGGTTCGGGTCGTCCTTCTTGTTGTCGGCAGCATGGACGGGCAACAGCAGCACCGCCGATAAGATGCAGAAACCGAGAAGCCGCACCACTCGCTCCATAGATCATTCTTAGCGTATCGTGGAAAGCATGGAAATGGAATTGGCTTCCGCCACCACAGGTGTGAATTCGGTGCCACTGTGGGAGCAGTATCGAGACCAGTTTCCCGTGCGCGAGCATCTGGTTTACCTGAACCACGCCGCGGTGGCCCCGCTTTGCCGGCCCGCCGCCGAGGCGATGAGAGCGCTGACCGACGACGGCCTCCGCTTCGGCGCTTTGCATTACGACCAGTGGATGGCGGCGCACGAAGGGTTGCGGGTCGCCGCCGCTAAACTGATCGGGGCGCACCGCTCGGAAATCGCCATCATCAAAAACACCTCCGAAGGCATCAGCACGGTGGCGATGGGGCTGGATTGGAAGCCGGGCGACCGGGTAGTGACGTTTGCCGAAGAATTCCCGGCCAATTACTTTCCCTGGAGGCGTCTGGAAGAGCGCGGGGTGGTAGTTACCTGGCTTTCGGCCAACGACCCGCTAGATCGCATTGACGAGGCCTGCCGCGGCGCCCGCTTGCTCTCGATCAGCTTTGTACAGTATTTAACCGGATATCGGGCTCCCCTTTCAGCAATTGGTGAGATTTGCCGGCGTAACCAATGCATTTTCATGGTAGATGCGATTCAGGGCTTGGGCGCGTTTCCGGTTGATGTGCGGGCTTCGGGTATCCATGCGCTGGCCGCCGACGGTCACAAGTGGTTGCTAGGGCCGGAGGGCTGCGGCCTATTGTTTGTGGAGCACGCGCTGCAAGAACGCATCTCGCCAATCGAATTCGGCTGGTACAACGTGGCCCGCTACGCCGACTATACGGCGCATGATCCGACCCTGAAAGCGGATGCTGGCCGGTATGAGTGCGGTACATTGAATACAATTGGTTGCTACGGGTTACGGGCGGCAATTGAATTTCTGCTTGAGGTTGAGATCGACCGGATTAATCCAGTTGTCACAAACATCGCCGGCCGGATTGCAGCCGGGGTCGAAGCCAAGGGGTACGAGCTTGCCCTCGAGCGAACACCCGAAACCGCCTCGGGCATCGTGAGCTTCCGCAAGCCGGGAACCGAGGCGCGCGCGATCGTTCACCAGCTGAAAACTCATAACATAATTGCCGCGCCACGGGGCGAATGGGTGCGCACGTCGCCGCACTTTTACGTCAGCCCCGATGAGATCGACCGGATGTTAGAGGTACTGCCGTGAGAATGTGGCGCGGCGTTTTGGTTCTGCTTCTGGCCGGATGCGCGCTGGCGGCGGTGCCCACGCCGCAGAGTCATTTCGGGCACGAAATCGGCGCCGACCGCACGGTTCTCGATTGGGACCAGGTGGTTAGCTATTTCCAGGCGCTTGCGCGTTCGAGCAACCGGGTCCGGGTGGAAGAACTGGGAAAGACCACCGAAGGCCGCCCCTTCCTTGCCGTCACCATCGCGGAGCCGGAAACCCTGCAACACCTCGACCGGTATCGCGAGATCCAGGAGAAACTGGCCGACCCGCGCAAGACATCCCCGGCCGAGGCCGAGAAGTTGTTCGCGCAGGGCAAGGCGGTGGTGATGATCACCTGCTCGATTCATTCGAACGAGCTGGCTTCCACGCAGACCGCCGTCGAGTTCGCATACCGGCTGATCACCGAAGACAAGCCGCATTTCCGCGCGATTCTGCGGGAGACGCTTCTCATCCTGGTACCCTCGCTCAATCCGGATGGCGTTGACATCGTCACCCGCTGGTATCGCAAAACGCTCGGCACCCCTTTTGAAGGCACCGATCCACCGGAGCTGTATAACCAGTACGTCGGGCACGACGACAACCGCGACTGGTACATGTTCACGCAGGCGGAAACACAGCTCACGGTTTCCAAGCTGCACAATGTCTGGCACCCGGAAATCGTCTACGACGTTCATCAGCGCGGCCCGTACGCAACGCGGATGTTCGTGCCACCCTGGCTCGATCCCACCGAACCCAACATCGACCCGATCATCATGCAGGAAATCAACATGATGGGGACGGCCATGGCCTCGGACTTAACGGCGGCCGGCAAAACGGGGATCACGATCCACGCGGCCTACGATTTCTGGACTCCGGCGCGCCACTACATGAGCTTTCACGGAGGGCTGCGGATCCTGACCGAGTCGGCGAGCGCGCGGCTGGCTTCGCCAATCGAGGTCAAGCCGGAACAGATTCTGCAGACGGAGCTGGGATATAACCCGCGCGAACGTTCGTGGAATTATCTGGAGCCTTGGCTGGGCGGGACCTGGCATCTGCGCGACATCGTCGATTACCAGCTCATCGCTTTCGAGTCCTGTCTGTATAACGCGGCGCTGCACCGCGAGGAGTTATTGCGCAACTTCTACCGCATCGGGCAACGGCAGGCGGCGCGTACGGAACCGTGGGGATTCGTCATTCCGGCCGGGCAGCACGATCCGGGAGCCACGCGCAAGCTGATCGAGACGCTGCGCTACGGCCAGGTCGAGGTGGGTAAGGCGGCGGATGGCGCAGCGGTGATTCCGATGCAGCAGCCGTACAGCGGATGGGCCAAGGCGCTGCTCGAACGGCAGCACTATCCCGAAGACTTTTTGTACCCGGGCGGGCCGCCCAAGCGCCCCTACGACGTGACGGCGTACACGCTGCCGTTATTGATGGGCGTGGAGGTAGAAGCGGTGAAGCGGCCGGTGGCGGTTTTCGGAGCGTGGCAGGCGCCGGCGCGCGGTGCGGGTCCGGTGTTACCGGCGGCCGACACGGATTCCTGGGTGACGGTGAACCGCGCCTGGAAGGAAGGACACAGCGTCTGGAGGAATCCGGCTACCGGCGATTTTTCGCTAACGGCGCGCGAAGGCTTTCGCGAGCTTCGGCGTCCACGGGTGGGGCTCTACCGATCGTGGGTACCAAACATCGACGAAGGCTGGACGCGGTGGCTGCTGGAGCAATTCGGCTTCGCCTATACGACCCTGCACAATGCCGACATCCAGGCCGGCAACTTGAACCGCAATTTCGACGTGATTGTGTTCCCGGACCAGAACGCCGGCACGATGGAGACCGGGTATCGTCCGGGCGCGATGCCACCCGAATTCAGCGGCGGACTTGGGCAAACCGGAGCGGAGGCGCTCCAGGAATTTGCCGGCGCCGGGGGAACTCTGGTGTTCCTGAACCGCGCGGCCGAGTGGGCGATCGAGCGCCTCAAGCTGCCGGCGAAAACCGTCACTGGAGAAAAGGGCTTCTACTCGCCGGGGTCGTTGCTCAACGTGCGTCTGGATACTCGCAATCCCATCACGCGCGGTTTGCCGCAGGATCTCGCCGTTTGGAGCCAGGAAAGCCCGGCGTGGGACACGCCGTTGCCTGTGGTGGCGCGCTACCCCGACTCGACGGTGCTGGCTTCCGGTTGGTTGGAGGGTGAGAAAGTGATCGCGGGTAAAGCAGCTTTGTTGGATGCTCCGATGGGCAAGGGTCACATTTGGCTCTTCGGCATGGAGCCTCAGTACCGCGGCCAGAGCTATCTGACGTTCAAGCTGTTCTTCAACTCGCTGGTGGAGTAGCGCGGGCCAGCCGCTTGATACCGTCACGAATGGTCCGTTCGCCGAGGCAGGCGAACCCGAGCACGAACTCCCCGCCCGGCGGCTGGGTCAGATAATACTCATCCGCGCTGGTCAGTTGGACGCCGTTGCGAGCGGCACGCTCGCCGATTCGCGGGTCGTCAAACCGAACCATTACGTGCATGCCGGCGGCCTCGCCGCGCGCGGTTGCAGAAGCACCGAAGTGGCGCTCGAGCGAATCGAGCAGGGCTTCCCGGCGCAGGCTGTATAAGCGGCGCATGCGGCGGACGTGGCGTTCCAGATGCCCTTCGCCCAAAAAGTCAGCCAGTGCAACTTGCTCGAGGACCGCGGTGTGACGGTCGGAAAGCCACTTGGCGCGCGTAAAGGCGGGCGCCAGCTGCGGCGGAGCGACGATGTATCCTAGGCGCAGGCCGGGAAACAGGATCTTGGAGAAGGTGCCGATATAAATGACGGCCGCTCCGCTCGCCATGCCTTGCAGCGAGGGCAAGGGCGGGCCGCTGTAGCGATATTCGCTCGAATAGTCATCCTCGATGATTACGGCGTTGCGTTCGCGGGCCCAAGCAATCACTTCCAGCCGGCGCGGCAAGGTCATCGAAACCCCGGTGGGGAGCTGGTGAGACGGAGTGACGTAGACCAATCTTGCGGAGGGTGGAAGATGGCGAATGGCGATTCCGCCTTCATCGATCGCAACCGGATGTACGCGCGCCCCATGCGCGGAGAAGACGCGCTGTGCGCCGCGATAGCCGGGATTTTCCATGGCAACGTCGTCACCCGGCTCGAGCAGCAGACGGGCGCACAGATCCAGCGCTTGCTGCGAACCGTTCACGATGATCACCTGCTCGGCTGTGCAATGAACCGCCCGCAACCGGGAGACGTACTTCGCAATCTCCGCGCAAAGGCGTCGGTAGCCGCCGGATCGCTCCGCATAGTCGAACACCGCGTGATTCGGCGTTCGCAAATGCCGCATCAAAAGCCGCCGCCACAGCGGAAAGGGAAAATGGGGAAGGTCCGGAACTCCCGGCGCGAAGTTGATTACGCCGGCACGGGCGCGAGGACGGCTAAAGTCAGCCTTTAACCGCGCGCCATAGCGGGAGAGGCGGACAGGAGGGCTCTCGAGCGGGCTGGCTTTCGCCACGCGCTGCACGGCGAGTAATTCATCGGGAAGGTTGCGGCACACGAACGTACCCGACCCATGCGCCGTTTCCAGGTAACCTTCGGCAAGGAGCTGCGAGTAGGCTTCGGTTACCGTGCTGCGCGAGACCTCGAGAGTGAGCGCGAGTTCGCGCGTGGAGGGCACCGGATCGCCGCGGCGAAACCGCCCCGTGAGAATACTGTCGCGCCATTGTTTGTAGATCTGGCGATGCAAGGGAGTGGATGAAGTGTGATCGAGGATCGCGGCGAGTCGCATAGTGGACTGCTCAAGAATATCAAAAGTGGCTCTTTCTTCCAACCAGTTGAATGACGTATAAATGGGAAAGTATGAGCTCCTTTACTCCCACCGACCGGACTCGCGTGAGGCGCCGGCCGCAGCGTGCGGTCTACGACCGCGACCAGGTCTATTCGATCCTGGATGAAGCGTACGTGTGTCACGTAGGTTTCACTGTGGAGGGGCGCCCCATAGTCATGCCGACGGCATTCGGCCGCGCGGGCGACTCCATCTATCTCCATGGCTCGGCCGCGAGCCGGATGCTGCGTTCCCTGGCAGGCGGAATCGACGTGTGCGTCACGGTGACCCTGGTGGATGGCCTGGTATTGGGGCGGTCGGCGTTCCACACGAGCATCAACTACCGCTCGGTTGTGATGTTTGGCAACGCGCGCCTGGTAACGGGACGGGAAGAGAAATTGGAAGCGCTGCGCACGTTCACCAACCACGTGATTCCGGGACGCTGGGAAGAAGTGCGGCCGCCGACCGATGAAGAATTGGCTGCGACCTCGGCGCTGGTTCTACCACTGGAAGAAGTGTCGGCCAAAGTGCGCACCGGCGGGCCGATCGATGATGAGAATGACTACCCATTTCCGGTGTGGGCGGGCGTGGTTCCAGTGCGGGCGGTGACAGGCGAGGCGACGCCGGATGGTCACGTGCTGGCGGGAGTTCCGGTTTTCGATACGGCCAGGTTGCGGCGGTTTGCGGGGAAGTGAGCGGGGCGGCCGTTCCGGACAGTCGGGGCGCCGGGCGGAAGCCCGGCGGCAGGCCGGAAGGCCTGGCCCCACGTCACTTCTTGGCCTTGGCCTCTTTGTAGGCGTCGCGGATTCCCTGCGCCTGGCGGGCGTGCGACTCCACATGTTGCGCGCACGTTTCCATCAGCGAGGCGAGGGTCGTAGAGCCGCGTTCGGTGTGATTCCCGCCGCGCGCGAAGGCGGCTTCGGGAAGTTCCTTCACTAACTCGTAGTTTTCCGCGCGCAGACGGCGAAAGGTTTCGAGCGATTGCTTGGGCTTGCGGCGGGCGTAATCCAGATTCTTTGCCCAGGCATCCTGATCGAAGGCAATCAGGGTTGGGTTCTCTTCGGCGACCACCTGGCGCATGCGGTGCCCGTATACCAGTTCGCAGTCTGCCAGGTGCGCGACGATCTGGCGGATGCTCCACTTGCCGGGTGCGGTAATGAAATCCTCTTCATCACCGAAAACCCCGGTCAACACGACCGCCAGAAGCTCCGGGCCGCGGCGGAATCTCTCCAAAAGTACTGGTATCTCGGGCATGATTCGTTCAATAGTAGTCGGCACAGCTCAGATAGTAACCACAGGTTTCACAGAGAAGCTTGCATTTGCGCTCCGTCAGGCGCGTGGAGCATACCGGGCAATAGAGCATGGGCTCGTCTTCCTGTTTCGGGGCGGTCGGCTGGCCAGTCTCAGATTGGCTCACGAAGCACCGATTATAACGCGCGCCCGAGATATGCAGTCGTACAATAGAAGGCAGACTTATGGGATCGAGAGCGGTAGTGCTGGCGCTTGCGCTGGCGGTGGCAGGCTGGGGGCAACAGAAGAATTCAGATCGTCCGTTGCACCTCGACTATCGAGGAACGCGCGGGGCGGTGGCGGGAGGGACGGAGTTCGCCACCGATGCCGGGATGCGCATGTACTATGCCGGCGGCAACGCCGTGGATGCCGGTGTGGCCGCCATGCTGGCCGCGTCGGTGACGGAGTTTTCGCACTTCGGCTTTGGCGGCGAAGCTCCCATTCTGGTGCGCACGCGCGAGGGCAAGGTCTGGGCGATCGCCGGCGTGGGCACGATGCCCAAGGCCGCGACTGCCGATTTTTTCCGGCTTCACAAACTACAGCCGGATGAAACCACGGGTCCGCCGGAAGAGAACGGATTGAAGGACTGGGTGCCGGTGGCTGGGATTCTTCCCGTGCTGGTGCCGGGAATGGTGGAGGCCGGCCTGGTGACGCTGCGCGAGTTCGGCACCAAATCCTTCGCCGAAGCTGTAGAACCGGCCATTGAATTGGCGGACGGGTTTCCCATCGATGAGTTACGGACCTCGAGTATTCAACGCAGCCTGAAGTACATCATGAAGTGGCCGGCATCGCGGCAGGTGTATCTTCCCAACGGCCGCGCTCCGCGCGTGGGCGAGATTTTCCGCCAGCCGGAACTGGCACACACGCTGCGCTCCATGGTTGAAGCCGAGAAGAAAGCGCTCGCCGCGGGCGCCACCCGCGAGAAGGCCATCGACGCGGTTCGCGACTATTTCTATCGCGGAGAAATCGCGCACAAGATTGACGAATTCTCGAAGCAAAACAGCGGGTTCATCCGTTACGAGGACATGGCGGCGTTTCGCCTGGCGCCAGAAGCTCCGGTCTCGACCACCTTTCACGGCTACACGGTGTATAAGCCCGGTTTCTGGAGCCAGGGGCCGACCATGATCGAGGCGCTCAACATCCTCAACACTTTCGACCTGGGCGAAATGCGTCTGAATTCCGCCGACTACATTCACACGCTGGTGGAAGCATTGAAGCTGGCCTACGCCGATCGCGACACCTATTACGGCGATCCGAAATTCACGCAGATTCCAGCCGACCGTCTGCTTTCCCGCGAGTACGCCGATGAGCGGCGCAAATTGATCGGGCCGGAAGCGTCGCAGGAATTCCGCCCAGGGCAGATCGGTCCGCACCCGCCGCTGCATCCGTCGCGCTCGGAAATCGCGCGCTACAAGATTGACGACGCCTTGGCCGCCAAAGACACGACTTGCATCGACGCCGTCGACAAGAACGGCATAGCGTTTTCGGCCACACCATCCGGGGCGTGGATGCCTTCCTACATCGCCGGCGACACCGGCATTCCCTTGACGCAGCGGGCACAGAGTTTCCTGCTGGTTCCCGGGCATCCCAATGAATTGGCCGGAGGGAAACGGCCGCGGGTTACGCTAAGCCCGACGCTGGCGGTGCGCGGCGACAACACCGTGATCGCGCTTTCCACGCCGGGAGGCGACAACCAGGAGCAGGCGCTGATCCAGGTGTTGTTCAACGCCATCGAATTCGGGTTGAACGCGGAATATGCCGTCGAGATGCCCCGCTTCCAGACGCGGCATTTGGTGGCGAGCTTTGATAATCACGCGATGAGCCCCGGCGACCTGCTGCTGGACGAACGTACGGCGCCCGCCGTGGTAGCGGAACTGCAGAAGCGCAAGCATCACGTGGAGATGCGCGCGCCCAACGACAGCGGCGCCGCGCCTTCGATCATTCGCTTGAATCCCAGCGGCATGATTGAAGCGGGGTCGGATCCCTTTTACTACCGTGCCGCGCGCGCATGGTAGGACCGCTATTCGACGAGCCATCGTCATTTGACCGCGATGCGCTGGCCGCGCGTTTGCAAGACCTAGCCGCGCAGGGCGTCTATATCGGCGGCAGCTCCTGGAAGTACGAAGGCTGGCTGGGGCAAGTCTACACGCGTGAACGCTATCTGGCGCGCGGCCGGTTCTCGCGCCAGCGTTTCGAAGCCGAGTGCCTGCGCGAATACGCCGAAACCTTCCCAACCGTGTGCGGCGATTTCGCCTTCTACCAGTTCCCCAGTGACGATTTCTGGCGCAAGCTGTTCGACCAGATACCGGAGAGCTTTCGGTTTGCTTTCAAAGTGCCGGAACAGATCACATGCAGAGTGTTTCCGTCGCACGCGCGTTACGGTCCGCAAGCGGGCCAGGAGAATGAGACCTTCCTGGATAGCGCGGCGTTCCGTGAAATGTTTCTACGGCCGCTGGCGGCTTATCGGAAGCAAACCGCTCTGCTGATTTTCGAATTTGGCACGTTCAGCCGGAGTACCTTCGCGAGTTTGGGGGAATTTCTGGACCGGCTCGACCCGTTCCTGGCGGCCTTGCCCGGGGAGTTCCGATACGCGGTGGAGATCCGCAATCCGGATTTTCTCGACAAAGACTATTTCGCGTGCTTGCGCGGGCATGGTGTGGCGCATGTTTACAACGCGTGGTCGCGGATGCCGGAGCTGCGATACCAGATGTCGATTCCCGATTCGGTAACGGCGGAGTTCCTGGTGTGCCGGGCGTTGTTGCGGCGAGGCCGCGTCTACGAGCAGGCGGTCGGGTTGTTTGAGCCGTACCGGGAAATTCAGGATCCGAATCCACCAGCGCGCGAGTCGATGCGGATCTTAATTGGCCGGGCGCGCGAGGACAAGCGAATGCTGTTTTTGTTCGTGAACAATCGCCTGGAGGGCAACGCGCCGCTCACTATTCTTTCGGTTGTGGAGCCGTAAACGCGGCCCGAAATGGCCCATGCTATACTTTTGGCTTCACGCCACCACGCGGGCCCGTAGCTCAGTTGGTTAGAGCGCTACCTTGACACGGTAGCAGGGCGGTTGTTAAGGTCTTTGAAATGAGTCGGGAGACAGGAATCGCTGCCCATTAACGCCCAATTCCCGCATGCTTTTTTGGGCTCGTAGCTCAGTTGGTTAGAGCGCTTCCTTGACACGGAAGAGGTCCGCAGTTCGAGTCTGCGCGAGCCCACCATTGTTCGACACTTCTCTCTCTATGTACTCCGATCCGCTTCATTAGGCTGGAGGCCTTGCAGGACCGATTCCGCGTTGGCACACAATCCCACGTCAGTGTTCGCCGCGAACGGCTTTTCTGGGAATATGCGGCGGCGCGCGTGCCCCCCAGTCAGTCTACGAATGTGACGCATTTCTGCGCCTGGCTGCGTGCCTTGGGCGCGTGAAGTTCCCTTCCAAACCGTCCATTCCGTTCCGCGTTTTCTCAGTCTTTCCAACAACGTGGGGAATCTGCTCTTCGCTCGACGGACAACCCCAGTGGCCGTTTGAGATAGGGTTTTGATACGGTTTTGATACAGCTGGGAAGCAGGTGGTCTCCTTCCCGGACGCATCTGCTGTGGATTTCAGTTGCTCGCGGACCGGCAAACATGCCGTCGAAAGGTGCCCACATTAAGTGCAACCGGCTACCTCTAGATTTCACCGAGCCGGTATGTCAATTGGTGGGCTTGCGGCCAGCCGACGCGCACAAACACGTCCAGAATCTCCATAAGCGCGGCGTGGCAATCGAGGCGTTCACGCAGCATCGGGCGATACTCGG
>Ga0335081_10000430_pt1 | contig 74850 bp, 65 predicted proteins | sample Lox_Sample_35_FD_206713 | JGI IMG/M metagenome (GOLD analysis project Ga0335081, IMG submission 206713) | Soil microbial communities from Loxahatchee National Wildlife Refuge, Florida, United States - Lox_Sample_3.5 | ecosystem: Environmental > Terrestrial > Soil > Wetlands | place: USA...
CGTGTGATCCTTCCGGGTGATCGAAACCGCCGTCATGTTAGCCTCCTCGCGAATCAACAAGGCTAGCGAATCATGTCTGTACGGCGTCCGGAATCCCTCATGAGTCAAAATTCAACGCCGTTGGTATAAGCGGGCGCGGCGCGCAAGCGCTGGCGCGCGACCAACGTACCGACCACCATCAGGTTGAGAACGTTGGAGCCGATGCCGGCGGCGAAGGCGGGCGCATAATAGCCGAAATGATCGTAGAGCAGGCCGGCAAGCCAGCCGCCCAGCGCCATGCCGCCGCCGCTGAACAACAACAAAGTCGGAATTCGCCACGAGGCCTGCGCGGCCGGAAACAATTCCCGCAGCGCCAGCACATAGGCCGGGATGATGCCGGAAAAGCCGAGCCCGAAGGCGCCGGCCACAGTGAATAAGCCGGTCTCGCTCTGCGTCAGCAGGAAAGCGGCGAGCGCCGCGCATTGCCAAGCCGAGCCGATCAGCACGGTAGCGAGGCCGCCGATGCGGTCGGAAATGGCGCCCCAAATTTGCCGACTTAGGAAGGCGGTGCCGAGCAGCACTGACAGCATCAGTGCGCCGACCGAGCGCGCGATGCCGAGGTCGCTGCAGAAGGCGACCAAATGCCCTTGCGGCATCGCCATCGGGATGCAGCACAGCACGGCCGCGCAGCACATCATCCCGAATACCAGATTGGGAGGCCAGCCCAGCACGCGCGGTGTGATGCGGCGCCTGCCGGTCGCCGCGACCGGATAGACTACCTCCGGCGGACTGCGGAAGAAGATCGCCGCCAGCGGCACGATGATCGCGATCTCGGCCAGCCCGTACCACAGCATGGTCTGCCGCCAGCCGAAGAGGTCGATCAGGCGCTCGAAGCCCGGCGGCCAGAGCGCGCCGGCGAGATAGCTGCCGCTCGAGATCAGCGCCAAAGCCGAGCCGCGCCGGCGGTCGAACCAGCGGCTGACATAGATGTACATCGGTGCATTGATGCCACCAATGCCGATCAGGCCAATGAAAAGGCCGTGGCCGATCCACAGCGGCCAAGGCGGCCCCAAGGTCGACAATGTTAAGCCGACGCCGATCATCAGCGAGCCGCAGATCACCGTCCAGCGGGTCCCCACGCGGTCGGCAATACGGCCCATCAGGATCCCGCCGGTGCCGGAGCCGAGCCAGACGAGCGCCGAGGCAAGCGCCGGAACCGAGCGGGCGCCATCGACTTCGGCGGCAATATCCTTGAGCGCAACGGTGGTGATCCAGGCCGAGCCGAATGCCATCGCCATGGTGGCGAGCGCCACAAAGGCGACAACCCAAGACTCTCTGGTCTCTATCGAGGGTGAGGGGGATTGCAGCATTCAAGGAACCCGGCAGGCGTTCCTTTTACAGAACGCGCCGGGTTTGGCTACCTACGCGCGCGGCAGGTCTGCTGCGCATGTTGCAGCGCGCCAATTGTTGGAAACGGCTAGATGCCGAACGGATAGGTGTCCGGCAACTCCTTGAGCTGCTCGGCATCAAAAGGCGTCACGGCTTTGGTTTCGTCGAACCAGATATATTCGTCGAATTGGCGGGGCAGCTCGGCTTCGAAATAATGGCTGGCGAGCTCGGATTCGGGGCGGTAGATCACCCCGATGGCGCGCTCGAGCCGCGGTTCAGCGAGGCCGCGCACGTGCGCGCTAGCGCGGTCGCGCAAGCCGAGCATGAAGCGCGGCACGCCGGTCTCGTGGCACAGCTTCTCATAGGAATTGTTGAGCGCGGGACGCACCTTCTTGATCTCCATCGGTCCGTCCCAGTCGGACGCCGCCGCCACCGTGCCGCGATCGGTGCCGAAGCCGATCGAATAGCAGCGCGCGCCGAACTTCTTGCGCGCCAGATGCCCGATATTGAACTCGCCGCGCGCCGACATTTCAGTCGCCGCGGCATCACCGACATGCGAATTGTGCGCCCATACGATGGCCTTGCTGTGCGGGCCGTGATGGGCGAGCAGCGTCTGCAAGGTCTCGAACATGTGGCTGTCGCGCAAATTCCAAGAGGCGCGCGAGCCGTAATACATGATGCGGTAATAGCGCTCGGCATTGGCGACGAGCCGCGCGTTTTGCACCGCGTCGAGGAAGCGCGCGCCGTCATGGGCGGCATAGGCCTGCTGCTTGCCCGTGAGATCCTTGAGCGCGCGCACCACGTCTTCCTCGCAGGTCGGGTAGCTGCCGTTGAGCGCGGCGTGGCCGTAGGTCGCCGGGTCCGACTGCCACGGCGTCAGGCAGCCATAGCGTTGGCGCGCGATCTTGGCCGCCGCCGGATCGACCTCGTCGAGATATTCCAGCACGAAGCGGATCGAGGCATAGAGGCTGTAAAGATCAAGCCCGTGAAAGGCGACGCGGCTTTCCGGAATCACCTTGGCATTGTGCTGGCGCAGCCAGTCGACAAAGCCGCGCACCTCGGCATTGCGCCACATCCATACCGGAAAACGGGCAAAAGCCGTCCATTCCGACGGCGGATATTCGCGATGCCGCACATAGTGATCGATGCGCGCGGCATCCGGCCAGTCGCCTTCGATGGCGACGAAGGAAAAGTTCTTCTTCAGAATCAGTTCGCTCGAGATCGCTTCCCGCATGCGATAGAATTCCGAGGTGCCGTGCGTCGCTTCGCCCAGCAGCACCACGCGTGCATCGCCGATGCGGTCGAGCAGCGGCGCGAGATCGGCGCGCTCGATGGAATCGAACGGCTCGGCGGCGCCGGCAATCGCGTGGACCAAGGATTGCCCGCGCGAGACGATCACGCGGCGGGGCGAAGGCGCGGGAACCGGCGGCGTGAATCCTTCCTCGCCGAGCAGCGGCACGAAGCGCACGTCGGCGAGGTCTTCGCGCCGGTATTCTTTCTCGTCAGTGCGGGTAATGCGCACCAATTCCTGTGCGCGCGGCTCGTTGCCGAGCGGCATCACCAGGCGGCCGCCGATCTTGAGTTGTGCGCGCAGCGTTTCCGGGACCTTCGGTCCCCCCGCCGCGACCAGAATGGCGTCATAGGGCGCGTGCTCGGGCCAGCCGCGGGTGCCGTCGCCGTGCAGTACCTGCACATCGCGATAGCCCTGCATGGCGAGCGCGGCGGCGGCTTTTTCCGCCAGCGGCCCGATGCGCTCGACGGTATAAACCTCGCCGGCGATCTCGGCGAGCACAGCGGCGGCGTAGCCTGAACCGGTGCCGATCTCGAGCACCTTTTCCCCACCTTCGAGCAGCGCCGCCTCCGCCATCAACGCGACGATGTAAGGCTGCGAGATGGTTTGGCCTTCGGCGATCGGCAGCGGGGAATCTTCGTAGGCGAATTCGTGCAGGCTTTCGGGCAGGAAGGCCTCGCGCTCCACCTTGCGCATGGCCTTAAGGACGTTTTCGGATCGCACCCCGCGCGCGGCCACATGGTGCTCCACCATCTCCGCGCGGAGCGCCTCGAAATCGATCTGGGGTTTGCGTTTTGCGAGCGCCATGGCCGGAAAACCTAGCCGGCCGTCAATCTGTTGCATTGACCGAAGTCAATAAGGCAATGGCCCGAAATCAATCATTGAAGGCGTAGCGATAATTGCGGCCATGACGTAGGCCGGCGGTGCGCGCGGGCGCGTTGCCAAGATGGGTGACGACAACAAGGCGCTCGACCTCTCCGCTCAAAAATGCCCGCAGGAACGCCGCATAATTCTTGAACGATACGCATCCGTTCGATTGGCCGCTGCGGCCCAGCATATAGGTATGCGCCAGCATGCCGTCGCGGCCGAACATCTTGTCCTCGTCGATCGGGTTCAAGCGAATGGCTCGAACGCCGTGGAATAGCTCCTTCCGCAAAGCCAGGTCATAGACGTTGGGCGGCGTGGGGCCGCGGTTCTTTTCTTTCACATAGCGGGGGTCGTCTATCCGCCGCCCGAGTCCCGAATGGGCCTCCAGCCGCTCGCCGCTGGGAAGATAAACCGTGTGCGCTGCGATGTCGTAGACCGCCGTGCGGCTGTCGCGATTGGGCAGCGAATTGTCGTGGCCCTGCTGTGGGGCATGCGGTTGGGTCTCGGTCGGCTCCGGGACCGCCGCCGCGACCTGCGGTGCGGTCTTGTTCGACGGGCCATGGGCAACTTGCGGCTTGGCTTGAATAGGCGGCGCACCCGCCGGGCGCGGCGAAGGCAGCGGCACGGCTGCCGCCAGCTCGGTTATTGGCTTCGGCGTTGGCAGAGGTGCCGTCGCCGGGATCTTGGTCTTTGGCTTTGGCAATGGCAGCGGCACGGTCGCCGCCAATTCGGTCGCCGGCTTAGCTGGCGGTGGACCGATGCGTGTAGCCACGGCTGGCGCAGGCGAGGAGCGAGCCGGCTCGGTCGTCGGATTCGACGGCGGTGCGACGCTGGTAGCCACAGCAGACGGAGGCGCCAAGCGAGCGAGCTCGGCATCCAGCGCCAAATGCATTGCATAGTCGTGATGGGCAAAAACGGGCGCCGCATATTTCGTCGGCGGCGCCTTCACCCCGAAATGAACAGGAGCGGTGAGGGATGCGACGACGACCCATGCCGCCGCAATCGCCACCGAGCCGGCGGCGACCACCGCGGCAGTTGCGGTGCCGAAGCCGACGACAGCGCCGCCAAAAAATACCGGGCGACAATCCGGAAGTGTGAAGGCACGGCCGTCGCAAGCCCTGACGCCGGGAAACGTCGCCGTCGCACACGTCATAATACGCGCTACTCGAAACGGATGATCTAAATTGAAGCTTTGCTTGGCCGCTGCGCGCGGGACGCTCCGCCCGGCCGTGATCGATCAAAGGAAGTGGAACTCGTCACCATGGCCAACTCGCCTCACAACGCTTAATGATGCGAGTAAGAATGCAGGCATTAGGGTTAAGCGGCTGTAAACGGGGCGTGGATTCGATGGATTAGGGTTATCGGTGGGAGCTTGCCGCTCGCCGCGCACGGCACACCGGCTGCGACTGCCCGCGTCGCGGCCTCACGCGTGTGCATGGCGCCAAAATGCGCAGGACCATTTCCGGCTGAAATTTCCTTCCAGGCGTGATCTCCAGAACGAAATTGACCACAGGTTCTTGAGGTGTAAGCTTTTTCGCAGCGGTTTTCGTTTTGCGTCCGTGACTTAGGGCCCTATATGAGGGACATGCCGGTCAAGCCAAAGCGCGGCGACCGCGCGGCCAAGGCCATCCATGACGCTTAGACCCGTCAGCCTCGACGACAAATATGACCTAGCCCAGTCGCATGTTTTCGTGACCGGCTATCAGGCTCTTATTCGCGCTTGCCTGATGCAGAAGGAACTGGACCGCCGCGCCGGTCTAAATACCGCCGGCTACGTCACCGGATACCGCGGCTCGCCGCTCGGCGGTCTCGACCAGCAATTCATGCGCGCCGCCCGGCAACTGGCCGCGGCCGACGTCAAGTTCCAGCCCGGCATCAACGAGGAACTCGCCGCCACCGCGCTCTGGGGCTCACAGCAGGCCGAACTGCGCGGCGAGGGCAAGTTCGATGGCGTGTTCGGCATGTGGTACGGCAAGGGTCCCGGGGTCGACCGCTCGGGCGACGTTTTCCGCCACGCCAATCTCGCCGGTACCGCCAAGCAGGGCGGCGTGCTCGCCTTGATGGGCGACGACCACACCGCGGAATCCTCCACCACCGCGCATCAATCGGAATTCCATTTCGTCGACGTGATGATCCCCATTCTCAATCCGGCCGGGGTGCAGGAGATCATCGATTATGCGCTTTACGGCTGGGCGATGTCGCGCTTCACCGGCGCCTGGACCGCGCTCAAGTGCATGCACGAGACGGTAGAATCGACCGGCGTGGTCGCTGCCGACCTCGACCGCATGCAGATCGTCACGCCGAGCGACTTCCGCATACCGGAGGGTGGGCTCAATATCCGCTTGGTTGACACAATCCTCGGCCAGGAAGCGCGCCTGCACGACTTCAAGCGCGACGCCATGCTCGCCTTCGTGCATGCCAACAAGCTCAACCGCGTCATCACCTCGGGCGGGCCTAATCCGAAGATCGGCGTCATCACCACCGGCAAGGCCTATCTTGATGTGCGCCAGGCGCTCGACGAGCTCGGGCTCGATGAGGTCAAGTGCAACGACGTCGGCTTGCGCATTTTCAAGGTCGGCTGCCCGTGGCCGATCTCGCGTCAGGAGCTGGCCGAGTTCGCGCAAGGGCTCGAACTCATCATCGTGGTCGAGGAAAAGCGCTCGCTCATCGAAGTGCAGGTGCGCGAGGAACTCTACGGCACCGCCAATCAGCCGGCCTGCATCGGCAAGAAGGACGAGCAAGGCAACTGGCTGTTCCCGGTCAAGGGCGCGCTCGATCCTAACGACGTCGCGATTTGCATCGGCGAGCGCCTGTTGCGCGTCGCCCCCAATGACGAACTTGCCGCCAATGTGTCGCGTTTGAAATCGGCGCAGAAGGCGCTCAGCGAAACCACCGACGTCGCCCAGCGCATTCCCTATTTCTGCTCAGGCTGTCCACACAACACTTCGACCCGCGTGCCGGAAGGCAGCCGTGCCTATGCCGGCATCGGCTGCCACTACATGGCGCAGTGGATGGATCGCAAGACGCTCGGCTATACCCAGATGGGCGGCGAGGGGGCCAACTGGATCGGCGAGGCGCCGTTCTCCCAGCGCCCGCACGTGTTCCAGAATCTCGGCGACGGCACATACAATCATTCCGGCTACCTCGCTATTCGCGCGGCGATTGCTTCCGGCGTGAACATGACCTACAAGATCCTGTTCAACGATGCCGTGGCGATGACCGGAGGCCAGGCCAATGATGGCGGCCTCAACGTGCCGCAGATCGCGCGCCAAGTGGCGGCGGAAGGCGCAAGCCGCGTGGTGGTGGTCACCGACGAGCCCGACAAATATCCGAAGGACACCGATTGGCCGCGCGGCCTCGCCGTGCATCATCGCGACGAGCTCGACGCCGTGCAGCGCGAGCTGACGAAAGTGCCGGGCGTCAGCGTGCTGATCTACGATCAGACCTGTGCCGCGGAGAAGCGTCGTCGCCGCAAGCGCGGCGCCTTCCCCGATCCCGACAAGCGCGTGGTGATCAACGATCTGGTTTGCGAGGGCTGCGGCGATTGCGGCGTGAAGTCGAATTGCGTCTCGGTGCAGCCGCTGATGACCGAATGGGGCCGCAAACGCACCATCGATCAATCGAGCTGCAACAAGGACTATTCGTGCCTGAAAGGCTTCTGCCCGTCCTTTGTGACCGTGCACGGCGCCAAGCTCAAGAAAGGTGAAAGCGTACCGGAGCCTGCGGAGTGGGCGGCATTGCCTGAGCCTACCCATCCGCAAACCAACCATCCCTACGGCATCATCGTCACCGGCGTCGGCGGCACCGGTGTCGTGACCATCGGCGCCATCGTCGGCATGGCGGCGCATCTCGAAGGCAAGGGCGTCGGCGTTCTCGACATGGCGGGCCTCGCGCAAAAGGGCGGCGCGGTCTATAGCCACATCCGCATCGCCAATACGCCGGGCGAAATTCACGCCATCCGCGTCGCCGCCGGCGGCGCCGATCTGGTGCTCGGCGGCGACATCGTGGTGGTCGGCAACAAGAAGGTGCTCGGCGCCATCAAGAACGACCACACCTGGGTCATCGTCAATACCGCGGAATTTTTCCCCGGTGATTTCACCCGCAATGCCGACTTCTATCTGCCGACCGAGCGGCTCAAACGTACGATCTCGGCGCACGCCGGCGCCGGACGCAGCCATTTCATTGATGCCGGACGGCTTGCCACCGCGCTGCTCGGCAATTCGATCGGTTCCAATATGTTCATGCTTGGCTACGCCTATCAAAGCGGCGCGCTGCCGCTCTCCGCCGAGGCGATCGAGCGCGCAATCGAGCTGAACGGCGAGGCGGTGGCGATGAACATCGCCGCCTTCCGCTACGGCCGGCGCGCGGCGGCCGATCCGCGCGCGGTGGAGGCGCTGGTCAAGCCGCAGCCGCAAGCGGAGCACGACGCGCTGCGGCTGTCGCAGACTTTCGACGAGATGGTGGAACGCCGCGTTGCCTTCCTGAGCGCCTATCAGAGCAGGCGTTACGCGCGGCGCTATCGCAACTGGGTCGACAAGGTGCGGGCGGCGGAAGTCGACAAGGTGCCGGGCCAGTGCGGGCTCACCGAAGCCGTGGCGCGCTATCTGTTCAAGCTGTTGGCCTATAAGGACGAATATGAGGTGGCAAGGCTTTACACCGACACCTCGTTCATCGAGCGCGTGAAGGCGAGCTTCGACGGCAACCTACGGTTCGAGTTTCACCTCGCGCCGCCGCTCTGGGCGAAGACCGATCCGCTGACCGGCGAGCCGAAGAAGATTTCCTACGGGCCGCGGATGTTGACGGCCTTCGCCCTGCTCAAGCGGTTCCGGTTCCTGCGCGGCACTCCGTTCGATCCATTCGGCTATAGCGCCGAGCGCAAAACCGAACGCCGCCTGATCAAAGATTATCAGGCTCTTCTGGCCGAGCTCATCAAGGACGTCACGCCGGACAATCATCACGTCGCCGTGGCGCTTGCCTCAATTCCGGAGAAGATTCGCGGCTACGGCCCGGTCAAGCAGCGGCACATTGCCGCCGCCAAGGCAGAAGAGAGCGACCTGCGCGAGCAGTTTCGTAGTGGTTCTGCGCCTTTGCTTAAGGCTGCCGAGTAACTTAACCCCAAATTCGACGATTTTACCGCCGCGGCAAGACTTGACCGCCATCCGGTGGTGTTTTCATATCGGCATTACAAGGTCGCTCATAAAGGCGGCGAGGGGTGGACTGCCGCGGCGACTTATCGCGCGGTCGATTGGGAGGGTCAGGCTGTGGCGCCAACCGCCGCCGCTCCGCTGGATACGTTTAGCAAGCTATTGATTCGAAACGCTAAATTGTTCGAATCGCGGCCGGCTATGCGGCATAAGGATCTTGGCATTTGGCAGACATGGACTTGGAGCCAAGTGCTCGAGATTGTGCGCGCTTACGCGGCGGGCCTGCACCGAATCGGTCTCAAGCGCGGCGAGACCATCGCCATCGTGGGCGGCAACCGTCCTAAGCTCTATTGGTCGGTGATGGCGTCCCAGATGATCGGCGCAATCCCTGTGCCGGTTTATGCCGACGCGGTCGCCGACGAACTGGCCTATGTGCTTTCGCACGCCGAGGTGCGCTTCGCCGCGCTCGAGGATCAGGAGCAGGTCGACAAGATTTTATCGGTGATGCCGCGCCTGCCGAAGATCGAGCAGATGCTCTACGACGAAAAACGCGGCTTGCGCGATTACGACCACACGCACCTGCATTCGATCGACGACATCATCGAGGACGGGCGCAAGGCGTTGCGCGACGATCCCAAGGTCGCAGCCTGGCTCGAGGCCGAAATCGCCGCCGGCAAAGGTTCCGATCCATCCATCATTCTCTACACCTCCGGCACCACCGGCGCCTCCAAGGGCGTGATGCTGACCAATGAGGGTTCGATCAAAGCGGCGTCCGATACGGTCAAATTCGACAAACTGACCGAGAACGATGTCGCGCTCGCCTATCTGCCGCTCGCCTGGGTCGGCGATCACTATCTCAATTATTGTCAGGGTCTCATTTCCGGTTTTTGCACCGCCTGCCCTGAGAACCCCGACACCGCCATGCAGGATCTGCGCGAGATCGGGCCGAGCTTCTATTTCGCGCCGCCGCGCACGCTCGAGGTACTGCTCACGCGGGTGATGATCCGCATGGAGGACGCCGGTTTCCTCAAGCGCAGGCTGTTTCACTATTTCATCGGGGTGGCGCGGCGCTACGGCGAACGCATCCTCAACGGTCAGCCGGTGCCGCTGATCGGCCGGCTGCTCTACGCCATTGGCAACCTGCTGGTCTATGGCCCGCTCAAAAACGTGCTCGGCTTCTCCAGGGTGCGCGTCGCCTATACCGCAGGCGAAGCGGTCGGACCGGAGCTTTTTGGTTTTTATCGCTCAATCGGGCTCAATCTGAAGCAGCTCTACGGTCAGACCGAAGCCTTCCTCTATCTGACCGCGCAGCCGGACGGAGAGATCTACTCCGACACCGTCGGACCCGCTTTTCCCAACGTCGATCTCCGCATCGCCGAGAATGGCGAGGTGCAGTTCAAGTCGCCCGGCATGTTCGCCGGCTATTTCAAGGATGAGCAGAAGACCGCCGAGGCGATGACCCCGGACGGCTATGTGAAGACGGGCGATGCCGGCTTCATCGACGAGAAGACCGGGCACCTCAAGATCATCGACCGCGCGAGGGATGTCGGCCGGCTCAACAACGGCACGCTGTTTCCGCCCAAATACATCGAGAATAAGCTCAAGTTTTTCCCCAATATCCGCGAGGCGGTCGCCTATGGCGACAAGCAGGATTTCGTCGCGGTGATGCTCAATATCGACCTCACCGCAGTCGGCAGCTGGGCCGAGCGCAACAACGTGGTCTACGGCTCGTATCAAGAGCTTGCCGGTCACCCACGGGTCTACGACATGATCGCGGAGCACGTGGCCGAGGTGAACCGCTCGCTGGCGCAGGACAAGGTGATGGCCGGCGCGCAGATCAAGCGCTTTCTGATCCTGCATAAGGAGCTTGACGCCGACGACGGCGAGATCACCCGCACGCTGAAGGTCCGGCGTGGCTTTATCGCGGAACGTTACGCCCCATTGATCAAGGCGCTCTACGACGGCTCAAAGGAAGCGGACATTTCTACCGAGGTGACCTTCGAGGATGGCCGCAAAGGCACCATCAGCGCGCGCGTGAAGATACGCGACATGCGGACTGAACCGCTGCCCGGCGCCATGGAGAAGGCGGCATGAGGATTAACTGGCGCAGCGTGCTCGCTTTTCCCTCCCCCCGCGAAGCGGTGGGGAGGGTCGGCTCATATCGCTTCAGGGATATGAGCCGGGGTGGTGGGCTTCACGCTTTGGTCCGTCCCCCCACCCCCGACCCCTCCCCACCACGCGCTACGCGCGCAGGGGGAGGGGAGGCCACTGCGGCTCGCGGAGCGGTTGGATGAGAGCCCCCAGCGGACCCGATGTGTCGGTCGGCGACGTGCTGTTGTCGGTGGAGAACGTGTCGCTGTCGTTCGGCGGCGTGAAAGCGGTAAGCGACGTCTCCTTTGACATCCGCAAAGGGGAAATCCGCGCCATCATCGGCCCGAACGGCGCCGGCAAGACGTCGATGCTCAACGTCATCAACGGTTTCTACCATCCGCAGGAAGGCCGCATCACCTTCAAGGGCGAGGCGCGCGCCAAGATGCGCCCCTACGAAGCCGCCCGCGGCGGCATCGCCCGCACCTTCCAGAATGTCGCTCTGTTCCGCGGCATGACCGTGCTCGACAACATCATGGCCGGCCGCACGCTCAAGATGAACAGGGGCTTGATCTGGCAACTGCTGCGGTTCGGGCCGGCGATGGCAGAGGAAGTCGAGCATCGCCGGCGGGTCGAGGAGATCATCGACTTCCTCAAGATCCAGGAAATCCGCCGCACGCCGGTCGGCCGGCTGCCCTATGGCCTGCAGAAGCGGGTCGAGCTTGGCCGCGCGCTCGCCATGGAGCCGGAACTGCTGCTGCTCGACGAGCCGATGGCCGGCATGAATCTGGAAGAGAAGGAGGACATGTCGCGCTTCGTGCTCGACGTGAACGACTATTACGGCACCACCATCGCGCTGATCGAGCACGACATGGGCGTGGTCATGGATCTCTCCGATCGCGTGGTGGTGCTCGACCACGGCATCAAGATCGCCGATGGCACGCCCGACGAGATCAAGAGTAATCAGCTTGTGATCGACGCCTATCTCGGCGTGGCGCATTGAGGGGATGATGCACTTTCCTCGATGGCGAGGTCTTCTTTTACCCTCCCCCTTGTGGGGAGGGTCGGCGCGCGTTTGCGCGCCGGGGTGGGGTCTCTTTGAGCGCGTACAGGTATTTGCTTCCATCCCCACCCCCAACCCCTCCCCACAAGGGGGAGGGCAGCCGCGCTGCGGCGGGGGGATGTGATGCACCTCCTCTACATGATCTTCATCGACCCCTTCGTGCAGATGGGCTCCGCGCCCGACCTGCTCGTGCAGACGCTGTGGGAGGGCCTGGTCGCCGGCGTGCTTTACGCGCTGATCGCGCTCGGCTTCGTGCTGATCTTCAAGGCCTCCGGCGTGTTCAATTTCGCGCAGGGCATCATGGTCGTGTTCTCAGCGCTCACGCTGGTCGGCCTCTATGCGCATGGCGTGCCGGCCTTTCTCGCGCTGGGGCTGACCATCGGCGTGATGTTCCTGCTGGCGATGGCGGTCGAGCGCTTCGTGCTGCGGCCTTTGGTCAACCAGCCCGAGATCATCCTGTTCATGGCGACGTTCGGGCTCACCTACATTCTGATCGGCTCGGGCGAGCTCATTTTCGGCGGCGATCCCAAGGTGATGATTTCTGACCAGCTGCTGCTGCCGAGCGGGGCCTATACCATCAAGACACTCGGCGGCTTTGTACAAATGCAGAAAATCGACATCGCTGCGGCCATCATCGCCTCGGTGATGGTCGCGACGCTGGCGGTATTCTTCCAGAAAACGCGGATCGGGCGCGCGCTGCGGGCGGTCGCCGACAGTCACCGCGCTGCGCTCTCGGTTGGGATTTCGCTCGAATATATCTGGGTGGTGGTGTGGTTCGCGGCCGGCGTGGTGGCGCTGGCCACCGGTATCATGTGGGGCGCGCGCTCCAACGTGTCCTTCGCGCTCGAGATCATCGCGCTCAAGGCGCTGCCGGTGCTCATCCTCGGCGGTTTCACCTCGATCCCCGGCGCCATCGTCGGCGGCGTCATCATCGGCATCGGCGAGAAGATGGGTGAATTCTATTGGGGCCCGTTATTCGGCAGCGGCATCGAGGAGTGGTTCGCCTACGTGATCGCGCTGATCTTCCTGCTCTTCCGCCCGCAAGGGCTGTTCGGCGAACGCATCATCGAGCGGATCTAGAGACATGCTCTACCGCGAAGCCGGGCAGTTCAAGACCAACTACTACGCTGACCAGGCGCTATTTCCGATTCGGCAGGACCAGATCGGCATCGTCTTGATATTGGCGGTCGCCTTCATCGTCGTTCCGCTGACCGCCTCGCACTTCGTGATCGATTCGTTCATCACGCCCATTCTCATCTATTCGCTCGCCGCCATCGGGCTTAATCTTCTCACCGGCTATACCGGATTGCTGTCGCTCGGCACGGGGGCCTTCATGGGAGTCGGCGCCTACGGCTGCTACAAGCTGACGACCTTCTTCCCAGGCATCAACATCGTTGTGCTGATTGTTTGCTCGGGCTTCCTTTCCGCTGCCGCCGGCATCGTCTTCGGTCTGCCCAGTCTGCGGATCAAGGGCTTCTATTTGGCGGTCGCCACGCTTGCCGCGCAGTTTTTCCTGTCGTGGTGTTACATCCGCGTGCCTTGGCTGTACAACTATAATATCTCGGCCTCGATCGAAGTACCGGAACGCACGCTATTCGGCATTCCGGTCACCGGGCCCACCGCAACGGTCGTCACGCGCTATCTCGTCGTCCTCACGATCGTGACGGTGATGACCTTGCTCGCCTCGAACCTGATCCGCGGCCGCATCGGCCGCACTTGGATGGCGGTGCGCGACATGGACATCGCCGCCGAACTTATCGGCATCAAGCTTTATCAGACCAAGCTGCTCGCCTTCGCGGTGTCGTCGTTCTATTGCGGCGTTGCCGGCGCGATGCTGGTTTTTCTGTACCTTGGTAACGCCGAGTCCGAAAGCTTCAGCATCAACCAGTCCTTTTTGGTGCTGTTCATGATCATCATCGGCGGGCTCGGCAGCCTGCTCGGCTCGTTTTTCGGCGCCGCGTTGATTTACGGGTTGCCGATCGTGCTGCGCATGGTGAAGGAAAGCTTCGGCATTGCCGTAACCTCCGCGACGCTCGAACACATAAACTTTATCACGTTGGGAACGCTGATTATTTTGTTTCTCATCGCCGAACCGGCGGGCTTAGCCCGGCTCTGGCAGATTGGGAAGCAGAAGCTCAGGGTGTGGCCTTTCCCGTATTGAAGGTGCACACTTACGCCAACTTCTCTGGCCGGTAGGCAAGGGCCGGTCAGGTGGGCGCCCTCGCGGATCGGGGGCAAATGCAAAAGCCGGGGCGAAATCCACCGGCGTAAAAGGGAGAGACAAGATGCGCTTGAAACATATCGTTCTCGGCGCGGCTATTGCGAGCCTGATCGGCGCCTCCGCCCTGGTCTCGCAAGCGTCCGCGGAAACGTTCATCCCGCTCTTCACCTACCGTACCGGGCCGTTTGCCAATTCGGGCATCCCGATCGCCAACGGCATGCACGACTATCTTAATATGCTGAATGCGCGCGATGGCGGCATCGGCGGCTCCAAGCTGGTCATCGAGGAATGCGAGACTGGCTACAAGAACGAAAAGGGCGTCGAATGTTATGAGGCGATGAAGAGCAAGCACCCGACGGTCATCACGCCCTATTCGACCGGCATTACGCTCGCTCTGATCCCTAAGGCGGCGGTCGACCACATCCCGATCCTGTCGATGGCTTACGGCCTGTCGGCCTCGGCGGTCGGCAAGGATTTTCCCTGGATCTTTAATCCGCCGGCCACCTACTGGGACGGCATGTCCATGATCATCCGCTACATCGCCGGCAAGGAAGGCGGGCTCGACAAGCTCAAGGGCAAGACGATCGGCTACATCTACTTCGATGGCGGCTACGGCCTTGAGCCCATCCCGTTGCTCGATGACTTCGCCAAGCAATACGGTTTCAATGTGAAAAAATATCCGGTGCCGCCGGCCCAGATGCAGAACCAGTCGAGCCTGTGGCTGAGCGTTCGCCGCGATCGGCCAAACTGGATGGTCATGTGGGGCTGGGGTGCGATGAACCCGACCGCCGTGCAGGAAGCCGCCAAGACCGGCTTCCCAGAGGATCATTTCATCGGCATCTGGTGGGCGGGCAGCGAAGACGACGCGCGGCCAGCCGGACCCGGCGGGAAGGGCTATTTGTCGCTCAATTTCAACGCGGTCGGCGCGAATTTCCCCGCGATCCAAGACATCGTGAAGGACGTGATCGACAAGGGCAACAGCCAGACCCCGAAGGACAAGGTGGGCGAGAACTTCTATAACCGCGGCGTCATGAACGCGGCGGTGATTGCCGAAGCGATTCGCAACGCGCAGAAGATCACCGGCAAGAAGGACATCACCGGTGACGAGATGCGCCGCGGCCTCGAAACCCTACGCATCTCGGCAGAGCGCTGGAAGGAAATGGGGCTGCCCGATTTCGCCGCTCCAATCAACGTAACGTGTGACGACCACAACGGCCACAACTCAGCCTACATGCAGCAATGGGACGGTACCAAGTGGGTCAAGATCTCCGATTGGATCGCGCCCATGAAGGACAAGGTCATTCCGCTGCTCGACAAGGCGGCCGCCGACTACGTCAAGCAGAACGCCGGCTGGCCGAAGCGCACCGAGGCTTGCGACAAGTCATCGTGAGCGGTTTCACCCTCCCCCTTGCGGGGAGGGTCGGCGAGCGAAGCGAGGCGTGGTGGGGACTTTTGCAAGATCACCCCACCCCGCTCACCTCGCTCCGCTTGGTGAGCGACCCTCCCCCCAAAGGGGGAGGGTAAGGAGATGTCATGAGCGTCGCCGAAAGCATCGCCAGCCCCCAGCGCGAGAAAATCCTCTCGGTCAACAACATCGAGGTGATTTACGATCACGTCATCCTGGTGCTCAAGGGCGTATCGCTTGAGGTGCCCAAAGGCGGGATCGTTGCGCTACTCGGCGCCAACGGCGCCGGCAAGACCACCACCCTGAAGGCGATCTCCAACCTGCTGCATGCCGAGCGCGGCGACGTCACCAAAGGCTCGATCATGTTCGACGGCGCCGAGGTGCAGGACCTTTCGCCGAATGAGGTAGTTCGGCGCGGTTGTATCCAGGTCATGGAAGGCCGCCAGTGCTTTGCCCATTTGACCGTCGAGGAAAACCTGCTCACCGGCGCCTTCACCCGGCGCGATGGCCGCGCGGCGATCCGCCGCGACCTCGACCTCGTCTATTCCTATTTCCCCAAGCTCGCCGAACGGCGCGAGTCGACCGCCGGTTACACATCGGGCGGCGAGCAGCAGATGTGCGCGGTCGGCCGCGCGCTGATGTCGCGCCCAAAAATGATTCTGCTCGACGAGCCGTCGATGGGGCTGGCACCGCAGGTCGTCGAAGAAATTTTCGAGATCGTGCGTGGCCTCAATGAGAAGGAAAATGTGTCGTTTCTGCTCGCCGAGCAGAATACTCATATGGCCCTGCGCTTTGCGCGCTACGGCTATATCCTGGAGAACGGGCGCGTGGTGATGGACGGCGATGCCAAATCGCTGGCCGAAAACGAGGACGTCAAGGAATTCTACCTGGGCGTGGCCGAGGGCAAACGCAAATCGTTCCGCGAAGGCAAGCATTACCGCCGGCGCAAACGCTGGCTGGCCTAGTTTCGGCCATGCCCAAGCACTACGACGCACTCGAAGCCCGCGACCCGGCCGGGCGCGAGCGTGAGCAGTTTGCCGCGCTGCCGAAAACCCTCGCGCATGCGATGACGGCGCCCGGCTGGGCCAAGCAGCTTGCCGGCGTCGATCCTGACGCGGTTACCTCGCGCGCGGCGCTCGCCAAGCTTCCGGTGCTGCACAAATCCGATCTGGCGGCGCTGCAAAAAGAATATCCGCCGTTCGGCGGTCTCAACGTCCCGGCGCCGGGCAAGGTGCGCCGCCTGCTGATGTCGCCGGGGCCGATCTTCGAGCCGGAAGGGCAGGGCCGCGACTGGTACGGCACGGCGCGCGCGCTGTTTGCCGCCGGCTTCCGTGCGGGCGACATCGTGCACAATTCCTTTGCCTATCATCTGACGCCGGGCGGCTTCATCATCGAGTCGGGCCTGCAGGCGCTCGGCTGCGCGGTCATCCCCGGCGGCGTCGGCAATACCGAGCAGCAGCTCGACGCGATCGCGCACTATAAGCCGAGCGGCTACGGCGGCACGCCGGACTTCCTGAAGATCCTGCTCGATACCGCCGAGAAGACCGGCAAGGACGCTTCCTCCATCAAGCGCGCTCTCGTGTCTGGCGCGGCGCTGCCCGCCTCGTTGCGCGAGGAACTGGGGCGGCGCGGCATCGCCGTGCTGCAGTGCTATGCCACCGCGGAACTCGGCGTGATCGCCTATGAAAGCGAGGCGCCGGTTGATTCTGACGGAGCGCGCATGCGCGCTCCTATGGGCATGATCGTGAACGAGACGGTGATCTTGGAAATCGTGCAGCCCGGGACCGGCAATCCGGTGGCGGAGGGCGACGTCGGCGAGGTGGTGGTCACCTCGTTCAATCCCGACTACCCGATGATCCGGCTTGCGACCGGCGATCTGTCCGCGCTGATGCCCGGCCTTTCGCCGTGCGGGCGCACCAATATGCGCATCAAGGGCTGGATGGGGCGCGCCGACCAGACCGCCAAGATCAAAGGCATGTTCGTGCATCCCAAGCAGGTCGCGGAAGTGGCCGCGCGCCATCCTGAGCTCAAGCGATTGCGCCTGGTGGTCGGCCGCGCGGCCGAACAGGACACGATGACGCTGCTCGCGGAATGCGCGGCTGCCGACACCGCTTTGCAAGACGCCATTGCCGCGACGTTGCAGTCGGTTACCAAGCTGAAAGGCACGGTCAAGCTTGTGGCCCCCGGCACATTGCCGAACGACGGCAAGGTGATCGCCGACGAGCGGCCGGTAGGGTAGGGGTTCCAAGCTGTCCGCTCATTCCCGCGCAAGCGGAAATCCAGGGCGACGTTCGCCCCGGTGATCAAGAAAAGCTGGTTCCCCGCTTGCGCGGCGACGTCTTGACCGCGCGCGCGGTTTCCCGCTGATAACGCGCATGAGCGACCTCAGCCACCGGCCGCCGGACCATCCCGCCATCGCGCCAAGCCGCATCGGCGTGCTGCTCACCAATCTCGGCACACCCGACGCCACCGACTATTGGTCGATGCGCCGTTACCTGAAGGAGTTTCTCTCCGACCGCCGGGTGATCGAGGAAAACCCGATCAAATGGTGGCTCATTCTCAACCTGATCATTCTGAGCGTGCGTCCCGGCCGCAAAGGGCGCGACTACGACAAGATCTGGAATCGCGAGCGCAATGAGTCATTCCTCAAGACCATCACGCGCTCGCAAGCCGACAAACTTGCCGCAAGCTTCGCCGGCGACGCGCGCGTCATGGTCGATTGGGCAATGCGTTACGGCAATCCGTCAATTCGCTCGAGCCTTGACGCGATGCAAGGCGCGGGCTGCGACCGCATCCTGATCGTGCCGCTTTATCCGCAATACGCGGCCGCGACCACTGCCACCGTCTGCGACAAGTCCTTCGAGGCGCTCGCTGCGATGCGCCGGCAGCCGGCGGTGCGCGTCGCACCGGCCTATTTCGATCAGCCGGTCTATATCGAGTCAATCGCAGCCTCGCTCGAACAGGCGCTTGCGAGTCTGCCGTTCAATGCGGACGTGGTCCTCGCCTCGTTCCACGGCATGCCGGAGGAATACCTGCGCAAGGGCGATCCCTACTATTGCCAGTGCGCGAAAACGACGCGGCTCATCCGTGAGCGGCTCAAGCTCGGCGACGACAGGCTGATCATGACCTTCCAGTCGCGCTTCGGCACCGCCGAATGGCTCAAGCCCTATACCGACGCCACGGTGAAGAATCTGGCCGAGCGCGGCGTCAAGAACCTCGTCGTCATAACGCCGGGTTTCGCCGCCGACTGCCTGGAGACGTTGGAAGAGATTGCCATCGAGAATGCCGAGATTTTCAAACATGCCGGGGGCGAGAATTTCGCACATGTTCCCTGCCTCAACGACTCCGACCTCGGCATGGCGGTGCTCCGCGACATCGTGCTGCGCGAGCTGAAGGGCTGGCTCTGACCGGGCGAGGCGCGGCCGCATCAACCGCCCGTTAACCATAAAAGTTTTAACTCCATTAACCAAAACCCGCCGGCCGGCGGGCGGCTGCGGCTCTCCAAGACGAGGCCCTTCGCCCTGCGGCTGCGTGTGGGTGGCGGATGAAGCTGTTGATTTCATTCTCTGTTTCGCGGCGCCTGCGGCGCAACCATGTTGCAAGCAGGCCGCGGCCAGGAGGGGTTACGCAAGCCGTGCCGCGCTACTGCCACCGCTGCCCGGCCGCGCCGCGCGGCGTCGGCGTGCTGCTCGCCGCCTGCCTGGCATTGGCGAGTACCGATGCCATGGCGCAGGTCTATTCCGATCCGCTGGCGCACAAGCTTGACAGCAATCCAAAAAATCCCCCGCGCTTCCAGAAGTTCAAGCGCCCAGACCAGGTGCGCCTCGGCCCGCCGCCCAAGTTTTTGTTCGCGGCGCCAGCGTCTGGCGCCGGTATCACTGGCTTTGATTCGACCAACGCGCGCAAGACGCTCACTCGCAAACAGGCCGTAAAGTTGCGGCCTCGGCCGCAGGAAATCGCCCCCGGCGAGCCGGCGCCGCTTATTCTTCCGCCCGACCAGCAACCGCCGCCGCCCTTGGAGGAAGCTTCGACCGAGTATCCGCTGTCGTCCACGCCAGGCGCGCCGCCGGTTCAGCTCGGGCCGATCCGCCGGCCGCTGAAAAAGGGCAAGCCAAGCGAAGAGGACCCTTACGGGCCGGTCGGCGTCCAGGCCGGCGCGTTCGATCTTTATCCGGCTGTCGAGTTGATCGGCGGCTATGAAACAAATCCCGCGCAGACGCCTGGTGGCAAGGCTGCGTGGGTCTATACCGTCGCCCCCGAACTGCGCGCGCAATCGAATTGGTCGCGCCACGAGCTGAAGGTCGACCTGCGCGGCAGCTACAACGGCTACAGCCCGGACGCCACGCCGAGCCTGAACCGGCCCTATTTCAACGGCAGGGTCGACGGCCGCATCGACGTGACCCGGGCAACCCGCGTCGATCTCAACAGTCGCGTCTTGGTCTCAACCGACAATCCCGGCAGCCCGAATCTGCAAGCCGGCCTCGCCAAGTTACCCATCTACACAACGCTTGGCGGCAGCGGCGGCATCGCGCATCAATTCAACCGCTTCGAGCTCGGCGTCAAAGGCGACGCCGAACGCACGGTCTATCAGGATTCAACCCTGACCGACGGCACCACTGCCAGCAATAAAGATCGCAATTACGATCAGTACACCGGTACGCTGCGCGGCAGTTACGAGCTGCTGCCGGGAGTGAAGCCCTATGTCGAGGCAGACGTCGACAGCAGGGTGCATGATCTTACGACCGATGTTTTCGGCTACCAGCGCGATTCAACTGGCCTGACCGGCAAGGTCGGCTCGAGCTTTAATCTGGCGCGCGAACTGACCGGCGAATTCGGGGTCGGCTACACGCAGCGCCATTACGAGGATCCGCGCTTCGATAATTTGAGCGGCCTGATCGGCGATGCCTCGCTGATCTGGACGGCGACTCCGCTGACCACGGTCAAGCTGACCGCCGCATCGACGATCGGCGAATCCACCATTCCCGGCGTCGCCGGTATCTTTTACCGCAGTGTGGCGCTGCAGGTCGACCACGCCTTGCGGCGCTGGCTGATCGCCAGCCTGAAATTCGGCTTCGGCGTCGATACCTACGAGGGCGACTCCAACATACCGGCGTCGACGACCATCGTTTGCGGTTGCGTGGTCTCCACGCCGGGCGGCACGGCGTCCGACCGCGAAGATTTGCTCTATGAAGTCGGTTTCGGAATGACCTACAAGATCAACCGATCGGTCTGGCTCAAAGGCGAAGTTCGCCGCGACTGGCTGCGCTCCAACGTTGCTGGCGTCGATTACATCGACAACATTTTCCTGCTTGGGCTCCGGCTGCAGCGCTGATTTCGGCGCCGCTTGGCGAGGCGCAACCGTTATTTATCGCCGACCAGATTGCGTAACTCGCTGCGAAACTCGGGAGCGATGTCCGGCCGTTCAAGAGCATAGGCCACGTTGGCGGCCAGAAATCCGATTTTCGAGCCGCAGTCGAAACTGCGGCCTTTGAATTTCAATCCGTAGAACGGCTGGCTGCGCGCAAGCTCCATCATGGCGTCGGTGATCTGGATCTCGCCGCCGGCGCCGGCAGCCTGCTTCTCCAATAATTCAAAAATTTCCGGCTGCAGGATGTAGCGTCCGGTGATCGCGAGATTGGAAGGCGCCTCGGCAGCCTTCGGCTTTTCCACCATTCTGGTGATTGCGAAGGCTTTGCCCTTGGGCGCGCCGACCCCGACCACGCCGTACATGTGAATACGCTCGGCCACGACTTCCTCCACCGCGATGATGTTGGCTTTGCCGTCGAGGTCCTTGGTGGCGTCGATCATCTGAGCAAGACAGCCGCGCGCATTCTGCACCAGCACGTCAGGCAGCAACAGCGCGAAGGGCTCGTGGCCGACCAGCTCGCGCGCGCACCAGACCGCGTGGCCGAGGCCGAGCGGCGATTGCTGGCGGGTGAAGCTGAAGGTGCCCGGCTCCGGCAGGTCTTCGGACAGCAGCGCGAGTTCGTTCTTTTTGCCACGTTCCGTCAGAGTCAATTCGAGCTCGAACTGGCGGTCGAAGTGGTCTTCGATCACCGCCTTGTTGCGCCCGGTGACAAAAATGAAATGCTCGATGCCGGCCTGACGCGCTTCATCCACCACGTGCTGGATGAGCGGCCGGTCCACCACGGGGAGCATTTCCTTCGGCATGGCTTTGGTAGCCGGCAGAAAGCGGGTTCCGAGGCCGGCGACCGGGAAAATGGCTTTGCGGATACGGGTCATGCAATGCTGCGGATATCGACGTTGCGGCCCCACGCAACACAGCAGAAAGCATGGCGGTGGGCGCCGGTCCAGATGCCGAATGCGAAAATCCTGCCATTAACGGCCTCGAAACAAGTTCGATGCACCCATAGATGTGCGGCGATGGGGGCCCCGGGTGCGGGTCAGAGGGGAAATGCACAAGCACGTAATTTTGCTCATCGCGGTCGCCTTGACGATTGCCGCCGGGGGCAGCGTGGCAGCTCAGGGTGTCGGCGACAGCCGCTACGCTGAGAGCACCGGTGCCATTCCGCAGCAGGCCTCTTCCGCACCGCCATGGAGCGGACAGTCCGGCGCCCCCGGCGACCCTGCCATGACCGCCGAAGCCATTCGCGCGGGAGCGGCGAATTTCCGTGATTGCATCGAGCGCCTGTGGCCGAGCGCCGCCAAGCGCCGCGTTTCGCGTGCGACCTTCGTGAAGTATACCGCCGCACTGACGCCGGACCTGCGCATCATGGACCTGCTCGACCGGCAGCCGGAATTCACCAAATCGATCTGGGACTATCTCGATCTGCTCGTGACCGATGCCCGCATCCAAGAGGGCCGCGCAATCCTGCAGAAATATCGGCCAATCTTCGATGCCGTGGAAAAAGTCTATGGCGTCGACCGCTATGTCATTACCGCGATCTGGGGCGTGGAAACCAATTACGGCACCGCGGTTGGCGACCGTCCGGTGCTGCGCTCGACGGCGACGCTCGCCTGTATCGGCCGGCGCCAGCACTATTTCCGCGAGGAGTTTCTCGCCACCCTGGAAATTCTTCAGCATGGCGATATCCGGGCCGACCGTCTGGTCGGCTCCTGGGCCGGTGCTTTTGGTCCGACGCAATTCATGCCGACGGCTTTCAAGCGCTACGCGGTCGACTTTGATCGCGATGGCCGCCGAGACGTGGTCGATTCAATGCCGGACATCATCGCGTCTACCGCCAACAACCTGAAGAAGGACGGCTGGCTCAGAGGCGAGACCTGGGGCTACGAGGTGGTCGTGCCGGCGACCTTTAATTTCATGCTCGCGGATCGCCGCCGCCTCACGAGCATCGCCGAATGGCAGCGTTTGGGGATCAGCCGTCCCGAGCACAAGCCGTTCCCACGCTCGAGCGACCGCGCCTTCCTGCTCGTGCCGGCCGGCGTGCAGGGCCCCGGCTTCCTGATGCTGCAGAATTTCCGCGTGATCATGCGCTACAACCCGGCCGAGGCCTATGCGCTGGCGATCGGCCATCTCGCCGACCGGCTGCGCGGCGGCGGACCTTTCGTCCAGCAATGGCCGCGCTATGAGCCGGTGCTGTCGCTGAAAGAGCGGCTGGAACTACAGCAGCGCCTGGCGCAGCACGGCTTCGATGTCGGCGAGCCCGACGGCCATCTCGGCGGTCGCACCCGGTCGGCGATTCGGGATTTCCAGGCCAGTATCGGCGAAGTTCCCGACGGCTTTGCCTCGGCGGTCATCCTGAAGCGGCTGCGGGCGCATTAACCGCCCCGGCAACAAGCCGCTCATCTTCGAGTTGACATTTTTCTCGGGCTATTGACCCATGCTCGCAAGGGCGCGGGGGTCACCCGTGGCGCCCAAACTCGGGTCACATGCTGAGTGGCCGGTATGATTGGAAATAGGCAGCGTTTTCAGGCGCTTATCGGGGCGGTCTTGGTGGTTCTGGTGGAGATCGCCGGTATTGCCGCCATCACCGGCGCATTTTCCCTGCCCGCCCAGGCGCAACGTCTCGACGACCGCTATCCGTTCATCAGGCGGCAGCCACGGTCCGGCGGGGGCTTTTTCCAGAATTTTTTCGGCGGGTTTCAGACGCGGCCCTACCAAAGCGAGCCGTGGCAGGAGAATCGTCCGCCGCCGCCTCGCGCTGAGCCGCACTACGATGCCTCGCGCGCCCCGCCGCCTCCGCGCAAGCCCGAGCCGAACGGCGAGCAGGTCGCCCCCACGACGACGATCGTCGTGATGGGCGACGGCATGGCCGATTGGCTCGGCTATGGCCTGGAAGAAGCCTTCTCCGACACCCCGACCGTCGCGGTCGTGCGCAAAGATCACAACCACTCCGGCCTGCTGCGGTATGACCCCAAGAACGATCTCGATTGGTGGCACGTGGTGCGGGACATCCTCAACCAGGAAAAAGCCAATTACGTGGTGATGATGCTCGGCGTGTCGGACCGCCAGAACATCCGCGAGCGCGATCTCGCCAAGGAGGCTGAAAAGAACAAGGCCGATGAGGACAAGGCCAAAGGCGATGCGGACAAGAACGCGGCCGCTGACAAAAAAGCCGACAACCCCGACGAATCGATCATCAAGTCCGAGCCGACGGGCAAGCGGCATAATGGCGTCATCGAGTTTCGCACCGACAAATGGGCGGAAATCTATAGCCGCCGCATCGACGCGACCATTGCGGCCCTTAAAAGCAAAGGCGTGCCTGTTATCTGGGTCGGTTTGCCGGCCATACGCGGAGCCCGTTCGACCGCCGATGCGGGCTATCTCAACGATCTCTATCGCGCCCGCGCCGAGCGCGCCGGCGTCGACTATGTCGACGTGTGGGACGGTTTCGTTGACGAAGCCGGGAAATATTCAAGCTACGGTCCCGACTATGAAGGCCAGACAAGGCGATTGCGTTCGAACGACGGTGTCTATTTCACCAAGGCCGGCGCGCGCAAGCTTGCGCATTATGTCGAGCGCGAGATCCGGCGCTACATGGCCAATCACGCGGTGCCTGTGGCGTTGCCGTCGGGCCCGGTCGCCCCTTCGGCAAACGAAGCCAAGTCGACCGAGCGGCCGCTGGCCGGTCCAGTGGTGCCGCTGACGACGCTATCGACCAATTCCGACGAATTGCTGGGCGCCGCAAATTCGCACCTGTCGCATAGCGACGCCATTGCCGCCCGCGTTCTGGTGAGAGGCGAGCCGCTCGCCGCGCCGCCCGGACGCGCCGACGATTTTGCCTGGCCGCCAGGCAGCGATGCGATGGCAGCGGCAAAAGCCAAGGCGCCCGCCAAGCCTGCGGCGAAACCAAAAAAACAGGAGCCGGCTCCGGCTGCCGCGGCAGCACCGGTTCCTGTGGCGGGCATTCAGCCGGAACGGGAATCCATCGAGCCGGCCAAAGCCGCGGCGGCAAAACCGGCGGGTTCAGCCAAAGCTCCCGCAACAAAGCCGGTCGAACCAGCCCACCCGGCCGTGATCAAACCGGCCGAAAGTGGCAAGGCGGCGCTAGCCAAACCGGGTGAGCCAGCAGCCGCTTCGGGCAAAGCCGCCGTCACTAAACCGGCCGAGCGGGCAAAGCCCGTTGCGCGCAAACCTGTCGCCGAGCCGAAGAAAAAAGAAACGGACGTCAAGCTCAGCCAGGAAGCACCGCTCAAGCCGCGAATGGTACGTCCGCGCGAGAGCAGGTCGCAGGATGACGACGCGCCGCGGCCGCCCGCCTTGATCCCGTCGTCTCCCGATCGACCATCATCCAACGGGTCCGGCGGATTGTTCGACTGGCTGCACTGAGCGTTAGCGCGGCAGCGTCGTCGATCCCATCAGGAATTTGTCGACCGCGTGCGCGCATTGGCGCCCCTCGCGGATCGCCCATACGACCAATGACTGGCCGCGCCGCATGTCGCCGGCGGCAAACACTTTCGGTATCGAGGTGACATAGGCCTTGGTGTCGGCGGAAACATTGCCGCGCTGGTCGAGCGCGACATCGAGCGCCTTCAGCAGGCCCTCGTGCACCGGGTGCACGAAACCCATGGCGAGCAGCACAAGGTCGGCGTCGATATCGAACTCGCTGCCCGCCACCGGCTGGAACTTGGTGTCGACATGGAGGCAATGCAGCTTCTTGACCTGCCCATTCTCGCCGGAGAATTTTTGCGTCAGCACGGCGAATTCGCGATCGACGCCTTCCTCGTGACTCGATGAGATGCGCAGCTTGAGCGGCCAGTCCGGCCAGGTTAGCATTTTATTCTCGTGCTCGGGCGGCTGCGCCATGATCTCGAAATTGGTCACCGACGCGGCGCCCTGGCGGATCGACGTGCCGATGCAGTCGGAGCCGGTGTCGCCGCCGCCGATGACCACGACTTTCTTGTCTTTCGCCAGGATCGGCGCGATGTCGCCTTGCGGCTCGCCGCTCACGCGCCGGTTCTGCTGCGGCAGAAACTCCATGGCGAAATGGATGCCTTTGAAATCGCGCCCGGGAATCGGCAGGTCGCGCGGCTTTTCCGCCCCTCCGGCAAGCACGACAGCGTCATAATCCTTCACGAGCTGGTCAGCCGGCACGTCGATGCCGACATGGACGCCGTAATGGAAGCGCACGCCTTCCGCCGTCATCTGCTCGATTCGGCGATCAACATGGATTTTCTCCATCTTGAAGTCGGGAATGCCGTAGCGCAACAGCCCGCCGGCCTTGGCCCAGCGCTCATAGACATGCACATCGTGGCCGGCGCGCGCGAGCTGCTGGGCGCAGGCGAGGCCGGCCGGGCCAGAGCCGACAACGGCGACTTTCTTGCCGGTCTTGTGCGCGGGCAATTCGGGCTTCAGTCCTTGCGCAATGGCGCGGTCGGCGATCTCGCATTCGAGTGTCTTTATGGTGACCGGGTTCTCGTCGATGTTGAGCGTGCAGGACGCCTCGCACGGCGCTGGACAGACGCGCCCCGTGAACTCGGGGAAATTGTTGGTCGAGTGCAGGTTGCGCGCGGCCTCGTCCCAATGGCCGCGATAGACAAGATCGTTCCAGTCCGGGATCTGGTTGTTCACCGGGCAGCCGGTCGGCGCGCCGGTGAGCAGGTGCGTGCCGTGGCAATATGGCACGCCGCAGTCCATGCAGCGCGCGGCCTGATCGCGCAGTTCCTTTTCCGGCAGCGGCAGCACGAATTCGTGCCAGTGCTTGATGCGCTCCGCGACCGGTTGGTATTTGCGATCGTGCCGTTCGAACTCGAGAAAGCCGGTGACCTTGCCCATGTCTACCTGGAACTTGCCTATTCCGCGGCCTGCATCGCGGCAGCCTTCTCCTTTGCCATCTCGGCGAGCGCGCGGCGGTATTCGACCGGCATCACTTTCCGGAACAGCTGGCGGTAGCGCTTCCAGTCGTTGAGGATTTCGGCTGCGCGCCTGGAGCCGGTGTAGCGCGCATGGTCGCAGATCAGCTTGTGTAGGCGCTCGGCATCCATGGTGGTGAGGTCGGCCATCACGTCGACGCGACCGTGCGTTTCCAGATCGTGGTAGGCGCCGTATTCGCGCTCGGCGATCTGCTCCTCTTCCGGCACCGGCTCGAGTTCGACCATGGCGAGATTACAGCGGGATTTGAAGCTGCCGTTCTCATCGAGCGCATAGGCAATGCCGCCCGACATGCCCGCCGCGAAGTTGCGGCCGGTATAGCCGAGCACCACCACGATGCCGCCGGTCATGTATTCGCAGCAGTGATCGCCGGCGCCTTCGATTACCGCGATGGCCCCGGAATTGCGCACGGCGAAGCGCTCGCCGGCGACGCCGCGGAAATAGCATTCGCCAGCGATGGCGCCGTACAGCACCGTGTTGCCGACAATGATCGATTCTTCCGGCACGATGCCGCCGTCCGCCGGCGGCCGGATGATCAGGCGGCCGCCCGACAAGCCCTTGCCGACATAATCGTTGGCGTCACCGTCAAGCTCGAAGGTGACGCCGCGCGCAAGCCAGGCGCCGAAGCTCTGCCCGGCGGTGCCAGTGAAGCACACGTGAATGGTGCTGTCGGGCAGACCCGCGTGGCCATAGCGCTTGGCCACCTCGCCTGACAGCATGCCGCCGACGGCGCGGTCGGTATTTTTGATGACCGTCTCCAGCCGCACCGGCGCACCGCGATCGAGCGCGGCCTGTGACTCCGCGATCAGCTTGCGATCGAGGATATCCTTGATCTTGTGATCCTGCGGCTCGCACTTGAAGATATTGGTGCCTTTGCCCGCCTTCGGCTTGGTGAACAACCTGGAGAAGTCGAGGCCCTTGGCCTTCCAATGCTCGACCAGCCGCCGCTGGTCCAGCATCTGCATCTGCCCGACCATCTCGTCGAAACGGCGGTAGCCGAGCGCGGCCATCAGCTCGCGTACCTCCTCGGCAACGAAGAAGAAATAGTTGATGACGTGCTCGGGCTGCCCGCGGAAGCGTTTGCGCAGCACGGGGTCTTGCGTAGCGACGCCGACCGGGCAGGTGTTGAGGTGGCACTTGCGCATCATGATGCAGCCCGCGGCGATCAGCGGCGCGGTGGCGAAGCCGAACTCGTCGGCGCCGAGCATCGCGCCCACAACCACGTCGCGCCCAGTGCGGATACCGCCGTCGACCTGCACCGAGATGCGCCCGCGCAGGCGGTTGATGACCAGCGTTTGATGGGTTTCAGCCAAGCCGATTTCCCATGGGCTGCCGGCGTGCTTGATCGAGGTGAGCGGCGAAGCGCCGGTGCCGCCCTCGAAGCCGGCGATGGTGACGTGGTCGGCGCGCGCCTTGGAGACGCCGGCGGCGACGGTGCCGACGCCGACCTCGGAGACGAGCTTCACCGACACCCAGCCGTCCGGGTTGACGTTTTTCAGGTCGAAAATAAGCTGCGCCAGGTCCTCGATCGAATAGATGTCGTGATGCGGCGGCGGCGAGATCAGCCCGACGCCCGGCGTCGAATGGCGCACTTTCGCGATGGTCTTGTCGACCTTGTGCCCGGGCAGTTGGCCGCCCTCGCCGGGCTTGGCGCCCTGCGCCATCTTGATCTGCATCATGTCCGAGTTGACGAGATACTCGGCGGTGACGCCGAAACGCCCCGAGGCCACCTGCTTGATGGCCGAGCGCATGGAATCGCCGTTCGGCAGCGGCTTGAAGCGGTCGGCTTCCTCGCCGCCCTCGCCGGTATTCGACTTGCCGCCGATGCGGTTCATGGCGATGGCAAGCGTGGTGTGCGCCTCGCGCGAGATCGAGCCGAACGACATGGCGCCGGTGGAGAAGCGCCGCACGATATTCTTGGCGGGCTCGACTTCCTCAAGCGGCACCGGATGGCGGCCGTCTTCCTCGGCCGTCTTGATGCGGAAGAGGCCGCGGATGGTGAGCAGCCGCTCGCTCTGGTCGTTCACGATCTTGGCGAACGCGCTGTAATGCTCCTGCGAATTGCCGCGCACCGCGTGCTGCAGGCGGGCGACCGTTTCCGCGGTCCAGACATGATCCTCGCCGCGCATGCGCACGGCATAGTCGCCGCCGACGTCGAGCATAGAGCGATAGATGGGCGCATCGCTGAAGGCATCGCGGTGGCGGCGCACGGCCTCTTCGGCGATCTCGGCGAGGCCGACGCCTTCGATGCGCGTGTGGGTGCCGGTGAAATATTTGTCGACGAATTCCTGGCGCAGCCCGACGGCATCGAAAATCTGCGCGCCGCAATAGGACTGGTAGGTGGAAATGCCCATCTTGGACATCACCTTGAGCAGCCCCTTGTTGACCGACTTGGTGTATCGCTTGATGATTTCCTTCTCGTCGAGCTTTTGCGGCAGATCGTCCTTCATGGCAATCAGCGTCTCGAAGGCGAGATAAGGATTGATCGCTTCCGCGCCGTAGCCAGCGAGGCAGGCGAAGTGATGCACCTCGCGCGGTTCGCCAGTCTCCAGCACCAGGCCGACCGAGGTGCGTAGGCCGTTGCGGATCAGGTGATGATGCACGGCGGCGCAAGCGAGCAGCACGGGGATAGGAACGCGGTCGGCGCCGGCCCTGCGGTCCGAAAGGATGATGATGTTGCAGCCCTGGCGCACTTCATCCTCGGCGCGCTCGCACAATTCGTCGATCGCCCAGCCCATGCCGTCGGCGCCATGCTCGGCCGGGAAGGTGATGTCGAAAGTGCGCGACTTGAAGTGATCGCCGCTCATCTCCGAGATGGAGCGGATCTTCTCCAGGTCTGCGTTGGACAAAATCGGCTGGCGCACCTCCAAGCGCTTGGTGTGCGACATGCCTTCGAGATCGAATAGGTTCGGCCGCGGCCCGATGATGGAGACGAGGCTCATCACCAGTTCTTCGCGGATCGGATCGATCGGCGGGTTAGTGACCTGTGCAAAGTTCTGCTTGAAATAGGTAAACAGCGACTTCGGCTTGTCCGATAGCGCCGAGATCGGCGTATCGTTGCCCATGGAGCCGACCGCTTCCTCGCCGGTCGAGGCCATCGGCGTCATCAGGAATTTGAGGTCCTCTTGTGTGTAGCCGAAGGTCTGTTGGCGATCGAGCAGCGACAGGTTGGAGATCGGCGCCTCGTTGGCGGTCGCCGGCAAATCCTCCAGCACGATCTGCGTGCGCTCAAGCCACTCCTTGTAGGGGTGGCTCTTGGCCAGCGTCGCCTTCAGCTCCTCGTCGGGAATAAGCCGGCCCTCGTCGAGATCGACCAGCAGCATTTTGCCCGGCTGCAGCCGCCACTTCTTGACGATGTCCGTCTCCGAGATCGGCAGCACGCCCATTTCGGAGGCCATGACGATGCGGTCGTCGCTGGTAAGCAGATAGCGTGCCGGGCGCAGCCCGTTGCGGTCGAGCGTGGCGCCGATTTGCCGTCCGTTGGTGAAGGCGATCGCCGCCGGGCCGTCCCACGGCTCCATCAGCGCGGCATTGTATTCGTAAAAGGCACGCCGTTCTTCGTCCATGAGCGGGTTGCCCGCCCAGGCCTCGGGGATCATCATCATCATGGCGTGGGCGAGCGAGTAGCCGCCCTGCGTCAGGAATTCGAGTGCGTTGTCGAAGCAGGCGGTGTCCGATTGGCCCTCATAGGAGATCGGCCACAGCTTGCTGATATCCTTGCCGAACAGCGGCGAGGCGACCGAAGCCTGCCGCGCCGCCATCCAATTGACGTTGCCGCGCAGCGTGTTGATCTCGCCATTGTGCGCGATGTAGCGGTACGGGTGCGCCAGCGACCAAGTCGGGAAGGTGTTGGTGGAGAAGCGCTGATGCACAAGCGCGAGTGCGCTCTCGAAATCTGGGTCGTGCAGATCCGGATAATAGGTGCCGAGCTGATCGGCCAGGAACATGCCCTTGTAGATCACCGTGCGGCACGAGACCGACACCGGATAATAATCGGCGACGCGCCGCTCGCGCCGCTTGTAGATCGCGTTGGAGATCGACTTGCGCAGAAGATAAAGCCGACGTTCGAATTCGCTTTCGGACAATTTTTTCTTGCCGCGGCCGATGAACACCTGCAGGTGCACCGGCTCGGTCGGCTTGACCGATTCACCAAGCGTCGAATTGTCGGTCGGCACGTCACGCCAACCGAGCAGCGCGAGGCCCTCGCGCGCGATCACCTTCGCGTAGATGTCGCGAATGATCTGCCGCCAGTGAAGATCGCGCGGCATGAACAATTGCCCGACGGCATATTCGCCGGCGCCCGGCAACGTGATGCCGAGCTCTGCGGTCTTCTTCGTGAAGAACTTGTGCGGGATTTGCACAAGGATGCCGGCGCCGTCGCCCATGCGCGGATCGGCGCCGACCGCGCCGCGGTGTTCGAGGTTGCAGAGAATCCTCAACCCGTCTTCGATGATTTGGTGCGACTTGTGGCCCTTGATGTTGGCGATGAAGCCGACACCGCAGGAATCTTTGTCGAGCGCGGGATCGTAGAGCCCTTGCGGCACTTGCGGATCGGCGGCTTCGGGCAAAGCGAATGCGTCGCGCGCATGAGTTGCTCGCCTGCGTCCAACAAATTCTGCGCCGTAACGTCGCTCTTTCATTTCGCCCTGCCTCGCCGGCGCCATCACGGCCGCCGCGTACCCACTGCCCGCGCGGCGCTCGCACAGAGCCGCCGCGCTCTTCGAAGCGCACCCGATCGCGAGAACGGCAGCCTTCTCCGGCTTGTCGCCGCCGTGGCTGCTCCCGTTGGGCGCCAGCGATGTCAGTCGGCCCGGTCGGGCTCACACCCTGGCCGCCAGCCATTAGGACAGCAATACTGTCCTAATGGACAATGCCAAATTTTGCACCGCCGCACAAGGCTGGTCCACGCCTGATTAAGGCGAAGCTTTCGCTTTGTTGCCGCGCCGCTCAGCCGCCAAGCAAGAAGAGGACCACGGGACGGTGTTACGCGCAATGGCATTTCGTTCGCGCCGCGAAACGGCAACCGGAGGCGGAACATAGGCTCGCGAAAAAATCGCCGAAAAGCGTTATTTTATAAGCAGGCCGCACGTCTAACCCAGGTAGGTAGGCTTTTAACCACGTCTGTAGAGGAATGATTAACCGTATTGTTCGGCCGCGGGCTGCCGGCGTAAGCTTTGCACCAACCACAAAAGCGAGGGTTGCGTCGTGACAAAGGGACTGACATTTGCACTCGCGATCGCGGCAATGGCCGCGCTCCCGGCAGACCTGGCCAAGGCCGGTTATTGGTATCGTCCTTACGATTTTCTGGCGTCGGTCGCAGTGCTGCCGCCGGATGATATCCTCTCCACCGTCCGCTTCATGGGATTCTATCCCACAACCGAAGCGGTGCTGCGCGGACCCTATTACGTGCTGCATGCGAACGATCCGCGCGGCATCGAAATGCGCATCGTCGCGGACGCGCAGTTCGGCGACATCCTCTCCATCGAGCCGGCACTTGTGCTGGATCAGGTTTACCCGCTGTTTTATTACCGCGGTCCGCTGATCATTCATGTGCCCCCGGATAACGGTCGCAACCAAGAGCGCCAGCGCGGCTGAGCATTTTCAGGTCGCCGACAAAATGAAAGCGCCCCGGCAATCCGGGGCGCTCCGTTTTCGCGTGGCAAATAGGCGTTAGGCGGCGGCCTTGGTGTCGATCACCTCGGCCTTGGCATTGGCGTTGCCGATCGGGATTTGCCGCGGCTTTTTGGCCTCGGGAATCTCGCGCACCAGATCGACGTGCAGGAGACCGTTTTTCAACGTCGCGTTCCTGACCTGGACGTAGTCGGCGAGCTGGAAGACGCGCTCAAAGGCGCGCGCGGCGATGCCTTGATAGAGCATCTCGCCCTTCTGCTCTTCCTTGACCTGCTTTTCGCCTTTGATCTTCAGCGTGTTCTCTTTCGCTTCGATCGAAAGTTCGTTCTCGCCGAAGCCGGCTACTGCTACGCTGATGCGATAGGCGTTCTCGCCGGTGCGTTCGATGTTATACGGCGGATAGCCCGGAGCGGCCTCGAAGCCGTCGAGCATCGAAAACAGCCGGTCGAAACCGACGGTGGAACGATAGAGGGGAGCAAGATCGAATGTACGCATGGCATATCCTCCTTCAGTTGAGCGACATGCGGGCGGTCCGCCACATGGCCGGACCGATTGCCCGTACGCAGCCAATAGCGGCCTGCGCAAAATTCATATGGGAACGTGCTTTTGAACTCGCAAGAGGGCGCGGCGATGGCTGCTAAGCTATTGAAATACAATACTTTATTTCGCACGCTCAAAGTGCGCAATTGAGCCGGCTCGTTCGCCTGCTATAAGGCGCAAAGCGCGCCGGCGGTATTTCAATTCCGATGAAACTCGTTTCCATCCCCGCCAATCCGGTGCCCGATCAGGTGGTGACCGACGCGTTGAAAACTCCTGACGGGGTAACCTTGCGCTTTGCGCGCTGGGCGCCGCCGCCCGGCCGCAAGGGCACGGTCGTGCTGCTGCAGGGACGCGCCGAGTTCATCGAGAAATATTTCGAGACCGTGCGCGACTTGCGCGGGCGCGGCTTTGCCGTGGCGACCTTCGACTGGCGCGGGCAGGGGATGTCGGATCGCGCGCTGTCGGACCGTTACAAAGGCTACGTGCGCAACTTCTCGCAATACATTCTCGATCTCGAGACATTCATGCAGCAGGTGGTGCTGCCGGATTGTCCGCCGCCGATCTACGCGCTCACTCATTCGATGGGAGCGGCGGTCGCGCTCAAGCTTTGCCATGACGGCACCCGGTGGTTCGACCGTGTGGTCATGACGGCGCCGATGATTGCGCTGGCGCCGGGTCGGCTGGTCGGGGTTGCCGGACCGCTGGCAAAACTCATGCGCTCGATCGGGCGCGGCGGCGCCTATGTACCGACCGGCGGCGGCGCCGCCGCCGGAACCGAGTCTTTCATCGACAATCGCGTCACCTCCGATCCGGTGCGCTTCGCGCGCAATGCCGCGGTGCTGGAGGAAGCGCCAAACCTAGGCCTGGGCGCACCGACCGTTGCCTGGGTGGACGCCGCGCTCGGACTGATGAAGCAATTTGCCGCAGCGGGTTATCCGAGCAGCATCCGTCAGCCGATTCTGATGGTGGCGGCCGGCCGCGACGAAATCATCTCGACGCCGGCCATCGAGACTTTCGGCATGCATTTGTTGGCCGGGTCGCATCTCATCTTGGCCGGCGCCAAGCACGAGATTTTGCAGGAACAGGATCATTATCGCGGCCAGTTCTGGGCGGCGTTTGATGCCTTCGTTCCCGGCACGCCGCTTTATTAGACGGGGCGCTTTTGTAAGGACCCGTGCTTTGCAGCATAAGATTATATTCAAATCGGCAGACCATTAAATTCTCGCAATGCGCATTGGCGGATCGCCGGAATCCGTTTTGCCGCGCCGTCTCTCTGTTACGACGCCAGGGAGGCGACAGTTGCAAACTGGTTATCTGCAGGGCCGGCTCGATCCGGTGGTCGTTCCACGGCCGGCGCGCGATTTTGCCGTCGGAGGCGACTGCGACCGAGCAATTCTTGAGAGCATCGCGGCCGGCGATCGGCGGGCGATGGAGGTTCTTTACGCACGCCACAGTATGCGGGTGTACCGCTTCGTGCTGCGGCTGATCGGCGACGCGGCGAAAGCCGAGGATGTCGTCAGCGAAGTTTTTTTCGAGGTGTGGCGTCAGGCTGGATGCTTTGCAGGCCACAGTCAGGTCTCAACCTGGATCCTGGCGATTGCGCGCTACAAGGCCTATTCGATCCTGCGTCAGCGCCAGGATGAGGCGCTGGATGATGACGTCGCGGATGCCATCGCCGATGAATCGGACGACCCACAAACCGCGCTGGAGAAGAAGGACACCGGCGCTTTGCTGCGGATGTGCCTGCGCCAGTTGTCGCCGCAGCACCGCGAGATTATCGACCTCGTTTATTATCACGAGAAGTCGGTGGACGAAGCCGCTGAGATCGTCGGTGTGCCGCCCAACACCGTCAAGACGCGAATGTTTTACGCGCGCAAGCGGATTTCCGAACTTTTCATGCAGGCCGGCGGCCAGCAGACCTGGCAATAAACCGCGCTTCGGCTTAACCTTTCAGTATCGCCATTGCCGCTGCATGCACGCGTTCATCGCCGGCGACAACGATACGGCCACCATCCTGCGCGGGCCCATTCTCCCAAGTAGTGACCATGCCGCCGGCGCCGGTGATGATCGGGATCAGCGGCACGATGTCGTGCGGCTTGATTTCAGTCTCGATCACGAGATCGATCAGGCCGGCCGCCAGCATGCAGTAGGCATAGCAGTCGCCGCCATAACGCGAGAGCTTCACCGCGGCCTCGACACGGCCGAAAATGGCACGGTCGGCCTCGTTCATCAGCAGCGGGCTGGTGGTGGACAGAATCGCGTCGCCGAGGGCGCCGCATTCGCGCACGCGCAGATCGCGGCTCCCGTTCTGGCCGCGATAGCGCGCCGCGCCACCGTCGCCCGAGAAGCGCTCGCGCGTGAAGGGCTGGTGCATCATGCCAAAGACCGGTTCGCCAAATCGGGTCAGCCCGATCAGCGTTCCCCAGGCAGTCATGCCGGTGATGAAGGACTTGGTGCCGTCGATCGGGTCGAGCACCCAGACATATTCGGCGTCGGTGCGCTCGGCACCGTATTCTTCGCCAAGAATTCCGTGCTCGGGAAAAGTCTGACGGATAAGGGTACGCATCGCATCTTCGGCGGCTCGGTCGGCGGCGGTGACCGGATCGAAGCTGCCGGGTCTCTTGTTCTCGATTGTCAACGCGGTACGGAAGAACGGCAGGATGGTCTCGCCTGAGACGCTGGCGAGCCGGTCGACGAAAGCGGCGAAATCGATTGCGGTCATTGCTCAGCGTCCTGGCCGGCCTCTCGGGTGAAGAAACGACTGCGATAATGCGCCGCAGCTTCGAAGCCGATTACGCCGCACTGCAAGATCGCTAGCCCCGCCGATGTCACATAGCGATCTTTCAAGCCCGCGAATTCTGCATGGAGCTATGCGCAAAAGGCATAAAAACGTCGATTACAGACCTTGCATTTTGTGCAGCGCGATGTAACTTATTGCAATGCGGTAGCGATACCGCTGCCCTCCTTGGGCGTTTCCTCCCTAGACTTGGCCGCTTGCAACCGCGAGCGGCCTTTTTTTCGCGTGGGGCAAACCGAGCGCCCGGCACCTATTCGGCGGCGGCGCGATAGGGCCGCAGTTCCTCCAGCGGTATTTCGCCAAGGCAATCGGCCAGAGTTTCCAGATCGCCGACCAGCCGGTCGAAGCCCGGCGATCGCTCGTAGCGGCGCTCGTCCATGTAGAGGCCGCGATTGATTTCGAGCTGGATCGCATGCAGGCCGGCCGCCGGATTGCCGTAATGCTCGGTAATGAAGCCGCCGGCATACGGCTTGTTCCGGCTCACGGTGTAGCCCATGCCGCGCAGAGCCTTTTCGATCGTCTCGGCCACCGGCCCCGCGCAGCTGGTGCCGTAGCGGTCGCCGAGCACGAATTCCGGGCGGGGCCGCTCGTCCTTGTGGCCGGCGGTCGAAGGCATCGAATGGCAGTCGATCAACACGGCGGCGCCGAAATCCCGGTGCAGCTTGCTGAACAGCCGGCGTAGCGCCCGGTGGTAGGGCTTGTAGAGACTTTCGATGCGGCGGAGCGCGTCGTCCACTGGCAGACGCTGGTCGTAGATCTCCTGGGCGTCGCCGACCACCCGCGCCACCGTGCCGAGACCCCCGGCCACCCGCATCGAGCGCGTGTTGGCGAAGGAGGGCAGGCGGCCGTCAAACATGCGCGGATCGAGCTCATAGGGCTCGCGATTGACGTCGACATAGCAGCGCGGGAAATGGGCGCGCATCAGCGGATAGCCGCGCCGCACCACCCCGGCGATCAGTGCATCGACAAAGCTGTCCTCCGACCTGCGCAAGGTCGCGAGATCGAGCCGCGAGGCGGCGAGGAAAGCGCGCGGATAGGCGGAGCCGCTGTGCGGAGAATTGAACACCACCGGGGCCATGCAGGTCGCCGGCTCGATGATCTCGAAGGGCGGGTCGAGCTCGTCGCGGATTTCACTCATGGGCGGAGGCCATTGGTCGATGTTCCTGGCGGGGCGGGTCGGCTTAGCGTGCCCTACCAAGTATTGTCTATGGGCCGGTGGCTAAAGCCAAGCTATGCTTTCGGTTCACCCGATATTTACCGGGCATAAGGCTTATGGGAGAGCTGGGGCCGGCCGTTTGGGGCGGCCGCGACAGGGCATGGATCATGTCGAAAATCCTCCTGGCTGAAGACGATACCGATATGCGGCGTTTTCTGGTCAAGGCGCTGGAGAATGCCGGATTTCAGGTCACCTCCTATGACAATGGGCTGTCTGCCTATCAACGTCTGCGCGAGGAGCCGTTCGAGCTTTTGCTCACCGATATCGTGATGCCGGAAATGGACGGCATTGAGCTTGCCCGCCGCGCCGCCGAACTCGATCCCGACATCAAGATCATGTTCATTACCGGCTTTGCCGCGGTCGCCCTCAACTCCGATTCCTCGGCGCCCAAGCACGCCAAGGTGCTGTCCAAGCCCATCCATTTGCGCGAACTGGTCAACGAAGTGCAGAGGCTGCTGGCCGCTTGAACCGCGCAATCCGGTCAGGCCTCGGGGCGGGCCCAGCCGCTTGCCTCGCCAGTTTGGAGCCGATAAGACCAAGCCCGTTAAGGGGCGCGTAGCTCAGCGGAAGAGCACTACCTTGACATGGTAGGGGTCACAGGTTCGATCCCTGTCGCGCCCACCATCAACCCAGCCTTCCTGAGTTCCGGTCGAGGCCTTCCTCCGGGCAGGCGACGCAATACGCGCGGCTTTGCCGGGTTAACCGATACGATACGATCATTGGCTACGACAATTTCTCCATCCGCCAGGGACATTGTCGTGCCGAACGCCTTCGGAAAAGACGCAAGCCTGCGCGACCTCGCACGCCTTGTCGTGTCGTTTCCCGGCGCGGGACTCTGGATGACACTGGCTGCGGTGATCGCCGCCGACGCGACGTGGCTGGCGTTGAGCAGCCGCTTGTCGCTTGACCTGTGGTCGTCGCGCCCGATTGCCTCTGTCATGGTTTTGACGCCCGTGCTGGCCATCTATTGCGGCTCCAGGTCGGACGTGAACCTGCAGCGGCTCTACGTGCCTTTGTCGGGCGTGCTGTTCATTACTGTCGCATTCACCGCGCTGCGCGTTCTCAATCACTTGACGATGAGCGTGCCGTTCCCATTGGCCGATGACGAACTGGCAAGATTCGATGGGCTTCTTGGCTTGAATTGGCTGGCCTACGCCGATTGGGTCGCCGGTCAGCCGTTTGTCATCGGCGCGTTCCAGCTCGCCTATTCGGGGCTGACGCTCGTCGCGCTCTCGGTCTTCGTGCTGTTGTTTGCCGTGGGCCGCGTCGATCGCGCCAAAGAATTCATTCGGCTGGTGTTTTGGTCATGCCTCGCGGCAATCATCATCGGCTCGATGTTCCCGGCAAAAGCTGCCATGGATCGATTCGCGTCGCTGAAGCTGCAGGCGATATTCGGTCCCGATGCCGGCGTTTACTCGGTGCCTTACCTGAACGTGCTGCGCTCCAATGTGCCGCACGTTCTCAACCTTCAGGACCTGCCCGGACTGGTGACGATGCCGTCGTTTCACACGGCTTGCGCTGTTTTGATCGCATATTGCTGCCGCAAGATCCGGATCCTGCAAACATCATCGATCTTGTACGCATTTATGATGATCGCCTCGACGCCGATCATGGGCGGACACTACTTCGTCGATCTGATTGGCGGAGCCTTGCTCGTCGTCGCTGTCGTCCTCATCGACAGAAAAGTCGGCTATTTCGGAAAAGCCTCGTCGGCCGGCTTGCCTGTCTCGCCCATCGGATTGACGACCGAAACGCGATGAGAACCTCGGGTCGCCGCCCGGCAATCGGAGGTCTCGCACAAGCAGTTGATAACGGGCCGCATTGCCGCTAGATGGCAGGGTTGACGGTCGGGTTGTTATCCGATCGTGCCCACCAGTTTTATGCCGGATTGTCTTCCTTTTAAGCTGCCGGGTAATGCCGCATCCGCGACGATGGCTTCTTGTGCTTTTTGCTGTGTGCGTCGGCATCGGCGCGGCGGGCTGCATCTGGTTTTTTCAGGGCGGCATCGATCCCGACGCGCTGCAGGCGTGGGTCGCCGGCTTTGGTATCTGGGCGCCGATCGGCTACGTGCTGCTTTACGCGCTCGCGACCGTCGTCATGATTCCGGGCGGCATTTTCGACGTGCTCGGCGGTGCGCTGTTCGGTCCATACCTCGGCACCCTGGTTGACCTTGCCGGCGGCAGTCTCGGCGCCGGCCTGGCTTTCCTGGTGGCGCGCTATCTTGTCCGCGATTGGGTGGAAAGCCGGGCCGGGCCGCGGCTGCAGCGCGTCATGCGCAGCGTCGATGCCGAGGGCTGGCGCTTCGTTGCCTTCCTTCGCCTGGTGCCGATCTTTCCGTATAATGTCGTCAATTTTCTGCTCGGCGTGACGCGCGTTCATTTTCACCACTACGTTCTCGCCACGGTCGTGTTCATGCTGCCGTCGACGGTCGCCTATACCTGGATCGGTTATGCCGGCCGGGCGATCATGGCCGGGCAAGCGGACCAAATCCGCTACGCCCTCGGCGCGCTCGCCATGCTGGGCGCGTTGTTCTTTCTGCCGCGATTTGTCAAGCGGCTGCGCAGCCGCGCCTGATCGGTTATTGCGGGACAAGTTTGCTTGCGGTCAGCCAGTCAACCAGCGCACGGGCGACGACCGCATGACCTTCACGCGACATATGGCCATTGCCATTGAGCACGCCGTTCTGCCGCTGCAGCAAATAAAGACGCTCGCCGGCGTCCGGCTCAGCCCGCATGGCGTCGGTGAGGTCGAGATAAGGGGTTCCGGTTTCTTTGGTCAGCGCGCGGATGACCGGCTCCATTTCGGAGCCCGCGTTTTCCGCGACGTGTTCGGCGGCGGGAATGAAAATCACCGCCAATGGGATGTTATGCGATTTGAGCAGGCGGGCGGTCTCGCGAAATAGCGCGCTATAGCGCTTGATGTATGGGGAATTATCGCTCGCCCTGCCGGCCGGTCTTGTCGCGTTGGCTTCGCCGCGGTGGATATCGACGCCCGCGGACTTTAATTGCATTTGTGCCTTGATCTGTTGCGCGACGCTGAACAGCGCCGAACCGCGCGTCAGCGCCTTCAGCCAAATCAGGGCACGCGACTGCGTGTCGTTCTTTGGTCGCTGCACGACGCCGTTCTTTTCCTTGCGCAGATCGTCGATGTCATTCTCGAACACGCCGAGCACCACCAGTTTCGGCTTGAGGCGGATGCCCTTTTCGCGCAGGTAGGCGAGTTCGTCGAGAATCGTATAGCCGGCGATCCCGGCGTTGAACACGCGCACGTCGCGTGCGCTGCCGTAGCGCTGGCGCAAGTAATCCTGCGCCCAGGCCGGCCAAGTGTCTTCGTTGGCGAGATAGGGGCCGAAGGTCTGCGAGTCGCCGACCGCGAGAATCTGGAACGCGCTGTCCGAAGGCTGCTCGGTGTTGCGGAAGCCGACGCTGTCGGTCTGCACGTTGTAAGGCCGGTGGAACCAGATAATCCACAGCCCGTCTTGATTGGGGACGAGATCGCCGAGCCCGGTCGGCGAATGATAATAGCGCAGCGGCCCCAGGCCATCGCCCGCCGAGCCTTTCCAGGACACCGGCTGCCAGTCCCAGATGCGCGCCAGCGCCTCGGCTCCGGCCACCGTCGCGACGACGATAGCGATATAGACGGCGATTTTCTTGAACGACAATTCTCGGCCTACAGGACGCTGTTTGTCCGACTATGCCCGCGGCCAACGGATCATGACAAGCCGGGCGGCTCGATTGACAAGGGCAAGCTTTCCCGTGCAACAAAGCCGCACGAATCGTCGGAAAAAAGGCGACGGATGTCCGTCAACGAACCCATCCTTGCGCACCGTCCGACCAAAATCGGCTCGGAGCGCAATTTCGGACTGGTCATGGCGGCAGTTCTTGCCGCCATCGGCGTCGTCCCGATTGTGCACGGCGGCGGCTTGCGGCTGTGGGCGCTCGGCCTTGCGGCTGCGTTTCTCATCTGCGCGCTCGCGGCGCCGCCGCTCCTCGCCCCGCTCAACCGGCTCTGGCATCGGCTTGGCCTTGCCATGCACGCGGTCGTCAATCCGGTCGTCATGGCGCTCGTCTTCTATGGCGCCTTTGTGCCGACGGCGATCGTGCTGCGCCTGTGCGGCAAGGACCTGCTGCGGCTCAAATGGGAACGCGCGGCGAAATCCTATTGGATCGTGCGCGAGCCGCCGGGGCCGGGACCGGCGTCCATGTCGAAACAATTCTAGTCGGGTCGCGCGGTGTCGTTCATCGCCGAATTTTGGGAATTCTTGCGTGTCCGCAAAAAATTCTGGCTGCTGCCTATCGTCGTGCTGACGCTTCTGTTCGGCGGCCTCGCCGTTCTCACCAAGGGCACGGCGATCGCGCCTTTCATCTATACGATCTTCTGATCGATGATCGTCCTCGGCATCTCGGCCTATTACCACGACAGCGCCGCGGCCTTGATACGCGACGGCCTCATCGTCGCCGCCGCGCAGGAGGAGCGTTTCACCCGCAAGAAACACGACGCCGGCTTCCCGCTGAACGCCGCGCGCTGGTGTCTCGCCGAAGCGGGGATCAAAGCGGCCGAAGTCGACCGCGTCGCCTTTTATGACAAGCCGTTCCTCAAATTCGAGCGGCTACTCGAAACCTATCTTGCCTTCGCGCCGCGCGGCTTTGCCTCGTTTCGCAAGGCGATGCCGGTATGGATCGGCGAGAAACTGTTTCAGAAGGACATGCTGCGCCGCGAGCTTGCCGAAATCGATGAGGCTCTCGGCGCGCCCGAGAAGCTGCTGTTCGCCGAACATCACTTCAGCCACGCAGCCTCGGCTTACTATCCCTCGCCGTTCTCGGAAGCGGCCGTGCTCACCATGGACGGCGTCGGCGAATGGACCACGACCTCCGCCGGCATCGGCCGGGGCGACGAGTTGCTACTGACCAAGGAGATTCACTTCCCCCATTCGCTTGGTCTCCTTTATTCGGCGTTCACCTACTACACCGGCTTCAAGGTCAATTCCGCCGAGTACAAGGTGATGGGGCTCGCGCCCTACGGCGAGCCGAAATTCAGCCAGACGATTTTCGATAACCTTATCGATTTGAAAGACGATGGTTCCTATCGGCTCAATCTCGATTATTTCGACTATTGCACCGGCCTCACCATGACCAATGCGCGCTTCGATGCGTTGTTCGGCGGTCCGCCGCGCAAACCGGAGCAATGGCTCGAGCAGCGCCACATGGATCTCGCCGCCTCGATCCAGGCCGTGACCGAAGAGGTCATGCGCCGCACCGCGACGGCGCTGGCGGCGGAAACGGGCATGAAAAATCTCTGCCTTGCCGGCGGGGTCGCGCTCAATTGCGTCGCCAACGGCAAGATCCTGCGCGACGGCCATTTCGAGCGCATCTGGATCCAGCCGGCGGCCGGTGACGCCGGCGGCGCCATCGGCGCGGCGCTCGCCGCCTGCCATTTGCAAGAGGGCTTGCCGCGTGCCGCCAGCAATAGCGGCGATCTCATGCAGGGCGCCTATCTCGGTCCGTCGTTTCCGCAAGCCGAAATCGAGCGGCGGCTCAAGTCGATCGGCGCGCGCTTTTCGGTGCTGGAGGAGGCGGCGTTGCTCGATCAAACCGCGCAGGCGCTGGCGGCGGAGCAGGCGGTCGGCTGGTTCCAGGGCCGCATGGAATTCGGGCCGCGCGCGCTCGGTGCGCGCTCGATCCTCGCCGACCCGCGCTCGCCGACCATGCAGAAGACGCTCAACCTCAAGGTCAAATACCGGGAAAGCTTCCGCCCGTTCGCGCCGTCGGTGCTGCGCGAGGAGGTCGCCGACTGGTTCGAGCTCGATACCGACTCGCCCTATATGCTGCTGGTCGCGCCGGTCAAAGAATCGCGCCAACGCGCCATGAGCGAAGCTGAGCGCAATCTGTTCGGCATCGACAAGCTCAACGTGCCGCGCTCGGAGATTCCGGCGGTGACGCATGTCGACTATTCGGCGCGCGTGCAGACCGTCCACCGCGAGACCAATCCGCGCTACTACGCATTGATCTCGCGTTTCAAAGCGCTCACCGGCTGCCCGGTGCTGGTCAATACCAGCTTCAATGTGCGCGGCGAGCCGATCGTCTGCACGCCCGAGGACGCATTTCGCTGCTTCATGGGCACCGAGCTCGACCTGCTCGTGGTCGGCGACTGCGTCCTGCACAAGCACGAGCAGGACGCCAGCCTGCGCGTCGACTACAAGGGCAAGTTCGAGGACGATTGAGCGGCTATTTCCAGAACTGCTTGGTCGCGATGCGCGCGCCTTCCGCCATGGCGGCGAGCTTGGCGAACACCACATCGGGATCGACCGCGGCCTGTCCCACCCAAGTGCCGAAGCCGCAGTCGGAGCCGGCGATGACGTTCTCGCGGCCGACCAGATTGGCGTAGCGCGCAATGCGCTGCGCGATCAGCTCCGGATGCTCGATAAAATTCGATTTCGATTCGATGACGCCCGGGATCAGCAGCTTGCCTTCGGGCAGCTTGACGCGCTCGAACAACGTCCATTCGTGGGCATGGCGCGGATTGGCCGCCTCGAACGAGATCGCATTGGGCCGCGCCGCAAACACGATGTCGATGACGTCGGCGAGCGCCACGTCGTGGTGATGCGGCCCCTCGTAGTTGCCCCAGCAGACATGCATGCGCAGTTGCTCGGGCGGAATTCCGGCGAGCGCATGATTGAGCGCTTCGACATGCAGCCGCGCGCGCTTGCGGAATTCCGGCAGGCTCAGGTTTGCATACTGGATGTGCCGGCCCATGGCGAGGTCGGGGCAGTCGATCTGCAAGACGAAACCGGCCTCGGCGATGGTCTCGTATTCGTGCCGCATCGCCTCGGCGATTGCGTAAATATAGGTCTCGAAATCCTTGTAATAATCGTTGCGGAAGAACAGCGAGATCACGCCCGGCGAGGCGGCACTCAGGAAGCCGCCGACCGCCTGCAGCTGCGCCAGCGCCGCCGTGAGATTGCCGGCATCGACCTGCGGCGCCGCACGGTCGCGCACGCTGATCGCTGCGTTGCAGGCCGGCGTCTTGCGGCGCGAGCGGCCGGGATCGCCGAACACGCGCTTTTCCAACCGCGGGAAGTCGGCAAGGTCCTGATAGACAAAGGTATTGCCGCTGCCGCCGAAGCCGTTGAGCCGGTCTTTGATATAAGTGGCGTAGCTCGGTTTCGACATTTCGCCGTCATTGATGAGATCGATGCCGGCGTCCGCCTGTTTCCTCACCACCTCGGCCACCGCCGTCCGCACGCGTTCGGCGAGCGCCGCGGCATCGACCGGCACGCCTTCCTCCTTGGCGTACATCATGCGGATGAGATCGTCCGGCCGGGGCAGGCTGCCGGTATGCGTGGTCAGGAAGCGGTCGCTGCTGCGCTGCATGGTTGTCTCCGGGCGCCCGACTGTAGAGCAGGGCGGCAGCCGTCACTATCGGGTTGCGTTGACACTCGCCCCTCGGCTGCTTATTACCCCCGCAAAACCGCGCATCCCGAGATTGTCATGAAAGTCCGTAACTCTCTGAAATCCTTGCGTGCCCGCCACCGCAACAACCGGCTGGTGCGGCGCAAGGGCCGCCTTTACGTCATCAACAAGACCAATCGGCGCTTCAAGGCTCGCCAGGGCTAGCTCGTCCGTTCGTGCCCGCGAAGCCGGGGACCCAGGGCGGCAAAATGTTGACTGCGCGATCTGGGTCCTAAATTCGCCCTGGAGCCTAGTCTTGCGCAGGGTGGGGGCCGGAAAGCGTAAAATCTGAGTCGGCAGCCCTGCGGAACCATCGCCGCAGATTTGCCTTAACGGGCGGAGAGATTAAGCTCCGTCCATGCGCCGTCGATTCCAAATGACGTTCCTAGCCGCGCTGTTCGCGGGCCTCTTGGCCTTGCCTGCTCTCGCGCAGACGCCGTCTCCGCGCCAATTCCCGGAGCCGCCGAAAAAGCTGCCGCATGTGCACGGCGATCCGACCCACAATCTCGATTTCCTGTTTGGCGCGCTCAAGGTCGCGCCCGACGAGGAGAGCGCCAAGGCGATCGAGGAGCGCATCTGGGCGGTTTGGGTCGTCTCGCGCAGCGACACCACCAACCTGCTGATGACCCGGGTGAAGACCGCGATCGAGAAGAAGGATCTCGACCTGGCGATCAAGCTGCTCGACGCCGTCATCAAGATCAAGCCGAACTACGTGGAGGGCTGGAACCGGCTTGCCACCATCTACTACATGAAGAAGGACTATGGCCGCGCGCTCGCCGATCTCCGGCAGGTGCTGCGGCTCGAGCCGCGCCATTTCGGCGCGCTCTCCGGCCTGGGCATGATCCTGCAGGATATCGGCGACGACAGGCAGGCGCTCGAGGCCTTTCGGCGCGCCCTTGCCGTCTATCCGCGCATGCCGCGCATTCCCGATCTGGTGAAGACGCTCTCGGAGAAAGTTGAAGGCCGGGATATCTAGCGGTAGTGCGCGCACTGCGCCCGCTCTAGCCCCGAAGGGGTCGTAGTGCCCCCAGTCGGGTCCCTGGACTTCCCAAGTGCGGTGTTGCGAATCCCGCCCGCGGGCGCCGCATCCCACTCCGCCATCGGACCGTCTCGCGATGACGCCCCCTCGGTAAACGGGGCGGTGAATGCATATATTCCTATAGGAATTCCGTCAAGCGGAAAGCCGCCAGGGCCGACGAGAATTTTTACGACCGGTCCGGCGGCACCCCGGCGCCCCCGGAAGCGCGAACTCACAAAACGAGACGAGTTGCCAACGGCCGGTCCATGTCCGCTTTGGAGCGCATTGCAGACTCGAGTCGGACGTCACGCCGGGCCCGCTAAGGGTCAAGCGGGCGTTGAGCTATTGCGGCTCCTTTTGGAAAAATATAGCCTATTTGACGAGCTGCCATGGAGACATGCCGAACTCTCCGGATCATCAGGCAGCCATCATGCTGTCGGCCGGCAAAATAGCATCTTGAAATACTGAAATAGCGGTCGCACGGGTGTCCTCGACATCTGCGATGCTGAATACAGCCGTGCGGATTACGCATATTTCAATTCGTCCAGCCAATCCAAGGAGAAAACTTCATGAAGCGCTACATCGGTTTAGCAGTAGCAATGCTCGCCGGCGCCGCAATCGGTGCAGCAGCCGTGAGCAGTCTACACGCGCAAGCCAAGCTGAAAGCGTACAGTGTCACTGAGCAAAGTGTGCTCGACGCCTCGGCCTTAAAGACCTATGTCCCCGCTGTACAGGCTGCACTCAAGGCTGCCGGCGGTCATCAGTTAAACACTCAGGGAAAGGTTGTTGCAATCATGGGAGCGGCGCCTCCCCAGCGCGTGATCATCAACGAGTGGGACAGCATCGATCAGGCACAGGCATTCTACAAGTCGAAAGCCTATCTTGATCTTGTGCCGCAGCGCGACAAGGCGCTTAATGTAAGCCGCGTTTATTTGGTCGAAACCGTGAAGTAGGCTATTCCACGGCCTGAATGTTCGCTCTTCTTGGCATCACAGCAAAAAAGCAGCCATCGCAAAGCCGCAGGCACCCCTGCGGCCTTCAAAATCGGTAGGGAGGATCTGCGCCGCCATTCGGTCGTTTGGCTTCTGAGTCCGCGCCCTAATTTCCCCCCGTTTCCGCCCCGACATAGGCAATGCGCAGCATGTTGGTCGCGCCGGGCGTGCCGAACGGCACGCCGGCCACCGTGATGATGCGCTCGCCTTGCTTGGCGAAACCTTCAGCGAAGGCGATGCGGCAGGCGCGGTCGACCATGTCGTCCTGGTCGCGCGCGTCCTCGGTGACGACGCAATGCACGCCCCACACCACGGCAAGCCGCCGGCCGGTGGCGATATTGGGCGACACCGCCACGATCGGCGGGCGCGGCCGCTCGCGCGCGACCCGGAGCGCGGTCGAGCCGGAGGAGGTCCAGCACACCACCGCGGCGAGATCGAGCGTATCGGCGATTTCGCGCGCCGCGTCGGCGATGGCGTCGGCGCCGGTCGCTTCCGGCCGCGCGCGCTGGGCGTCGATGATGCTGCGATAGACTGCCTCGCCTTCAACCTCCTCGGCGATGCGGTTCATGGTGGCGACCGCTTCCACCGGATATTTGCCGGCCGCCGATTCCGCCGACAGCATCACTGCGTCGGCGCCCTCGAAAATGGCGGTGGCGACGTCGGAGACTTCCGCCCGCGTCGGCACCGGCGAATTGATCATCGATTCGAGCATTTGCGTCGCGACCACCACCGGCTTGCCGGTGACGCGGCCGAGCCGCGTCATCTGCTTCTGCACGCCCGGCACTTTCTCCAGCGGCATTTCGACGCCGAGATCGCCGCGCGCCACCATCAGCGCGTCGGCGAGGTCCATGATCTCGGCCAGCCGGTTGACCGCCTGCGGCTTTTCGATCTTGGCCATCACCGCGGCGCGGCCGCGCGTGATCTTCTTGGCCTCGGCGATGTCTTCGGGACGCTGGATGAAAGACAGCGCCACCCAGTCGATGCCGATATTGAGCGCGGCCTCCAGGTCGGAAATGTCCTTCGGGGTCAATGCCGAAAATGGAATAGTCGAATCCGGCAGGCTGACGCCTTTGCGGTCGGACAGCCGCCCGCCGACCTCGACGCGGGTCACCATGCGCTGCGGCTGGGACGCGGTGATCGTCAGCCGCACCTTGCCGTCGTCGATCAGCAGCGCGTGGTCGGGCGCGGCGGCGGCGAATATTTCCGGATGCGGCAGGTAGACGCGCGTGGCATCGCCCGGCGCCGGGTCGGAATCGAGCACGAAGGTGTCGCCCGCCTTCACCGTCGCCGCACCGCCGGCAAATGTGCCGAGCCTGAGCTTCGGCCCTTGCAGGTCGATCAGGACGCCGATCGGGCGGTCGCGCTCGCGCTCGATGCCGCGGATCGTTGCCACCAGCTCGCGCATGCGATCCTGGCTGGTGTGGCTCATATTGATGCGGAACACGTCGACGCCGGCGACGAACAGCCGCTCGATCATTTGCGGATCGGACGAGGCGGGCCCGAGGGTGGCGACGATTTTGGCGCGGCGCTGGCGTCTCATCGCTTGCCGCCTTCGGCGTGCGGCAGGCGAGGGGGGATAAGCGGCGGGCGTCCCGCCGGGCCGAGCGAGGGGTGCGGCGTGAGCAGGCGATCCGGCGCCTGCTCGGCGGTATCGGTGAGCTGCACCGTCCAGGAGCGCTGCTCCCCGGTATCGACCTCGAAGAAACCGGTGCGGTCATAGCCGCGCGCGAGACAATTGTCGGTGCCGCGAATGGTGAATTCTTTCTCGCGTGAGCACATATAGGCGTGACCCGACCATTCGCCGCCGCGGTCGTAATCGACCGCATAGATGTAATAGTAACGCGCGACCAGGCCGCCGCGCAGCAGCGTTTCACAATTTCTTGCAGAAACGTTCCACCAGCCCTCGGTGGTCCAGCCCGCTGCGTTCTTGTAGCCGATCGCCACGCCGACTCGGCTGCCGGTATTGTTGCAGATGCGGAAATCGGCCGACGCCGAATGCCCCGACCATGCCAGAACGACGGCGCCAAGTGCGATCGTTATGCAGCGCATTGTAATGCGGCGGAGCAATACGGTCACGAGATTGTCAAAATTGGTTCGCGCGAGGTTTTCGCGTGATCGGTCACGCTCTGTCAACGACGATAGCGCGGAAATCATTCACGTTGGTGAAGGTCGGCCCGGTCGAGAAGAGGTCACCGAGGGCGGCGAAGAACCCGGTCGAGTCGTTGTCGGCAAGAAAGGCGGCAGCATCGAGGCCGCGCGCGCGGGCGCGTGCCACAGTCTCGCCGTCAATCAGCGCGCCGGCGGGGTCGTTGGGGTCCCCACGACCGCCGTCGGTGCCGTCGGTGTCGGCCGCAAGCGCCGCTACCGCCGGCATGCCGGCAAGCTCGATGGCCAGCGCCAGCGCATATTCCTGATTGGGTCCGCCGCGGCCCTGCCCGCGAAGCGTTACGGTCAACTCGCCGCCGGACAGTATTACCGCGCGTGCATCGCGCGCGCGCAAATCGCGGACGAACTGGCCGTGCGCGGCGGCGATGTCGCGCGCTTCGCCCTCGATGCTGTCGCCCAGCATGATGCATTCATAGCCTTTGGCGCGCACTACAGCTTGCGCTGTCCGCAGCGCGTCGGCCGGTCGCGCGGCGAACATGAATTGGCTGCCGGTGAAGATGGCGTCCCCGGGCTTCGGTGTCTCATTCTGCGGGTCGATGAGCGCGCGCATCACTGCCGCGGGCAGATCAAGTTTGTATCTGGCAACGATGGCGCGCGCGTCGGCAAGCGTCGTCGGATCGGGCACTGTCGGGCCCGAGCCGATTGCCGAAGGCTCGTCGCCCGGAACGTCGGAGATGGCGATGGTGACGAGCCGCGCCGGATAAGCGTAGTGCGCCAAGCGTCCGCCTTTGATGCGCGAGAGATGTTTGCGCACGGTATTGATTTCGCCGATGGTCGCGCCCGAACGCAAGAGCGCGCGGGTCACCGCTTGCTTGTCGGCAAAGCTGAGGCCTGCGGCCGGTGCAATCCAATTGGCCGAGGCGCCGCCTGACATCAATACCAGCACCAGGTCATCGGCGGTGGCGGCGGCGGCCAGTTCGAGTGCGCTCTCGGCGGCTTTGAGGCCGGCCGTATCGGGGATCGGATGGCCGGCTTCGATCATTGTGACCGCGCGGGTGGGCCGGCCATAGCCGTGACGCGCGACGGCGAGGCCGGTTATGCGTTCTTGCGGAAGCCTAAATCGGCCGAAATATATTTCTTCGGCGACTTCGGCCATTGAGCCGGCCGCTTTGCCCGCGGCCAAAATAATGATTTTGCCGGTGGGCGGCGGCGGCAACAGCGAAGGCAGGCAGCTCGCTGGATGCGCCGCGGCCACCGCAGCCCGGTAAAGGTCTGTGAGAAAAGCGCGCATGTGGACGTTTATCATGCAACCGTGAGTGCCCAGCTACTGAAAATCTGCTTATAATCATTCTCACTCGACTGTGCCCATCGTCGGTGTTTGCGGTATTTTCTCCGATGGGCACTTTTCGCCGGCCCCGCAGATGTGCGGGGAGCCGGCCAAGAAACACGCGGGCCAACCGCGCACCAATAACAATATGACTCTCGTGGGAGAGAAAACGCATGACGGCAATATCCTTCACGATCAACGGAACGGCAGCGAGTGTCGAGGCCGAGCCCGACACGCCGCTGCTCTGGGTGGTGCGCGAGCACTTGAAGCTCACCGGCACCAAATTCGGTTGCGGCGCGGGCCTATGTGGTGCCTGCACCGTGCATATCGACGGCAAGGCGATCCGCTCTTGCCAGACCGCCGTCTCACAGATCGCCGGCAAGACGGTCACGACCATTGAGGGCCTCTCGCCGGACAGCTCGCATCCGCTGCAAAAAGCCTGGATCGAGGAGCAGGTGCCGCAGTGCGGCTACTGTCAGTCCGGTCAGATCATGCAGGCGGCCGAATTGCTGGCGACAGTCAAAAAGCCGACGCGCGAACAGATCGTCGCCCACATGGACGGCAATCTCTGCCGCTGCGGGACTTACAGCCACATCATAGCAGCCATTGAGCGAGCGGCGGAGGCCTGACCATGAACACCATCCGTACAATGGCGCTTTCGCGCCGCAGCTTCCTGGTCTCGTCGGGCGCCGTCGGCGTCGCCGTGACGTTCGGTTCGTTTGAGAGCGTGCTGCCGGCCGAAGCCGCTCCTTCTTTCAAGGCCAATGCCTGGGTCTTTATCGGCACCGATGGCGTGGTCACTATCATGTCGCCCGCCGTGGAAATGGGCCAAGGCATCATGACCGCGTTGCCGGCCTGCATTGCCGAGGATCTCGATGCCGACTGGGCCAAGGTCCACGTTGCCACATCGCCCGATGATGAAGGCGTCTATGGCAACCCGAAGTTCTTCGGGCACATGGTCACCGTCGGCAGCCGCGCCGTCACCGGCTATTACGAGCAGGTGCGCCTTGCCGGTGCGCAGGCGCGCAAGATCATTCTGGCCAACGCCGCCGATACTCTGAAAGTGCCGGTCGGCGAGTTGACCACCGAGCCGGGAACGGTCGTGCATGCCAAATCCGGGCGCAAGCTGAGCTACGGCGCCATCGCCAAGACCGCCAAGCTGCCGAACCCGTTGCCGCAAGCGACCAAGGCTGACCTCAAGCCGGCCTCGCAGTTCCGCTACATCGGCAAGGACCTGGCGCGGGTCGACATCCCGCTCAAGGTCAACGGCAGCGCGAAATACGGCATCGACACGCAAGTCGATAACATGCTCTTCGCCTCGGTCTTGCACACCCCCGTGCAGGGCGAAAAGCCGGTGCAGATCGACGACACCGCCGCCAAGGCGGTCAAGGGCATCGTGGCGGTCACCCCGTTGCCGAACGGCGTCGCGGTCATAGGCGACACGGTTGAAGCCACCATGAAGGCCAAGGCCGCCTTGAAGGTCACCTGGTCGAAAACGTCGAAAGCGCGCGAATACAGCAATGACACGCTTGCCGCCGAATACACCAGGGTGGCCGGCGACTGGGCGCATCCCTCGGTCGATATGGTCAAAGAGGGAGACGCCGCCGGCGCGATCGCCAAGGCGGCCAAAGTGCTGACCGCCGATTTCGTCGCCGATCATGTCGCCCATTGCTGCATGGAGCCGCTGAACGCCACGGCGCGCGTCGAGGGGCCGTGGGTGTGGCTGTGGACTTCCAACCAGTCGGTCATCGACATGGAGCTTGCCGGCTCGATCGCCGGCGGCACCAAGCCAAACATGGTCAAAGTGGCAAGGCCTTTCCTGGGCGGCGGCTTCGGCCGGCGCACCGATTGGGATGCGGCGTTCGAGGCGGTATCGCTAGCCAAGGCCATGCCCGGCAAGGCGATCAAGGTGATCTGGGGCCGCGAGGACGACATCCAGAGCGACATGTGGCGGCCCTTGGCTGCGCAGCGTCTCGAAGTCGGCCTGGACGAGAAGGGCGACATCGTCGGCTGGCGGCATCGTGTGGTGGCGGCGTCCTATCTCGCGCGCGCCATCCCGCCGCTATTCAAGAAAACCGGCGGCAAGGACTTGGTGTCGGCTAGCGGCGGCGAATTCCGTTATGCCGTCGGTAATCACCACGTCGACTATGTCCGCGCCCAGAGCGGCTTCGAGGTCGGCGCTTGGCGCGGCGTCGCCGCCGGCTACACCAAGTTCGCGGTCGAGACCATGCTGGACGAGATCGCCGACGCCAAAGGCGTCGATCCGCTCGACCTGCGCATGTCGCTGCTGCAACAGCATCCGCGTTCCATCGCGGTGCTTAAAGCGGTCGCCGACATGGCTGACTGGAAACAGAAGCGGCCGGACGGCCGGGCGCTCGGCCTTGCCTATTCCGACGCGCTCGAGACCTATACGGCGGCGGTGGTCGAAGCCTCGCTCGATCAGCAAACCGGCAAGATCAAGGTGCACCACGTCTGGGCCGCGGTCGATCCGGGCGTTGCCGTGCAGCCGAAGAACATCGTGCGGCAGATGCAGGGCGCGATCACCTTCGGCCTCGGCGCCGCACTCACCGAGAGGATCAACCTCAAGGACGGTACGCCGCAAGAGTCGAACTTCGACAGCTACCACGTGCTGCGCATGTCGGAGGTCCCGCCGATCGACGTGAAGGTTATCTCGACCGACAACGAACCGACCGGGATCGGCGAGGCCGGCGTGCCGGTCGTGGCGCCGGCGATCGCCAACGCGTTCGCCCGGCTCACCGGCGGCAAGCGGCTGCGTCAGCTGCCGATGTCGCCCGATCGGGTAACGACGGCGTTGCGCGGCGCCTGAGAGAGCCCGTGACGAACCGGGCCCCACCGGCTCCGCGCCGGTGGGGCCTTTACGTTTGTGGCAATGCCGGCACGAAATCATTATCTATGTCGTTCGGAGACAGAGGATTGTTCGCCATGGACGAAAAGACCCGTACCGAATTGGAAGCCGCCGTCTACCGGCGCCTGGTCGATCATCTGCGCGCGCGCACCGACGTGCAGAACATCGACATGATGAATCTCGCCGGCTTCTGCCGCAATTGTCTGTCGAACTGGATGAAGGACGCCGCCGACGCCTATGGCGTGCCGATGACCAAGGACGAGAGCCGCGCCGTGGTCTACGGCATGCCCTATGACGAGTGGCGCAAGAAGCACCAGAAGGAAGCCTCGCCCGCGCAGCAGGCGGCGTTCGAGAAGTCGAAGCCTCAGCATTAGTGCCTCGGCTCTCAAGCCGGCGGCGAAAGATCGACGTGAATGCCTCGTCTACGCTGTCAGCAGTGAAGCGGGCACCGCGCAATGATTGTGCTTCAACGCATCCACTCAACCCATTGAACCCGCGAGGGACCCGGTTCGAACGGATCGCCGAAGTATTGGGTTTCGTGGGCCACCTTCCCGTCGCGGAACTCCATAACGCTCACCGCATAAGACGGCTGCCCGTCATAGGTTAGGACGAATTCAGTGATCCAGAGGTCGGCAGCGCCGAGTATCCGCCGCACGGTGAAGCGTTTCTTGTTCGGCTGCGCGAAACGAGACGCCTGAATGTTGTGCCGACCGCGGATAATCTCGCCCGACTGCGGATACTCGAGCACTGCGTCCTCTCGGTAAATCTGATGCTCCGCCTCGAAATCGTTCGCATCGGAGGCGGCCCAGTGGCGATCGAGAGCCGCCCGAATCTCGCGGTCTTCCATCTCAATCCTCCCTCGCATCTCTGGCGCGCGCACGCGGCCCGTCCGGAAAGCGGTGCGCCGACTCGATGTATCCGCGAATGTAGCGTGCTGTGACTAGGCCGTTGTGGAGCGACAAGATCGGCACCGCATAGTAAGGTGCGTCGCCTTCATCTTCTCGCCCGCGCTCGCCGCGCCGGTCGATATAGAACGGCTGATAGAGCTCCGCCAGCAAATTGGGCCGCGTACGCTGAATCTCGTTTTGAATCGCCGTGACGCTGGCCAGCCGCGGCAACCGCCGGATTTACGCCACGTCGGCGTGTATGAAGTTTTCGCATGCGGGCCGTGTCAGGGGCAATGTTGGCCATCTTCAGTCGTGACTCGGACAACCGCCGCGTGCATACCTGCCTTTTGGGGCAGGAGTAGGATACACCCGATAATGAAGGCCGCGATGAACGCCGATGCGAGCGGCCGGCTTAAATTGAGGCCGCCGTGACTTACCGGCTTGTCGAGTAAATCGCCGACAGTGGCGCCGAGCGGACGCGTCAGAATGAAGGCGGCCCAGAACAGGAAAACCCGAGAAATATCGGTCCAATAATAGAGCGCCGCCAGCAAGGCGAGCCCCGCGCCGAACACCAGCGCGCCGCCCTCGTAGCCGAGCCCGCCGCTGTCGGCCGCCCAGTCGCCGAGTGCGGTGCCGAGCGTCTGCGAGATGGTGATGGCGGCCCAGTAAAAGGCTTCCACCTTCGGCGTGTTGATGGTTTCCACCGAAATCGAACCCTGCGACCGGTACCAGAGGGCAAGCGTCGCCATCAGCAAGCAGAACAGCAGCGTGGAGCCGCCCGTGTAGCCTATGCCCAGCGAGCGGTCGGCGAAGTCGGCCATCGTGGTGCCAAATGTGGTCGAGGCCGCGATCGTCGCCCAGTAAAGAAACGGATGAAATTTTTCGGCAACGACCTGCCAGATCACCAGCCCCACCAGTAGTCCCAGGAAGATGCCGGTGCCGATCAGATAGCCGCCATTGTACGCATGCTTATCCGCGTGCAGCCACGTCATTGTGACCGAGTCGCCGCCGGTCTCGCCCAGCGTGGTCGCCGCGATCTTGATGATCCAGAAGACGAGGGTGACTTCGGGGACCTTGGTGAGTATCTTTTCGTCCATGATCGACTAAGTCCTAGCCTTCATGCATGGTTCACTAATTGCGGCTCGGTTTGCCAACTCCTCTAGCTGTCGCCCGTCGGGTAACCGCATGACAATTTGCAGCCCGGGTTCGGCGTCGCGAACTTCGAGCACAATGCCGTGCAGATCAGTCACCGCCTTGACCAAGCTCAGGCCCAGCCCGTTGCCTGGCATCGACCGGCTATGCTCTAGCCGGTAAAAGCGTTGGAAGATGCGTTCGCGTTCTTCAGCCGGCACGCCTGGGCCGGTATCGGTGACGGTGCCGACAATGCGCTCCTTGTCGCTGCCGAGTGAGACTTCAATGCGCGCGCCGGCCGGCGTGTGGCGGATGGCGTTTTCGACCAAATTGGCCAGCATTTGCGTCAACAAATCGCGGTCGCCCAAGAAGCTGATCGCCGGCTTAATCTTGGCTTCGAGACGCTTGCCGGCATCCTCGGCGGCAGGTGTGAATGCATCGGCCACATCGGCGAAGACGGCGCTCAGATCAAATTGGCGAAACCCCGAGCGGCGAGTGCCGGCTTCTATCTGGGCGATGCGCAGAAGTGCGCCGAAAATGCCGAGAATTTCGTCGACTTGGGAAATCGCGCCTTCGATTGCAGCCTTGTGCTCGTCCCCCGATCCTGACCGCGTCTGAACCGCTTCCAGCCGATGCCGTAGGCGTGCGAGTGGCGTCTTCAAATCGTGCGCGATATCGGCTGAAACCTGCCGCAGACTATCCATCAGCTCCGCGACGCGGTCGAGCATGCGGTTTAAGGTCTGCGACAGCCGGTCAAGATCGTCATTGGTGCCACGCACGGTTACGCGCTGCGTAAGATCGCCGGCGATGATCGCTTCCGCCGTGCGCCGGATCGTTTCGACCCTCTTGAGCATCGCGATGCTGAGCGCGATGCCGCCAATGCTGCCGAGCACGATTACTGCCCCGAAGGCGGAAGCGAAGCCATTGAAGATGGCCGCTTGAATCTCGTCGATCTGCTCGCGATCGGCACCGATGGCGAGACGCGTTCCGTCGTCGAGCGCGGCGGCAAAGACGCGTCGGTGACTGATGTCTCCGTCGCTCTCTTTGGTTTCGATATTGGACCAGCCTAAACGGGCGGGCACAATCGGCAGGTCGCCGGCCAGCCGGGCGCCGCCGGCATCGAATACCAGATAATCCAGCGGTCCAGCCGGTCGCGTCCGTTGATGCGTGCGCACCGCGCTTTCCAGCCTGGCGAGCCGGCCGGCTTGGAATGCATATTTCAGCGCCGCCATTTCGGCGGCGATGCGCGCGTCTAACCGTCGGTCGAGCGCGGCATCGGTGATCAGATAAACGACGACACCGAGCACGGCGACCGAAATTGCAAATAGCAGCACGTAGAGTGCCGCAAGGCGGAACGTCGCGGTGCAGAACGCTCTAGGAAGGCGCACGGAGCGAATATCCCGCGCCGCGGACCGTATGAATGAGATCCCTGGCGAAGCCGCGGTCGACCTTGCCCCGAAGGCGACTCATGTGGGTCTCGACGATGTTAGTCTTCGGGTCGAAATGGAAATCCCATACTTTTTCCAACAACATGGTGCGCGTCACCACCCGACCGACGTTGCGCACCAGGCATTCGAGCAGCTTGAATTCGCGGGGCTGGAGATCGATTGCCCGCCCGCCGCGCGTCACGCTGCGCCTGACGAGATCGATTTCGAGATCGGCTACCCGCAGCACAGTTGCGACAGCATTCATGGCACGGCGACGGCCGAGCGCATTGACGCGCGCCATCAGTTCGGAAACAGCAAATGGCTTCGCCAAATAATCGTCGCCGCCGGCTTCGAGTCCTTCAACACGGTCATCGATACCGCCGAGATTGGTCAGGAACAGCACTGCCGTTACGATGCCGTTGCCGCGCAAAGCCTTGACCATCGACAATCCGTCAAGTCCAGGCAGCATACGGTCGACGATCGCCACTTCATAGCCACCATAGCCTGCCAGCAAAAGACCTTGGCGACCATTGCTCGCGCAATCGACTACATGGCCTTGTTCGTTCAGGCCGTTCCTGATGTAAGCCACCGTTTCGGCGTCGTCCTCGACTACTAGCACCTTCATGAATCAACTCCATTTTGCCATGCTGATGCGCTAGAGTTAAGGATAAGCTGGCGCTTCCGTATCTCTAGCTCTGCCATAAATTAATCCTTGGGGTTTGCGCGCTCATGGCTGCTTTCGAGAACGCGACCGGTCACTGCATCGACGCCGATTTCGCGCCACTGCTTGCCGCGGCGCATGTCGAATGAGTAGCGTAGGCCGCTGCCGCCGCGTTCGTGTTCGAGCTCTTCCCTCATGATCCTGCCGAGATAGGCCTTCAGCGCGATGGTGCGCGCCTGGTTCAGACTAATCTTGGCGGCATGAGTTTTCGCTGTGGCCCAAATAGGCGTTGCGCCGGTCGCAAACCCAAAAACCACCGCGACGGCGGCGCAGACAAGAAATCTTCGACTGTACATGCATTTCTCCAGGTTCGCCCGCCGCTGCGCGCTGATCTAGATAATATCGTTGGCCTCGGGGAGCGGACGACATCCAGAGTACATTTAGGCGATCAGGCGATACTTGAATATTTCCAGAGCTATACAAATTCCCAATCAACGCAAAACCGATCAGTAGAATTTCTGTCAAACCGATTCACAAGGATGCGCCCTGCTCATTCGGACGATGTCAGCAAGAAGAACTTGAACAAACTTTCGCGCTGCCCTGTCTTCGCCAATATTTTAGTAACGAAATCGGCCACAGTTGCGGATTCGGGGAACATGAATTTGTCACTTGCGATGCTCGTCCAGCCAAAGTCCGATGCTAAGTACACCATGCGTGCCCGCTGTCCACAGTGCGGCCGTAAGCACATCACCGTATTTCGTCTGCGGCATGTATCGGACAGCTTGTTCCTGCAGCTAGGAGATTACTTCCGTTACGCGCGACACTTGAATTTCCAGCGTTTGCGGTGGTGCTCCAACTCGGATCAGCATCCGGACTGGAAACCCTCTTAACGCGGTCTTTCTGTCTAAAGCATTGCATGAGTCTGTCTGTGGACCCCAAGCGGATGGGGGCGACGCTTTATTTGATAGCGGCTTTCAAGCGGTAGAGCGGATGTTGCGCGGAAAGAATTCTGGCTGTGAACAGCGTGGATGACCGGGTCCGCGGCTTGACCTGAGGAGGCCGAACTCCGAAAGCTTGCGGCAACAAGTGCTTAAGGAGACGTCGATGCCCGCCAGCGCCGCAGCTGAAAAAGAACAACCGGCCACCCGCTTCGCCAAGGATCAGCTGAAAGCCTTCGTCGAGCGCATCGAGCGGCTCGAAGAGGAGAAGAAAGCGACCTCGGACGACATCCGCGACGTCTATGCCGAGGCCAAGGGCAACGGCTTCGACGTCAAGGCGCTGCGCACCATCGTGCGTTTGCGCAAGCAGAACACCGACGAGCGCCGCGAACAGCAGGAAGTGCTCGAAACCTACATGCACGCGCTCGGGATGCTGCAGTAATTGATTTCACTTGCCGCCGGCCACCCAGTCTCGCGAAGTCCATACCTTCCGAACTGTTGAGAGCGCACGGCGCAAGTGTCGCGCCTTCACGGAGTCAGCGCGTCAAGCTTAGGATGAATTACCGCAGCGATATGGTCTGCGCGATGAAGGTCGTCGTGGCGAGGAAAACCACGGCGGGACCGCTGAAGCGGTCAGTCACCATGCCGAGTTGCGGGTCGGCCGAGAAGCTCATCAGCAGCGACGACTCCGGCTTGTACATCAGCGTATGCAGCAACAACATGTCGGGTGTGCCGAGCGGCGTTGCCGTCATCACGTTGGTCACGCTCGGGGTCAGCATGGCGGCGCGCAGCCAGGGGCTGTTGGCGCGCTGGCCGCCGCTTGTCATGGCCGATGCGAGCGGCGCCTTGACGACCGCGGTGGCGCTCGCCGACACCGGCATCACCCGTGCCTCCACCGGCAGCCGCGGCAGGCGCGAGCCCATTGGGCGCACGCGGCGGGGCGCCGGGCGTTGGCTGACGGCCGCATAGGCAAGGGCGGTGCCGCCCGTGCTGCCGGTGAGGATCTGATCGTCGAGCGAAGCGGTCTCAAACTTGATTTCGGCCGCGATCGACTGCGGCAGCATCTGGCCGTCGGCCGGCGCGCCGGGCCAGTAGCCGCGCTTCTCGATCAGGTCGTTCGCGGCGGTTTGCATCGGCCGTATGGTCGGCTTGGGCTTGGCGGCGAATTCGACCGTCTTCGGACGCGCCGTCGGCATCGGCACGGCTTGATGGACGGGATTTGGCGGCGGCGTCAGGCTCGCCACCACCATGGGCGCGGACGCCGGCTTGGCGATTGTTTCGCCGGCAGGCTGGCCGCTATTTGCATCCGCCACCTGCTTGGAGCCGAACAGCTTGGCGAACAGGCTGCGATGCTGTTGCTGCTGCTGCTCATGCTCTGCCACAAGCTCGGCCACCTGCTCGTCGTGCTCGCTGATCGCGCCCGCCGCCCGCGCCGCTTCCAGCGAGCGCCCGTTCGGCACGTTACCGCGCCTTTCTATGTCGGCGAGCGCCAGCGCGTAATTACGCAACGGTTTGCCGTCGGCGGGAATGTGCACGGTGCGGCCGTCGGGAAAGATCTTGACCAGTTGCTGGCGCGAAATGGCCGGCCAGTGCCGCACGCTGGCGGTGTCCATGTGCACGAAGGGCGAGCCAGAGGTTGGATAAAAGCCGACGCCGCCGCGCTGCAATTGCAGGCCCACGGCGCGCACTTTGGCGAGCGGCACGCCCGGAATGAAAAAGTCGATCGCCTTGCCGTTGATGTGCTGACTGAACCGCGCGACTCCGCTTGAACGCCGGCGCAACATGGCATTGGTGCCCGGCGAGCGAAAACCGCAGACGATCTGGATCGGCTCTTTGCCGCCGACCTCGCGATAGACATGCCACAGCAGATCGAACAGCTGCGGGTCCATGTTCGTTTCTTTTTCTTTACGCCAATCGCGCATGAACCAGTCGAGCTTCTTCAGCGCGGCCTCGTCGTAGTGGCCGTCGCGCTTGAAGGTGATGGTGATATCTTCGCCGGTATGGATGTGATGGAAGGAGAGCGTCTCGGTGTCGCCGTCAGCGACTGCGTTTTGCAGGGATGCACTCCCGGCCAAGAGCGCGAGGGCAGCGACGCCCAGCAGCAAGCCGGCACGTCTAGCCGTGACTAGAAAACGCTTGCGCGCTCTACCAACAGCCACTGCACTTGCCCGTAATATTTGCCATCCCACCCGCCGCTTCCCCCCAAGGCCTGAGCGGCCTTGGCAGCGACCATCCACGCAGTTTTGTCGGGAACGGTTAACGCACGCTTAGCGTCGAGCCCCCGATTCTGGGTTAACTGCCTGCCGAACATGGCAAAAAAAGGCCATGAGTGCGAGCCTGCCGGTGAAACCCTGGGGTCTGAAAGCTAAGAAATTAGGGGAAAACTGGTTGCCGGCACCGGCAAAATGCCCGAATTGCAAGGGCTTCCGTCATTCCGCCGTGGCGCTTTCGTTGCGTTTGGCGAGGTCTTCATCGAGGCCGAGCGCTTCCAATTTGCGATAAAGGGTCGAGCGGCCGATATGCAGACGCCGCGCCACTTCCGACATCTGGCCGCGATAATGCGCGATGGCGAAGCGTATGACTTCTTTCTCGATGTCTTCGAGCTGCCGCACTTCACCTCCTGCGTCGGTCAAAGGCAGGGACGGCGCCGTCGCGACCGGTGCCGTGCGGCCGGCCGTGTCCGCCTCGCTCGCATGATCCGGCCAAGCGGCGACCATGGGCGGGGCCGCCTGCATCGCTGGTAAAGCATGATCAGCCGTGAGCTGGGCGGCGATCTGGGGGAATTCGGCGACGCCGAGCTCTTCGCCTTCGGCGAGCACCACGGCGCGGAAGACCGCATTCTCAAGTTGCCGTACGTTGCCGGGCCAGCGGAAAGCGGCGAGCAGGCGCAACGCTTCCCCACTGACGCCGCGCACCTGCTTTCCCTCTTCCGCGGCAAAGCGGGCAAGGAAATGCCGCGTAAGCTCGGGGATGTCTTCCGGCCGCTGCCGCAGTGGCGGCACCAGGATCGGAAACACGTGCAGGCGATAGAACAAGTCTTCGCGGAAACGTCCCGCCGTCACATCGGCGATCAGATTGCGGTTGGTGGCGGAGATGATGCGTACGTCAACTTTGACCGCCTTGCGTCCGCCCACCGGCTCGACTTCGCCTTCCTGCAGCGCGCGTAAGAGCTTGACCTGGGCGGGTAGCGGCAGTTCGCCGACTTCATCGAGGAATAGCGTGCCGCCGTCGGCTTCGACGAACTTACCGGCATGTTTTTCGGTGGCGCCGGTGAAAGCACCCTTCTCGTGCCCGAATAGAATCGACTCCACCAGATTCTCCGGCATGGCGCCGCAGTTTACCGCGATGAAGGGTTTTGCCCGGCGCTCGCCGCTGCCGTGAATGGCGCGTGCAATCAGCTCCTTGCCGACACCTGACTCGCCCTCCACCAATACCGGAATGGCGGACATCGTGGCTTTCTCGGCGGCACGCAGTACATTGCGCATAGCGGACGCCTGAGTGATGACGTCGGCAATGGTAAGAGTGCCGTCGCGGCTGCGCTTGATGCGCTGCAATTCGCCAGCCAGCGCCTTGGCCGCCAGCGCATTCCGCAAGGACACCTGCAGCCGCTCGGCGTTGGCCGGTTTGACCACGAAATCGGCGGCACCGGCGCGCATGGCGGACACGACGTTGTCGATGCCGCCGTGGGCAGTCTGCACGATCACAGGAATATCGAGGCCCGCCTCGCGCACGCGCGCGAGGACGCCGAGACCGTCGAGATTGGGCATCACCAAGTCGAGCACCACGCAATCGATGTGAGCGCGCTTGGGACCGAGAAGCAGCATGACCGCAATGTCGCCGCCTTCCGCCAACACCGTCTGATAGCCGAAGCGCCGCACCATGTTTTCCAACAGGCGGCGCTGCACAGGATCGTCATCGACAATGAGTACGGTTTCAGGCATGGAACTCCAGACTGCGGCGCTTGTGCCGATTTGGCGCAATGTCGCCGGTCTTGCTTAACGGCGCCTTAAATTGGCCGAAGCCGATTTCGCGTGCCATTGTTCTTTGCGTGATGTGAAAACTAGGGGGCGGCTGATTTGATGAAAAATCGTGCCCTACCATCGCATCGCCGCAAGCAAAGGCATAAATAAAGGCCCGTCCGCCGCTGATTTCCTGCAAAAAAGAATATTGCCGCCATGCCTGAAGGCTCGCCCCGCAAAAAGTCTGCTCAATCGCCCAAGCTCGGCAAGCTGCCGGAATGGAACCTGAAGGACCTTTATCCAAGCCTCGACAGCTCCGAACTCAAATGGGATCTGGAAAACGCCGAGACGCGCGCGGTGGAATTTGAGGCGGCCTTCAAGGGCAAGCTTGCAACGCTTGCGACCGGCCCCAATGCTGGGCAGGCACTTGCTGCCGCGGTCAAGCGCTACGAGACGTTGGACGACACGCTCGGCCGCATCGGTTCCTATGCGCAGCTCGTTTATGCCGGCGATACCACCGATCCGGTGCGCGCCAAGTTCTATGGCGACATGCAGGAGCGAATTACCGCCGCTTCGCTGCATCTTTTGTTTTTCACACTCGAGCTCAACCACGTCGACGACGCCGCGCTCCAAGCCGCAATGAGCGATCCGGCGCTCGGCCATTACCGGCCCTGGATCGAGGACGTGCGCAGGGAGAAGCCCTACCAGCTCGAGGATCGGGTCGAGGAGCTATTCCACGAAAAATCGATCACCGGGTTCTCGGCGTGGAATCGGCAATACGACGAGATCATCGCCAGCCTGCGTTTTCGCATCGACGGAAAGCTGCTGCCTATCGAGCCGGCGCTCAATCTCCTGCAGGATGCCGACGGTAAAAAACGCAAAGCGGCGGCGCAGGCGCTGGCCAAGACCTTCAAAGCTAATTTGCGCCCGTTCGCGCTGATCACCAACACGCTCGCCAAGGACAAGGAGATTTCCGACCGCTGGCGCGGCTTCAAGGACGTCGCCGACGCGCGCCACTTGTCCAATCGAGTCGAGCGCGAGGTTGTGGAGGCGCTGGTTGCCTCGGTGCAAGCGGCCTATCCGAAGCTGTCGCATCACTACTACGCGCTGAAAGCGAAATGGTTCGGCAAAAAGCGCCTGCCCTACTGGGACCGCAATGCGCCGCTGCCGAAGGTCGCGCAGCGTACGATTTCCTGGTCCGCTGCGCGCGCGACCGTGCTTACCGCCTATGGCGCCTTCTCGCCCAAAATGGCGGAGATCGCCGACCGCTTCTTCGAGAAGCAATGGATTGACGCGCCTGTGCGGCCCGGCAAGCAGCCCGGCGCCTTTGCGCATCCGACCGTGCCGTCGGCGCATCCTTATGTGCTGCTCAACTATCAGGGCAAGCCGCGCGACGTGATGACGCTTGCGCACGAACTCGGCCACGGCGTGCACCAGGTGCTGGCCGCGCCCAATGGCCCGCTGATGGCGCCGACGCCGCTCACGCTCGCCGAGACGGCGAGCGTGTTCGGCGAGATGCTCACCTTCCGCAAGCTCTTGGCGCAGACCACCGACAAGAAGCAGCGCAAAGCCATGCTCGCCGCCAAGGTCGAGGATATGATCAACACGGTGGTGCGGCAGATCGCGTTCTACAGCTTCGAGCGCAAAGTTCATCTCGAGCGCCGCAATGGCGAGCTTACCGCCGACCAAATCTGCGAATTGTGGATGTCGGTGCAGAGCGAGAGCCTGGGCCCGGCGATCGAGCTCAAGCCCGGCTATGAAACGTTCTGGACCTACATCCCTCACTTCATCCACGCGCCGTTCTACGTCTACGCCTACGCCTTCGGCGATTGCTTGGTGAATTCGCTTTATGCGGTCTACGAGCAATCCGCCCCCGGCTTTGCCGAGCGCTATCTGGAAATGCTCTCGGCCGGCGGCACCAAGCATCATTCCGAGCTCTTGGCGCCGTTTGGGCTCGACGCGCGCGATCCCAAGTTCTGGGAGGGGGGCTTGGGCGTGATCGCGAAGTTGATCGACGACTTGGAGGCGCTGGACGCGGCAACATAAGGCCGAGGAAATTCAATTATTTGTCAGGTCGTTGCACGACTGCATTACGGCGGTTATACAGGTGTATAACTCGAGAGAATGATCATGAACGAACAACCCAGCGGCGCGGACATCGAGGGCTATCTTCTTCAGATCAAGAAGATCGGGAATTCACTTGGTCTCATTCTACCAAAGGAACTGCTCGCGCGTTTGAAGCTCAAGGAAGGCGATAAGTTTCATATCGTCGAGCAGACCGAACGCGGCATTAAGCTGAGCCCCTACGATCCCAAGCATGCCAAAGCAATGGAGTTGGCGCGGCGCTCGTTCCGCAAATATGCGGACACCTATAAGGCGCTGGCCAAATGACCGAGCCTGAATGGCTCGATATCGACATCGTTCTCGATTTCCATGCAGAGCAGCTCGCGCTTTTCGGCGGCGCCGACGGAATTCGCGATCGTGGCTTGCTTGAATCCGCGCTGGCGCGGCCGCTCAACAAATTTGCCTATGGCGAGACGTCGATGGCCGGGCTTGCCGCGGCCTATGGGTTCGGCATTGCACGCAATCATCCATTTGTCGATGGCAACAAACGGACGGCGCTCGTCTCGATGATCGTCTTTCTCGGATTGAACGAATTCGATCTCGATGCGCCCCAGGAGGTCACGACCGGCATAATTCTTGACCTTGCCGCGGGGGAACTTACGGAAGAAGCGTTGGCAGCGTGGATCACCGATCATATCAGGCGGCTCGATGCGCCTGGAATTGCGCCTTAGCGTGCCTATCTGGTGAAATAGCACCTCTGTAACTATGCCCCCCATCGACAGCGAAAAAAACCGTTTCACCGCTCGCGCCCGCAGATATGCCAGAGTCGGCACCAGGGTCGGCGGCGTCGCGGCGCGCATGGCCGGGGAGCGCTTTCTCGGCCGGAAACCGAACCGCGCCAGCGACGCCATTGCGCTGACCGCCGCACTCGGCGGGCTCAAGGGCCCGATCATGAAGGTGGCCCAGCTGATGGCCACCGTTCCCGACCTGCTGCCGCCGGAATATGCCAACGAGCTGATCAAGCTGCAGAGCCAGGCGCCGCCCATGGGCTGGGCTTTCGTCAAGCGGCGGATGAGCGCCGAGCTCGGACCCGACTGGGAAAAGAAATTCAAGAGCTTCGAGCATCAGCCGGCCGCCGCGGCTTCGCTTGGCCAGGTGCACCGCGCCTGCGCGCTTGACGGCTCGGAGCTTGCCTGCAAGCTGCAATATCCCGACATGCAGTCTGCCGTCGAGGCGGATGTGGGCCAACTCAAATTGCTGTTCGCCATCCGCAGGCGTTTAGATCCGGCGCTCGACACCAGCGAAATCGCCAAGGAAATCGCCGCCCGCCTTCGCGAGGAGCTCGATTACGCGCGCGAAGCTAAGCACGTCGCCCTTTATCGCTCGATGCTGGAAGGCAAGAACGCGATCCGCGTGCCGCGCGCTTGGCCGGACCTTTCCACCGGTCGGCTGCTCACGCTCGATTGGATGACCGGCCGCAAGCTGCTCGAGCACAAGAACGATGCGCTCCCAGTGCGCAACCGCCTTGCCGCCGCGCTCTACACCGCCTGGTGGTTTCCGTTCAGCCGCTTCGGCATAATCCACGGCGATCCGCATCTCGGCAACTACACGGTCTTTGACGATGCCAAGGGAAAGCCGGCCGGCATCAACCTGCTCGATTATGGCTGCATCCGTATCTTTCCAGCGAGCTTCGTTGGCGGCGTGGTCGATCTCTACCGCGGCTTGCTGCGCGGCGACGATGATCTGGTGGTGCACGCCTACGAGACCTGGGGCTTCCGGCGGCTCAACCGCGCGCTGATCAATGCGCTCAATATCTGGGCCCGTTTCATCTATGGGCCGCTGCTCGACGACCGAGTCCGCACCATTGCCGACGGCGTCAAGCCTGCGGACTACGGCCGCAAGGAAGCCTTCCAGGTGCACCGGGCGCTCAAGGAACTCGGACCGGTCACCGTGCCGCGCGAATTCGTTTTCATGGACCGCGCCGCCATTGGGCTGGGGGCGGTATTCCTGCATCTGGCGGCGGAACTGAATTTCCATCGATTGTTCAATGAGACGATCGAGAAATTCTCGGTTAGCCAGGTGGCGGCGCGGCAGTCGGCCGCGCTCGCTGAGGCCGGGCTCAAGCCGCAAGCCGGCTGAATTGCGGCCGTTGCCCTTCCCCGGCAATTGCGCTAACCCCTGCCGCGACGCAACCCCGGAGATTTTTCCCCATGGCTGAGCATGGCACCGTCGAATATGCCACCGCGACCGGCAACGATTATCCGGTTCACGAAGGCACCTACGAGCGCTTCGTTCATTTCACCTTCGTCGGCATCATCTTTGTGGTCGACATTTTGTTCGGCCTGGCGGTCGGCGGCGTAATGGGCGACTGGTTTATGGCAGCGGTTGTCTTTCTCTTAGCGGTCTTCGGCTTCGTGGCCGGCTTGTTCGGCAGCTCGAGGATGCCCAGCCTGTTATCCTTCCTGGTGTGCTTCCTGATCTTTGCCTTTGCCGGGCTCTCCTAGCCGTCTTGATGCCGGCGACGCCGGGAGGCGCAAATGCGAATTGCCGTTGCGCGTGAATCCGACGCCGCCGAGCCCCGCGTCGCCGGCACTCCGGAAACCGTCAAGAAGCTGATCGCGCTCGGTGCCGAGGTGGCGGTTGCGCGCGGCGCCGGCATCGCCTCCGGTATTCCCGATGCCGAGTACGCAGCGGCCGGCGCGGCCATCGGCGAGAATGTCACCAAGGATGCCGATGTAGTGCTCAAAGTGCGCCGGCCGACCAGCGCCGAATTGCGCGATTACAAGAAGGGCGCGCTGGTTATCGCCATCATGGATCCGTTTGGCCACGACGCTGCGCTCAAGCAAATGGCTGATGCCAGGATTGTCGGCTTTGCCATGGAGCTGATGCCGCGCATTACGCGCGCGCAGTCGATGGACGTGCTGTCGAGTCAGGCCAATCTCGCCGGCTACCGCGCGGTGATCGATGCCGCGGAGGAATATGGCCGTGCTCTGCCGATGATGATGACCGCCGCCGGCACCGTGCCGGCGGCCAAGGTGTTTGTCATGGGTGTCGGCGTGGCCGGACTGCAGGCGATCGCTACCGCGCGCCGTTTGGGCGCGATCGTCACCGCGACCGACGTGCGTCCGGCCACCAAGGAGCAGGTCGAAAGCCTGGGGGCCAAGTTCCTGGCGGTCGAGGACGAGGAGTTCAAGAACGCGCAGACCGCCGGCGGCTATGCCAAGGAAATGTCCAAGGAATACCAGGCCAAGCAAGCCGCGCTCACCGCCGAGCACATCAAGAAGCAGGACATCGTCATCACCACCGCGCTGATCCCCGGCCGGCCGGCCCCGCGGCTGATTTCAAAGGAAATGGTGGCCTCCATGCGGCCCGGCTCGGTGATCGTCGATCTCGCGGTCGAACGCGGCGGCAACGTCGAAGGGGTCCAACCGAACGAAGTGGTGATGGTCGGCGGCGTCAAGATCGTCGGCCACGTCAATGTTGCCGGTCGGCTGGCGGCATCGGCCTCGGCGCTCTATGCCAAGAACCTGCTGACCTTTCTCGAGACCATGATCGACAAGAAAGAGAAGAAGCTCGGGGTCAACTGGGACGATGAGATCGTCAAAGGAACGCTGCTCACGCGCGACGGCGCCGTCGTGCATCCGAATTTCCAGCCCAAGTCGGCGGCGTGAGCATGATGAATTTTAACTTGTCATTCCGGGGCGCTCGCGCAGCGAGCGAGTCCGCAATCCAGATGCGAGCAGGGTTTCTGGATTCCGGGTTCGCGCCTTCGGCGCGTCCCGGAATGACAAATTGAGGAATGACGCCATGTCCGAAATCGCAACCGTCGTCGATCCCTTCGTCTTCCGGCTGTCCATCTTCGTGCTGGCGGTGTTCGTCGGCTATTACGTGGTGTGGTCGGTGACGCCGGCGCTGCATACGCCGCTGATGTCGGAGACCAACGCGATCTCCTCGGTGATCGTGGTCGGCGCGCTTTTGGCGGTCGGCGTCGGATTGGTCGCCGATGACAGCGGCCCGTTGTGGGCGCGGGTGCTCGGTTTCTTTGCGCTCAGTTTCGCGTCAGTGAATATTTTCGGCGGCTTCTTGGTCACCCAGCGCATGCTCGGCATGTATCAGAAGAAAAAGAAGTGATGGGGCCGCAGCGATGAATATGGGCAAAGCCGCGCCGCGAATCTTACCTCTCCCCGCGTGCGGCTATGACATTCACACATCGCGAGAACGATCTGAGCGGACCTCTCCCCTCCCCCCGCGCGCTCTTGCGCGTGGTGGGGAGGGGTCGGGGGTGAGGGGCTCTTTCCGCTGCTCGTACGCGATCGTGGCCCCCCACCCGGCGCGCCGCCTTCGCTTACGCTTTGGCGACGCGCCACCCTCCCCACCGCTTCGCGGGGGGAGGGAAAAGCTGCGGCGCCGCTCCGGATCGTTCTTGAGAAGTGTGAATCTCGCAGCCGCATGCGGGGGGAGGCCGACCGCCGGCGCGAAGCGGCGGCGGTCGGGTGAGGGGGCGTTGCCGCGCTCGGCATTGCGGCGACACTCCCACACCCCGACCCCCTCCCCGCAAGCGGGGAGAGGGAGCGTGCGCTGCCGAAAGGCTGCCGCATGAGCCCCAACCTGGTCGCGTTGCTTTACTTGGTCGCCGGCGTGCTGTTCATCCTGGCGCTGCGCGGGCTGTCGAGCCCGGAATCGAGTCGGCGCGGCAATCTGTTCGGCATGATCGGCATGGCGATCGCGGTCGCCACCACGCTCGGCGCGCATCCGCCGGCGAGCCCGCTCGCCTGGGGCCTGGTGATCGGCGGCATCGCCATTGGCGGCAGCACCGGCGCGGTGATCGCGCGGCGCGTGCCGATGACCGCGATGCCCGAATTGGTCGCCGCCTTCCATTCGCTGGTCGGCATGGCGGCGGTGCTGGTGGCGGCCGGCGCCTTCTACGCCCCATCGGCCTTCGGCATCGGCAGCGAAGGCCACATCCACGCGCAAAGCCTGATCGAGATGTCGCTCGGCGTCGCCATCGGCGCCATCACATTCACCGGCTCGGTGATCGCCTTCCTCAAGCTCTCCGGCCGCATGAGCGGCAAGCCGATCACGCTGCCGGCGCGCCACGTCGTCAATATCGTGCTGGCGCTGGCGCTGATCTTCTTCATCTACGGCTTTTTCGTCTCGCAGGCCGCGCTCGATTTCTGGCTGATCGTCGGCATCTCGCTCGCGCTCGGCATCCTGCTCATCATCCCGATCGGCGGCGCCGACATGCCGGTGGTGATCTCGATGCTCAATTCCTATTCGGGATGGGCGGCCGCCGGCATCGGCTTCACGCTCGGCAACACCGCGCTGATCATCACCGGCGCGCTGGTCGGCTCCTCGGGCGCGATTCTGTCCTACATCATGTGCAAGGGAATGAACCGCTCGTTCATCTCGGTGATCCTCGGCGGCTTCGGCGGCGAGGTGGCGGGGCCGGCGGCCGGCGCCGAGCAGCGGCCGGTCAAGCTCGGCTCGGCGGAGGATGCCGCCTACATCCTGAAGAACTCGTCGAAAGTGATCATCGTGCCCGGCTACGGCATGGCGGTGGCGCAAGCGCAGCATGCGCTGCGCGAGATGGCCGACAAGCTCAAGAAGGAAGGCGTTGAGGTCAAATACGCCATCCATCCGGTGGCCGGCCGCATGCCCGGCCACATGAACGTGCTGCTGGCGGAAGCCAACGTGCCGTACGACGAGGTGTTCGAGCTCGAGGATATCAATTCCGAGTTCGCCCAGACCGATGTCGCCTTCGTCATCGGCGCCAACGATGTGACCAATCCGGCGGCCGAGGACGACCCGAAATCGCCAATCTACGGCATGCCGGTGCTGCAGGTGTGGAAGGCGGGCACCGTGATGTTCATCAAGCGCTCGCTCGCCTCCGGCTACGCCGGCATCGACAACCCGCTATTCTACCGCGACAACACCATGATGCTCTTGGGCGACGCCAAGAAGATGACCGAGGCGATCGTCAAGGCGATGTAGCCCTGGCGTTCGGCTTGTTTCGCGCCCATAATCGCGCGCCTGACAATCAGGCGCGTTGCAATGCCCTCCCTCGACCGCCGTGTCTTGCTGGCCGCTGCCGGCGCCTTCGCTGCGGCCCGCGCCGCGCGCGCCGCGACGCCGCCTTTTGTCTGGCGGAGCATTGTGCCGGCCGAAGCCGGCTTTGCGCCCGATATGGCAAGGCGGCTCGATCAGCTTGTTACTGCAAAGCGCGTCTGGGGCCTGCATGGGGTTGTCGTTGCCCGGGACGGCAAACTCGTGTTGGAGCGCTACATTGCGGGCGAGGATGAGAACTGGGGTGCTCCACTCGGCCGTGTGAACTTTGGGCCCGACACGCTGCACGATTTGCGTTCGGTGACAAAAAGCATTCTCGGTTTGCTCTACGGCATCGCGCGGGTGCAGGAAAAAGTGCCGCCGCCCGAACGACATCTGCTCGAAGCGTTGCCAGAATATGCGGGCCTTGCCACCGATCCGCGCTTCAAGAACCTCACGGTCGCGAATGCCCTGACCATGACGTTAGGCTTGGACTGGAACGAGGATATTCCCTATCAAAATCCGGCGAACAGCGAGATTCAGATGGAGATGGCGGCGGATCGCTATCGCTACATTTTCAGCCGCCCGTTCATCGCCGAGCCCGGCACACGCTGGATTTACGGCGCGGCGGGCCCGCAACTCATTGCAAAGCTGATGATTAAGGGAACCGGGCAGTCGCTGCCTGACTTTGCGCGCGCCTATTTGTTCGATCCGCTCGGGATTGGCAAGACGGAATGGAGCAAAGGCTTGAACGGCGAGCCGGCGCCGGCCTCCGGTTTACGCATGACACCGCGCGATCTTACGCGCATCGGGCAACTCATCCTCAATCGCGGAAAATGGGACGGTCGAAGCGTCATTCCAGCGGCGTGGCTTGACGCGTCGTTTCAGCCCTATGTGCCCTGCGACGAGCAGCGCCGCTACGGCTATTTCTGGTACAGCGGAGATTTCCAGTACGGTCATCCGCCGAACCGTCCGATTGCGCACTGGATCGGGGCGTTTGGTTATGGAGGCCAAAGGCTATTCGCATTACCGTCTCTTGACACCGTCATCGCAATCACCTGCGGCAACTACGCGGATGAAAGGCAATGGATCCCGCCGATTCGTGTGGTGCGTGAAGTCGTGCTCGCCAGCGTGTCATGAGCACGGCCGAGGAAATTCGAAAGCACCGATCTACGGCATGCCGGTGCCGCAGGTGTGGAAGGCGGGCACCGTGATGTTCATCAAGCGCTCGCTCGCCTCCGGCTATGCCGGCATCGACAACCCGCTATTCTACCGCGACAACACCATGATGCTGCTCGGCGACGCCAAGAAGATGACCGAGGCGATCGTCAAGGCGATGTAGCCCGCCGACAGCATCGCCCGCAAATGCGCGATGACAGTTTGAGCCGGCCTATGCCGGCTCCATGACCTTCGTTTCCACCGGCACAATGCCGGGCGCTTCGACATTGGGCTCGGCTTCCCGCGGTGCGTAGCGGAAGCGGTGACCGTGCAGCACGATGGTTGGCCATAGGCCAAAATGGCCATCACCGAGCACGGCAATGCGGCGATCGAGTTCTTCTTTCAAAATGTCGGGCGGAACGTGGCACAGCGCCGTGTAGAGGCGCCGGGTGCTTTTGCGTCCGCTCCAGCTGATTGGTAGTTCGGGCAGCGGCTCGCTCTGTATGGCCAAGTTTTTGGCGAGGCGCCAGAACAGCCGCGCCAATTGGCTAAAAGCCATCGCCTCGAGGCTCAAGACGCTGGTGTTCGGCGGAATTGGAAAAAGTTCAACGCCGACGATGGGGCCGGCGTCTACCGCTTCGGCCATGACATGCGCCGTCGCCCCGAACACGCTTGCCCCGTCGTAGATGGCGAAATGCGACGGCACCCAGCGGGGATAATGCGGCGGACCGGGATGGAAATTATAGGCGCCGAAGCCTAGCGCCCCGAGAATGCGCGCCGGCACCACGACCGAGGTGACGAAGGCGACAAGCCGGGAACGCCGCAGCGCTTGCGGCTCGATCGCTTCCAATTCCGCCAAAGATTGAACGGCGTGGACCGTAAGCTGTGGATTGTGGCTCCGCAGGAGAGAGGACAAGACAGGTCCCTCGACTGGGCCGGTAAGCAGGATGATGGTGTCGAACATGGCCGCTTGCTCGCGCAAGCCTGCACAATCGAGTTCTCGCTGGCCTAGGCAGTCACGTCGACGGTGTTTGTAGACGCGGTTGAGGTCGTGGAGTCGCCGGTCGTGTCAGTTGCCGCGCCGCCGGCCTGCGATTGATCGCCATCGCTCACCTGATGATGGTGATGATGATGGTGTGCGCCGCGCAGCGCCTGCATCTGTTGCTGCAGGGACGCCAAAGCCTGCCGCGCCTTGTCGATATCGCCAGACTGCAGCGCATCGCCGATCTGGCTGAGCGCCTGGGCGAACGGGCCGTTCGTATTGCCGCCCCCGGCCTGGGTGAGCGCCGTATAGGCGCTTTGCGCGGCACCGAGATTGCCGGATTGGATTGCGCTCGTCAGCTGCCAAAAAGCTTGGCGCGCCGGATCAACCGGCGGAATGGCGGCTGAATTGGATGAGACCGGAGCAATCGCCATGACACGTCTCCAACAGGACTTTGTCCCTCAAGGATCGCGTCGCCCGTAGGTACGGTGGTAGGCCGTTATGGTTTGCAACGTGTTAACGGCGGGCTCCGCGCGGGTGCGGCGGCCAAGTAAAGCTGCATTTTTAATGTGAGTTTTATACGATCCGTTCGGCTGCTTCCGCCGGCAGCGGCACGGCGAGATGCACGCGCACGCCGTCGGGGCGATAATCGATCTCGGTCTTGGCTTGGATTTGTCCGGGCAGCACAAAATCGATGAGCCGCGTGCCAAAGCCTTGTCGCGTCGGCTGCGGCACCGGCGGGCCGCCGCTCTCCACCCAGTCGATATTGAGCGTGCGGCGCGCGGCCTCGATCACCACGCTCCAGGTGACGTCGACGCGGCCGCCATAGACCGACAGCGCGCCGTACTTGGCGGCATTGGTGGTTAGCTCATGCACCGCCATGCCGAGCGCCGAGGCGAGCCGCGATTGCAGCTCGACGCGCGGGCCGGTGAGCCGGATGCGGCTTTCGCTGCCGTCGTCGAAGGCGTCGAGCTCGCCGTGCAAGATATCGGCGAAGGCCGCGAGCTGGCTCTCGTCGCTCAGCAGCAGATGAGTTTTCGCCAGCGCGCCGATGCGCCCGGTGAGCGCGGTCTTGAATTCCTCGATGGTTTCCGAAGAACGTGCGGTCGAGCCCATGATCGCCTGCACGGTGGCGAGCGTGTTCTTCACGCGGTGATGCAATTCGCGCACCAGCAGCGCCTGCTGCTCCTCCGCGCGCTTTCGCTCGCTGATGTCGATCAGCATGTTGACGGCGCCGACCAGCTTGCCGGCTGCGTCGTGCAGCGGCGTCGGATAGGGCAGGAACGGCACGCGCGTCCCGTCCGGGCGCTCGCAGGCGGCTTCCATGCCGCGGACGGCGCGGTCTTCCTTCAGCGCGATGGCCATCGGGCATTCATCGTGCCGCATGGGCGTGCCGTCCGGCCAGTACAGTTTCCAGGAGCCGCACCATTCGCTCGAACCGAGCGTCGGGCGGTGGCCCCAGAGGTCGATGGCGGCCTCATTGTAGTAGGTAATGCGGCCGGCGGCGTCGCTCGTGTAGACGGCGGCCGGCAGCGCGCTCAACAGTTCGCGGAAACGCCGTTCCCGCTCGCGCAGGTTTTCCTGGCTGCGCAGGGACTCGGCGATCGGAACGACATTATGTTCAGGATCGCCCCGTGCAGCCACGGCACGCTCGAATTCATTCTCCAGAAAGCTAACCGGCTTTTCCATTTTAAACCCCGAATGACGCCGCCCATCCCTCGGTTGTCGGGGCACCTCCTAATACCCCTCCCGCAAGCGCTCAACACTCAAGCCGGCGAATGGTTGCGTCGCCTGCGACAATTTTCTGACGATTTGGCGACCTTGCCCCAACAACCCCTTACGGTCGCCCCGCACGCGGCGGAATCGCGGTCTAAAGAGTTCGATACATGACAAAGGCATCAACCTCGCCGAGACGGGGATGGCGAAAGGCTCGGGGCAGCCGGCCGACGATCTCGAAGCCGCAAGCTTGCCACAGCCGCACCGCCCGCTTGTTGGAGGCGATGACGAAATTGAACTGCATGGCGGCAAAGCCGAGTTGGCGCGCCCGCCCGAGCGAATGTGCGCACATCGCCCGCGCCACGCCGCGCCCCATGGCGTCGGCTGCGACCATATAGCCGCAATTGGCCACATGCGCGCCGCCGCCGCCGGTATTGGCGCGCAGGTAATAAGTGCCGACGATGCGGCCTTTCTCCTCGGCTACGAACACCTCATGCTTTGGGTCGCGCCAATAGGCGAGCGCTTCGGCGCGGGAAACGTCGCGCGGGATCGGATAGGTCTCGCCGGCGCGGAAGACCGGTTCCAGGATGGTCCAGATCGCGTCGTCGTCGGCAGGCGCGGCCGGGCGGATGGCGAGGTCGGCGGTCATGCGTGGCGTGCTACCATTTTCCCATGCGCCCGCTGAGGGTTTTCATCGGCGTCGCCGTGATTGCGCTCGCGCCAAAGCTCGTCGCGCAGCCGCTGTCCTGTCCTGCCCCGGAAAAACCGATGTTGCGCGCCGATCTGTATTTTGGCCGCGCAACCGACGGCGCCGCCGTCGTGAGCGAGAAGCAATGGGCGGACTTCGTCAGCGCAGAACTCACCCCGCGCTTTCCCGATGGGCTGACCGTGCTCGACGGCCTAGGCCAGTGGCGCGATCCGTCCGGGCGCATCGTGCGTGAGCCGAGCAAGATTGTGATCATCGTCATGCCGAACGGTGAAACGGCGCATCAGCGTCTTGAGGCCGCCGCGGCCGCCTACAAGCAGCGCTTCCACCAGCAATCGGTCGGTGTGGTGACGCGACCCGTCTGTGCGGAGTTCTAGGGTTAAGACCTAATTAACCATGTGTTGATTCAAATGGTTGGTCAACCGATGGGGCCAACCATGAATCCAAGCCTGTTTTGGTTCAGCGACGCGCAATGGTCGAAAATCGAGCCGCATTTGC